>Ga0307478_10000084_pt1 | contig 111711 bp, 77 predicted proteins | sample atmos_gasesECM4C_2_FD_203713 | JGI IMG/M metagenome (GOLD analysis project Ga0307478, IMG submission 203713) | Hardwood forest soil microbial communities from Morgan-Monroe State Forest, Indiana, United States - atmos_gasesECM4C_05 | ecosystem: Environmental > Terrestrial > Soil > Temperate...
ACTGACAAATGAAACTGCAGATGAAGCGTGAGGCACTCGGACATCTCAATCGAAAGGCGAACGAGATGCTGGATTCAATTGGCACACTCGTGGTCAACTAGAGGGGGTTTTGGCACAGTTTTGGCATACTTTCGACCTAATATAGAGGATATAGGTAGCTGTGGAATCGAGAAGTGCTTTAGAATCAGCAGATCTGCACGACGCGCCCGTAGCTCAGTTGGATAGAGCGTCTGCCTTCTAAGCAGAGGGTCGCCAGTTCGAGTCTGGCCGGGCGCGCCATTTTTTCAATCACTTACGGCAAAAGAGGCTTAGACGTTTGCGCACTGTCGCGGAAAACGCCCGTTTCCTTGAGAAGATCCACGGTCCCCTGGTCGAGTATGCCCGCGGCCATCAGCCTCGCTCTTATTTGAATTCTCGCCGCGAACTGCCGGCCCGTGGTCGCATGGACGCGCGCCGAGTCTTGATCGTAGCCAATCGTAAGGCTCTGCTGAGCAAATCTCGCAAGGAGTCGGACTGCACTCGCGAAAGTCGAACCAGAACCCACGGGTATTTTAGGTAATGCTCGGTGATGTAGTACGTCTCTGGTTCCGCGGCCATCATTTCTTCGCGCTCCTCGAATGTCGTGCCCACAACAAGCGATTCGCCATCCTCGCGAAGACGCGCGATCAGCTTGCCGTCGGCTTTAGATGCCGGCGTTCCGTACGACGTGCCTTCCACAACGTTTTCGAGGGACAACGCAATCCTGCTCACATCCTTAAACGTAAGCGCCATTGCGCGCTCCTTCGCTTCCCGCCCCGAATGGTAAGGAATACGATCTATTCGAGATCGGGCGGAGTCACCTTGGCAATCCAGGAGTCGTAGTCGGAAGTGAGGCCCGCTTTTTGCTGCAGGGTATGAACTTGGCGCTCCACCTGCGCCATCTGGTCGTCTGAAAGCTGTGGGATCACTTCGATCTGCTTCCCAATCGCGTCCATGGCGCTCGCGACTTGCTGTTCAGCACTGCCGGCTCCAGCGCCGGCATTTCCATCGTCACCCTTCATGCAATCCAGCACGCGCTTGGTCACTTTCTGGCTGTGCACCAGTGACACACGAATGTTCCCCTGTCCGGTGACGACGTTCCCGACGCCGAATACGCGGTCCATAGCGGTGTACTGCGGCAAATCCTTTCCAGAGAATGTGTAGTATTCACCGCTCATGTTGATTCCGGAAAGTTTCTCCGGCACCGAGCCGATCGAAGAAACGACCAGCGGCGCGCGCAGTTCCTGTTCCGAGCCGGGGATCGGATCAGCCTTGCGGCCCTCGATTTTCGTTTCAACCACCTTCAGCCCCGCGAGCCGTCCATTTTCCACGATGATCCCGGTCGTCAGCCGGCGATCCTGGAAGCGAAACAGGAATTTGTCGCGCGCCAGCCGAAGCATTTTCTGCCGAACCTGTTCTGTTTTGGCGGCTTGCTCGGGCGTCGCATTGTCAGGCGGTTGCGCCAGCGGCATGTCCTGTTCGCGGCGGCGATAAATTAAGAGGCAGCCCTTCACGCCCAACTCTTCCGGCTTAATCCCGTGCGCTTTGCATACCTCCGGAATACTTTTTTCCAACTCATGCATGCTGGTATGAATGCCGCGAGCCCGCAAAGCACGCTCGTAATTTTCGAGCTGTAGCACCTTGACCACGTCAAGCGACGCCAGCCCGCCGCCCACCACCACGGCTTCGTCGGGCGTTTCATAGCGCGGTCCGCGATAGTCCTTTTCGTTCTTGTGGTTGTACCAGTAGATAAAAGGATTTTGGTAGACGAGCCCTTTGTCAACGTACTGCTCTGCTTCCGGCACGCCCAATTCCCGGTCGCGCCACGCGCCATTGGCGAGAATCACCGCCGAAAAGCCCCACTCGAAAAGCTGGGGAAGACTAAAATCCCTGCCTAGCTTGGTAGAGGGGATGAAATACACATTTGGCTTCTTCATGCGCGCGTCGATTCGCGCGTATTCCTGTTTGCGCTGCTCGACGTGCCAACGCGGCAAACCATCTTCGATCTTGCCGTACGGCCGCGTGTTCTGTTCGAACACGGCAACTCGAATTCCGTGATCGGCCAAAATCTCCGTCGCCACCGAGCCTGAAATCGCACCGCCAATCACCGCCACGAAATGTTTCCCAGGATTCGTCATAGTTCTGCCACCCCACGGATTGGAGCGCGATTGTACAACGCAAATCGTGCAAAGTGTACCCAACCACCGAGCATTTCTATGACTGTTTGCGAAACTCGTGCGTGGCAGACGTATGGAGATTTACGGTCTGTCCGACCGACAGTCGACCGGTGCGAGTGACCGCGCCGTAGATTCCCGCGTTGTTCTGGTTGGCACGAACGACCGCCTTCAGCACTTCTGGCGCCGCACTTGCCGTGTCGGGATCAAGGTTCACCATCGAGCAACGGACGTCGTGCATCGTGGCGGCGATCGCGGGGGCGTCGTCCCCTTCGCCGAAGGACAGCACACCGCCCAACCACTCGTCCTCCTGGAAGGGCACCGATCGCAACAAACGAACCACAATATTCGGGCGAAATCGTCGTACGTCGAGGCTCCGCCCTGCGAGTCGTCCGATCTCGCGCACCGTATCGGAAGCGATCACGGAGATGCTCGCATCATCGAAGATGCCATGCCTCAACTGCATCATCTGCACGGGGGAGGCCCCGTACCGGCGTCCGACCTCCGCAGCCAAGTCCGGGCCGAAGACAGCCATCTCTTCGCCATCCGGCGTGCGAATATGCGTAGGAAGGTCTCCCTGAGCACCGTCTTCAGGGCGCTGCGGAGTAAACAGGAGCAGCTCGGGAAGCTTGCTTGCTGTTAGCCACGGGAACCCGCTGCGATCATCCATCCGCCGGAATGCCAGGCGCCTGTCACCATCGAGGCCGTGCCAGCCCAGCGCGGCGGCCTCCAGTCGTTCGCCGGGCATGGACTTCACCGGATACCGGAAGATCGCCTCCACATGTCCGATTTCTATAGCCATGCTCGATTCCGACATCGCCGCCGCCCCCCGGGTGCCATATCTTATTCCCAGCGCCGGAGCCGCGCCACACCCTCCGATGGGTCCTCCGCTCCGGTTGACGTTCCCCGCAATTCTAAGCAACATCTTTCTCGCAGAATTCAGGCGCAATCCTTCCAGCTCATGGAGCCATCATGTCTCAATTTCCCAGCTTCGATCTCTCCGGCCAAGTCTCCCTCGTCACCGGAGCTGCCCGAGGACTCGGCCGCGCCATCTCTCTCGCCTTGGCCAACGCCGGCTCCGACATCGCCCTCGGCTTGCGCGACGTGAGTAGCGCGTCCGGCCTCGTCCGCGAAATTCAATCCATGGGCCGCAAAGCTTTGCCTCTTCAAATGGACGTCACCGACCTCGCTCAAATCTCTTCCGCCATTCAAAAAGCTGCGGATCATTTCGGAAAGCTGGACATTCTCGTCAACAACGCCGGCAACGGCGTCAGTGGCCTCGCGCTCGACGTCAACGAAGCCGACTTCGACCTCACTCTCGCTCTAAATTTGAAATCAAGTTTCTTCGCCAGTCAGGCCGCCGCAAAACTCATGATGCGCCAAAAGGGTGGACGCATCATCAATATGAGTTCGCAAGCCGCATTCGCCGCCTTGCCCACCGAATCCGTCTACTGCGCCAGCAAAGCCGCCGTTTCGCACCTGACAAAATGTCTCGCCGTCGAGTGGGGCCCGCACAACATCACCGTGAACGCCGTCGCTCCCACGTTCATCGCCACTCCGGGCACCGACGAAATGCTTTCCGACGCCGCTTTTCGCGCCGACGTCATCGAGCGCATCGCCGCCCTCCACCGCATCGGTGAACCCGTCGAAGTTGCCGGCGCTGTCGTCTTCCTCGCCTCCCGCGCCGCCTCACTCATCACCGGCCACACCATCCTAATTGACGGTGGCTGGACCGCCCGCTAAACCTTCATGCCTGCGCAGTATAGACCCCGTCAATAATTACGTCTCCGAATTGCATGCCGGGCAACCGCATTCGGTGCAGCCCGAGGTCAGCGCTTCACGGTCTGAATTGATGTCGCATCGGCGCGCTCCTTCGGTTCCAGCCCTTGCTTCCGCGATGATCGAACCACCTACGGCAAAAACAAGGACCGCGTGACCAAACCAGTCCGAAGACGAGTCCAGTATCCCGCGCGAGTGTTTCCGGGATTCCTACAGCGGCTTGGCCGCAGCCATGCGTGTCCGGTTAAAAGGTGAACATTTGCAATTGTTTAGCGGCATGGGGGTCCTGGGGTTGCGGAGTAGTTGGCGTAAGTACTTGAATCAAGGGAATTTTCTCGAACAAGGAGACGCTCAGAATTTGCAGCATGGCATGGAGTTCCAAGTTCAGTCGGAGACGCTTGCGCACGATGGCCGCCAGCACATAGACGGCGATGGCCGTCCAGATTTGCGTTTTCACGGCGTTCTCGGAGAGTCCGTAAAACGCTTTGATACGCAGGTGCTGTTTGATCCATTTGAAAAACAACTCGACCTGCCAGCGGCACTTGTAGAGTTGCGGAATAAGGAGTGTGGGCAAGGAAAAATTGTTGGTGAGAAAAATCAGCTGGCGACGGGTCTCCCGATCGCAGTAGCGGATGCGGCGCAAATTCTCGGGATAGCCGTGGAGAGGATAGAAGCTCACCAAGCGGATAGTTTGGTCGCAAAGCAAGCCGGTGTTTTTGTCGACGGACTGAGAGGCCACGCAGCGAAAGCGGAAATCTTTTCGCGCACGAATGATGAAAAACGCCAGGCCTTGCGTCAAGGCGTAGAGACGCGCGAAATCCAAGTACGCACGATCGAGAAGGTAGAAAGCCCCGGGTTCCGGCAACAGTTGATCGAGCACGTGAATTTCGTGGATTTTGGCTGGTTTTATATCGATTCCCGCGGGAATGCTGCCGCGCAGATCGAGCAGCGCGTGCATCTTGACGGCGGCGTTCAGCCGCCGGTAGCGCGCCCAAGGAAACAGCGAAAGACACAAGTCGATGGTCGTGCAGTCCAACGCGTAGGCCGTCTCTTCCAGTTCCACACTCAGCGGATCGCCCGCGTACAACGAGCGCGCCGTGGCGATCAACACGCGAGCGAGACCGGCGAAGATGCGCCAGTGGCGCGTTTCGTTGGCGTCCGCCAGCGTGCTGCGCGAAATGAGGCCGCGAATCCCCAAGTGATACAACTTTCCACCGAGAGCGCGCAGGCACGTTTCGATGTCGCGCAGACTCTCGCGATAGGTGAGCTGCGCAAAAACCATGGAGAGGAACTGGTCCCAGCAAGAAAAACTCCTAACGCGATACTGGCCTCGGTAACGCGTCACGCAACGCCGAAATTCGTGAGCGGGAATGAAATCCATCAACTGCGCGAACACCGTCCGGCCAGCCATCATCTCCTATCCCTCCCAGTGCAGAAGGATGGAGAATCGACCCGCCCCCGTTCAAATCGAAAACGTGCCTTTTCGCAGTCAAACTCATGTGCGCCAATAGCTTGGCCGGAATCTCAAAACGCTCAACCGGACACGCATGGTCACTCACCACTCGCCACTTCTTCAGTCCCGCTAAATCTCTTAAAATCAACACGTATCCAACCGTCGGCAACTACTGCATCTAAAGAACTTAATCCAAATTTAAACCCTTTAGATGCAACACTTACAAAAAAGCAGGGGAGGGTCCCTTCGCAAGGGGCAGTCTCGCCACTCGTTTACCCGCCGCGGCGGGTCACTCGCGGTTGATGAGTTTTTGTGGTACAAGGCGTGGGACAGAATCAATGCATCCGGAATGTCTTGAGGTCGTAGGAGGGTCGGAATGCTACTCCTTGAGAGAGTCTGCATGTTGGCGTTCTTGATGGCTTTGGGTCCGGACTTCGCGTCGTCATCGCTGGGCCGGGAGGCGCAAGTGGCTGAAAAAAAGGGGGCGCATGTGGAGAAGGCGGCGTTTGGGCAGATGCCGGACGGGACGGCCATCGAGTCTTATACGCTGTACAACTCGCAAGGAGCTTCCGCGAAGCTGATTACCTACGGCGCCATCGTGGCGGAGCTTCATGTGCCCGACAAGAACGGCAAGATGGGCGACGTGGTACTGGGATTCGACAACCTTCAGGGATACTTGGGGCCGCATCCGCACTTCGGCGGAACGATTGGGCGGTATGGCAATCGCATCGCTAAAGGCAAGTTCACGCTGGACGGCAAAGAGTACCAACTGGCGATCAACAATCCGCCGAACAGTTTGCACGGCGGGCCTACTGGATTTGACAAGCGCGTATGGAAAGGCGAGCCGGTCGAAGCGAAAGATGGAGCGGCGGTGCGGTTCACGTATTTTAGCAAGGACGGGGAGGAAAACTTTCCCGGGAATTTGACCGCGACTGTGACGTACACACTGACGAATACGAATGAATTCAAGCTCGAATATACGGCCACGACAGATAAAGACACGGTCGTGAATTTGACGAACCATAGTTACTTCAATCTGGCGGGATCGGGCGATGTGTTGAAGCATGTGCTTTATTTGAATGCGGACAAATACACTCCGGTGGATTCGACGCTGATTCCGACGGGCGAAATCGCTAGCGTTGAAAATACGCCGTTGGATTTCCGTAAGGCGACAGAGATCGGCGCGCGCATCGGAGAGATCAAAGATATCGGCGGCTACGACCACAATTTTGTTGTGAATGGCGCGGCAGGGAAGCTGCGGATTGCCGCGCGTGTGACGGAACCTACGTCGGGCAGGCAAATGGAAGTGTGGACGACGGAGCCGGGAGTGCAGTTTTATTCCGCGATCGGTTTAAACGGGAGCATTACGGGGAAGGGCGGCATTGCGTATCCGAAATATGGGGCGCTGTGTCTTGAGACGCAGCATTTTCCGGACTCGCCGAACCGTCTTAATTTTCCTTCAACCGTTTTGAGGCCCGGGGCAAAATTTCATTCCGAAACGATTTACAAGTTTTCGGCAAAGTGATGCCGGCTGCGAGTTTGCTTTTTTCAGAGTGAGAAGATGTTTTAGTGAGGAATCGTAAGACGCTCGCAGAGGAGAAGCGATTCGGCACTCTATGACTATTCCTTACGCGTTTGTCGTACCTGCTCGCCTCGTTCATCTCTCCGCTGTAGATGTCATCATCGTTGTTTTTTACTTCGCGTTGGTTCTGGCCATCGGCTTCTACCTCCGCGGCCGCGCGAACACGGGCGAAGATTTCTTCATGGCCGGACGCGAAATGACGGCTTGGGTAGCGGGACTTAGTTTTCTTTCGGCGAATCTCGGCGCTTTGGAGCTGATGGGCTGGGCGGGTTCGGCGTATCAATACGGAATTCTCGCGACGCACTGGTATTGGATTGGCGCAATCCCAGCGATGTTGTTTTTGGCGTTGGTGATGATGCCGTTTTATTACATTTCCAAAACGCATTCCGTGCCGGGATATTTGAAATTGCGGTTTGGAGAGCCTGCGCGTGCCGTCTCCGCGGTTTCGTTTGCATTCATGACCGTGCTGATGAGCGGCGTAAATATGTTCGCCATGGCCAAGGTCATGCAAATTGTGCTGGGTTGGGACATCAACGTCAGCATTTGGCTTTCTGCGGTTACCGTGGCTATTTATGTCGCGCTAGGCGGGCTAAGGTCGGCCATTTTTAATGAAGTGCTTCAGTTCTTTTTAATTTGGGCTGGAGCGCTGCTGATTCCCATTCTTGGGCTGTATGAAGCCGGCGGCTGGAGCAATCTGAAACTGCAAATTGCTCACAGGGCGTCGGATCAGTACGTCCACCTCTGGTCCGGCTTGGGTTCCTTCACGAACAACCCGATGGGAATCAATTGGGTCGGCATTGTGTTCGGGTTGGCTGCGGTCATCTCCATGGGCTACTGGACGACAGATTTTCTTGTGGTGCAACGCATCCTCGCTGCTAAGGATATACGCAGCGCCGAGATGGCCCCCATCATCGGAGCGGGCTTCAAGATGTTTGTTCCGCTCATCGTCATTTTGCCGGGACTCCTGGGCTTGGCCGTGCTTCCGATGAAACTCGTGCCCGAATCGGTCGCCGCTGCCACCGGAGCGCACAGCTATAACGACGTGCTTCCGCTGATGCTTGCGCGCTACTGCGGCCCCGGATTGCTTGGGCTCGGAATTACCGCTTTGATCGCGGGCTTCATGTCCGGCATGGCTGGGAACGTGACCGCTTTCACGACTGTCTGGACTTACGACATCTACCGCCCACTCATCAACAGCAAGGGCAGCGATCACCACTACGTGAACATGGGCCGCTGGACCACGGTCATCGGCGTTGCGATTAGTATCGGAACTGCGTATCTGGTTATGCAGTTCGCCAGCATCATGGATTATGTGCAGGCGCTCTTCAGTTTCTTCATTGCTCCGCTTTTCGGCACCGTCATTCTCGGCATGCTTTGGAAGCGAGCGACAGGCGCCGGCGGTTTCCTGGGTTTGCTCTGCGGCACTTTATCTTCCATCGGCATGTGGGCTTGGGTGAAAGCAGATCCATCGGCGCTGCGTTATGTGGCGCTTTCGCCGGACGCCAAACAGTTGGCGCAGGATATGTTTCAGGCGCTGTGGTCTTTTCTTGTGTGCGCGATTGTGACGGTTGTGGTGAGTCTGGCTACGAAACCCAAACCCGACGCGGAATTGACCGACTTGGTTTATGGGTTGACGCCGGTTCCCTCCGTCGGAAGTATTCCCGTATATCAGAGGCCTATTTTCTGGGCTGGTGTGGTTGCTGTCGTGTTTTTTATTCTGAACATCACATTCTGGTAGTTCAGGCAGCCGGAGGTTAGAAGCATGATTTCCATTTGGTTCTTCGTCGGAATATCGTTGCTCGTCAACGGAGTGCTGATTTTCGGCGCTGGCCTCTACGAGTATTGGCACCCGCCTTCTCTCGAAGGGCGGGTGCAGTTGTTCGATTTGCATGCGAGCGTGTGGTGGGGCGCGCTGATGACGGTGATCGGAGCGGCGTACTGCTACTACTTCAAGCCGGGACAAAAGAAAGCGTAAGGGTGCGGAATGGCCGCGCTTGCTTCGGCTGAGGTCGAGCTGGTTTTGATTTGCGGTTCAGTTGGCGGACGTAGATCGATTTTCCGCGAAGATGGAATGTAAGGCCGGATAAATCTTCCGGTAGGTTTGATAGCCGCGCTGCATGAGCGCGCTGGTTTCTTTGCTTGGGCTGACGCGCCTCGCAACACGCACTGCGCTGTCGCACGCTTCATCCACACTCTTCCAGTTCCCTGAGCCAACACCCGCAAGAATCGCCGCGCCATAGGCTGCGCCTTCCTCCGCTTTCAAGATTTCGACTTCATACGCGTAGACGTCGGCCTGGATTTGCTGCCAGAGCGGCGAGCAAGCGCCTCCGCCGCCGAGGCGGACGCGTTCCACGGGAACGTGAATTTCATCGAAGATCGTGAAGGTGTCTTTCAAACTGTAGGCTACGCCTTCGAGTACTGCTCGGATCAGATGGGCGCGAGTGTGGGACGCGGAGAGGCCGACAAATGCGGCACGCGCGAACGGATCGAGATGCGGGGAGCGCTCGCCCATCAGGTACGGCGCCCAGAAAGCGCCTTCGGCGCCAGCTGCAACTGTGGCGGCTTCGGCAGACAGGCGCTCATACGGATCGCGGCTGTCTTCGGGTCCGGCGCCAAAACGATCGCGGAACCAGCGCAAAGAGAGTCCGGCGGATTGCGTCACGCCCATGACGTGCCAACGGCCGGGAATGGCGTGGCAGAACGTGTGAAGGCGGCCTTTGGGATCGAGCGAAGGACTATCGGTGGCCGCAAAAACCACGCCGGAGGTTCCGATGGTGGTGCTGACGACCCCGGCGCGCGTGATGCCCATACCTACAGCGCCCGCAGCTTGATCGCCGGCACCGGCGACGACGGGTGTTCCTGCGCGGAGACCAGTTGCGTTTGCTCCAGCGGCGGAAAACTCGCCGCAGATTTCCTGCGATTCGAAGAGCCTCGGAAGAAGTTTTATGTCGATGCCTGTTTTGTTAAGGACTTCGTTTGACCAGGTGCGGTGCGCGACGTCGAGCATCAACGTTCCGGAAGCGTCAGCGACGTCGATGGCAGATTCGCTGGTAAGGCGCAAGCGGACGTAGTCTTTCGGCAGCATGATTTTGCGAACGCGTTGCCAATTTTTCGGTTCGTGCTCGCGGACCCAGAGAAGTTTGGTAAGCGTGAAGTTTGTCAGCGGACGATTATAAGTCAGCTGAATCAAGCGATCGAGCCCAATGGTGCGCTCGAGTTCTTTGCATTGGGCTTCGGTGCGTTGGTCGCACCAGATCAGAGCAGGACGGATGACTTCCTCATTTGCGTCAAGCAGGACGGCGCCGTGCATTTGGCCAGAAAATCCGACGGCGGCTATGGATTCGGCTGCCAGGCCTGAAGCCTGGAGCGCCTTGCGAACCGCGATCGCGGCAGCGCGCCACCAGTCACGCGGGTCTTGCTCGGCCCAGCCTGGTTGCGGACTGGCGAAGTTGGCGTGCTCTTCCGTGCCCGAAGCGAGGACGCTGCCGTGCTCGTCGAGGATGACGGCGCGCGTTCCACCGGTGCCGACGTCAATGCCGAGGATTGGAATGCTGCCTCCTTTTTAAGCCACACTCGCGCGAGACGACGTTCCCTCCATACTTTTGTTGAAAGAAGAATTACTTTCGGGAGCAACCTAAATAAAGTTACGTTACTGCGTCTCGTGAACGTTCACGGCGAACATTTAAGACCACTCGAATGGGCTTGTCAACGCGGTGCGCACGAGGGAGTTGGTATCGATGCGCGATTGACAAGCGGCGGAGCCGAACACACAATGCCTTCGCCGAAATTTATTTCATCTCGATGGAACTGGCACGGCCAAGAGGTAAAACCATGAGCGACTCCCAAGAAACAATAGATCGCAGAGCATTCTTAAACAAATCGGCAGCTTTGATCGCGGGCGGCGCGGCGCTGCCGAGTACTGCGCTTTCGTACGAGAAGATCGTGGGCGCGAACGACCGCATTTCGCTGGCGCACATCGGGACGGGGAGCCGCGGAAGTGATTTGGATTGGATCGCGGCGCAATTGAAGACCAACCAGAACGCTGAGATGACCGTGATCTGCGACTTGTGGAAGCTGAACAGGGATAAAGCGGCGGCCACAAACGCGAAATACTATGGCCGGGCGCCGCGAACTTTTCAGTATTTGGAAGATGTGCTTGCCCTGAAAGACGTGGACGGAGTGATCATTTCCACGCCGGAACATTCCCACTCGCCGATTCTGAAGATGGCAGTCGCGGCGGGCAAGGACGCGTACGTTGAAAAGCCCATGGGCAACGTGCTGGCGGACGTGAAGGCGGCGCGAGACGCGGTTTCTAAGAGCGACAGAATTGTGCAGGTCGGGACACAGCATCGCAGCGAGCCGTATCAAAGAGCTGCGCACGATCTGGTACAGACAGGCGTGCTTGGAGAAGTCAGCAAAGTCGAGATCATTTGGAATTATCACGGGCCGCGATGGCGCGGACGCGAGGAAACGAAACTGATCCGCGAAGCAGACACTGATTGGAAGAAGTGGCTGTTAGCGAAGCCGTACCGGCCGTTCGATCCAAAGGTGTATTGCGAATTTCGTTTGTACAGGGAATTTTCCGGCGGAATTCCGGATCAGTGGATGAGCCACGCAATTGATCTGGTGCACTGGTTTATGAAGGACAGCTTTCCCCGCTCGGCTGTGGCGCATGGCGGGATTTTTGCGTGGCGCGATGGCCGTGAGAACGCGGATACGTTTCAGGCATTGTTCGAATACCCGAAGGGTTTTCTGGTGAGCTACTCGACGAGTTTTGGAAACGACGCTCCGTCTTCGACGCGCTACATGGGAAAGAAAGCCACCCTGACCAACATTGGAGGCGAAGGCAGTCCGCGCTATCAATTGGTCGAAGAGAAGGGCAATCACGAGGACGACGCGGACATCGATAAAAAGAGACCAGCGAAATTTGTTCAGCTGCCCGGAGAGACGACACTGCCGCCTCTGGGCATCGATGACAGAACGCTGGAGCACATGACGAACTGGTTCGAATGCATGAGGTCACGCCAGCAGCCGCATTGCACCGTGCAGGATGGATTCGCTCATTCGGTTGCGAACATGATGTCAACCGAGGCCTACTGGTCGGGCAAGAAACAATACTGGGATCCGGCTAGCGAGACATTCAGCGATCGGGCGCCCGGGAAGTGAGCGTCCAATAACCAAGGCGGACGATCGTCGTTCGGAGCGCCCTCGTTCAAACGCTCGATGCATCAGGAAAGATATTTGATCGTTTGTTCGATTAGCTTCGATGTTGGGGCGTAAGGATCGCCGGGGGCGTCGAACTCCATCGAACAATATCCCAGATAGTTGCTGGCCTTCAGAATTTCGAACGACCTCTTCAAATCCACGCTGAAGTGCTTGTCGTCATCATTGGTTTCGCCGTCTTTCACATGGCAAATATTGTAAGCATGCTGAAACATCGCTTGCAGAGCGCGATAATTGAAATCGGCGTCGCCGCTCAGCATGGAATTTGCAAAATCGGGCAGGGCGCGAAGGTAAGGATGTTTGACGGCCTCGATGACCTTGACGAGAAAGAAGGCATCCTCGCTGACCAAATCATCGTTCTCCAGCGTGACCACAACATTTTTGTTTGCGGCGTAGTCTGCCACGTTGCGCAGGCTCTCCGCAGCACGCTCCACATTCGGGGGCGAGTTTCTTGCAGTGGCAATGTGTGTGCGGACGCCGGGAGATCCAATGCGCACGGCAACGTCCACCCACTTCTTCGCAAAAGCGATAGCCTTCTCTCGGGTGGAATCATCCTCATCGTAAAAACTGTTGACCGCGCTAACAGCAATGTTCACAACGCGCACTTTTGATTTCTGCAGCACCTGGGTGAAATCATCGAGATAGTCAGGCTGCAACGACGTGAAATGACGGCTGTGGGGCTCAATGTTGTGAATGTTGAATTTCGCGACGACGTGAGCCGGGAATTCGAGCAAGTTTATTCCGGGAAGAGTGGTATCACGATCACGATTGTCGGGGCTCACGATATAGGCGCGAAACGGGTACGACGCGATGGAGATTCGCTCGCGGGGGTGAACAGGAAAAAGAATGTGCGGTTCGGAATCGGGATCTGCCACAGCGCCGGAAAGGGCCGCCGCCGTGACTCCACCCGCCGTCAAAACAGACAGGTGTTCGAGGAACGTGCGTCTGGTAAGTGAGACCATTTTCTGCATCCATCCCGCCGCAAGGCCAGCTGCGGAGAGCAGCATATCATTTTGCGGGAGACGTGTTGGACGCTTGCAAAAGCGTATTACCAGGACGCGCGATATGGACTAACATCAGAATCGCCGGAAGCATCGGGTCTTATTTCAGGAAGCGGCAAGCGTGTTTGGTGACCCTTTGCCGATAGCTTATCCCGACTCAGATCCCTTTCAGTTAGGCGTTTGTGCCGCCGTCGACAGTCAGGTTCGCGCCGGTGATGTAGGACGCTTCCGGACTGGCGACGAACGCGACCAACGCGGCCACTTCCTCAACCGTGCCATACCGGCCGAGCACGGTGTTGGCCTTCTGCGGTGCTGCCCAATCGCCCGCGGCGGGATTTAGGTCCGTGTCGATCGGGCCCGGCTGAACGTTGTTGACGGTGATGGCACGGCTGCCCACCTCTCTGGACAACCCCTGCGTAAACATCTTGACGGCTCCCTTCGTGGCCGCGTAGGCCGTCAAGCCCGGCGTCATGTCGCGCTCCCCAACGCACGAGCCGATGTTGATGATGCGGCCGCCATTCTTCATTTTCTTCAGGGCGGCCTGGGTCGCGACCAGCATTCCGCGGACATTGATGTTCATCATTCGGTCGATGTCCTCGAGCGAGGTTTCCTCGAATAATTTCGGAATGGCCGTGCCGGCGTTGTTCACAAGCACGTCGATGCTCCCCAATGTGGCGACCGTCTTCTCCACGGCGGCCTTTACGGCATCGGCGTTGGCGGCATTCGCCTGAATCGCGAGCGCCTTTCCGCCGCTCTGTTCAATCGCTTTAGTGACCGCGGCTGCCGCGCCGGCCTCTTTCGCGTACGTGATAGCCACGCTTGCTCCATCCGCTGCCAAGCGCTTGGCGATAGCGGCGCCAATGCCGCGCGAGCCACCGGTGACGAGAGCGATTTTACCTTCGAGTTTCCTGGACATAGGTTTTCTCCTTTGTGGCTACATGTGGCTTCCATGAGATGTTTGAAAGCGCCGGGACGGTACGGAAACTTTTCATCGTTAGCTCCCGAGTTTCCGCTGACTTGCCGCGATTAGGGCTCCGTCCAGTTCCAGTTGTGATTCTGCCAACCCGGGCGCGGCCGAACGCTGCCGAACTAGTGATTTGCTGTAGGAATAGCAGCCGCTCCCGGTGCGGGGAGAGGCCTGGTGTCGCGGATGCCGGAGGATTCGATTACGGTGTAGATGGCGTCGGCGGGGAGGTTCTCCAGCGTTTCGATTTTGCCGCTGGGCCAGCGGATTTCTACCGACTCGATCTTTGTGGATTTGCCTAGGCCGAAATGGAGGCGGAGATCGTTTTGGGAGAGGTAGCTTCCGCCGCCGCGGACTTCGGCGATTTGGCGGACGCCGGCGGACTGGATGGTGACGCGGGCGCCGATGGCGGCGCGATTGCTTTTTGTGCCGACTAGTTTGAAGAGGACGCGGTGATTGGGGGCGGCGTTTTGGTTGAGGAGAAGAGTGGGAGGCTCGCCGACATTGAGAAGGACTACGTCGATGTTGCCGGTGTTGAAGATGTCGCCGAAGGCGGCGCCGCGGCGGGATTTTAGCGGGAGGTCGGCTAGGCCGGCTTCTTTCGCGACTTCGTCGAAGGTGCCGTCGCGGTTGTTGCGCTCGAGGAAAATGGGCTGGCGGTAGTGCGGGTTGTTTTCCAGGGAGTCTATTTGGGGATAAACGTGGCCGCAGCCGATTAGGAGATCGAGCCAGCCTGTATTGGCCATATCGAAAAAGCTGGCGCCCCAGCAGACGTCCTGATAACTCGGGCGTCCAACACCGGAGGGCCAGCTTACGTCTTCGAAGCCGTTTGCCCCCATGTTGCGCCAGAGAGCTTTGGGTTGCTCCTGGAATGTTGAGATGAAGAGGCTAAAGCGGCCGGAGTGGTCGTAGTCGGCGAAGTCGACGCCCATGTTGCCGAGCTGCGTACCGTCACCGCTGAGGGAAATTCCGGAGAGCATGCCGACTTCGGAAAACGTGCTGTTGTGATTGTTGTGATAGAGATAGTTGGGGACGGAATCGTTGGCGACAACGAGATCGGGCCAGCCGTCGTTGTCGTAGTCGGACCACATGACGCCGAGACCGTAGTAGCCGATTTGATTGTGGACGCCGGCTTTCACGGAGACTTCTTCGAAAGTGCCGTCGCCGCGATTGTGGTAAAGAAGATCGCTTTCGCCTTCGAGACCCCAGGGGCCGCACTGCACTTGCAGCCCTTTATATAGGCAGAATTTGTTGCTGCCGGGGGCGGGCATGTGGGTGATGTCGACGTGGACGTAGCGGGAGACGAAGAGGTCCACGTTGCCGTCGCGATCGTAATCGCCCCAGGCGGCTCCGGTGCTGAAGCCGCCGCCACGCACGCCGACTTTTTCTGTGACGTCTTCGAACTTGCAGTTGCCGAGGTTGTGATAGAGGACGTTGCCGCCGTAGCCGGTGACGAAGAGGTCAAGCTTGCCGTCGTTGTCGTAATCGGCGACGGCTACGCCCATGCCCCATCCGAGGCGTGTGAGGCCGGCTTGCTTGGTGATGTCCTTGAAGGTGCCGTCGGCTTCCTGATGATACAAAGTGACCATGGGATCGCCGCCTTTTAAGTAGCGGTCGACTGTGGAGCCGTTGACGGTGACGATGTCGAGGCGGCCGTCGTCATCGCAATCGAAAAGGCCTGCGCCGCCGCTCATGGATTCGAGGATGTAGCGTTTTTCACCGGTGGAAAGATGGGGGACGGTTAGACCCAGTTTCGCCGCAACATCTGTGAATTTTGGGATTGATGGGAAGCCGGGGCGGTCGACCTTTGGCTTTGGCAATTTTGCGGAGGGTGGGAGGGGCACCGCGGTGCTTTGAGCGCGCAGGGATCGCGGCGATGTGGAACTAAGTAGAAGGAGAATGGAAAAGAAAGGTAGAGCGCCGAGGCGAAAGAGGGGGCCGAGCATTCGAGTCATTCTAGCGCAAAGAAACTTTTAGCCCAAAGATTGCGCTTTAGAGGAAGCGGAACCAAATCGATTGGCGTCGAAAGGAGAGGGTTTTGCGGAAGCGGGCTACTGGCGCGACGTGGTACTTGGCCTGCTATACTCGCGGCACGATGTGTAGGTGCGCTGCCGAGCAGGACGCGGCTCCGCAGTTCCCCCGGGTTCCGGCAACGCGATTCGAAGAGCATGAGAGATTGTCGAGGGCGTCTAAATGACACCGACGCAAAAGAAGGCCGGGCCACGTGGAGAAAACAAAAAAGTAACGCTTAAGACGGTGGCGAAGCATCTGGGCCTCGCCGCCGGAACGGTTTCCGCGACGCTGAACAATTCCCCGGCGGCACGGTCGATTCCCGAACACACAAAAAAGAGGATTCTTGCGGCGGCGCAGGAATTGAATTACCGGCCGGATTTTTTTGCGCGCACGCTGCGGATGAGGCGCACATTCACGATCGGAGTGATTGCGGAAGAGATTGGGGACGCTTACGGTTCGCAGGTGATCAGCGGGATTGAGAAGTACTTGACCGGACAAAACTATTTTTTCCTGACCGTGGTGCACCGGCATGATCCGAGGCTGTTGCAAACCTATTCGCAGATGCTGGTGGAACGAGGTGTCGAGGGATTCATCACGGTGGACACTTCGATTTTGACGGAGCCGTCGTTGCCAACGGTGGCTGTGGCAGGACACCGGCAAACCGCCGGCGTGACGAACATCGTGCTCGATCACAAACGCGCGGCGCGGTTCGCTCTGGAACATCTGAAGGATTTAGGACACGAAGAAATTGCTTTCATCAAAGGACAGGTTCTCAGCTCCGACTCCGAAGATCGATGGAACGCGATCTGCGAAGTGGCAGCGGAGCTGGGAATTCGAATTCGACCTGAGCTAACGGTGCGGATCGAGACCTCGGTTGCCACACCGGAAGTGGGGTTTCCGGTGACGAAGGAGTTGCTCGCGCGGAAGGAGCCGTTCACGGCCCTGTTTGCGTATAACGATATTTCCGCGATTGGGGCAATATGGGCGCTTCGCGAGGCGGGATTGCGCGTGCCGCAGGATGTTTCGGTCGTGGGATTCGATGACATTCCTGGGGCGGCTTTTGCAAATCCTGGGTTGACGACGGTGCGGCAGCCGCTGCTGAGGATGGGAGAGATCGCGGCGCAAACACTGGTCAGTCAGATCGAAGAGCGCGAGGAGTATGTTCCGGAGATCGCGATCGAGCCGGAGTTCGTGGTTCGCGATTCGACGGCCCGCGTGGCGTTGGAGAGCCGAAAAGTTGGAGCGCGTGGTGGGTAGTGAGTAGGCTCGTTCGTCACCACACCTCTCTGCTGCTCACGGTTTAGAGAGGAACTCGCTAAAAGTGTCCAGCCGCGTAGATGGGGCGCAGCGTGGTGCGCCAGTATGATTCAGAAGACCACTAACAGACTGTGCCACTTAGAACTTACGGGTTTCTTGCCGCGACCAGCGCTCCACTACGATCTTGGATTCGGTGTAGAACTCGACCGCGTCGCGGCCTTGGCCGTGGAGGATGCCGAAGAAACTTTCTTTCCAGCCGCTGAAGGGGAAATAGGCCATAGGGGCGGCGACGCCGATGTTGATGCCGATATTTCCGGCCGGGGCTTCGTAGCGGAAGCGGCGGGCGGCGGCGCCGTTGGTGGTGAAGAGGGAGGCTTGATTGCCATACGGGCTGCGGCGGAGAAATTCCATGGCCTCGTCCATCGAGTTTGCGTGAATAAGGCTCAGGACCGGACCGAAGATTTCTGTATTGGCGAGCTGGCTTGTCGATGGAAGACCATCGAGAACCGTGGGAGTGAGGAAACTGCCGGATTCGTGATTCGGAATTTTGGTGTTTCGGCCATCGAGAATCGCTTTGGCGCCCTCGCCGACGCCGGCAGAGATGAGCGACTCGATACGCTTTTTGCTATCGCCGGAAATGACCGGACCCATCTGTACGCCAGGCTCAAGACCATAGCCGACTTTGAGAGTTGAGGCCGAATGCGCGATGGAATCACGAAATGTCTTCTGCGCGTCGCCGATGGTAACCGCAACACTTACAGCAAGGCAGCGTTGGCCAGCGCAGCCGAAAGCGCTGTCGCTGATGATTTGCGTGGCAAGTTCCATGTCCGCGTCGGGGAGAACAATGACGTGATTTTTTGCGCCGCCCTGGCATTGCATGCGTTTGCCGCTGGCGGCTGAGCGCGCGTAGACATGCTTGGCGACGGGAGTGGAACCGACAAAACTGATGGCGCGGACTTGCGGATGATCGCAAAGCGCGTTCACCACATCCTTGCCGCCATTCACCAGATTGACGACGCCTTTGGGAAGTCCGGTTTTTTCCAGGAGTTCGAAGGCGCGGATCATGCTGAGGGGAACGCGCTCGGAGGGCTTGAGCACGAACGTGTTGCCGCACGCGATGGCATAAGGAAGAAACCAGTAGGAGATCATCGCCGGGAAGTTAAACGGTACGATGGCGGCGACTACCCCGAGCGGCTGGCGAATTTGCATTTCATCAACGCCGGGCGTGACGTCTTCGAGGTTGTAGCCCTGCATCATCATGGGGATACCGCAAGCGACTTCGACATTCTCGATGCCGCGGCGGAGTTCGGCTTTGGCTTCGGCGAAGGTCTTGCCGTTTTCGAGAGTGATGAGACGGGAGAGTTCGTCGAGGTGCTCCTCGAGAAGATTCTTCAGCTTGAAAAGATATTGCACGCGCTCGCCAGGGGGAGTGCGCCGCCACGCAGGAAACGCATCGGTGGCGGCCTGGACAGCGGCATCAACGTCGGCGGTGGTGGACATCGGCGTGCGAGCGAGTAACTCAGCGGTCGCCGGATTGTGGACGTCGAAAGATTCGCTGGACGAAGGACGGTGCCAAGCACCATTAATGTAGTTTTGCAGCTCGGTGACTTGGGTCGTTACGCCACTGCGCATGACTTGCTCCTTAGCATCTACAGAAGTTTCGCTTCTAGGTAGTTTAGCAAGAAACTGTAAGGTTGAGAGTTGCAAGCTCGGCGCGAAACGGGAAACCGAGTGAGGACTGACGGCGGAGGGAAAACTACCGCGGCGGAAGCGAGGCAAGAGCTTCGTAGGCGGCGCCCAGGAGCGGCGCGGATTCATTGAGCACGACAGACACGGGGATATTGCTTAGCAGGCCTTCGAATTTCCATTTGTCGCGGAACGCTGCGAAGAAAGCGCCCTCCTTGATTTTCTCGATGATTTTCACAGCGATGCCGCCGGCAACGTAAACACCGCCGAGGGCGAGGACTTTCAGAGCGAGATTGCCAGCTTCAGAACCGTAAATGGCGACCCAGAGATCCAGCGTCTCCGCGCAAACCGGGCACTCTTTAGAGAGGCCGAGCTTGGTAATTTCGGGGGCGGGATCCGTGCCGGGGTCTTCGAAGGAGTGATGCTTTACGTTAGGATCGAGAAACTCGTGAAGGGTGCGGAAGCCGCGGCCCGAAAGGATGAGCTCGAAGCTGACTTGTGGATAGCGGCGGCGCATGAAGCGGAGAAGTTCGATTTGTTGTTCGGTGTGCGGCGCGAAATCGGAGTGGCCGCCTTCGGAGGGCACAACGCGGTAGCGGCCGCCGTCCCAAACGAGGATAGACTGTCCGAGACCGGTGCCCGCAGCGAGGAGGGCGCGGGTTCCACCGTGCTCGGGCTTGCCGGGATTGAGGACACAATATTCTTCCGGCGAGAGATGCTCGATGCTGTGGCCTGTGGCCCCAAGGTCGTTCATCAGGACGACGTCGGAGAGTTTTAGTTCGCGAGCCAAAATTGAGGCGTCAACGGTCCAGGGAAGATTGGTGGCGCGCACGCGATTGTTAATGACCGGGCCGGCCACGCCAAAACCTGCCGCGCGCACGCGTTCCATGGCGAGGTGCGGCGCAGCTTGAAGCGAAAATTCACGAACAATCAAATCAAACTGCGCAAAGTCTTTGCTCGCAAACCGCTGTTTGTAGACGGCTGTGAGCTTGCCGTCTTTTTCCGAGAAGAGCGCAAGATTGCATTTCGTGCCGCCAACGTCGCCCGCAAGAATCACCTAATCCCCCCGTCATACCGCCGTTCGCTATCGCTGCCAGGACTAAAAATCATGGGTTGTACCACTTCCTGTCGTCGCGTTCGAGCAAGAGCTCGGATTCGCGCGGGCCCCAGCTTCCGGCTGAGTATTCAGGGACCTTGCCGGTTCTTGCGGCGCTCCACACGTCCAGAATGGGATCGACAAGCGCCCAAGCGGCTTCGACGTTGTCGCCGCGATCGAACAGCGTGGCATCTCCGCGCAGGCAATCGTTGACCAGCGTGGCGTACGCGCTGCGCGACACGTCGCCAAACCCTTCTTTGTAACTGAAATTCATGGTGACGTTCCCAATACGCATCTCCGTTCCGGGGCGCTTCGCGCCGAACGACACGGAGATTCCCTCTTCCGGCTGGATATTTAGAATCAGGCGATTGGGCTCGATTTCACGTTCGCGAAAAACGATGTGCGGGGCGCAGCGGAATTGAATCATGATTTCTGTGCTGCGCGTCGCGAGGCGTTTGCCGGTGCGCAAATAAAAAGGGACGCCGGCCCAGCGCCAGTTGTCGATCAACAAGCGGCCGGCGACAAACGTTTCGGTGCGGGAGGACGGGCTGACTCCGGGCTCCTCGCGATAGCCGGGCACGCGCTTACCATCGAGCTGGCCGGGGGCGTACTGGCCGCGCACGACGGATTGCGCGACCATCTCGAGGTTAAACGGGCGGATAGATTGCAGGACTTTGAGTTTTTCATTGCGGACAGAGGTAGCGTCGAAGGAAGCAGGCGGCTCCACGGCGACGAGAGAAGTTAGCTGCAGGACGTGGCTCTGAATCATGTCGCGGAGCGCGCCCGCGGTTTCGTAAAAACCGCCACGGCGTTCGACGCCAAGCGTTTCTGCCGCGGTGATTTGCACGTTGTCAACGTAGTTGCGGTTCCACAGCGGTTCGAAAATGCCGTTGCCGAAACGGAGAACGAGCAGATTCTGAACGGTGTCTTTGCCGAGATAATGATCGATGCGGTAGACCTGCTGCTCTTCGAAAACGTTTAGAACGATCTTGTTGAGTTCTTTGGCAGTTGCGAGATCGCGGCCAAAAGGCTTCTCAATAATGATGCGCACCCAGGAGTTTGGCGACGTGGGACGTGCCAGCCCGGCGCGGCCAAGTTGTTCGACGATGTGCGGATAGACTTCCGGCGGAGTGGAAAGGTAGAAGAGACGGTTGCCGCCTAGCTTTTTTTCGGCTTCAAGTTCAGCGAGGCGCTTTGCGAGTTGTTCGTAGGCTTGAGGGTCGGAGTAATCGCCGGCGCAATAGTGCAGGCAGGAGGCAAAGTCGTCCCACTGCTTCGGGTCAATATCTCCGAGCTCGGACATGGTCTTCGCGGCTTCGCCGGTGGTGGCGCGAAAACTTTCCTCGCTCATCGGTGTGCGGGCGAAACCCACGATGACGTAGCGAGAACCCAGGGAATTGTGAGTGGCGAGGTCGAACATCGCCGGGATGACTTTGCGCTTGGCCAAATCGCCCGACGCGCCAAACAAAACCACGGCACACGGTTCAGCCGTGCCGCCGTAAAGACTTCCTGATCGGTTGGTATCCTCAGCCATGGGTTCCCTCAACTCGTTTGAGCACTTGGAGCGCCTCAAGGGCGCAGAAAACTATACCTCAACGCCATGTTTTCGCAGTTCTGAACGCAATTGCTCCGCATTTTGATGGTGGATAACGTTAAACCCCAGACGGCGGGGACTTTCAAGATTGAGTGACCGGTCGTCGATGAACACGCACTGCTGCGGCGGCCGCTGCGTGACTTCGAGGGCGATGCGAAAAATGGTCTCTTCGGGCTTGCGCGAACGGACATAGCAAGAGCTGAAGAAGACGAGAAAATCCCGGCGCAGATGGAATGCTTCGATGCGGTGCTCGTTGAGCTCCAAGGGCTCGTTGTTGATGGAACCGATGAAGTATTTTCCAGTGCGCGCGGCGTCGGCGAGGACCGCGCGGGTTTCAGGATATTCTTTCGATTGGGCGAACATGAATGCCGTGAACTCGTCTCGGGTAAAGGGGCGCGCGCGGTAAAAGAGGGTGCGGTCGAGATATTCATTCAGCGTGATGTGACCAGTATCGAACGCAGGAAAGGACAGGTCGTGACGGTCTTGAAATTCTTCGTAGTCGAAGTTGAAAACAGCGGCGGCCTCGAGGCGTGAGTTGCGGCCCCAGCCGTTCGTAAGAATGACTCCGCCGATGTCCCAGAACAGCGTCGTGATGTCAGCCAAACGCGCGGTACCTCCGACCGTGCCATGAGGGAATCCATGATAAACGTTTCGGGGTAAGAAAACACGCGAATGGCAGATTTCAAACGGTTCAACACTGGGGGAGAGTGCCTGGCAGGAATTCAGCTTTCCTGCCTGAACCGCGGGCATCGGTCTCCACGCCAGGCAGTTATTCCGCGGGCGTGGAGACCGGCAACGCAGAAACGTTTATGGATTGTTTGGATTCGGGGTTGGATTTGGCGTTGGGCTCGGCGGCTTCGGAGCCTGGACTTCCGCCTTGGGCTGAATAGACATGAGCTCGACTTCGAACACAAGGGTTGCGTTGGGGCCGATGCCGCTGCCTGGTGGGCCGCCGCGAGCGCCGTAGCCGAGCTCCCCTGGTATGACGAGCTGCCACTTCGATCCTACCGGCATGAGCTGAAGCGCCTCTGTCCAACCCTTGATCACGCCGCTCACCGGAAAAGTTGCCGGCTGGCCACGCTTGTAGGAGCTATCGAATTCCGTGTTGTCAATGAGCGTGCCTTTGTAATTGCAGACGACGGTGTCCGCGGCTGTGGGCTTTGGTCCCGTTCCTTCTTTCAGGATTTTATACTGCAGGCCGCTCGGAAGGGTTACGACGCCCTCTTTCGCTTTGTTATCGACCAGAAACGATTGCATTTTTTCGCCCTGCTGTTTGCGCATGTCTGCCTGCAGCTGCACCATCGCGGCGCGCGCTTCGTCGTCCGTCATAAGCGGCTTGGCGCCTGCCAATCCATCTTTCAAGCCTCGCAGTAGAATGGCCGTGTCTACGTCGACGGAGTCCTTGTGCATGCTCTTGCCGATATTCAGGCCGATGGCATAGCTGGCTTTGTCTTTCTGCGTTTTGAGAGTCAGGACGACCGGTTTTCTTGCCACTGTGGAACCAGGTTTCGCCGCGGGGGGCTTGGCCGGCGTTGTTGGCGAAGTTTGTGAACCACTCGCCGGAGGAGTCTGTGGCGCGCTTGCCGGAGGAGTCTGCTGTGCCTGAGCATAGCCAAGAATCATCATCCCAATCGCAACTGCTGTTACGGCTAAAGTGAATGGTTTTCGCATAGTTGTATTGTCACACTGGTCCGCCATCTCCGCAAATCACCATTCTCTGCCGGCTTGGATGAACGGATAATGAAGCGCTCGCGATCGCCGGCCATCGACGGGCCTAGCCGAGCGAGTAGTGGGTCAGTTTCCGGTAACGCAGCGTTTACCAGGACCTGAGCGAATGAAGGCGAAGTAACCGAGCACTTCAGGAAAATCATGCAGATTCAGTCAGCCAAGGAGCATGAAAATTCTACCGTTCCCCATATAGCTGGATGGAAATAGTTATCGAATATAAGCCTACGCATATGGCTATCAATCGGTGATACCACTTTATAGTGGTCGGTTTGCTTCCACCTACGTTCACCGTTTTAGCGAATAGTCCGGCAAGAATGAAAGCTGTCCCCACAAACGGCAAAAACGACCATCTTCACCCCATTTCTGGTAATCATGAGCTCCTGCTATCCAATGCCAATTGACACGTAAAACCTACAACCCGCTGCATTGGAGGCCAACTGACTCCCGATTGGGCTAATCGGAAACTGAACCACTACCACCGAGGGGGCGCACTAGGCAATTCCCGGGAGTTGCAGTATGTTGAGAATTGGCAATCCTGATGAGGTGATGCGAATGGCGAATGACTCCTGCGATCCCGTTCCGGCCCAAAGCGAGCCGGCCAAGCCCGGCACACGAATGGTCATGTGCGTGAAGTTCGGCAAGGAGCTGCCGGGGCTCGACCGCATCCCTTGGAGCGGTGAGCTGGGAAAGCGCGTTTTCGAGAATGTTTCGAAAGAGGCGTGGAAGCTGTGGATTGAGCATTCGAAGATGATTATGAACGAATATCGGCTCAATCCCATCGACCCTAATTCTCAGCGGATTATGGGGGAGCAGTTGGAGCAGTTTTTCTTTGGAGAAGGCGCGAAGCTGCCCGAGGGTTACGTGGCTCCCAAGGCCAAAGGCTAGCTGCCTGCTGCGGGCATCCGGCGTGTGGCTGGGTGTTCGACAGGCAGGCGCGGCGTCAATTCGAAGCGCAGGTTCGAGTGGGCTGCGCGGATCGCGTGTTCAACTTCATCGGCAGTGTTTCCCGTTGCAAACAAAAAACCCAAATAGCTCGATCCTTCCGGCCAAGCGGCGATGTAGTCGTGCAGGCGCGCCGTGATTTCGAGCGCCGTGATTCCCGGGACGCTTCGCGCGGCGTCTTCGCCTTCGATTTTTTCGAGGACTCCGCTCTTGGGGACGGGAATCATCATTACGCCAGACGCTGCTTGCTCACGGGGCCAATCGCTGCACGGCAGACCGAGCGCGTGACGCAGGAGCAATTCTTCCAGACCGATGGTTTGGCTTGCGGCATCCGGCGAAAATCGCAGGGCGCGTGCGCAGAGGCCGCCGATGGGGCGCGGCGCAACTTCGAGCGGCCAAACGCCTTCATCATTTACGCGGAACTCGGCGTGGACCGGCCCCTGCGAAAGTCCGAGCACGCGAACTGCGTCTACGGCGCATCGTTCGATTTCGCGCTGTTGCGAAGCGGCGAGGCGCGAGGGCGTGATGTAGATGGTCTCTTCGAAATAGGGCCCTTCGAGCGGATCCGGTTTGTCAAAAAAAGCGAGGACGCGAAGATTGCCATCAGTCAGCAAACCTTCGATGGCTACTTCCCTGCCCGGTATGTACCCTTCGACGAGGATTTGATCGAGATTGGGCTCGCAGGTCGCACGGATTTCCGCGGACTCGAGCAGGCGGCGAATTCGCGTCGCGGCCGCCACGAATTCTTCGCGGGAATTTGCGCGGACTACGCCTTGGCTGGCCGAGAGTGAGAGCGGCTTTGCAACGCAAGGATACGTAACACCGAGCAGAGCCGGCTCCGGCGCGGGATTGAGCGAGATAGGGTGGAACCAGGGTACGCGCAGGCCCGCTTCGCGAAAAACTTCCCGCATGCGCAATTTGCTGCGGCAGGCTTCGACGGCGGCGGGATGGTTGTACAGAATACCGAGGCCGCGCGCGACGTAGGCCGCTGCAACCGCAGGACGGTCGCCGAGTGCGAGAATTCCATCGATGTTTTGGTGTTGACCACGCACCGCTTCTAGAACCGCGTAGGCAGCCGCATCCGGCGATTCAAAATGAACGGGAATCGCGCGATCTCCCCAGGGATCTTCGAGTTGATGGCAGCGGTCCGTTACGAACACAAGATCGATACCCAGCTTGCGGGCAGCTTCGTCGAAGCTGCGCGTTTGATAGCCGAGCTTGGCGGTGAAGAGGAGCAGTCGCGGCATTTGCTTTTATTCTGAAGGATTCGCGTGCATCACGGCTAGACGTAGCTACCTGTGGCCGGCACCAGGTCTTCCAGTTTCTTCGACACTTGGCCGATCGACACAAACTGTTCGCGGGTTGGCTCGGCGCAGCAGTACCACGGCTCGCTGAGAAAAGGGATGGCGGCCGCAAGCGCTTGCGATGGTCGAAGGATTGGAACATCGAGTCCTGCAGCAGCGTGCGCTGCTTTCCAGATGCGTTCGAAAACCATTGAGCGAGATTCTTTTCTGCGGTCGCCCTCGGCAGCGATGGCTTGCACCGTCTCGCTGAGTGCATCCACGCGCGGGTCGAAATGTTTCCAAGGATAGAACAGCGACTCCGCATCAAACGGCCCGACGTTGCGGCGGACTTCGTCCAGTTCCAGTAGCCGCGAGCCTTCCGGGATGAGCAGACGGATACCCAGTTGGATGGGCGCGACATTTTCGATCAGGGATTCGGCGTGGATCACGCTCAGGAGATCGAGATAACTTTCCATCGTCGTCCATTGCGTGAAGGGCACAAAAGTTGGGTGAAGAGTCATGCCAAGATCGCGGAAAGAGTGAACCACATGCAGAAAATCCTCGCGCGTGTGGCCTTTGTCGAGAGCACGGAGCACGGCATCATCGAGATATTCCACTGCACTGATGACGAAGAGGCAGCCGGTGTCCTTGAGTTTTGGCAAGTGCGCTTCGTATTTTTGCAAGTGCTCGATTTTTATGGTGACGTCGTAAGTTATGTTAGGAAACTGGCGGTGAAATTCCTCAACAAGATCCAATGCGTGGCGAATGCCATTGAAGAAGTCTGGATCGCCGAACGAAATGTGCTGCGCGCCTGCGGCCACTTGCTGGCGAATGTCCTGCATGACGACGTCACGGCTCACGACTCGAAAGACGCCCTTATAAACCGGGACGATCGGGCAATGGCGGCAAAGATGTTTGCAGCCGCGACTGGCTTCCGTTGAGCCGACAAGGCGGAATCCGCCGCCTGGAAGGATGAGGTGGGCATATTTTTCGATAGCTGGCATCCCGGAACGGTCCGGAACTTCAAATGCGAGTCGATCGAGCGAGACAAGAGGCTCGAACTGCGATGTGTGTTTTGAATTGGCGCGATAATCGGTTTGCAGGCGCTCAGCGAGTTGCGAGAGACCTAGCTCGAATTCCCCGCCGAGGATTGCCGCGACGCCGAGTGTTCGCAGATAACCGGCGTTCATCGGCGCATACAAGCCATAGCAGCAAAGGTGGGCGCGCGGATTTAGTTCGCGCAAGCTTGGGATTAATTTTGCAGCAAGACGAGTGGCCGTGTGCATGGGCAGGTAGATGGCGATCAATCCAGCCGCGCGAACGGCGGATTCATCCAAGGACTGCCGGGAAAGATCGAGGCAGACGATCTCATGACCCCGCTTGCGCAGCCAAGCCGCCGGAGACGCGAGGCCAAATGGCTGCCGTCCCAGTTCGTAGGTTGAGATTAGTACGATGTTCATGCCTTTAACAGTATAGCTGGCCGACCGCCGCAAGGAATCGTTTTCGGTTATCATATAAAGTTCGCTGGCTCCGCTGAAAGGACCGTCAGAATGGCCATCGCCGCAGGGAATTCCTTCGGAACGCGCGACAAGCTGAACGTCGGCGCGCAATCGTTCGATATTCATCGCCTCGAGTTCCTGGAAAAAAAGATTGCGTGCCATCTGGCGAAGCTGCCATTTTCCCTGCGCATCCTTCTCGAAAACCTTTTGCGCTGCGAGGACGGCCGTTTTGTCCGGTCGGATGACATTCGCGCGCTGGCGAACTGGACTCCCGGCGCCGCGGAAAAAGAGATCGCTTTTATGCCCGCGCGCGTGCTGCTGCAGGACTTCACCGGCGTGCCCGCCGTGGTCGATTTGGCCACCATGCGCGAAGCCATCCAACGGATGGGCGGCAATCCGAGGCTGATCAACCCGCTCTTCCCGGCCGAACTGGTCATCGACCATTCCGTGCAGGTCGACAGTTTCGGCAGCGCGAACGCCTTTGGTTTGAACGCCGAACTGGAATTTCAACGCAACATCGAACGCTATGCGTTTTTGCGCTGGGGGCAAACGGCATTTCAGAATTTCAAGGTGGTGCCGCCGGACACCGGAATTTGCCACCAAGTGAATCTGGAATATCTCGCGCGTGTGGTTTGCGCGATGCCTTCGGGGAGCAGAGTGGAAGCGTATCCCGATTCCGTTGTGGGCACGGATTCGCACACGACGATGGTGAATGCGCTCGGCGTGTTTGGCTGGGGCGTGGGAGGGATCGAGGCAGAAGCAGCGATGCTTGGCCAGCCGTCTTCGATGTTGATTCCCGACGTTGTTGGTTTCCGCCTGCACGGCAAACTTCGCGAAGGAGCCACCGCAACGGACCTGGTCCTGACTGTAACGGAAATGCTGCGGAAGAAGGGCGTCGTCGGCAAATTCGTGGAGTTCTGCGGGACGGGGCTCTCCAGCTTGAGCGTGCCGGACCGCGCGACGATCGCGAACATGGCGCCAGAGTATGGCGCGACGATGGGTTTCTTTCCTGTCGACGCGGAAACACTTGCGTATTTGCAATTCACTGCGCGCGGCGCCGAACAGATCGCGCTTGTCGAGGCGTATTGCAAGGAACAGATGCTCTTCCGCACGGATGACATGGCGGACCCGGTGTTCAGCGACAAGCTGGAGCTGGATCTCGGAACGGTGGAGCCGACGGTTGCCGGGCCGAAGCGGCCGCAGGATCGCGTGTCGTTGCGGAATGCGAAGAGTTCATTCACAAAGGTCGTGGAAGGAACGCCGGATAAACACGTTGCGGTGCGGAACAACGGCGACTCGTTTGACCTATCGAGCGGGGCGGTGGTGATTGCGGCAATCACGAGTTGCACAAACACATCGAATCCTTCGCTGATGCTGGGCGCTGGCCTGCTCGCAAAGAAAGCGGTCGAGCGCGGCTTGCATGTGAAGCCGTGGGTCAAAACAAGTCTTGCGCCAGGTTCGAAAGTTGTGACGGATTATCTCGACGCGTCAGGGCTAACGACGTACCTCGAAAAACTGAATTTTCACCTAGTCGGATATGGATGCACGACGTGCATCGGCAACAGCGGGCCGCTGCCCGAAGCGATTGGCGCGGCGATCAAAGACAACAACCTGATAGCCGTGGCCGTGCTCAGCGGCAATCGCAATTTCGAGGGGCGCATTCATCCTCTCGTGCGGGCGAACTATTTGGCTTCGCCGCCGCTTGTCGTGGCGTATGCGCTTGCAGGGCGCATGGATATGGATTTGACTTCCGAATCTCTGGGCATGGACTCCGCGGGGAAGCCCGTTTATCTGCGGGACATTTGGCCAAGCCCGCAGGAGATTGAATCAGCGGTGCGCGACTCCGTGACGAGCGAGATGTACCGCAAGGAATATGCCAACGTTTTCGAGGGCGACGCGCACTGGAAGTCGATGCCAGTTCCGGAAGGCGACTTGTATCGCTGGGACCCAAAGTCCACTTACATCAAGCAGCCGCCGTTTTTTGAAAATATGCCGAAGATGCCGCCGGCTCTTGCGGATATTCATGGCGCCCGCGTGCTCGCGATTCTTGGCGACAGCGTGACGACGGATCATATTTCGCCAGCAGGATCGATCCCCGTCGATTCTCCTGCGGGGAAATATTTGATCGCAAACGGCGTCAAGCCGCACGAATTCAATTCATATGGAGCGCGGCGCGGCAATCATGAAGTGATGATGCGCGGCACGTTTGCGAATATCCGGTTGCGCAATCAGCTTGCTCCTGGAACGGAAGGTTGCTGGACGCTTTTCCTGCCGGGCAACGAGAAGATGACGATTTACGACGCGGCGGTGAAATACCGCGAAGGAGGAGTGCTGCTGGTCGTACTCGCGGGCAAAGAGTACGGATCGGGTTCCTCGCGCGACTGGGCCGCCAAAGGGACGCGATTGCTTGGCGTGCGCGCTGTGATTGCGGAAAGTTACGAGCGTATCCATCGAAGCAATTTGGTTGGCATGGGCGTGCTGCCGCTGGAATTCAAGGCCGGCGAGAATCGCGAGACGCTTGGATTGACCGGTCAAGAGGTGTTCGAGATCGAAGGCGTTGCGTCGCTGTCGCCGAAGAAAGCGATCAGCGTGCTGGCCAAAGCCGGCGATGGATCGACGAAGAAATTCAGCGTGATTGCTCGCGTCGATACTCCCGAAGAAGTTTCCTACTATCATCACGGTGGCATCTTGCAGTACGTCTTGCGGCAGATGCTCTAAGTTTTGCTCCTTTCTTCCGCATTGATTGCTGGATCACTGTTGCTCTATTTAGCCGCGCGAAATATAGAGTCTCGCGCGTCGCGGACAAAAGCGGCAGCGGGGCCGCCGCACTCCACATTGCCAGGTAGGACTAAGCTCGTCCTTCGCGTTTTTGCGCTACTACCAGACCTCTGGGCGTCGGCAGAAGAGCCACGGAGATCAGCCCTTCCGCCTCGAGCTTGAGCGCGCCTTCGCGAACCGTTTTCATCAACGAACTGGCATCGTGCATGAGGATGAGGCCGTGCGGATTCATCTGCGGCAGAAATCTGCGAACTTCCTGCTCGCGCAGAGGCGCATCGCTATCGCAGAAAAGCAGATCGATGCGGCCTTCCACTTTCATCTCCAGGCTGGATTCGTTGCGCGCGTCAATCCACTCGCCGAGACCGGAAGAAGCGAATCGCTGTTGCGCAGCCGAGAAAACTTTCGCGTCGTACTCACACGTAATAACGCGGCCAAAGCCGTTGGCTTTTAGCCCTTCCGCGATGCGGAGAGTGCTCAGTCCAGAGAAAGTGCCGGTCTCCACGATGAGTTCCGGCTTGATCGTGGTGACAATCGCCTTTAAAAAATCGAGCACTTCGACTTCGGCGCTCATCGAATCGTACATGTGCCAGCGCTCCGGGTGCGGGCATTCCGGCGTGGGGCGATGATATTCCGGCTGCAGAACGTCGCCGCTCGAAGCAATGTGCTCTACGATGCGGTGCTCTTTTTTCTGGCGGTGGAATTGGCTCTTAATACGCCAAAGTAACACCGCGCCAAGCAGGATAGAAACAACGCTCGCCGCCTGGGCATTCGACATACCGAAAAAAGATCTCGGATTGATGCGAATAAATTCGATCAGGAAGCGGGCGATGCCCGTGAAAATCAGGTAGTTGCAAAAAATTTCACCCTTTGCTTTGGGACCACGCAGAGACTTCGTTCCCATGTGCCAGAGAAATGCCGCGATGGCCAGCCAAATGAAAAATTCGTAGAGCGGAGTTGGATGCACGCGCTGCGTCGTGGGGACGAGACCGTTTGGAAAGCTCATGCCCCAGGGAAGCGAAGTGGGAATGCCATAGTCGCCGTCGCCCGAGAGTAAGCAGCCGATGCGTCCGATGGCGTACCCCACACATGCCGCCGGCGAACAAATATCCAGAAATCCGAGAATGGGGATCTTCGCCCAGCGCGCAAGAATCACCAACGCGATAAATCCGCCAAGAAATCCGCCAAACCAGGCGAACCCGTAGCGGCTAAAGAGCTGCGGCCAAGGGTTCGCGAAGAAGTCATGCGGACTTTCGAGAACGTGGTACAACCTTGCTCCAATCAAACCCGCAAGCCCGGCAATTCCAATGATCAGAAATCCTTCGTCTTTTTCGTCCCTGGCGGAAATGCTCTCGAGCTGGGATCTGCGACGATTGAAATCGGCTTGTAAAACGTAGGCAGAGACGAGCAAGCCGATGGCAACCATCAGCCCAAACGTGGGGATGGCCAATGGGCCGAGATGGAGGAAAGGGATCATGTGCGAATAAGAGTTAGACTCCTCCGAAAGTATACATGACACCGCGAGTGAGTTCGGAGCCGTCGATTGCCAGGAAAGGGCCAATAGGACAACGAAACACCTAATTGGCGCGCTGCGGCGCGGCGGGAGTGGAACGGCGATGGAGAGATGCGCCGAGAATCAGCCAGATGGCTAGGGCGATCCATTCGGAATGAGTGAAGTGGCCGGGGAAGGCGGGGATTAGTTTCATGAGTAAGAGAAGCGAGGAGACGGCGATGCCTGCGGCGGTGATGGCGCGGGTGGCCACGCGCGGGATGTGGCGGCCAGCCTGGGCTGCGGGTTCGGCGGGATCACTCGGCGAGCGGCTTTCGACTTGCCAGAAGGAGAGGCAGGCGGCTAGCCAGCCCAGGGCGGAAGCCATGGAGCCGACTTCGGTGACGGGAACAAGGATGGAATCGCCGAGGAGCAGGCCGATAAAAGTCCCAAGCGTGATGCCGATGACGGCGACGGACGGCGTGGAAAATTTTGCGTGAATGGTGGCGAAGCGCGGAGCTACGGTGCCGCGGCGGGCGTAGGCGAAGAGGAGGCGCGTGGAGGCGGCGAAGTTTCCGTTGAAGCATTGGAAGAGGCCGAAGAGGGCCATGACGAGGATGAGTTGGACGGGCCAGTGTTTGCCGAGGCCGTGCTCGAAGGCGATGGCGGTGGCAAAGCGTTTGCCTAACAAGGATTGCCAGGGGGCGATGTAGGCGACTGCGAGGATACAGACTGCGTAGAAAAATGCGCCGACGCCGAGAGCGAGGCCGATGGCTTGCATGTAGCTTGTATTGCGAAAATCCGGGTTGGCCTCTTCGGCGTATTTGGGGACGGATTCGAAGCCGGTCATGAAATACGGGACGATTTGGAGAGTGAGAAGGATGGAGAGGAGTGGAGTGGCGCGAAAGGCAGGATGAAAATTCGCAGGAGCGCCACGGGCCGCGCTGATGCCTACAAGCGCAACGAAAATGAGCAGGACCATGGAGGACATGGACTTTTGGAAATTCGCGCTGAGGCGGATGCCGCGGTAGTTGATGGTGGCGAGGAGCAGAGTGAGCGCGATGCCTAAGATGAGCCTGGGGAGGAACACCGGTTGGCCAGCGACGCGATACAACTCGAAAGTATCAAGAGCAGGAAAAATGTAGGCGGCGATTTTTCCGAGGGCGACGGCTTCCCAGGGGCAGACGATGAAGTAGGCGAGAAGCATCATCCAGCCGGTGAAATAGCTGACTATCGGCGGAAAAACTTCCGCGGTGTAAGCCGCTTCGCCGGCTGCGTCGGGAAGGCGCTTGACCCATTGGCCGTAGACATAGCCGACGGGAAGAAGAATGACGCCGCCGATCGCAAAACCGAGAGCGGCGCCAGCGGGACCGCCTCGGCCGAGCCAATCGTCCATGAGGACTAGCCAGCCGGTGCCAATCATGGTGCCGAAAGCGAGCGCGAAGTAGTCGTGCAGGCGGAGTTTGCGGGCTAGGGCGGGCATTTAGTTTAGAGGACGCAGAGCAACTCGTAGAGCAGATTCGCTGCGAGGAGTGAGGTGATTTCGCCGGTGTCGTAAGGCGGGGAGACTTCGACGAGATCGCAGCCGATGATGTCGAGGCCGCGGAGGGCGCGAACTAGCTCCAAGATTTGGATGCTGGTGAGGCCGCCCACTTGCGGAGTTCCTGTGCCGGGGGCGTAGGCGGGATCGACCGCGTCGATATCGAGAGTGACGTAGACAGGCTTGCCGCGGAAGGCGCGCAAGTGGCGTTGAACGGCGGGCAATCCCTTTTTGTGAAATTCCTCGGCGGTGACCATCCTGACTTTGTGAGCACGCGCAAAATCGAAGTCCTCTTCGCTATAGACTTGACCGCGAAGGCCAACCTGCAACACGCCGCCATCCAACAAGAGACCCTCTTCAAAAGCGCGGCGGAACGGCGTCCCGTGAGAATACTTGCTACCGAAATACTCGTCCCACAAATCGTTATGGGCGTCGAACTGGATCAGCGAGACGGGGCCGTGCTTTTTAACAACGGCGCGGAGAATCGGCAAACTGATGGAGTGATCACCTCCCACGCAAACACAACACACACCTGCCTGTAGAAGCGGCGCGATTCCCTTCTCGATGCGAAGAAATGTGTCCTCGATGGAAAGTGGATTCACGGGAAGATCCCCAAAGTCGGCGACGCGAAACTTGGCGAAGGGATTCACCCGCAGGACCGGGTTCCACGGGCGAATGATAGCGGACTGCATGCGGACATTGCGGGGGCCGAAACGCGGGCCGGGACGATAGGTTGTGCCGCCGTCAAAAGGGACGCCGATGAGCGCGACTTCGAGCTCCTCCGGCTGGGTGATGTGCGGGAGGCGCATGAAAGTGGGAATCCCCGTAAAACGAGCGTAGCTGAGGGCGTCGAGCGGCTGCGGGTGAGGCAGACGATAGTTCCGGCGGGTTTTCGCCATGGGCGCAAATCTTAGATTCCCGAGAGACGAAAAGTCAAAGTAAAGAATGGCTGCTCACGAACAGTATTGAGACCACTCTTATAGCGAACGCCGCGAGATTTGGCGGTGCGGGCCTTTTGTTTTTCGGACTGGCTGGCGAAGAGACAACCTTGTCGCGCGCCATGTCATCCGTTGATGTGTCCTCCTGGTGCAAGGAGGGAAGATGGCGGGTTGGCTGACTGCGGTTGGCATGGGCGGAGTGTTGTTTATCGGTGTCGGGTCGCGAGCGGCTTTCGGCAACGAGGCCGGTTCGACGAGCCGTGATGCGGGGCGTGCGCTTCTCGAAGCGTCAGCTCCACTTATTGACCAAGTTTGGTTTGTAGGGTTGCGCCATATTGCTCGGCAAGCGGTTCAAGCGCAGATTTCGTCGCGTCCAGGCGCACGACTTGCACCGAAGCAGATCGAATCTGACGTGCGAACGCTTGGGCGGCTGGGATGGTTCGGCGACATTTCTGCGGAAACGCAGCTTGTTACGGATTCGCCGTCTCCCGGCGACCGTGCTACGCAGCGTGTGCGACTCGTTTTCCACGTCGAGGAACTGCCGAATCTGGCAAAAGTTGAATATGCTGGGTCCCGGCTGCTCTCGCCTGCGCAGATCGAAAAAATCCTGAACGACAAAGCGCTCACTCCACGATTAGGTGAGCCCACAGATCCAGCAAAGCTTGTGCGCATCACGAACACGATCCAGTCGGCCCTAGCTGAATTGGGCCATCCGCAGCCACGGGTAGAGATTCGTCGCGAAGAGTCCGCAAGCGCGACAGTTCGCGTGCGCTATGTAATTAATGACGGGCCTCATATCCCTGTGGGCCGGATTGAGTTCGAGGGGCATCCCGAAGTCTCCACAAAATTGCTGCAGCACGAGATGCGGCGGACCGCGCCCGGCGCTTTTTTTGCTTCGTGGCGGGGCAAAGCTGCGTACACGCGCGAGGGATTCGAAGAGGATCGCTCGAAGATGTTGATCTACTACCAAGATCACGGTTTTCCCGAGGCGCGGATCGGCACAGTTCGCGTTTCCGTCTACGAAAAAACGGCCAGCTGGTGGATTCCGCGGCCGCTTCGCACAACTGGAAAGCGTCTCGCCGTCGCTGTCCCGGTGGAAGCCGGTCCTTTTTACCGCGTTGAATCCGTTCATATCAGTCCTGAACTCGCTGAGGCTAGCGGTAAACGCGGGGCGAGGCTCCTGGCGTATTCGAAAGCGGAGGCCGGCTCTGCGTACTCGGCGAAGGCGCTCGAAGATCTGCGTCATGCGTGGGTCGCCGCGATTCAGCCAAAGCATGTGCACGAAGAGACAGGTCCGGACCGAAGCGTCGAAACTTCGCGAACACTTGATATGGAGACGCATAGGGTACTCGAGAGAATTGGGTTTAGCGAAGCACCGCCGTACACCGTGCGGCGAATGGAATTTAGCGGACTTCACCGCTTCAGCGATCGTTATTTGCGGCGCCGCATTGGCTTGCACGAAGGGCAGCCATTTGATGAGCGCGCGCTCGAAGCCGGGCTCGCGCAGCTCACCAGAACTGGCTACTTTCACCAAATTCGAAAAGAAGACATCCGGGTGCAGACGGACGACCTCACGCACACCGCCGACGTGACGATCCGCGTTTCGGAAGCTGGCCAGCAGCGCGCATCCTTTTCTGGAGGGCTCGGACAGTTTGGCAGCACGATCGGAATAGCTTACACACTGTTTGATATGCTCCAGCGAGAAGAATTGCTTTCCGCTCAACTTGACGGTGGACCGGAAAGCTTGCAGATCGTGCTCGGGCTGGTGATGGAAGGATTTCTCGGATCGCGCAGTTCGCTCGCCATCTCCGTGTTCGACAATGTGCTTCGCCCGCGTTTTACCAGCAGTGCGAAAGGTCCGTTCTACGCGTCGCAAAGCGAGGGGCTGAACACGGGCTGGAGCTACCCCGTAAGCAAGACAGATTCGCTGGTTGTGAATTACAGCCTTTCGCGCTCAAACACGGATTATTCTTTCGTTCTTCCGCCTTCCTTTACGGGGTCAGCCTCAAGTGGTCTTCGAGCGCAAACTTCCACCAGCGCTGCGGGTCTGGGCTGGACGCACGACGCCGGGAGCGAACATTGGTCCATCGAGAACTCCATTTCGGGCGGTTTGCTTGGCGGCAGCGAAAATGTGATTCGTTCGAACGAGGAATACGCACGAATCTTTCCCGATCCGTTCTTCAACCACCGGAATGCCTGGGCTTTTCGGACGACTTTCAGTGGAGCGGGAAGCTATCAAGGCGACATGCCGGTGTACGCGCGGCTTTTTTCCGGTGATGCACAAGTTCGTGGGCTCAATTCGGGCGAACTGGGGCCATACGCTTTGGTGCCCTCGATATCGAATTCCGGAAACCAAACTTATTCCGCGCTTCCGGCAGGAGCCAATGTGGTGAGCGCCGCGAATGCGGTGTATCGCGTCCCACTTGGCGGAGGAACACAAGCAACGGGCTTTTTTGATTTGGGGTCGGGCTGGCTTCTACCTAACTGGCTGGGGAAGGCGCGGCCCACGCTGCTGAATTCCACGAACGGCATTCTGCACGGGTCCATCGGAATCGAGTTGCAGTGGACAGTGCCGGAGATTCAAGTGCCCGTGCGCGCGTACTACGCCGTAAACGTATTGCGATTGAATCGCTTTCTGCAGTTACCGGATGGCACGCTGTTTCACGCGCACAATCGCTTGTTCGCTTTCGGCTGGGCGCTCGGAACGCTGTTCTGAGCGGCCTGCTCTGTACTAAACTCCCCGCACGATGAAATACCGAAAACAAATCAAGGAATCCGCACGCCTTGCCGAGCCCTATTGCGTCTCAAAAGGGGAGAAATTTCGCTTGAAAGACTACGACACGAGCGACACCGGCGAAGTAAAGAACAAAGAGCAGTGCCAGAAAATCATCGATGATCGCGCTGGTCTTCTCAGCAGCTTGCAAGAGAAGCTCTACGCGCAGGATCGCTGGGCGGTGCTGCTCGTCCTTCAGGGAATGGATGCCGCCGGCAAAGACGGCGTGATCAAGCACGTCATGTCCGGAGTAAATCCAGAGGGATGCAACGTCCAGGCCTTCAAGGCTCCAAGCACCGCGGAGCTCAATCACGATTACTTGTGGCGGGTTCACAGATGCGTTCCGGAGCGCGGCATGATTGGGATCTTCAATCGTTCGTATTACGAAGAAGTTCTGATTGTTCGAGTTCACCCCACCCTTTTGCGAGCCCAGAAGCTGCCGGATCCTATGATTACGAAGCACATCTGGGAGCAGCGCTACCAGGACATTAAAGCCTTTGAAGATTATCTGACGCACAACGGAGTGGCGATCTGCAAATTCTTCCTGCACATTTCGAAGAAAGAACAAAAGAAACGCTTTCTCGAGCGCCTCGAGGATTCGAAGAAGAACTGGAAGTTTTCAATGGACGACGTCAAAGAACGCGGCTACTGGAAGGACTATCAGGAAGCGCATGAGGAGATGATCCAGAATACGGCCACGAAGCATGCGCCATGGTATGTGATTCCCGCGGATAACAAGTGGTACACGCAACTGATCGTAGCCTCGGCGATCATCTCCACTCTAGAGGAACTGGATCTTTCCTTCCCGGACGTCGATGAGGAGAAAAAGAAAGAACTAGAGAGGGTGCGTGAGTCGCTGCTGCATGAGAAAGATTGACACCGCCCGCAAGCTCCGCGATTACAGACGGTAAAGCGCGAAATCTCTCGCCCTTCAAGCAAGGACTTCTGCGCCAGTCTTGTTGGACTAGAATTCGAACCAAACCGGGAACTGCACGACGCGCGACGGTTCGCCTCGGTGATAAGATGGGGGGTGGACAGCGATCAGCACGGAAGAATTCGCGAGCCAGAGAACAATTGATGGCGAAACCGATCGAACTTGAAATCAACGGCAAACGTTACGCGGTCCAGTGCGATCCGGAAACGCCCCTCCTATCTGCGCTCCGCGACGAACTAGCCTTGAGGGGCACCAAGTATGGCTGTGGCGAAGGACAATGCGGCGCGTGCACCGTCTTGATGGACGGCGCACCGCGCCGATCCTGCCAGATTCCGGTTAGCGCAGCCGCGGCGAAACGCATTACGACTATCGAAGGCCTCGAAGAAGACGGGCGGCTACATCCGGTGCAGCAGGCGTTCCTGGATGCTGGAGCATTTCAGTGCGCCTATTGCACCTCAGGGATGATCCTCGGCAGCGTTGGCCTTCTCTCGACCAATCGCAATCCCACATCGGCTGAGATCATTCAGTCCTTGCACGGCAATATCTGCCGCTGCGGCACCTATCCGCGGATCATAGACGCGGTCCATCAAGCGGCCAAGTCCATGCAGGAGCGCGGACGATGAGCGACTCTTCCGTTAGGTTTGTGCCCGAACCGGAGCGCTACGAATTCAACGCAGGCCCCATGCATCATTTTGAATTGGCGCGCCGCGATTTTTTCAAATTTCTCGGTGCGGGCATTGCTGTTTTCGCAGTCGCAAAAGATTCGCTGGCCCGGCAGGAAACCGCTCCCACACAAGGCTTTCACCAGGAAGAAATCCCAAAGGGCATCACCGCTTGGCTGCATATCGGCGAAGACGGAAAGGTGACCGCGTTCACGGGCAAAGTCGAGATTGGGCAAAACATTCGCACATCGCTGGCGCAAACAGTCGCCGATGAATTGCGCGTGACCTTTGAAAGCGTAACCATGGTGACGGCCGACACTGCATTGACGCCGTTTGATTTTGGCACCGTAGGCAGCCGCTCGATGCCGACGATGTCGCCGCAACTTCGCCGCGTCGCGAATGCTGCCCGCGACCTGATCGTGAACGCGGCGGCCAAAGAGTGGAACGTCGCCGTCGAAGGACTGACGACGGCAGACGGCAGGGTTACCGATCCGGCGACCGGCCGCTCGCTTCGCTATGCGGAGTTGGCCCGCGGCAAGACGCTGACGCAGAATCTGCCGGCGGAAGATCCCGTCACGCCGCCGGATCAATGGACGATTGCGGGCAAATCCATCCCGAAAAAGGATGCGCGCTCGTTCGTTACCGGCGGACACCAGTACACGCCCGATCTTCGGCGGACGGGCATGCTCTACGGCAAAATCCTTCGCCCGCCGTCGTTTGGAGCAACGCTCACTTCTTACGATGCAAAGGCTGCCCAAGCAATGACTGGTGTGGTCGTCGTGCGCGACGGCGACTTCATTGGCGCCGCAGCGGCCAATGAAAGGGACGCGCGCAAGGCTCTTGAATCTATTCGCGCCGAATGGAAGGAAGTGCCGCAGACTTCAAGTAAAGAGCTGTTCGCGTATTTGAAAAAGAATGCATCGGCCAAGAGTGACGATCGCTCTCGAAGAATAAAGGGATCGGTTGAATATGGTCTGTCGGCCGCCGCGCACCGTTTGGATGCGACGTACACAGCCGCGTTTATCGCCCATGCCCCGCTCGAACCGCGCGCAGCGGTGGCGGAATGGTCTGGCGAAAAGCTTACAGTTTGGACCGGCTCGCAGCGTCCGTTTGCTGTGCGCGATGAACTGGCCAGCGTCTTTCACGTTGCGGAAGACAACGTGCGGGTAATCGTACCCGACACAGGTTCCGCATACGGCGGCAAGCACACCGGCGACGCGGCGCTGGAAGCTGCCCGGCTGGCACGCGCTGCGGGGCGTCCCGTGCAGGTGGTTTGGACGCGGGAAGAAGAGTTCACTTGGGCCTATTTTCGTCCCGCCGGGGTGATGGAAATTAAAAGCGGCATCGCTGCCGATGGCACGCTCACGGCTTGGGAATTTCATAATTACAATTCCGGAATGTCCGCCATCGAAACACCATATGTCGTTCCCAATCAGCACATCCAATTTCATCCCACGCAATGCCCATTGCGGAGCGGTTCCTATCGCGGGCTGGCCGCGACGGCGAACTTTTTCGCGCGCGAAAGCCATATGGACGATTTGGCGCATGCGGCGCAAATGGATCCGCTGGCATTCCGCCTCAAGAACCTCTCCGATCCTCGCTTGCGAGCAGTTTTTGAGGCCGCGGCAAAATCCTTTGGCTGGCCAGGCAAGAAAACACAAGAAGGCCAAGGATTCGGCATTGCAGGTGGTCTCGAAAAAGGCGGCTACGTGGCGACGTGCGCCGAGGTTGCGGTTGATCGCTCTTCCGCCGCCGTGCGCGTAGTACGAATGACAACGGCGTTCGAATGCGGCGCCATTGTAAATCCCGATGGATTGCGCAACCAGGTGGTTGGCGCAAATATTCAGGGGCTGGGCGGCTCTCTTTTCGAAGCCATCGAGTTCGAAAATGGCCGCATTACAAATCCACGTTTTTCACGTTATCGCGTGCCGCGTTTCCGCGACGTCCCGGAAATCGAAGCCGTCCTTCTGGATCGCAAGGATCTTCCTTCGGCGGGAGCTGGCGAAACGCCAATCATGGCCGTCGCGCCGGCGATAGGCAACGCGATCTTCCATGCGACAGGGACACGCCTCAGAGATCTACCTATGGTCCCAAATGGCCTGGTACAGGCAGAGAGCTAGCACCAGCCAAGCTGAAAAAAAACAACAAGAGCATCAGCCAAACTGTTCCACTCTGAAATGTCTCGTTGCCTTTGTTCCGACCTGGGAATTCCGTTTTTCACTTCCGCCGGCCCAGGCTTCATAACATGTCTTTTTTCAATAGCTTAGACTCCGGCCTTCCTGGCGTGTCTGGCCTTACTCTTGCCCCAAACATTTGGGGGTCTATGTGTTTTTCGACCTTGTGTCCGGCTTCGCACGACTCATATTCGCGTCTCACAAGCGATTGGTTTGTGTGTGTCAAAGGTTGAACGCTAGCCGCTGCCTTCCCCATCTCGGCCGAAGGAATTACTTCTGGATGGAACAGCCGCTTCGCGCTGCTGTTGGTCTGGTCTTGCTCGCGGCTTTGGCGCTCCCTTTGCACTCTTCCGGCGCTCAAGCGGAGCACGTCGATGAATATCGGGCAAAAGCCACTTTCCTCGCCGCCTTTCCGAAGTTTATCGAGTGGCCTGCAGGCACCTTCCCTTCACCGGAAGCGCCCCTTCTCCTTTGCGTTTTCGGTGACTTCTCCTTCGGCACGTCTTTGGCGGAGTTGACGCGTGCATCCGTTATTCGGGGCAGGCGGGTCGAAGTTCGATGGGCGCACAAAGAGCAGGATCTGCACTCTTGCCAGATTCTTTTCGTGAGCAAGTCCGAGGCCAAGCGGTATGAAAGAGTTTTTAAAGCCCTGGAGGGAGCAAGCGTGCTGACCGTCGGCGAAACCCCCGATTTTCTAGCAAGCGGCGGCGCGATTGATTTCCTACTCGACCAAGACAGGCTGCAGTTTGAGGTGAACATGAGCGCTGCCAGCGACGCACACCTCCGCATCAGCTCGAACATGTTGGCGCTCGCACGTCATGTCATCGCCAAGACGGAGGCAACGAAGAGTTAGCTTGGCTTCCGCGCAGAATTCCGCCGGCTTACAAATACAAAAATTCAAACAGGGAAGTGAAACGATGAATAAAACAGAAGAAGGCATTTCCGGACCGGTTTGGAACCTGGCTGAACTGCTTGAGAGAGTCGACAATGATCAGGAATTGCTGCGGGACCTAGTGAATATATTTAAGGAAGACTTTCCGCGAACGATGCGGTTCCTCGAATCAGCCATAGCAGTCGCGGACTTGAAAAACGTGGCGAGGTTGAGTCACACGCTCAAGGGTATGCTCTCCAGTCTCGGCGGAGTCCGCACCGCTGCAGCCGCAGCAAGGCTTGAAGTCATGGCGTCCGCCGGCGAATCAGCCTCGCTGAAGTCCGTCTTCGATACCTTGCAACGTGAAGGGGCGAGTCTGCTGCCGGAACTCGATGCGTACATGGCGGAGGTGGGTCGTTGAAGATTTTGATCGCTGACGATGAGACGCTCTCCCGTCGATTGCTCGAAAGAACCCTGGAACGAGCCGGCTACGAAGTTGTTGCCGTGGAGAACGGCAAGCTTGCGCTGGAGCAGCTCAGTAAGCTGGATGGTCCTCGCCTGGCCTTGCTGGACTGGATCATGCCGGAGTTAGACGGCCCGGGCGTCTGCCGAGCTGTTCGTATGCGCTCCGAGCAAACCTACGTCTATATGGTGCTCCTGACCTCCAAGGGCTCCAAGGAAGAAACCGTTCTCGGTCTCGAATCCGGAGCCGACGACTATTTGACAAAGCCGTTTAACGCCGAGGAACTACGAGCCCGTCTCCGCGTTGGAGAGCGCATTCTGCTGCTGGAGGACCGTTTGGTGGAAGCCCGCGAGAACATGCGCTTTAGAGCTACCCACGATCCGCTGACTTCCCTTCTAAACCGTGGCGCGGTCATGGATTTGCTCGCTCGAGAGCTGCACCGCTCGCACCGCGAGAAAAAAACCACCGCCATCCTGCTGGGCGACGTGGATCACTTCAAGCGCGTAAACGACACTATGGGTCACGTAATAGGCGACGAGGTCCTTATGGAAATCGCCAATCGCCTCATCAGCGCCGTGCGATCCTACGACTTTGTTGGCCGTTACGGAGGCGAAGAATTCCTGGTGGTCTTAAATAGTTGCGATCCAGCCTTCGCGCCTGGCCGGGCAGAAGCGATTCGCAAATCCATTTCGAATCGCGCAATACTGACGGCCAAGGGCCCCCTCACTCTTACCATGAGTTTTGGTGTGCTATTGAGTGCAGAGTGGGGGATGAGATCGGTCGAGGAATTGTTGCACGAAGCAGATACTGCGCTCTATGAAGCAAAAGCGGCCGGCCGGGACTGTCTTCGGCTTGCCAAGCCGACGAAGAAAACCGAACCGCCAACCACGACGGTGCCTGAATCCGTGCCGCTCAGGCACTGATAAACGCTGGCGGATCACCACACTCCAGGTGCGGACGAAGTTACGCACCGCTGGCTTTTTGACGCGCCTGGTCCATCATCTGCCGCATCGCCGCGCTCGAACCCGGCGCCCGTTTCTCGCGCCAGGCCTCCAGCCGTTTGCAGGTATCTTCAATATTTGAAAACAACTGCGGATTCTTGAACGCAGATCGCCAGATGGGCACGATGGTGTGCATGCGGTCCCACACCACCCAGATTTCTCCATTGCTCTCAAAGAAAAGCTCATCGTTGATCAAACCTCGGTTCACGATGCTCGCCACCATATCCCAATAGCTGATGACCATTCGAATGAACGTGTTTTCTTCACCTCCCTGCGGAAACTTCTGGATCATGTCCTCGGGCGATGTGGGATGAAAATGCTCGAGAAACCAAGCGCGAGCCTCGCGCAGCCGCGGTTCACGCCTCATTTCGTAGAGCTTCAGCATCAAATTTACTTCTTCATATGTAACTTGGCTCATTACCGGTTCTCCTTGCTCTAATTTTTCTGTTCTGGCTTGGGAGTCTCTTGCGGAGAAGGAGAGGCGCTGGCCAGCTCGAATCGTTGCACGGTGGAAAGGGGAAGGCCTTGCCGTTGAAATTCGATTTGGATGCGCCGCCGGAGTTCGCGCGAGACTTCATCCTGCCGGGTCGGCGCCGTGCGTACCTGCAAGCGCACCGTCGAAGCTGAACGGTCGAATGCCTGCACGCCCAAAATGCGCGGCCCATCGACCAACGCCTGGGACCACGACGGGTCCCCGCGCAGTTCCGCAGCGGCCGCCTCCAGCGCGTGCATGGTCTTCTCTAGGGATACTTCCGGCGCGATGGATATGTCCACAAAAGCCTGCGACCAGTCCCGGCTAAGATTGCTCACGGTGCGTATTTCGCCGTTGGCAATCGTCACCAGCGCCCCTCGGGCGTCGCGCAAAACGGTGCGCCGCAGCGTCAGATTTTCTACGCGCCCGGTCGTATCTCCAACCTGGATTGTATCACCCATGGCGTATTGGTCTTCGAGCACGATATAGAAGCCGGTAATCACGTCACGCACCAGATTTTGCGCCCCAAAACCGATGGCCACGCTGGCAAGGCCCGCGAGCGTTAAGGCCGGCAGGACGTCGATGTGTAGTTGGGCGAGTGCCGTCAGCAACGCCACAACCCAAACAACCTTCTTCGCGGCGCTATAAACCACCGCGGCGAGGGTGCGGGTTTGTTGTTCGCGGACTTGGGCCGCGCGACTCTGCGTCCCGGCCGGCTTGATCATCAGATTGGTCAGAACGTGCAGAAAACGGTTAACCAGCAGCGCAATAAAAAAGATGGCTATGAGGTCAAGTAAGGTGCTTATGGTGATTTCGGGCCAGTGAATGGGGAGACTGGACATCGTTTTTTCGGGAGGGAGAGTATAACATTGGACGAGCAAGGATGCGCGTCTGAAGCAAGCTCCATTTCGAGCAGACGGACCCAGAGAGAGGTGAATATGTCTGACACAAGGCGCAGATTTTTGTCTGCTTTGGCCGGCACCGGAACGCTGGTGCTCATGCGAGTTGCCAGCCTCAGCGGCCAGGCCAAGCCCACGGGCCGCCCCCCGGTTACCGACCCCAACCAGGAACCTGAGAATTCTGACCCATTGCCGCCGAAATCACCCACCAAGGCACTACTCGAAGCCAACGAGAAGGACATCAAGAAGAACATCGAAAAACTCTATCAGCTCGCGAGCGACTTGAAAGCCGAAGTCGAAAAAACGGACTCCTCCCAAATCCTATCGCTCGCACTGGTGAAAAAAGCCGAGGAAATTGAGAAGCTTGCGCACGACATCAAAACGCGGGCAAAGGGCTGAACTCGAGATTTTTCTTTTAATGGAAAGCGGCCGAGGCAAGAACCGAATGAACCGCCAATCGTCGAGCTGCTGAAAGGGCTATGGCGCGGAATGCGCGCAAGCGTTAAAATAATGACGAAGGTAGCGGTTTTACTGTAAGTGCGTTTCAACTGCCTTCTTGTGAAACACAACCGTGCGCCCGTAGCTCAGATGGATAGAGCGACAGCCTCCGGAGCTGTAGGTCGTGAGTTCGAACCTCACCGGGCGCGCCACACAATTCAAAATCTTGCCCACGCACGAGCTATGACTGACTGAATTCTCTTGCAGTCGAGGCTGAATCCAGGTGGACACTTCCGCAAGATGCTCGTACGACTAGTTCGCAGTCCAAAAGAATGTCGCGGGCAAGCATGTTGGGATGCTTGATTCGTTCGAACATGGCGGCCATGGCTGCATGGCCGATCTCGCGACAAGGCTGATGAATACTAGTAAACGGTACGGGGCGGTGCAGGTGTCTTCCGCGGCTGCCAACGGGGCGGCGCACCCTTTCGAAACCAAAAACGTTTTCAGCCAATTGTTTCCGCGGAAATTCTACCAGTCCGAATATTTTGTGCCGTCGAGCGCCGTGCCTTGAGATTTTGAATAGACGTCAAAGACGTTCTCACCGTTCCAACTCGTGGAGTCTGGATCGTCCTGGACCCCGCGAAGCCCCCACTCGGCGCGGCCAGTCATCGGATCGATAGGGATCTTACGCAAAAACCTTCTTTTTTTTGTGAGATCGCCGCTGAAGGGAACGCCTTTAACCAGGGTTTCCAGGTCCGGCGGGTAACCTTCGCTGCCAACCTTGACCCGGACCAAGTTCATATCGGCCGCATCCTTGTAGAGGTTGATGGCATTGCGCATTTCGCGCAGATCGCGGCGCAACTCGTATTCCTTACCACGAATGACGGTGAATTTGAAGACGGGAAGCGCGGCAGAGGCGAGAACAAGCAAGATCGCGGACGCAATGATCAGTTCGAGAAGGGTAAGACCCGATTGGGAAAGGTGGTTTCTGTGACGGACTCTCGTAAGATGGCGGCACATTGTTCGGCTCGCAGCAATTCGAATAAATCATAACATGCAAGGCACAATGCCGGTTCGAAAACCAGCCCCGAGTGTCGTGATAAGCGTTCGTTTGGAGGCTGCCCGAAGAGGTAGGTCCAACCTTAGTCGAGACTTCTAAGAGCCTGCCTTTGCAAGCTCACTCGATATCCTCGGAATCGTCTTCTTCAGCCGACTTAGATGCCAGTTGAATCTCCAGAAGATTGGCATCGTGAAGCTGCTTGTTCAGCGCCGGAAGATCGACAGTCTTCATCTGGTTCCACTGAGCCGACACGGCTGCGAATGTCTTCTCGGTCTCTGCGACGGCGCTGGTCTGCGCAAGCGTCGGCGTCGCGTCGGCTCTGCCAACCTCAGAGTAGAGTGTCGCCGCCTCCCCGTTCGCGCGGCTCAGAGTCGGCTTCGGCGAAGCAGGCGCAAAAAAGCCGCCTCCTCCACCGAGGAGCGCCGACACCTTTTTGTCCAGCGCGGAAATCGCATCCGCAACCGCGCCGCTCGCCTGCCCCGCAAGTTTCTGCAACTGTTCATGCGCGGACCGCGCCTGCGTGACGTCCTCCGTGCTGCGAGTCATCATCGACGCGAGACGCACCTGTAGCTGGAACATTTGCGCCAGCCCTTCGCGAGGCGTTTTCACACGCGGATCCATCTTTACCGTGAGCGGAGCTGTGAATGAGTGCCCACCCACAGTCAGCCGCACCGTGTACAGCCCAGGGAGCGCGCTCGGACCTTGCGGCAAGCGCGGCGTGTCTCCGGGAATCGCTGCGATTGGATAGTCGTAACGCGTGGAAAGCGGCGTGGCGTAATGAAGGTCCCACACCCATCTGTGCATGCCCGCCGTAGTCGAAAGAATTTTCGGCATGCGCACCCAATACGGTGGAATCAGCTGCTTGGCGACCTCTTCCTCGCTCAGATCCGGCTTGTCCGTACTTGCGTAGCGGCGGACGACTTTGGATTGCGCGTCCAGAATCTCCAGCTTGACGGGCCCCTCGGCCGCCTGCCCGAGAAAATAGTCCACGATGGCGCCATCGGGAGGATTCAACGCGGTGGGCTCATCTGGCGGAATTGGCGTATCCGTATTCGTATCCCGCATGACGCGGTACGCCGCTCCGGGCTTAAAAAGAAATGCGGGCGACGTTTGCAAAGATTCCGAAATCTGCCTAAGTGGTGTGATGTCATCCAATATCCAGAACGAGCGCCCATGCGTCGCCACAATCAGGTCGTCATCGTGAATCCAGAGATCCCGCATCGAAGAGTGCGGCAAATTCAGCTCAAGGCTTTGCCAGTGGTCGCCGTCATCGAAAGATACCCACACGCTAGTTTCCGTGCCCGCGAACAAAAGTCCCTTGCGAACCGAGTCTTCCCGCACGGTGTCGACAGGCGAGTTGTCAGGCAAACCGGCAGTGATAACCTTCCACGTCTTTCCACCGTCGTGCGTGCGATAAACGTACGGACGCTGGTCATCGATGCGAAAACGGCTCACCGAAGCGTACGCCGTCTCGTCATCAAAGTGCGACGCGACGATCTGCGTCACTTTGCTCCACGGCGTCAATTCCGGCGGCGTCACGTTCTTCCAATTGGCTCCGGCGTCGCGCGTGGTCCAAATCAACCCGTCGTCGGTTCCTGCCCACAAAGTGTTCAAAGACTTGAAAGATGGCGCCAGCGCATAAACAACCCCGCGTTGCTTGTCGGCGTTGGGATCTCTGCTGGCCGCATTTCCAACGCTCGCTGGAACTCCCGAATGCTCTCGCGCAAGATCCTGACTGACCGGCTTCCACGTGTTTCCGCCATCGGTTGTCTTAAAAAGAATATTCGTCGCGTAGTAGAGGACGTGCGGATCGATCGGCGAAAAAATGATCGGCTGCGTGCGGTCCGCGCGATACTTGGGGTCGGCGACCGGAATGGGAGCGACATTTTGCACCTGTCCCGTTTTCAGAGAATATCTCGAAACCTCGCGGCGCCCTGCTCCATAAATAATGTCCGGATTCAGCGGATCCGGCGCGGCATATCCATATTCGATCACGCCAACAGGATGCCAGTCGCGAAACGTAATTTCCCCGTCGTTGCCCCGGCTCGAAACGCAAACCGATCCGCTCTCCTGCTGCCCACCGCAAACGAGATACGGAAATGAATTGCTGGTTGCCACGTGATAAAGCTGCGCCGTCGCCTGGTTATACCAGGTGCTCCAGGTCTTTCCGCCGTTGACAGTGACGAGCGCGCCTTGATCCCCGACCAACAAAATGATGTTCGGATCTTTCGGATTGATCCACATGTTTTGATAATCGTCGCCGCCAGGAGCGCCCCGAAAACTCGCCCACGTTTTCCCGCCGTCCTTCGATTTCATGGTCACTGTGCTCGTGCAATAGACGACGTCCGGATTTTTCGGATCCACTTTTGGCATCGGCAGATCGCCGCCACCGATGCGTCCCGCAGGCCGCGGATCAGTGGTAATGCGTTGCCAGTTTTCCCCGGCGTCATCGGAACGATAGATCCCGACATCCGAACCCTGAGCATTTTCGCCGCGCGCACTCGCCACCGCGGCGAAAAGTCTGCTCGGCTGGCTAGGCGCAATCGTCAGATTGACTTGGATAACGCCCTTGGGAAGTCCGTTCGTAAGCGGACGCCAAGTCTTGCCCCCGTCGCTCGATTTGAAGAGTCCTCCGCCTGTCCCGTTGTACTGGTTCCCATCTTCCCAGGGTCCTAAGCGCAATTCCCAAAGCGCCGCGTAAACAACGTCGGGGTTCGACGCGTCGATCTCCACATCCGAGCCGCCGACGTTTGCGTTTTTCGAAAGCACGTTCTGCCAATTTTGGCCGCCATCGGTGGACAGATAAATCCCTCGCTCTTCATTCGCTCCATAAGGATGCCCCAGCGCCGCAGCGAAAAGGCGGTTGGGATCGCGCGGATCAACAGCCAGCGCCGGAATGCCCTGACTGTTGCGAAGGCCAAGATGCGTCCACGTTTTGCCCGCGTCTGAAGATTTGTACATCCCATCGCCGACGGCGAGATCCGGCCGAGCCAACCCTTCACCGCTAGAAACGTAAACAATATTCGGATCGGAAGGAGCGACAGCAATGGCTCCGACAGCCTGCGACGGCTGATCATCGAAAATCGGCGTCCACGTACGCCCCGAATCATCTGTCTTCCATACGCCGCCGTTCACCGCTCCAACATAAAAAACATTCGGCTGGCCAGGCACACCCGCCGAGGCGCGCGTTCGCCCGCCGCGAGTCGGACCAATCATCCGCCAGCGCAGCTCCTGGTACGTGCTCTCGGGATACTGCTGCGCTTTGCTCAACTTCGGACCAGGGAATACACACAGCGAGACGAGCGCGAGTATCAAGAGACGTTTCATCAGGTTCACGTAGCACCTCAAAGAAAAAGTTTGAACGGCGCGGACGAAATCAAATCGCCTGAGGTTCATATCTGCTGAATTCCGCATGCGATATGCAACAGGAACTGACTTGCGAGTACCAAGCGCCGCGCAGCACTATGAACCGAATCGCGAGAAAACTCAATCCGGCTTCCTCGGCAAGCGTGCGTCAACAATCGTCAATTCGATTCGGTTGCATGGCTAAGAACGGTCGCTTGCCTCGTCCGCTCGCTCCGCACCTCGAGCCTTCTACTCCTTGTGAGGTTAACGGGCACGGGGTAAACTTTCGCCAGCATTTCGCGACGATCTTCGTGGGAGGTAGTCATGGCCCGAGTTGTCCGTTGCGGCCTCATCCAGGCCAGCTGTGAATGGTCTCCGGAGAAGTTTTCTCTCGCGCAAATCAAACAAAAAATGATGGCCAAGCACGAGGACTTGATCGCCGGCGCCGCGAAGAAAAAGGTGCAAATCCTCGGGCTGCAGGAACTCTTTTATGGCCCCTATTTTTGCGCGGAACAGCAGACGCGCTGGTACGGATTGACCGAGCCTGTGCCGAATGGTCCTACGATTGTGCACATGCAAAAACTCGCGAAGAAGCACCAGATGGTGCTCGTCGTGCCCATCTACGAAGTGGAAATGACCGGAGTCTATTTCAACACCGCCGCGGTGATCGACGCTGACGGCCGCTACCTTGGAAAATATCGCAAGCATCACATTCCCCACTGCCATCCAGGCTTTTGGGAGAAGTTTTATTTCACGCCGGGCAACGCAGGCTATCCCGTCTTCGAAACGCGCTACGCTCGCGTCGGCGTCTACATCTGCTACGACCGCCATTTTCCCGAAGGCGCGCGCATTCTCGGGTTGAACGGGGCGGAAATTGTCTACAATCCGTCCGCTACAGTCGCAGGACTCTCCGAATATCTGTGGGAGCTCGAACAACCCGCCCACGCCGTAGCCAACCAATATTTCGTCGCCGCCATCAATCGCGTGGGCACAGAAGCTCCCTGGAAAATCGGCGAATTCTACGGCAAAAGCTATTTTTGCGATCCGCGCGGAAAAATTGTCGCGCAAGCTAGCCGCGACAAAGACGAGTTGCTCGTCGCCGAGTTGAACCTCGACGAAATTCAAAAAGTCCGCGACACCTGGCAGTTTTACCGCGACCGCCGCCCGGATTCCTACGGCGAAATTACGCGTACGCGAGCTGCCTCAAGTTCCGAAGCCGCGGACTGAGAAAGGCCGCACACCAAACGCCTCTATGCCGTAACCGAATCCATGCTGACACAAACGGACTGTCAAGATGAATGACGCGCAGGGCGGTTCGCTGGCTGCCGAAACGATTCGCAGCAGCTCGCTCTACAACAAGGACCTTGCCCCCGTCTCCCCGGAGCGCCGCACCTGGGGCACCTACAATTACGCCGCGCTTTGGATCTCCATGAGCGTGAACATTCCAACGTATTTGCTAGCGAGCGGAATGATTGCCGGAGGCATGAGCTGGAAGCAGGCGCTATTCACAGTATTTCTCGGCAACGTCCTGGTCCTGATTCCCATGTTGCTGAACGCGCATGCTGGAACGCGCTATGGCATTCCTTTCCCCGTTTTCGCGCGAGCCTCGTTCGGCGTGCTCGGCGCTAACGTGCCAGCCATTTTGCGAGCGCTCGTGGCTTGCGGCTGGTTTGGCATTCAAACGTGGATTGGCGGCGAAGCCATCAATGCCATGCTCATCGCGCTTTCTCCAGGCTGGCAACATTTTCCATTCGGTCCTGCCATGTGTTTCGGCTTCTTCTGGCTGCTCAACGTTCTTGTCATTCTGCGCGGCATCGACACCATCCGCTTTTTGCAAGGCGCTTCTGCCCCGTTCTTGTTGCTGATTGGGCTTGCGCTCTTGCTATGGGCCAAAGGAAAAGCCGGAGGCTTCGGCCCCATGCTCGCCGCACCCTCCAAGTTCCACAGCTTCGCTGAATTTTTCCGCTTCTTCATTCCTTCTCTCACCGGCGTGGTCGGCTTCTGGGCCACGGTTTCCCTCAACATTCCTGACTTCACTCGCTATGCGCGCAGCCAAAAAGATCAAATGGTTGGCCAGGCGCTCGGTCTACCAGCAACCATGACCTTCTATTCCTTCATCGGGATTGCCGTGACATCTGCCACGGTCATAATCTTTGGCGAAGCCTTGTGGAATCCCGTTGCTGTGCTTTCGCGGCTCGGCCATCCTTGGGCCGTCGTTCTAGCCATGATCGCCCTGCTCATGGCCACTCTAAACGTCAATGTTGCCGCCAACGTCGTGTCCCCCGCGAACGATTTCTCCAATCTCTCGCCGCGCCGCATCAGCTTTCGCACCGGCGGCCTGATCACCTGCGTCATGGGCATCGTCATGCAGCCGTGGAAACTAATGGCCAACTACGGCAGCTATATTTTCGGCTGGCTGGTCGGCTATTCCGGATTCCTCGGCCCCATCGCCGGTGTTTTGATTTGCGACTATTTTGTAATTCGCCAGAAAAACCTTTCCACGCAGGATCTCTACCAGCGCGGCGGACTGTACGAATACTCGCGCGGGGTCAACTGGCAGGCCATCGTCTCGCTTGCGGCGGGAGCAGGAGTGGCTTTCGTGGGACTCTTCGTCCCCACGCTTCGCGTGCTTTACAATTACGCGTGGTTTGTCGGCTTTGCAGTGAGCTTTTTCGCCTATTTCATTCTTATGAGCAAAGTTTCGCCGGTCGCCGAGGCGGCGCACTGAGGAGGGCCAAACTTCATGGATTTCGGCATCACGATTAAACCCGACATCTCCATCGACCGCATTGTAAACCTCACGCAACAGGCCGAAGCCGGCGGTTTCTCTTACGGCTGGATTTTCGATTCCCACGTAATTTGGAAGGAGCCTTTTCCGCTGTTGACACTGATGGCGGCGAGCACGCAGACGATGCGCCTGGGAACGTGCGTTACGAATCCGGCCGTGCGCGATGTAACCGTATCCGCAAGCCTCTTCGCGACACTGAATCTTGCTTCGCGCGGACGCATGCAGCTCGGCATTGGCCGCGGCGACAGCTCGCGGCGCGTCCTCGGCAAAAAACCGACCACCCTCGAAAATCTCGAATCCTTCGTCCGTGTCTTCCGGAATTTAAACGCCGGAAAGACCGTGGATCTCGATGGAGTGGCTACAAATTTCCCGTGGGCCAGCGGCGAAGTGCCGCGTGTTTGGGTTGCCGGATACGGCCCGAAAGCCTTGCGCACCGCGGGCCGCATCGCCGACGGCGTCATCCTGCAGTTCGCGGACCCGGATCTCATCGACTGGTGCCTCGGCTTCGTCCGCGAAGGCACCAAAGAAGCTGGCCGCGACTTCAGCAAGTTCCAGGTCATGGCCGCTGCCCCGGTTTGGCCGTCGGAGGACTTGAAGACGGCGCGCGACCATGTCCGTTGGTTTCCAGCCCTGGTCTCGAACCACGTGATGGATCTGATCTCGAAATACAAGCCCGAGGAATTGCCTCCCGCGCTCACGTCCTTCGTCAAAAACCGCGGCGCCTACGACTACCATCACCACTGCGAGGTCGGCAGCGACAACGCCGATTTCGTCAGCGACGAGGTCATCGACCGTTTTTGCATCATTGGCCCAATCGAGGCCCACCGCAAAAAGCTCGAAGCCCTCCGCAAGGTCGGCGTCACCCAATTCAACATTTATCTGATGTGTGGCGAGGAAGAGAAAACCCTCGACATCTACGCCCGTGACGTCCTGCCCCGCTATCAGGAAACGGCAGCCTCTTGAATCTCGGGTCGCGCCCCTATCTCGTGGGAAATAAAAGACTTACTGTTTATCACTTGACAAATAATACCGTTATGTTATAATGAGTTTCGTATCTATAAAGGGCGCTTCCCTGCTGCGCCAACATGCCATGACCGCCCGTCCGTCGGACCATTTCACCCGGCCGGCGTACTTCTACCCTCCCTCGTCACTACTTTGCTATAGCCCGCACTCTCCAAGTCCTTTAGAATCCGCACTTCTGCAAGTGTTGATTGTGCATGACTTAAAATCCTTTAGAATGAACACTTATGAAAAACCAGGGGGAGGGGTACCTTGCTAATGCGATTTTGTTACTCACTTCTAAACGTATCAAAACCCTTTGCGAGGCCCGCCCGTGCGCTTTGACACCATCATCCGCAATGGCATGGTCGTCACGGCGTCTGACACGTTCACCGCGGACATTGGTATCAACGGTGATAGAGTTTCCGCGATAGCCGCGCAGCTCCCCGTCGAGAACGCCGGCAAAGTCATTGATGCCACGGGATTTCTCGTCATCCCCGGTGGCATTGACGTGCACACTCACCTCGACATGCCTTTCGGCGGCACCACCAGCGCTGACGATTTTCAGACGGGCACGATTGCGGCAGCCTTTGGCGGCACCACCACCCTCATCGATTTCGCTATCCAATATAAAGGACAGACACTCCGCCAGGCTTTTGATACCTGGATGCGGAAGGCGCATGACAAGGCCGTGACCGACTACGCCTTCCACTGCATTATCACCGACCTCGGCGCCGCACAGCTTGAAGAAATGGGCGAGTTGGTTCGGGAAGGCGTCACCAGTTTCAAGCTCTTCATGGCGTATCCTGGCGTTTTTATGCTTGACGACGCCACAATCTTTCGCGCCATGCGCCAGGCGGCCAAGCACAACGGCCTGATCTGCATGCACGCGGAAAATGGCGGCGCGATTGACGTAATCGTTCAGCAGGCCCTGGCGGAAGGCAAGCGCGCACCAAAGTATCATGCGCTCACTCGTCCCACGACTGCGGAAGCGGAAGCCACCTCGCGCGCCATCGCGCTGGCCGAAATGGCCGGCGCGCCCGTCTACATCGTCCATCTCTCCTGCAACGACGCGCTCGAAAAAGTCCGCGAAGCGCGCGACCGCGGCCTGCCTGCTTACGCCGAGACTTGTCCGCAATACTTGTATCTTTCTCTCGAAAACATGGACGCTCCCGGTTTCGAGGGCGCCAAATATGTCTTCACGCCGCCGCTGCGCGAAAAATGGCACCAGGAAAAACTCTGGCAAGGACTGGCGCAGGACACCCTTCAGGTAGTCTCAACGGATCATTGCCCGTTTTGCTTCAAGGAACAAAAAGAATTGGGCAAAGACGACTTCACAAAAATTCCCAACGGCGGCCCCGGCATCGAGCACCGCCTCAGCCTCATCTACACGGGCGGAGTCCACGGAAAACGATTTTCCGCCAACCGCTTCGTCGAACTTGTCTCCACCGCTCCCGCAAGACTCTTTGGTCTCTATCCCCGCAAAGGAACTATCGCTGTAGGGTCGGATGCCGACCTCGTGATCTTTGATCCGAACGAAGAGCAAGTCATCAGCGCTAAAACGCATCACATGCGTGTGGACTATTCGATGTTCGAGGGCATTCAAATCAAAGGAGCCCCAAAAACTGTCTTCTCGCGCGGGCGCGCCGTGATTGAGGCAGGAAAATTCGTTGGCCGCCCCGGCGCGGGCCAGTTTCTTCGCCGCCAAACATATAATTCCATTAAGTGAGCTATTCAGCCGTTAAGTTTTGGGGAAATGGACGCAGTCGCAAGGACGACAGAAAAGCTATCGCAAGACTTCTTCCTCTCGAGAGCTTCTATCGTTATGGCTTTTCTTTTGGGACTTCGCTGGGAGCAACATCTGCTGGGGCTTCAGCAATCTTCGGCGCTGAAATCTTTTGCTTATCTTCGACGCCAAAGAGCATGTAGTTGCTGAAACTATGCCGCCGATGAATGCGCTGCCCTCGCCAGTCATAATAAACGTCCGCGGTTTTTGGCAGCCACATGCTCACATTGTCTTTGGCGAATTTCACAGGTCCATATTCAATGTCAGCCCTGTCCGCAGCCAGTCGGATCTCCTTAAGCGGAGCAACAAGGTCTGTTTCCAATCGGACGATCTGGTAAGTGTCTGAAGAAATCCACGCACGCCCCTTCAGCGCGACAGGATAGGACGGGCCGTCCGCCCCGATGCGGTATCTTTTGATCACATTTGGTTTGTCCGGCCGCTGCTTGAAATGAACCTGCCATGCGAGTCCCGTGCTCAAGCGCGCCAGTCCTTCGCAGCTCATCGTGAAGTCTGGCGCATTGAAGGGGTGGAAGATCAGGACAAGAGCCGGCAAACCGTTCGTCGCCACCCCGCCCGGAAATTGCGCTTGTCCGCCATCTTTACCGAGCCGGTATTCTTCGACGTTCAGAAAATGGTGGTTCACTTCCTGAATCGAGGCCACGTAATTGAAGACGCGTTTTTCGGGAGGCGACGGCATTCCATATTTGTCGATAGACTCGTGCGCTAACGTCTCCGTGGCCGTAAACCGGTCGACATCTTTTGCCAATTCCTTGAGCTGATTTCCGGCTTTAATCACCACATCATCCACGTTGCAGGAGACGGCGGGTTCTACCGCCGGCACAGAAGCATCTACATCCGGCGGCAGCCAATTCGACGGGACCGGCAGCGCATCCTCGACGTTGGAAACTACGGACATTTCTCCGGCCGCAACCGAGCCGCTCGCCGGCGGATTCTTTAATTTTTCAAGATAACTTACAGATTCTTTATCCGAAGGATGTGCCTTGACGTATTCCTCCAGCTTGGAAACGGCTTGATCCACCTGGCCTTTTTGGACGAGCACGCGGACGAGGACCAGCTGAGCGGCGGAAGCGCTATCGTGGCCTAGATCAATTGCACGCAGCGCATGCTGGGTGGCTTCATCATTCATCTTTTCCATTACCAGCGCTTCCGAGTAGAGCAATTGAGCGCGCCAGGAATTTGGCTCAACCTGAATGGCTCGCTTAAGGTACGGAAGGGCTTCGGCAGATTTGCTTGACAGAAGATCGTCCTGCCCGACCGCAAGGAGAGTGCTCAAGTGTCGGGGATCCAATTCCAGGGTTTTCATCCAGTAGGAACGGGCGCGAACGGGATCCTTCGTCTCCGTCGAATAGATAGAAAAGAGATATTCAACCTCGGCGCTTTTCGGAGCGTCGCGCTGCGCCGATTCAAGATGTTTGATGGCGTTGTCCGGCTTGTTGGCCCGTAGCGCCTCGAGCGCCTTTCCTACGTCTCGTTGCACCTTTGGTGGGAGCGCGTAAAATCCGCGTGAAGTGGCCGCATCCTCGGCTTCGAGAGGTTTGAGACTCAGCGTGACCGAAACGGCGCCCGGTCCCTTGACTTCGAAGACTTTCGAGGCCGTCTCGTAACCTGGGGCCACAACTTGAACTGTGTATTCGGTGTAAGGCACGCGCTCGAATTTCGTGAAGCCTTCTTTGGCCGTGTTCTGGCCATACCTTTGGCCGCCCACCCCAAGTAGGGTCACGATAACGGGCGCTTTCACTGGCGCGCCGTCAGGGCCGTTCACGTGTATCTCGGCGTTAGCAGACCCGAAGACCATTTCCACGTCGCCGAATGCGGTTGAGGGATCAGGGGAGCCGGGAACTTGCGGAGGCATGGCAAACGAGGGACGTAGCGGAAACAAAAACAAAAGAAATGATAGTTGGATTACAAAACCTTTGAGGACGCGTGAAAACATAATACACCTGTACCCTATGGGGTCCGCCACCGCGTGCAGTATACCCCCCCAGCCACTCGAATGGTAGCAGGAGCGACAGAGCGTGGGGTGTTCGGCGCGTCGCGTTTTGAGGTCATCCATGGGAATGGTAGAGTACGCGGCAAATGGCCATGAATTGACCGAACTCATCTGCACCGCATGCTTGAATGACAATGACTGAAAACCCCTTGAAAAAAGCAGGGCAGGGCGGCGGACTCGCGCGGCAACTTGGCCTGTTTGGCACAACCATGGCCGTGATGGGCGGGATCATTGGGGCCGGAATCTTCATCAATCCTTACCTTGTTGCGGAACGCGTGCACACCTCCTCGCTCATTTTGAGCGCTTGGATCGCTGGGGGGCTTATCGCGCTGGTCGGCGGGTTTATTTACGCGGAGTTGGCTGCCCGTTGGCCCGTCGTTGGCGGTCAATACGCTTATCTCCGCGAGGCGCTTCATCCGGCCGTGGCGTTTCTTTACGGCTGGGTGCTTCTGCTGGTCATCCAGACGGGCGGGATGGCTGCCGTTGCCGTCACTTTCGCCAGATACTTTCTGGAGCTAACGCAGTGGCAAGTCAGCGCTTCGGTCGTCGCCGCATCCGCTCTCGCTCTGCTAACGGTGATCAATTGCCTTGGGGTTCGCGCGGGCAGCAGGGTGCAGTCGGCGATGACTCTCGCTGCGATTGCTGCCATAGGAATGCTTGAGTTCTTCAGCTTTGTTCGCGGCGGACCATCGCACATTTCCTGGCGCCCTGTGCTGGATCAGCCGACGTCTATGGGCTTAGTTTTCACGTTCGGAGCTGCCATGACGCCGGTCCTGTTCGCTTACGGAGGATGGCAAACATCGAGCTTTCTCGGCGGTGAAGTGCGGGACCCGCGGAAGACTCTTCCCCGCGGGCTGGTGTTGGGCGTGCTCGGCGTCATCGCCGTGTACACCTCGGTGAATTTTGTCTATGTGCGTGCCCTCGGACCCGCCGGACTTGCCTCCACGATGACGCCCGCGTCTACTGTGATGCGCATGCTACTTGGCCCGCGCGGGGGTAGTTTGATCGCAGCGGGAATTGCGTTCTCTGCATTCGGGTTTCTGGGGCAATCCATGCTGACCGCGCCGCGCGTTTATTTCGCAATGGCTGAAGACCGCATCTTTTTCCGCGGCGTTGCGTGGATTGATCCGCGGACGCACGTCCCTGTTGTAGCCATCATCCTGCAAGGCGTCTGGGCCATCGTAATCGCGCTCACGGGGACGTACGCGCAAGTGGTGAACTACGTAGTGGCGATGGATTCCTTGTTCTTCGGGTTGACGGCAGTGTGTTTGTTCGTGTTGCGGCGCCGCGCAGCGACAGAAAGTTCCTCCGCGATCGAGTTTCGTGTACCGGGGCATCCGTGGACAACTTTGCTGTTCATCGCCGCGGAATGGATCGTTGTGGTGAGCACGTTCGCGCACGATCCCAAGCGCTCGCTCATTGGCCTGGGCATCGCGATCGCCGGTTTGCCTGCATACTATCTGTGGCGCGCGAAAAACAAGGGAGTCACAGAAACATGAGCGGTTCGGAACGAACAAAGCGTTCGGTATACATGAAATGGGCGAAAACCCGTTCGCATGCGCGATTTAATCTGGCGACTAGCGGCGTGATGAGCGTTCCCTTGTCCGAGTTTCCCGTGCACCTGGAAGATTTGGAGATCACCGCACCCGGCGGTTATGGTTACGAACCGCTGCGCCAGCGCCTGGCACGACACAACGGCGTGCCCGAAGAGTGCGTGGTCGCGGCAACTGGCACCTCGATGGCGAATCATTTGGCAATGGCTGCCGTGCTCGATCCGGGTGATGAGGTGTTGATCGAGCAGCCGGTTTACGGGCCACTTCTTGACGTCGCAGAGTATCTGGGAGCGCGTGTTAAGCGAATCCCTCGCCGGTTTGAAACAGGGTTCGCATTGGAACCGAAGGATATCGAGAGAAATATTACCGGCGAAACGCGGCTCATCGTACTGAGCAATCTCCACAATCCGAGCGGCGCGCTAATACCGGCAGCAACGCTCCGCGTGATTGGCGAAATGGCGCAGCGCGTTGGTGCGCGTGTATTGGTGGATGAGGTCTATCTCGAAATGCACTTCGAGGGCGGCGCGCCATTTTGCTTCCCAATCGGCCAAACCATCTCCCCCGCGGGAGACAATCCGTTTATCGTTACCAGCAGCCTGACAAAAGCCCACGGATTGAGCGGCCTGCGCTGCGGATGGGTGCTCGCGTCGCCGCCGCTGGCCAAGCGCATGTGGCTTATCAATGATTTATTTGGAGCTGTCGCGGCGCACGCCGCCGAACGGATTTCCGTAATCGCTTTCGATCATCTTGAACAATTTCGCGAGCGGGCGCGCGCGCTTCTTGCCATCAATCGAGCCGTTATCGATTCCTTTCTCGACTCACGCCGCGATCTCGAATGCTTCCGCCCGCCGGCCGGCACGGTGTTTTTTCCGCGGCTCATGCACGGCGATCCGGAAACGTTTTTCAAATTGTTGCGCGAAAAGTACGAAACCACGGTCGTGCCCGGCAGGTTCTTTGAAATGCCCCAACATTTCCGCATTGGCGTTGGCGGCGATACGGAAGCACTGCGAGCCGGTCTCGAACGTCTGAGCGCGGCCCTCGATGACTTCGCAAGGCGCTAGCCGGCTACTTGCCGCTTCTGGAAAACGTGTAAAAATTCCAAGAGTGGCGGGCTAGGCACCAACCCGGTAGGCTTCTTGGGCTTGCCGAGCATCTTTATGTTGGAATAGAACCATCCTATATAGAGAGAAGAATGAAAAAACTTAAATTCCTGGTTTCTCTTACAACCGACGATAACGACTACCAAATCGAACAGTCGGAATCCGCGGAGCAGGCCGGCCGCAAAACGGGCGTTGACGTCCAGATCGTCCACGCGCAAAACGACGCCATCAACCAAAGCACGCAACTCTTGAAGGCCGTTCAATCGCCGAAAGAATTGCGGCCTGACGCGATCATTTTTGAACCTGTCGGCGGCACTGCCCTTCCACAAGTCGCGAAGGCCGCGGTCAGCGCCGGTATCGGCTGGGCGATCCTGAATCGCGATGCGAATTATATCGATGAATTGCGCAAGACTTCGACGGCGCCGCTCTTCGCCATCAGTTCCGACCACGTCGAGATCGGCCGCATCCAGGGGCGTCAGATGGCCGCGCTGCTCCGAGGAGGAGGTTCCGTCCTTTATATCCAGGGGCCATCGGAGAATTCCGCCGCTAAGGATCGAACTGCCGGCATGCAAGAAACCAAGCCACCGGGCGTACAGGTTACGACGCTCAAAGCCCAGTGGACACAGGAAAGTGCGCAACGCTCCGTGCGTTCCTGGCTCAAGCTGACGACTTCTCAGCGAGCGGCCGTCGACCTCGTTTCGGCGCAGGATGACTCCATGGCCATGGGCGCGCGGGATGCCTTCAAGGAATTGACAAACGAGGACGAGCGCGAACGATGGCTCAAACTGCCGTTCACCGGTTGTGATGGCTTGCCTAAAACAGGTCAAGCATGGGTGCGCAGCGGACTGCTGACAGCCACTGTCTTTGTTCCTCCCAACGCGGGGCAGGCGATTGAAATGCTGTTCGAGGCGATTCAAAATCGAAAGATGCCGCCCGACCGCGTGGTGACAGCCGCTGTCTCTATCCCGCCTCTGGACGCGCTGACTCGCAAGAAGTCCTAGACCGCAAATTGCGGGGATTTGCGATCCTGCGAGCCACTGGCATTTCTACCCTTCTTCTCCACAGTGGATTTTCCGTCGTTCTTCCCTACCAAAAACGATTTTGTGACTACCCCTTCCTCTCAGGAGGCGTATAATGCCGCGGGTCGCGATTGGCAGGCGTAAGAAGAACATTTCTGGGGGGTTGAGGATGGAAAGCTCGCACGGAGGTAAATCGGTTGACCGCAGGCGATTTCTCGCTGCGACCGGCGGAGGCCTGCTGGCTGCGGCGGTTCCTGGAGGAGTCAATATGAAGGACTCCATTGTTGGCGCGGTTCCCGCGTCGAAGAAGCAATCGACGGCTTCCTCCTCCACAAAACGCAAAATTCCCATCGGCGTCTTCGACCCGGTCTATGAGAAGTTCTCCCTTGACGAGATGCTCGATAAAGTAAGCGCGCTCGGGCTCGAAGTGATGGAGATCGGCACGGGAGGCTATCCAGGCACGAACCATTGCCCGGTTGCCGACCTTCTTGACGACCCCGCCAAAGCCAAAGCTTGGCAGAAAAAATTTACGGATCGTGGGATTCAGGTGGCGACGCTAAGCTGCCACGGCAATCCCGTTCACCCTGATGAAAAACATGCCGAGCGGGATCGTGAAAGTTTTCGCAGAACGGTGTTACTCGCCGAGCGGCTCGGCGTAAAAGTTATCGTGGGCTTTTCCGGGTGCCCCGGCGGCACGGCGACGGATGCGCAGCCAAACTGGATCACCTATCGCTGGCCGCCCGAGTACGCGCAAATGCAGGATTGGCAGTGGAAAGAAAAGGTCATTCCCTATTGGAAAGAAGCGGCCAAGTTCGCTCGCGAACACGGAGTGCACCGCATCGCGCTCGAAATGCACCCCAACTTCGTTGTCTATAATCCGCGAACGCTTTTGAAATTACGCGAAGCCGTCGGCGAGGAAATCGGCGCAAACTGCGATCTGAGCCACCTCTTTTGGCAAGGCTGCGACCCGGTCGAAGTGATTCACTTCTTGGGCAAAAAAGGCATGCTTTTTCATGCGCATATGAAGGACACCGTATTTTTTCCAGACAACGTCGCAAAATATGGCGTGCTGAATTTTGCTTTCGAGACCAGCGATCTTGGCAATGCCTCGGAAACCTTCCGCGCCGTTGGATACGGCCACGGAGCGGGTCTGTGGAAGTCCATCGTGCAAGCCTACATGGACATTGGCTACGAAGGGATTCTCAGCATTGAGAATGAAGACCCCATCCTTTCTGGCGAAGTTGGCGTCGAGCGCGCCGCCTACGTTTTGAAAAATGTTCGCAAAGAAATTCTCGAAGGATGATGAAGAAAGCGAATTGGGGAGGTTCTATGCAACGACGTGATGCCCTAAAATTTCTTGCTGCGGGAGCGATTGCCCCTTCTCTCGCGCCCGAGCTCTTCGCCTTTTTTCAAGACGCGCATCCCGCATCCGGATACACATTGCGCACGCTCAATCCGCACCAAAACGCGACGGTTGTTCTGATGAGCGAAATAATTATTCCAGAGACCGATACGCCGGGCGCCAAGGGCGCACGCGTCAATGAATTCATCGACGTCATTCTCACCGAGTGGGCCACCGAAGAGGACCGCAGCCATTTTCTTGAAGGGCTCGCCGGTGTGGACAAGCAAAGCAACGAGCTTTATGGAAAGGATTTCGTCGATGCGAGTGCCGTGCAGCAGCTCACTCTGATGCGGGCTATGGATGAAGCTATTGCCATGGGGCCTCGCCGCTCGGCACGTCACGGCAACACCGTCCCGGAGCGGGACACGCAACTCAAAGGCAATTTTTTTATTGTGTTCAAGGGCATCACTCTTCACGGCTACTACACCTCCGAAGTTGGCTTTAGCCGCGAACTCGGCTTGCAAATCATTCCCGGCGCCCAGCATGGTTGCGTGCCGGTAACTGCCGAGAAAAAGGCGTAAGGGAGACTCGCATGGCGGCCAATACCTACGACGCAATCATTATCGGCTCGGGAATTACCGGTGGATGGGCGGCGAAAGAGCTCACCGAAAAGGGCCTGAACACGCTGGTTTTGGAAGCAGGACGCAGCATCGTTCCGGAGCGCGACTACGTCGAGCACGTTCCGGTTTGGGAGCTGAAGTACCGCGGCTGGGACGATCACGTGAAGCGCATGGGCACTCAACCTATTCAGCGCGAGTGTTATTACGCCTGCGATGAATACTCCAACAAGTTTTTCGTCAATGACGTCGACAATCCTTATAGCTGCGAGGAAGGCAAACACTTTTCCTGGATTCGCGGGCGCCAAGTCGGCGGAAAATCCCTCACCTGGGGCCGCCAGAGCTACCGCTGGAGCGATCTCGATTTTGAAGCCAACGTAAAAGAAGGCGTCGCCGTAGACTGGCCCATCCGCTATGCGGACATCGTGCCCTGGTATGACTACGTCGAAGAATTCGCCGGCATCAGCGGCCAGGCGGAGGGCTTGCCGCAGTTGCCTGACGGAAAATTTCTGCCGCCGATGGAAATGACGTGCGTCGAGCATGACGTGCGCGAAGCGCTCGCCAAACATTTTGACGATCGCATGATGACCATCGGACGCTCCGCCGTGCTCACACGCGTTCACAAAGGACGCGCTGCCTGCCACTATTGCGGCATCTGCCACCGCGGCTGCATCACCGGGTCCTATTTCAGCAGCTTGAGTTCGACTCTCCCCGCCGCGATAAAAACTGGCCGCTTCACCATCCGACCTTACAGCGTCGTTCACAGCTTGAATTTTGACTCCGCGACGCGCCGCGTCACCGGGGTCAAGGTGATTGATGCGCAGACCAAGAACGCCCTGGAGTTCAAAGCTCGCATCTTTTTTGTTTGCGCCTCGACTCTCGAGTCCACTCGCATTCTGCTCAACTCCGCGACTTCTGAATTTCCGAATGGGCTCGCCAACAGCAGCGGCGAGCTCGGCCACAACCTCATGGACCACCACATGGGCGCAGGCGCGAGCGGCAGAATGCCCGGCCATGAAGACAAAATGCCTTTCGGCAACCGGCCGAATGGCATCTACGTTCCGCGCTTCAGGAACGTAAAAACCAAGCAGCCGGAGTTCTTGCGTGGATATGGCTACCAGGGCGGTGGAAGCCGGGAAGGCTGGTCGCGCGGCGCGTCCATGGTCGGTCTAGGCCCGGAATTCAAGAAGGCGCTGAAGATGCCAGGGCCGTGGCAAATGAGTCTCAACGGCTTCGGTGAGTGCTTGCCAAATCACAATAACTACGTGGAGATCGATAAGGGTAAGGTCGACGCCTGGGGCGTCCCCACTCTGAAGATTCACTGCGCATGGGGTGATAACGAACTGGCCATGTCCAAGGATATTGCCGTGCAGGCCGCGGAGATTCTCGCCGCGTCTGGCGCCACGGAAATTTCGGTGTTTCAGAAGCCTTCGCCGCCTGGACTCGGCATCCACGAGATGGGCACGGCGCGCATGGGCCGTGACCCGCAAACCTCCGTGCTGAACGAACACAACCAGGCTCACGACGCGAAGAACCTTTTCCTGCCCGACGGAGCTTGCATGGTTTCGAGCGCTTGCGTTAATCCTTCGCTGACGTACATGGCCTTGACGGCCCGCGCCTGCGATTACGCCGTGTCTCAGATGAAACAGAACGAGCTGTAGGCTGAGGTCTACGAAATGTCTCAAGTAATTCGCTCGCCGAAGATGTATGACGTGTGCGTCATTGGGTCCGGCGCCGGAGGCGGCACTGCCGCGAAGGTTCTGACCGAAGGCGGGCTCAACGTGGTTTTGCTCGAAGCAGGGCCGCCAGTCAATCCCGAAAAAGATTTCAAAATGCTCATGTGGCCCTACGAATTGCCGCACCGAGGGATCGGTGTGGGCGGGCACGCGGCGGAGAATTTCGGCGAATTTCTCGCGCCTAATGGCGCCTGGAATATTGAAGGCGAGCCGTATACTTCCGCTCCCGGCTCAAATTTTCAGTGGTTCCGTTCGCGGATTGTTGGTGGCCGCACGAACCACTGGGGCCGCATCGCGCTGCGTTTCGCCCCGATTGATTTTAGATCAGCCACACGCGATGGCCTGGGCGACGATTGGCCGATCACTTACGATGATCTCGCTCCTTACTACGACAAAGTCGAATCCTACATCGGCGTGTTCGGCACGCATGAGAATGTTTCGAGTGCGCCGGACGGTATGTTTCTCCCGCCGCCGAAACCGCGTTGCACGGATCTCATCGTCAAGAAAGCCTGCGACAAAATCGGCGTTATTTGCATTCCTTCGCGCCTCGCTATCTTGACGCGCTCCGTGAACGGCCGCCTTCCTTGCCACTATTGCGGACAATGCGGACGCGGCTGCGTCACGGCCTCAAACTTCAGCTCCAGCCAGGTGATGATTCCTCCGGCGATGAAGACCGGCAAACTCACGATGGTTACCGGCGCGATGGCTCGCGAAGTCCTTCTTGGAAAAGATGGCAAAGCCGAAGGCGTCTCGTATATAGACAAAGCCACGCGCACCGAAAAGCGCGTGAACGCGCGCGCCGTGGTTCTCGCGGCAAGCGCCTGTGAGTCCGCACGTTTGCTTCTGAACTCGAAGTCCTCGCAATTTCCCGAAGGGCTCGCCAACTCCTCTGGTGCCGTCGGCAGATACCTCACCGATTCGGTCGGCAGCGATGGCTGGGGCATCATTCCGCAGCTCGAAAAAATGCCTCCGCACAATCACGATGGCGTCGGCGGCATGCACATGTACATCCCTTGGTGGAAATTCGACCGCAAAAATGATTTCCCTCGCGGCTATCACATCGAATTTGGCGGCGGCCGCGAGATGCCTGGCATCGGCGAGTTCAATGCCCTTTTGCACGATGAGGAAGGCTACGGCGCCAGTTTGAAGAAACGCGCGAGGCAAGTCTACGGAACAGGCATCGGGATGGCTGGGCGCGGCGAAATGATTCCCAACCCGGACACCTACTGCGAGATTGACCGCGATGTCGTCGATAAATGGGGCATTCCCGTCCTGCGCTTCCATTTCAAGTGGAGCGAGTACGAAATACGCCAGGCAAAGGACATGCAGGAAACATTTCGCGCCATCATCGAAGCGGCTGGCGGCGAGTACAAAACCAAGACCCCGATCAGCGGTGAACGCCCCTTCGGAATTGCTGAAGGCGGAAAAATTATCCACGAAGTTGGCACCGCGCGCATGGGCGGCGATTCCAAAACTTCCGTCCTAAATGGCTTCTGCCAGGCGCACGACGTGAAAAATGTTTTCGTGATGGACGGCGCGCCGCTCGTCACCAACCCCGATAAGAATCCGACTCTGACGATCATGGCGCTGGCTTGGCGTGCGTCCGAGTATCTTCTCGACGAAGCCAAGAAGGGCAACTTGTAGCCGCGTCGGACCAGCGGAAGAACCGCAGGGAGACAAACGATGAGCGAGAACTCCGTAACGCGGCGCGACATACTGCGAACGCTGGCCATGGGTGCCGTCAGCGGCTCGGTGCTGCAGGTAATCCCCGCGAAAGCGGCGGAATACGCTCACCAGACGGTTCACAATGAAAAGGCCGCTTCGCCTGCAGGAAAGTACGCTCCGAAATATTTTTCTTCCCACCAATACGAACTGCTCACCACCCTTTGCGACACCATCATCCCCAAGGATGAAAAGTCCGGAGGCGCCGTGGAAGCCGGCGCTCCGGAATTCATCGACCTGCTCACCAGCGAAAATGAGGAGTATCAGGTCGCCCTCGGCGGAGGGCTCCAATGGCTGGACAGTTTCTGCTCCGACCGCTATTCGGAACTGTTTCTGGATTGCACTCCGGAGCAGCGCAAAGCTGTGCTTGACATGATCGCCTTCCGCAAGAACGCGAAACAGGATTTAGCCCTCAGCCAGGGCGTAGCGTTCTTCGCCTTCCTGCGCAGGCTCACCTGCGATGGCTTCTACACCAGCAAAATCGGCATCGCGGATTTGCAATATATCGGCAACACCGCTCTGCGCGAATTCCCCGGCTGCCCTCCGCTTCCCGAAGCCTAACAAAAATGGCCCCAGGCGTGGAGTCGCGCACCTGGAGCCATTATCTCCTCTGTCTGCAGTTACTACCTGTGCGGTTTTCCTTCTTCCTTAGCCGGTTTGTTTTGCGCCGGAGGCCTGCTCTGTGGATGCGCCTGATTCTTGGGCGCGTTGTTGGCGGCATTGTTCACATGCGCAGTATTGGTGTTATTCGGATGCATTGTAGTGTTCGACCCGGTGCTTCCGCCGTGCGACGTAGCGGAAGGAGGCCGGTCGGTCTTGTGAAGATCGGCCGCGTTGTTGGAAGGCCTGTTCCCGCCGTTCGTCGAGACGTTGCGCGGCGAAGTCGCTGCTGCTCTAGCGGCCACGACTCCATGCCCAGAAAACTCGCCCGGCTTCGCGGTCGCGGCGATGGCCGGCTTGCCATGATTCTCGGAAGCCAGCAGCGCGCGATTTGTGCTTGCGGCATGCTCGTGTTGCGTTTGCATCGACGTGGGCGCGATATGGTGCTCGTGCTCCGCCGCTAATTCCGCCGAAGTTGCCCGCGCGGAGACTCCGCCCGTCCCTCCGTTGTAACTCACGTGGTTGTTTACGGTGACGTTGTTGACGACCGTACGATCCACATAGGTGTTGTGAATCACCGTGGTGTTGACGTGCATCACGGCCGTGTTGTACGCGAACACTCCGCCATTCCAGCGCCCGCCAACGAAGCCAACTCCGCCGTAGCCAAATCCATAATTAATACCACCATAGAATCCGACGTGCGGTCCCCAATACCCGGCGTGCCAAAAATAGCCGCCGCCGCCCCAGCCCCAATAGCCGGGCGTCCACAGGACTCCAACGGATGGCGCCATGACCCACGTTCCAGGCACCCAGTAGTATCCATCCGGGCCATAACCCCAATAGCCCGGCGTCCAAAGATAACCCGCGCCCGGGCAGATCGGCTGCTCGTACACGGGCAGCGCTGGAGGACCGATGTGCACAGCCACACCAACAGCGATTTGCGCCGACGACCGCGCGGGCATAAACATCATCACTAACGCAAGCAAAACCAATCCTGCAATATGACTTTTGCGCATTTGCAACTCTCCTCGCTTGAACAGCTTTAGTATAAAACCCAATGCGTCAGCGGAAGTTGCGCTTGTGGCGCATCCATAACTGCCCGGATGGACGGTGCGTTTGACGGTACGTTTATCGGTGCTGTTAGGCGGACTTAATCGTGCCAGATGCGGCGTCCCACGTTACCGCGCTCTTCCGGAAATACGATTCGTTGGACATGTGGCACGCGAGTGCGGCGTTGTTCCCAAACACGGTGTCTTCCGTAACCTGCTGATGGTTCCTGACGCCCTGGAAGTATCTCCACAGATGCGGCTTTTCGTCATCCCAAGAATCGCCGCGATACGTGTAACCTTCCAGGACCGGCTCCTTGCCCGGCACTGGATCGTTTTTCGCGTGCCAATCCGCCGTGTATGCATCCCGCATTTTCTGCGGATAGCCGGAAGTGTAGTAGCTCGGCGCCTGGTCCTCGCCGGTCTGCGGATAATAATTGATCGCAAATTCGGTGACTTCCAAAATCCCCTTCGATCCCTGGAAGCGATAAATCTCGGGAGTCTCGCATCCCAGATTCAGCCGCAGATAGACAGGCGCGCTTCCGTAATCAAACAGTGTGGCGTGCACATCCGGCATGTCGCGCCCATCAGGAAAACGCAGGATCGCTCCCAGAGACATCGCTTTCTTCGGCGGAGCATTCCAACCCAGCATGAAGTTCATGCCGCTGACCAAATGAACGAGCAGATCGCCCGCGAGCCCCGTCCCATACGCCTTCCAGCAGCGCCAGCGCGCAAAAATATTCGGATTGAACGGTACTTTGGGCACGGTGCCCTGCCACGTATCCCAATCCAGATTCGACGGAGAGAGGTCCGGCGGTGGCGGATACTCCCAAGCGCCCGTCGGATCGTTACGTCCCAGCGAGCCTTCCACGAGCGTCAACGTCCCGATGGTTCCTTGGGCGATCATTTCTTTGGCCTTCGTGCAAATCACGGAACTCACGCGCTGCGAGCCAATCTGCACGACGCGTCCCGTTTTCTGCGCCGCGGCCACCATCGCCAAGCCATCCGCCGCCGAATGCGACATGGGCTTCTCGCAATAAATATCCTTGCCCGCGCTGACCGCGTCTACCACCACTTGCTTGTGCCAGTGATCCGGCACCGCCGCAATCAGGCAATCAATCTCCTTGTTGTCGAGCAAATCCTGATAACGCCGCGTCGTCGGAATTTTCTTTCCTACAATTTCTTGCGCGAGTAAGTGCCGTCCGTCGTACAAATCGCACGCCGCGACGCATTCCACTCCCGGCAATTGCACTGCCGCCGTCAACAAGCCGGAACCCTGCATCCCGATCCCGATAATGCCGAAGCGCAGCCGGTCGCTCGGCGCCACTCGTTCCAGCGGCGACGGAATGTATTCCGGCTTCAGGAAGATGCTCGGAGCCGCCGCCAGCGCACCCGTCGCCCCAGCCGTACTCTGCAGAAACTCACGACGCGAAAAACGATTCGTGCCCATAACACCCTCCTGATTGGACTCTGTCTATCTCTATCCGAAAGCCGTTACTTCAGGGACTGCACGCTGACTTCTTTGAAGAACACGATGTCCTTGTCGCTGTGATTCTGCAATCCGATATAACCCTCCTCCGGCCGCCGACCTCGTTGCGGCTCAAAATCAAACTTCCGCTCCGGAACCGGCTGGCCCTCGGTGTAATCCGTGACCTTCACATCGTTCAGAATTACGATGGTGTGCGGGCCATCAAGCGTGATGTCCATCGTGTTCCACTCGGGCCCGGGCTTGCCCGGTTTCGCCAGCGGCTTGGTCAGCGAATAGAGCGCCGCCGTGATGTGATACTCGTCCTCGTTCGAAGTCTCCGGATGATTGTCGATCTGCACTTCGTAACCGTAGTGCACCGGCATCCACGGTTCCCGCGGTTCGATCGGAATCCGGATGAACACGCCGGAATTGTCGTTGAAGTCGCGCATTTTGTAGACCACGTGAATCCGGCAGTTGCCCAGTTTGCCGCCGGTCCAATAGAGAAGCCCCATCCCGCCGTGCGTGCGAATCAATCCGTCCTCAACCGTCATGTCACCCGGCCCGACGTGCTTCCACCCGGTCAGATCCTTGCCATTGAAAAGTTGCTTCGATGCAGGCGCCTGCGCTCGCGCCGTAAGCAACAGAAAAGCGCCGGCCACGGCGCAGGCCAGTGCTACAACTGTTTTATGCACGTTGATTCCTCCAGAATCGGCCGCCTCGCCTAGAAGCGCAGCGCGCTCAAATAGTCATAGCTGATCTTGATATCCTCGAACGGAACTTTCGCGTCATCGTTCTCCACGAAATAATGTTTGATCCCAGCTTTTTCGGAGGCCGCGAAGATCCGCTTGAAGTCGATCGTCCCCTTGCCGACATCGGCCAGGCGGCCTTTGAATACCACCGAGCCAGTTGCTCCAGCGTAGCTGCTCGTAGCGTTCGGGTCGTTCACATAATCCTTCACGTGCACCATCGGGAAGCGCCCCGGATATTTGTCAAAATAGCTCACCGGATCTTTTCCGGCTACGCTGATCCAGCACAAATCCATCTCCATCTTTAGGAACTTCGGATTCGTTTCCGTCAGCAGGTACTCGTAGGCGGATTTTCCGTCCAGGCCTTCGACCGGCGAAAACTCGAAGGAGTGATTGTGGTAGCACAACTGAATTCCGGCCTTCTGGCTGGCCTCGCCCGCCTTGTTGAAGAGCTCCGCGACGCGCTTCCAGCCATCCGCATTGCGCTGCTTCTCATCGATCCATGGGCACACGATGTACTGGTATCCGACTACGTGCCCTGCATCGAGCGTCTCGGGCCATTTTTTTTCGATCAAGTCGTAACGAATGTGCGCCGAGGGCGATACCAGGCCGTCCTTGTCAAGGAGCGCGCGAAGATCCTTCGGGGAATGGCCGCCGTAGTCCTCGGCAAACTCAACCTCTTTGTACCCAGTTGCAGCCACTTTCGCAATGGTTCCATCGAAGTCGGTCTTCAATACTTCGCGAACGGTGTAGAGTTGCAGTCCAATTGGGCTGACTCTATGGGAGTCTTCGCCGGCCCACGATTGCCGCGCCGCAAACACTGCCGCTGTGGCGATCGAAGTCTCTATAAATGTTCGGCGCTTCATAACGTTTTTTCTCCTCTTGGACGGGGCGGAGGGAGTATACAAAAAAGCGATAGCCATTATCAGAAAAAAAGGCGGCGCTCACAAAAAAAGCGCCGCCCTCGTCATTCCAGTTCCCGTTAGAAGTAGAACCGCAACCCAAACTGCATGATGCGCGGGTCGTGTGCGCCGGTCAGATGGAGGAAAACGGTGCTGGCCGTCGGGTCGATAGTGTCCATGGCGGAAGACGCGCCGCTGCCGCCGCTCGAAGCGTTTCCGCTGATGGCGTTGTATTGCGTGTGGTTGAAAAGGTTGAAAGCTTCCCACTTGAACTCGAATCCGGTGTTCTCCCTGATCGGGAATCGCTTGCTGGCGCCGAAGTCGAAATTCACGCGGCTTGGATAGTTCAGCGTGTTGCGTCCGACATCCCCGAACGTGAGACCTTGAGGAACTGCGAACGCGGCTGGATTGTATGCAAGTGGGCCCCGATCACCAGGAACGTTCGTCTGGGTCAGGCCGGCTTTGGGATTGCCGACCAAATCGGGACGGGAACCGGTGCCAGTAGCATTAGCGACGCCAGCGTTGTCTCCCTGGGACGTCCCGTTCGTAACGCTAAACGGTATTCCAGATTGGGCGACGGTGATGCCCGAAACCTCCCACCCACCGAGGAGCGCACGCTTGAGGCCTGTCGCGCCTCTAAAGAGCGGCACGTCGTAGACGTAGCTCACCGCCAAGTTGTGTCGCAGGTCGAACGTAGAACTGGCTCGATTAGCGGCGATATCATAAGCGTTAACAAAGGCTGTGTCGCTCCGGTCAGAGGAATCATCGATCGAATGGCTGTAGGTGTACGCAACGTTCAAGTTAAGATCGCCAACCGTGCGATGGACGGCGACCTGCAAAGAATGATAAATCGAGTTCGCAGCGTCTCTGAGAGTGTTGACGTCGGCGTAGCCAAGGAAATTCGGGCGGAATATGTCGTTGGTTTGATTGAGGCCGCAAGCGACGTTCAGGTTGGTAGCGGCCTGCGTCGTCAGCGGCATGGTCGTTCCGGCCACGGTTTGACCCGGAGTCCAGGCTTGCACGTTCGCACTCCCTAGCGGCCCAACGCAGGCTCCTTCGGGCCCTGTGGAGCCGGGGCCGACGAACCCAGTGTTGTAGAGCGTCTGCCCCACTCCAAAGGGGTTTTGCGAAGCAGGAACCGGCTCGATCTGATTGCCGTTGCTGAGAAGGGTTAGATGCGTGCCCTTACTGCCGACGTAGGCGACCGACATAATGAAATGATCGGGTAGTTCCTTCTGGACGTTCAGGTTCCACTGCTGCACGTAAGGCCATTGAGCCTTATCCGGAATGGAAACGATCTTGTCCAAGGGAAAGATTGGAACTGGACCGCTAGCGGCCCCGATATTTCCATAACCGATGATGTTGGACTGCGAGGCCGTCAGCACGAGCGGCGGCGAGCCTTCCAGCGATTCGCTGTTTCCTTCGTTGCCGTTGGTATGCTCGTAAAAGATGCCGTAGCCGCCGCGAATGGCCATTTTGCCATCGCCTTTCGGGTCAAACGCAAAACCGATACGAGGCGCGGGGTTGAAGAGATGCCCCTGCAAGCAGCCGGCGTTCGGTGAGGACCCGATGCTAGCCGCCGGGAATTCAGACAGAACGGCGGCGGGAACGTCGGAAGTGCCGCCCTTGCCGCCGCACTGAATAACGCCATTAAATGGGTTCCCCGCCCCGGGAACCAACGCTCCCGTATTGGGATCGATCGCGGGGGCATCGGCTGCGACGAACGCTTTGGGGTCAAAGCTAAATGCATGCTGGTACCGTTCGCGGTAGGTGCCGAAAAGGCTGACGCGCAAACCGAGGTTTAAAGTCAGCCTTTTTGTCACACGCCAGTCATCCTGGAAGTATGGCTCCACGATCTTGTAGCGGTTGTAATATTGATTATTTTGAGTGGTCTGCTGATACTTTGCGATGTTGCCCACCAGCAGGTCGGCAAAGGCGTTTCCCGTCGAGACTGCACTCGCGCCAGAGTCAAAAGTTAGAATGCCTTGTACGTAGTCCGAACTGCCCTCATTCTTTTGTGCGAAAGCAGCGTACGCTCCGAACTGGAAGGTGTGTTGACCAAAAATCTTGGTGATGTTGTCGCGATAGGTATAGGTAGGGTTAGCGTTGTGCCACGGGAAATACCCGGTGTCCGACGTAAAGGTCCCCCCATAGGCAGCGTTGCTCCCGACGGAGATGGCGGGGAGCAGTCCACCGAAGCCATTGTTGAATATCGAGCCCATGGCGAATCCGGAGGGCAGCGCCACCGGGCCTCCGGTGGTTAGAGTGATATGGTCCGCCGTGTAGCTAGCCACAAATTCGTTGAGCAGCGTCGGGGTAATGTTTGCGTTCAGGCGCGCCACAAAACTCGAGCCGGGCCCGCCGAAGTTCGTGGTCACGTTCTGGAAGCTGGTTCCATTGCCCCACAATGCGTTGGGAACCACCGTCTGCCAGGAATCGTGAATGTACCGGAACGTTAAACGGTAATTGTCGGAGAGGTTCTGATCCACGCGCACGAGTTCTTCGCGCCAGGTGGTGGGGCTCGAAACCGTTTCGACGACCGAGGGGAATCCGCCGTTCGTCGAATTGGCTTGAGGGATAATTGCGAGAAGCGCGGTCCCGACCGCCGTCGGCGTCACGGTGTTGTTGGGGAAGGCCAACCCACCGCTTCCGTGTTGCGTCGGGCAGTCCGGAAAGGCCGTGGTGTTCACGGGTACGGTGGGGGAATAGGCCGGACAGAGATCAGAAAAGTTTCCGCCGCGTTCGGCGTTCGACGGAACGTTTGGATTAACTGTGGTCGAACTCTTTTCCCGGCGCCATTCTTGCGACCAGAAAACAAAGGTCTTCTTTTTGTCCGTGTTGTAATGGTTGGGGATATAGACCGGGCCACCAAAGGTGTATCCGAAATCATTCTTCTTGTAGGGCGCCTTCGGCTGTGTAGGGTCTGCGCCCTGCTCCCAGGATCTGGCGTTGAAGAAATCGTTCCTGTTGTATTCAAAGGCACTGCCGTGGAAGGAGGTTCCGCCGGACTTGGTCTCGACTTCGATCGTGCCAGAACCGTTGCGCCCATATTGCGCGCCATAGCTCGAGGTCAAGACTTTGAATTCGGCGATTGCTTCCGGGTTCGGATAAACGTTGAGCGTGGAGTTGCTGCCGTTATCCATGTTGTCGCCGCCATCCAGCTCCCAGTTGTTGTACTCGGTGCGGCCGCCGTTCATGCTAAAGGCCACGTTGCCGTAAACACCAACCTTGCCCTCATCCGAACCGGTTTGGCTGACGACGCCTGGGGAGAGTGTGACAAGCTGCGTAAAATTGCGGCCATTGAGGGGGATTTCATTCACCTGTGTCCCGGTGATGGTGTTGCTGAGAGCCGAGGATTGCGTCTCGACTTGTGCCACGCTCTCGCCCGTCACCACCACTTCTTCCGTGACCGCGCCGACACTGAGCTGGATATCCACACGACTTTTCTGCGCGACATCCAGCACGACACCCTTCGCCGCATATTTCTGGAATCCCTTTGCCGTCACCTCGATGTTGTAAGACCCGCCCGGCAAGCCGGCCACGACGTACGCGCCATCCCCGTTCGTTGTCGTTTGGTGAGTCCCGCTGCCGTTCGTGCTGGAAATCAGGACATCCGCGCCCGCCACTGCAGCGCCGGATTTATCCGTCACCGTTCCGACGATATATCCCGTGTCTTGCGCCTTCGCGACGTATACCGTGCACAGCATCGCGATCATCGCGCAGACCAGCAGCCGCGCCGCTCTCGGCAGGTTTTTCAAAATACAGGCAGAAATAAAATTGGAATCGTGTCCCTTCACTTTGCTACCTCCCGGAAATTTTTGAAATGAATGACCGGCCTGGTGTGGGCACAATTAGGCCTGCTACCGCGGGCACCCCTAATATCTGCCGCTCGCAGAAGGCTACTCATCCGAGACAGCCCCCACCACTCGACTTTAGGAAACGCACCCAATCTCACTTATTAAATCGGATTAATAAAGCATTGCTCTGTTGGTGTCAAGCTGAAAATCAGGTTTCACTCATCTAGGTACTCTATTGGTCCGCGTCCGCTCTGCCACGGCCTCCGCCCGGCACGCCGCTTGAATTCCTTCTTCCTCTGCCGGACACTATCGAACGATGTCTTTTCAGATCCGCGCCTATCTCTCCACTTCCCTCTCAATCGGTTTAATACCAGCTTTCTGCGTCTGCCTCGCTACGCCGCCCTCAAGTGGATTTTCGCTTCCCTCGACGCTGCAATCATCGCCGGGCAGCGCAAGCCACGCCAGCCGCGCCGCTGGCGTCGATCCCAAAGTCTCGTTCGCAGAAGGCCAAGCCGCCCTCCAATCCGGCGATCTCGCCACCGCCGAAGCCTCTTTCCGTCGCGTCCTCTCCGTCGATCCGCAATCCGGCGCCGCCTATGCCAATCTCGGCGTCATCGCCATGCGGCGCAAAGAGTGGGATCACGCGCTGACGCTCCTCCAAAAAGCCGAAAAGCTCGAACCCAAAATGGCCGGCATCCGCCTCAACATCGGCCTCGTCAAATATCGCCGCGGCGACTACGCCGGAGCTGTCGCGCCACTCGCCTCCGTCGTCCGCGAGCAGCCCGACTCGCAACAAGCTCGCTACCTCCTCGGCCTCTGCCAAGTTTTCACCGAGCATTACGCCGACGCCGTCGCCGACCTCGAACCTCTCTGGCCGCAAATGTCCAACGACTTCACTTATCTCTACGTCCTCGATATCGCCGCTCACAACGCAGGCAAAAATGATCTCGACGAAAAAGCTCTCAGCCACCTCGTTGAGGTCGGCGCGCAAACTCCCGAGTTCCACCTCATCCTCGGCAAGGCCTACCTCAACCGCGAGGAAATGGACAAAGCCATCTCTGAACTGGAACTCGCCGCATCCGCGAATTCCAACTTGCCGTACGTGCATTTTAGTCTTGGACTCGCTTACATGAGGAAGGAAGACAACGATCGTGCCGAGGCCGAATTCCGCAAAGACATCGCCGTCGAACCGGATCTACCCGACAATTACGAACAACTCGGCCTGCTCTATCTACAAATGCAAAAAGACGACGACGCTGAACATTCCTTTCGCGAAGCGCTCCGCTACAATCCTCGCCAACCCGCGTCGCTCCTGGCGCTAGGCCGCCTCTATCAACGCCAAGGAAAAAATCGCGAAGCCCTCACCGCCCTGGATGCTGCCGAGAAATTAGTTCCCGACAACCAAAATGTCCATTTCGTTCGCGGCCAAGTCCTTCTCCGCCTCGGGCGCCGCGAAGAAGCGCAGGCCGAACTCGCCACTTCAAGAAAGCTGGTCGATGCAAGCTTAAGCAAGCAACGTGAAAAATACGGCGACGCTCCCATCCCCAATCCCGAACTGAAGCAACCGCCGCAACCTTAAATGTTCGGCGCCTGCCACGGACCGCGCCCGCGCTCAATCGCTTCAGCCACCGCGAGCACCAACTCCTCTTCGTACGGCCGCCCGATGACTTGCACTCCAATAGGCAATCCGTCTCGCGACATTCCGACCGGCACGGAAAACCCCGGAAACCCCGCCAAATTCAACCACTGCGAATACCGCATCGTGTCGCGATAATTTTCCTTCGCGCCGCTCCGCCAATTCCCTTCCCCATGTTTGAACGCCGGCCCTGTCGACACTGGCGACAACAAAACCGTTACCTCGTTCATCTGCCGCAAGATTTCGGCCCGCAAACGATCGCGCTCCCCACAAGCTTTTAAGAAATCGTCGTACGTCAACGCCGTCTCCGCCGTCGCCAACGCAAGATACTCGCGCAGCATCGGGGTCATCATCTCTTCCCGACCAACGGCTCCGTCTCGAATAAGACTTGCGATCACCGGCCCGAAAAAATACCACCACTGTTCAATCGCGCAATCCAGTCCGCTCAATCGCTTTCTCTCAACCTTAAATCCTTGCTCTGTCAGCAAACTCTCGGCCCGCTCAACCGCAGCGGTAGTCTCCGCCGTCGCTTTGCCCAACGCATCGCTCTCCAAAATCCCCACGCGCAATCCACGAACATCTTTCTTGCTGATCGTGCGCAACGGCACGGGCGCGGAAAGCGCATCTCCCGCATCCGGCCCCGCCATCACTTCGAAAAGCGCGCGCACATCCGCAACCGTCCGCGCCATCGGCCCGACAACTCCGATCCAACCGAACGCGCCTCCACCGCCCGGGAAGTGCCCCGTCGCAGGAATCCGCCCCGGCGTCGGCTTCAATCCGCAAATCCCGCAAAAATGCGCCGGCACGCGTATCGAGCCGCCTCCATCGCTTCCCACTCCCCCCGCCGAGCACCCAGAGGCAATCGCCGCGACCTCTCCACCGCTTGACCCTCCTGCCGACCGCTCCAAATTCCACGGATTGCTGGTCTTGCCGCTCAAAGAATTGTCCGTCTCATACGCCATCAAATATTCCGGCGTATTCGTATTCCCCAAAATGATAGCTCCCGCACCGCGCAGCCGCGCTACAAGCGGCGCATCCGTCTGCGCCACATAATCCTTTCGCAGCAACGACCCCGCCGGCGTCGGCCATCCCGCCGCATCAATACAACTCTTGATCGTCAAAGGCACTCCATGTAGCGGCCCCATTCGTTCGCCGCGCATCAACGCGGCCTCGGCCGCTCGCGCTTGCTTGCGCGCACCATCGGCATCGAGATGAACAAACGCATTCAGCTTCGGCTGGAGTGCAGCAACTTGTTCGAGGTGAGCGTCCACCACTTCGACAGGAGAGAATTTCTTCGCACGGATTCGCGCCGCGATTTCTGCAATCGTCCCAAAAATTATTTTGTCCATGGCCAAGCGTTCGAGAGTATGTGGCCAGCCACCTGGGGTCAAGCGGGATGGGAATGCTTCGTGGGGGTTGGCAGGGACGTGCCTCGTTCCGGAGGAATCCCGTTCGACTGATGTCCGGGCTGGGAGGAAGCCCGTAAAGGAAGAAGAAGGCTTTGGCTCGAAGGATGTGGCCCCCCTCCCCCTTTTTTTGTAAGTGCAGATTCTAAAGGACTTTAAGCACCGTGTTTTTGGAAGTGCGGATTACAAAGGAGTTAGGAGTTACCCGTGGAGAGCTGACGACCGCCAGCTTACAGCTGACGGCGGTTGAAGAGAGAAAAAGATAGCGCTGAGACGCAGAGTAGGCGGAACTGACGCAGAGAAAGCTGGCGGACGTACCCCGCCCCGGGTGTTTTCGGTAAGAGTGGCAAACAAAGGGGTTAACCTTGACGCGGATCGTAAGAGTGGCAAATGCAGAACTTAAAATGGTTGTGTTTTCAGCGAGTTGTGGACGGCTCGTAAGAGATCTTGACGATACTGGCTCTAGCGGCCACACAGCGTAATTGTCAATATTGACAGGCTACTGCGCGCCAACAAAAACGGTGGGAAGCGCCCTTATTTGGCATGTGGACTACTTCCGAGTCGGCAGGTGGCCGGGATACTACTCCAAAGGTGATTTGCGGGTGCCATTCTCGCGGTTTTCAGGATGCTGGTCGTGACCTCGCTCGACTCGGACCTGCTGGACTTAGCCGGTCCCTTCTGGTTAAGGGCGCTGCTGCACTGCTGGCGCGTTCTCGCTCGCCTCTGTATAATCCCGTCGCTCCAAAAAACTTGACGACTTCTTGCACACTCGCGAAAACGCAAACGTACCTTCCTGCGGAACGGGAGAATCCTTCATGACGCTTTCCAATCGCTATACATGCAGACTCTCTTTGCTCATTGCAGCTGTCTGCGCCCTATCCTTCTCTCCCTTCGCCCTCGCTCAATCCTCAGCCACTCTTCCCAGCGAATCTCCCGCGCAAGTAAATCCCACCACGGACTCCTTCGACTTCACACGCCGCGAAATGATGATTCCGATGCGCGACGGAGTAAAACTGCACACCGTCATCCTCATTCCCAAAGGGGCCAAGAACGCGCCCATCCTGCTCACGCGCACGCCGTACAACGCCAACGACCTCACTTCGCACGCCAACAGCTCGCACCTCGGGCCGATCCTTGAAGGCTACGACAACGCCACTGACGTCATCGTGGAAGGCGGCTACATCCGCGTCATTCAGGACGTGCGCGGCAAGTACGGGTCGGAAGGCGACTACGTGATGAACCGGCCGCTGCACGGGCCGCTCAATCCCACGAACGTCGATCACTCGACTGACACGTACGACACGATTGATTGGCTCGTCAAAAATCTCTCCGAATCCAACGGCAAAGTCGGCATCCTGGGCATTTCTTACGACGGCTTCACGCCGCTGATGGCGCTCGTCCATCCGCATCCCGCGCTCAAAGTTTCCGTGCCGATGAATCCCATGGTCGACGGCTGGATGGGCGACGACTGGTTCCACAACGGCGCGTTTCGCGAACAAAACATGCCGTACATCTACGAACAGGATGGCACGCGCGACAACAGCGCGAAATGGTGGACCGATCATTTCGACGATTACGATGTCTACATGCAGGCGGGCTCGGCAGGCGAACTCGGGCGCCGCCATGGCCTCGAGCAAATGGGCTTCTGGCGGAAAATTCTCGAGCATCCCAGCTACGACGCCTTCTGGCAGGAACAAGCCATGGACAAAATCCTGGCCGCGCAACCGCTAAAAATTCCCGTCATGCTCGTTCACAGCCTGTGGGATCAAGAAGACATCTACGGCGCGACCGCCGTCTACAAAGCTATCAAGCCTGCTGACACCAACAACGACAAAGTGTTTTTGGTGATGGGCCCGTGGCACCACGGACAGGAAATCGAAGACGCCTACTCCCTCGGCGCAATAAAATTCGGCAGCGACACCGGAACGTATTTTCGCCAGCACATCCTTGGCCCGTTCCTGGCTCAATATCTAAAGGATGGCGCGCCTAAAGCCGACATCGCGCCCGTCTCCGCATTTGAAACTGGCACAAACGTTTGGCGTCGTCTACCCGCTTGGCCCGCGGGCTGCACAAGCGGCTGCGCTCCGAAGCCCACATCGCTCTACCTCGCCGCGGGGTTGAAACTCAGCATGAACGCGCCGACCGCTGGCTCGGACGCGGCGTTCGACGAATACATTTCCGACCCGGCGAAGCCCGTCCCGTTCCGCGCGCGGCCAAGCCAACCCGTTGGCTACACTACCGAGCTAACGTGGGCGCAGTGGCTCGTCGACGACCAACGCGAAGCCTCCGGCCGCCCCGATGTGCTCGTGTTCACAACGGACGTGCTCAGCGCGCCGCTTAAGATCAGCGGTCAGCCTATCGCCAACCTCATCGCGTCTACCAGCGGCACGGACTCCGACTGGGTCGTGAAGCTCATCGACGTCTACCCCGACGAAGTCGCCAGCCAGCCGAACCTGGGCGGCTACCAACTCATGGTCTCCGCCGACATTTTTCGCGGCCGCTACCGCGAAAGCCTCGAAACACCCAAGCCCATCGCCTCCGACAAGCCTTTGCTCTATCGCTTCAATCTGCCGAACGCAAACCACGTCTTCCTCCCCGGCCACCGCATCATGGTGCAAATCCAATCGAGCTGGTTCCCGCTCTACGACCGCAACCCGCAAACTTTTGTGCCCAACATTTTCTGGGCCAAGCCCGCCGACTACCGCAAAGCCACGCAGCGCATCTACCACAGCGCCGACGAGTCCAGCTTCATCGAACTCCCTCTCGTCGCGATGCCCTAACATGAAGCACACGTGTAGCAAGACATCTAACGCAGGGCGAAGTCCGCGGAGCCCTGCGGCTCTTGCCGCACAAAAACCGTTGACGCTGTACGGCGCTGCGCACAAAATCTTCACTGCTTCGCGTGCAAGGACAAATAGGCTGATGCAAGCTCCCCTTCGGCGTGCCGCTGTGGTCATCGTTTGCTTATCCATTTTTCCCGTCGCCGCAGCAGTTCTTCATTCGCGCGCGGGTCAAATGCCATCGTCGCCCGCGCAAAAGGCCACGCCCCACTACAACTCGGCCGAAGCTTATCGCCTCAACACGCTCGGCGTCGCTTACATGAACCAGCAGCGCCCGGCAGACGCGCAGAAGCTTTTTGAGCAATCGCTTGGCGCCGATCCCACATTCGAGGTCGCGCGTGTCAACCTCGGCATCTCACTTCTCGCCCAGCAAAAACTTGAGCCTGCGCGCACTGCTCTTGCCGCTGCCGCCGAAAAACTTCCTCAAGATCCCTATGTCTGGTACAACCTCGGACTCGTCTACAAAGACCTCGGCGACGCAGAAAAAGGCATCGACGCTTTCATGCACGTTACGCAAATTGCCAACGAAGCCGACCCCTGGTATTTCGTCGGCTATTTGAATTCCCAGCTGCAACGCTACGATCAAGCCATCGCCGCCTTCCAAAAAGCTCTAGCCATCTTTCCGTTTCACGCGTCCGCGGAATTTGGCTTGGCCCGCGCCTACCAGCGCAGCGGCAATGCCGAGGCGGCCAAAGAGCATCTCGCCAAATTTCAAAAGATGACCGCTGAGCATCTCGCTACACCGTTCGGGGCAGGCTATGGCGACCAAGGGCGCTTCTCTCTCGCCGAACTTCCGCGCAGCGCTGTACAGAACGCTCCGGCGGCGATCCCCGTTCATTTCACGCCGCAATTCATTTCTACGGCCATCTCCTCGCCTGTAACAACGCCAGTCGGCCCGTCCAATGGCGCCTGTTTCTTCGACTACGACAACGACGGCAAGCCGGATCTCTTTCTAGTGGGCAGTGATCCCTCGTACGGCAGCCATCTCCTCCACAATCTCGGCAACGGCAAATTCGCCGATGTTACGAAACCGGCGGGCCTCGAGAGCGCCGCGCCCGGCTTCGGCTGCGCCGCAGGTGATTTCGATAACGATGGCCACACGGATCTTGCCGTCTGCTTTAGCGACGGCGTTCGGCTTTTTCACAACACCGGCGACGGAAGATTCGAGGACGTCACCGAAAAAGTCGGCATTCGCCGCGAACCCGGCTGCGTCGGCCTCACCTTCGTCGACTACGACCACGACGGCGATCTCGATTTGTACATCGTCAACGCTCCGAGCTCCGTCGCCGTCAATCCACCGGGCAGATACGCGCCCCACAATGTTCTTTGGCGGAACAACGGCAACAGCACTTTCACTGACGTCAGCGCGGAGACAGCGCTGGGCATTGACGCCACCGGCGGAGGCGTCGTGACCACGGATTTTAACAATGACCGCGCCATCGACTTCGTTATAGCGGGCGGCAACGACGGCGCATCGATCTTTCTCAATCCCCGCGAAGGAAAATTCACTCCGCTTCCGGCGATCGACTTCAAAAAAGAAAATCTTCCGCCCGCCGTTGGAGTGGTGGCCTTCGATTTCAACAAAGATGGCTGGATGGACCTCGCCTTCACGCACGCGGGCGCGCCAGGTATCAGCCTGTGGCGCAACATGGACGGTAAGCATCTCGAACGCGTACCGCTCCCAGACTTCGGCTGGCAACGCGGCTGGGGCATCTCTGCGATCGATTACGACAACGACGGCTGGCTCGATCTCATCGCCGCTGGCGAATCCGCGAGTGGCGGCGAGTTGCGCCTGCTGCGTAATCTCGGCGCAAGGGGCTGGGCTGACGTCACGAAAGAGGTGCATCTGGACGCGGTAAAGCTTTCGCAGCCGCGCGCCATCGCCGTCGCGGACCTAACCGGCAACGGCAGTCCCGACCTCGTCGTTACGCAGCTCGGCAATGCGCCTCTTGTCTTGAAGAACGAAGGAGCGAATCAGCACAACTGGATGAGCATCGGCTTCAAACCACTCTCCGATAACAAATCCGCCATCGGCACAAAAGTAGAAATCTACGCGGGAGCGCTCTATCAAAAGTGGGAAGTGCAGGGCGCGAGCGGCTACCTCGGTCAAAATGCGCCCACAATTCTTGCCGGACTTGCCGAGGAAAAAAATGCCGAAGTCGTGCGACTGCTATGGCCCACCGGCGTCCCGCAGGACGAAATAAATCTCGCCGCCAAAAAAACCCAAACCATCGCGGAACTCGACCGCCGGGGCAGTTCTTGCCCGGTTTTATTTTCCTGGAACGGCAAAGAATATGAGTTCATCGCGGACATGATCGGTCCCGGCGTCGTCGGGCACTGGGTTGGCCCCGGCCAGAACAACGTCGCGGAGAGGGACGTTCCCGATCCCGACGAATATCTGAAAGTTGGCGCCGACAGCGTCCGCCCGCTGCACGGTCTGTTGAGTTTCCGCTTCATGGAGCCGATGGAGGAGACCGTCTATCTCGATCAACTCCGTCTACTGGCCATCGATCATCCTGCAGCGTACGAAGTTTTCCCCAACGAGCGCTTCGTTTCCAATCCGCCGTTCCCCGAGTTTCGCGTCATAGCAAGTCAGAATGCTCATCCGCCTGCCGGCGCGTGGGATGACAGGGGCAACGATGTTCTCTCGCTGATTTCGCAGCGTGATCGCAAATATGTCACGGATTTCGAAGGCCTGCCCTTCGCCGGCTTCGCGAAACTCCATTGGGTCGAGCTTGACCTCGGCAAATGGGATGCGGCGAAAGCGTTACGGCTGATCATCGACGGCTATACCGACTATTTCACGGCGACATCGATGTATGCTGCCGATCAAGCCGGCATAAAAGTCATCGCGCCGTACGTTGAAGCGCTCGACGCTCACAACAAATGGGTCCGCGTAGTCGAAGACATGGGCTTTCCCGCAGGTCTCGAACGCACTATGGTCACGGACCTTACCGGGAAATTGCCACCCGGGACCCGCCGTATTCGCATCGTCACCAATTTAAAAATCTATTGGGACGCGATTCGGATCGACCAATCTCCGGACGCGAAGGAAATTCGTACCGCCGAAGTTCCTCTCGCACGCGCTTCGCTGGAATTTCTAGGCTACCCGCGCGAGATTCGTCTTACTCCAGCAAGTGACACAATCTATTCTTTCACGAATCGAAGCATGACCGGGCCGTACGCACGCGCCGCCGGCAATTACACGCGTTACGGCGATGTGCTGGATTTGCTCAGCGCCGCCGACGATCGCTTCGTTGTGTTCGGCTCGGGCGAAGGCGTAAAGCTGGATTTCGATCCGCGCCAGTTGCCGGCGCTCCCTGGCGGATGGGTGCGCGATTATTTCTTTTACGCGAACGGCTTCGAGAAGGATCTCGATTTCTACGCTGCCTACGCTTTCAGCGTCGAACCGCTGCCGCGCCACTCGCTGCTGTCCTATCCATATCCAGCGGGAAAGGAATATCCGGACGATGCGCAGCATCTCGGCTATCAGCTCGAATACAACACACGCCAGCGTTCGGACCGGCTTCCGCCGAGTTTGAGCTATCGTTATCCGCCGCAGAAGTGACGCGCATTCAGTCCCACTGCACCGGCTGCCACGATTTTTCCTGGGCGCTCTTCGCGATGGCGTCGCAGAGAAGCAGTTCGTCGTGGCCGGTTTGAAAGGTCGGAAATGTTCGTGGCGCGCTGAAATCATTCTTCTCGACGTACTCGTAAAAATCCTTGAAGAGCTGCATGAAGGTGTCCGGATAGCCTTCGGTGTGGCCGCCGGGATAAACGGCGTAACCGCGCGCCGCGGGGGTCATCAGCGCGGGATCTTTGAGCATTGATCCGTTTGGCGTGTCGCGCCGCCCGATCCACATTTCATTCGGACTTTCCGCATTCCATGCCAGCGAGCCTTCCGAGCCATTGATTTCAAATGCGAGCTTCGCTTTGTGGCCGCCGCTGACTTGCGAAACACTCATCACACCGCGCAGGTCACCTTCGAAGTGCAGCAGGACGGACGCGTAATCGTCGGTTGTCATGGGCATTTCGTCATACGCGGTAGCGTCGGCTTTTTTAAATGTTTCGACGCGGCCGCGCGGTTTCCTGCGCACAGGAATTAATGTCGCGAGGTCGGCGCAAACGTCCATCACTTTTTTGCCGGTCAGCCACATGAGCAAATCGAGGCAGTGTGTGCCGATGTCGGAGACTGCGCGCAATTCGCCACCCAATTTTTGTTCGAGCCGCCAATTCCAGTCCGTCGGATGCAGGAGCCAGTCCTGCAGAAAACTGCCTTGCGCGATGCGCGGCTGGCCGATCGCTCCCTGCGCGATCAACGCGCGAGCTTCCTGGCAGAGCGGGTAGTAGCGCAAATTGTAGGCGACGCCGCCGACACGTTTCGATTCGCCCTCGATTTGCAGCAGCATTGCGGACTCACGCGAATCCATCGCCAGCGGCTTTTCACAGAGAACGTGCTTGCCGGCGCGGAGCAATTTGCCGGCCTGCTCGAAGTGGACATAGTTGGGTGTGCAGATGTGGACGGCGGTGATTTTTGGATCGGCCGCGAGTTCGTCGAGCGACGCGTAGGCGTGCTCGAGACCCAGGGCTTGGCTGGATTCCGCGCCGCGCTCTTTCGAACTGCCAAGAATGCCGCGTATCGGAATTCCTAAACGGCGGAGAGCGTCCACGTGCGCTCTGCCGACAAATCCCACACCGATCACCGCCGCCGTTTGCTTCATTGCGCTCGCTCCTGGTAGTGCGCTTTCCCGTGCGCGCTGCTGTTCGCTTCGCAACGCGGCGCGGGAGGCAGTTTGCGCTCCCTAATCTGCAAGAGGCAAGGTATCAGCTTTTGGGCTGTTCGGAAACTCAGGGCGGCCGGCGGCGGTGGGCCTGAGTTTCCGATTCTTAAAAATAACCTTTTCCGTTCTCCCAAGGTTCCGCGATCATTACCTATTAGAAACTCAGCTTGAGAGCGAGCTGAATGATGCGCGGATTGCCGTAGGTGTTGGTGATTTGTCCAAAGGTCGGGTCACCGAAGTTCGTATCGGGATCCTGGAATAAAGGATGATTGAAGATGTTGAAGAACTCGGAACGGAACTCGAGATCGGCAGAGTCCCGCAGCTTGTGTAGCGGGAAATGTTTGAACAGCGAAAAGTCGAAGTTGAGTTCGCTAGGTCCGCGGAGAATGCCCACTCCGGAATTGCCAAAGCCGGTGGCGACGCCATCGGTGCCCACCACTGCGGGGGTCGTGAAGCAGCTCGCCTTGACGTAGTCGCCCAATTTGGAGGTAGTCGAACCACTTGTGACGTACTGTCCTGGCGCGCAGGTGCCGGAGAGTGTCGCACGGTCCGTCGTAGTTCCAAACACGTTGGTCTGATTACTGTAGGTGACCGTAAGATAGTGGCCAGTTTGGAACACCGTCACGCCTTGAACGGACCACCCTACAAGAGCTTGTTGCGCGAAAGCATTATTCCAACGAGGCTTGGGAAGTTGATAGGAATAATTGATCACCAGGCGCTGAGGACGGACAAAGTTGTCCGGGCCGTATCCTGAGGCAAGGTTGTTCTGATTTCCGGTTACCTGCCCCCCGTTAGGGCCCGTCGTCGAGCCGAAGGTGGTAGACAGATCCTTAGCCCAAGTGTAAGAGACTTGCGCTTGCAAGCCGTGGCTAAAGCGCTTGTTCAAGCTGACCAGAAGAGCGTTGTACCACGACGCGCCATCGGATTCGATTTGCGTCATGGAATAGGGTGAGAAGCCTTCGAAAGGAACGCGCAGGGCTAGATTCGCGAGCGTATTTGTCGTCTCGCCGCGAATCGGATCAGCTGCGGTGGCCGCGTTGGCCTGGTTGATCGAACGTATGTCAAGGAGATGTAATCCGCGAGCGCCGGAATACCCGACTTCGAGAACCAAGCTGGGAGTAATTTGTGTCTGAGTACCCAGGCTGTACTCCTGAACGATGGGCGGCCGGTACACTGGATCAAACGTGGTGATTGCGTTTGAGGTCGTCGGAGAATAGGGGATGAACGTTGGAAATGCCGGCGACGCGAGGGGAAGGGGCTGCTGTTCTGAGAAGGGGCCTGCGGATGTGGCGGAAAAAATCCGGAATTGGCCGTACGGCGGAGCGGAAATCAATTGGAGAAATGGCTGACCAGTGGAACGTGAATGGTAAACTCCGTAGCCACCGCGAATTACGACCTTGTCATGAGTCTTGGACAATTGATACGCAAAGCCGATGCGGGGGTTCCAGGTGTTCTGGCCTTCTCCGTTTAGGCCAAAGTCGTTGCCGAGTTTGATGGCGCCAACAGGTACGGTGCCTGGGAAGTTGTTTGGTACGGTCGTACCGGCGATGGTGCCACCAGCAGGCGGGTTGGGATTTGCTTTCGAGACATCGAACCCGGAGTTGCGGCCCAAGGCGTCGCCGAAATCACCTATATGGTCGTAGCGAAGACCTAAGTTGACGGTAAGGCGTTTGGTGACTTTGAAGTCGTCCTGCGCGTAGCTCCAAACTTCCCAATCGCGGTAAGCGCGATCAAAAAGGCCGAGCAAATCGAGGGAGGCAATCATATTGCTAAAGCCCGTGGGAGAGCCATTTCCGCCACTGGCCGCCGGGCCTGCCGGTAGGCCGATCAGGAAATCGGACCAAGTGAGGAAGGCTTCCCCCGCAAGATAGTGAAAGCCGATCTGGTTATTTTGTTCGCGGGAAAGACCTGCGCCAAAGCGGAAGGTGTGCTTGCCCTTGGTCCAGGAAACGGAGTCCTGGAAAGTGTACGTATTTTCCGCGATCAAAACGTTCTGGCCGTTTCCTCCGAGACCCAAGCCGCTGGAGGAGGGGTAGTCGATGGCGATAGCGGGAATGTTGTTGTCAGCAGGTATGACGTTCACGCCGACCTGTGACCAGGTAAAGCCTGGTATGGCCTGCGCGAAGGTGGCAAAGATTCGGTGGTAGGCGACTTCCGCCTCGTTCAAGAGAGACGGCGTAATTATGTAGGTGTGTGTGAGAGAGAAATTACGGAAATTCTGCGTCAGGTTCACGGGCGCTCCGGGAGGGGAGCCGCCTGCGGTGAGGTTCGTCTGGGGAAGCGTGTAGGTGATGCCGCTATTCGCAAAGAAGAAGCGACCCATAAGCTTGCTCTTGGGGGACATTTCGTAATCGGCGTTGGTCATGAACTGGTCTTCGGTGAAGGGGCAGGCTTCACTGAAGGCAGCGGAACCCTGCGAGTCAAAAGGCAGGCTGGAGTTGATGGATTGAGGCGTTGGGATGAGGTAATTGCCGTTGGGCAACTTTGTGTTCAAGAGGGCAAGGGCGACGGGATTGATGTTAGACCCATTCGGGGCGACCTGAACGCCGCCGATTGCCGTTAGAGCGTCTGGGTGGGCCGCCCAGAGCGCCCCAAGAGCGGTTGCCGAGCGATCGTTTGTTAACGGCGCTTCGCTGATATTTGAGGAACAGTTTAGATCAAGACCGTTGCGCTGACGCGTGCCCTGATAGGAAGTGAAGAATTGCAGCTTGTCTCTCTTGATCGGTCCGCCGAAGTCTCCGCCGAATTGGTTCTGCTTGAGCACGGCCCTTGGCTGTTTATGGGAGTTGAGGAAAAAGGTGTTGGCGTTCATGTCGTCGTTGCGAAAGAACTCCCAAGCAGCGCCGTGGAAATCGTTGGTGCCGCCTTTGGTGACGACGTCGACGTTCGCGCCGGCGTTGCGGCCGTAGGAGGCATCGTATTGACCGGTCTGGACTTTGAATTCCTCGATGGTGTCAGGGTTGGGGATCGCCACACCGGCGCTGAAGAAGCCGCTTTGCTGGATATCGTTAACGCCGACGCCATTCATCTGGAAATTGTTGTCGGAGGCCCAGTTTCCTGCGGATACAGTGGGATCCTGGTTGTTTCCGCCGCCGCCGCGGCCGAGTTCACCGGCGTTGGCGATTTCCGCGGAGACGCCTGGATTGAGAGCGATGATCTGGGTGAAGTTGCGCATGGCGAGAGGCAGCGTTTGGACTTGCTCGCCGGAGGTGACTCGGCCGAGCGTGCTGGATTCGGTCTGGAGCTGCGCGACTTGCGCTTCGACGATCACTTTTTCAGAAACCTGGCCGACTTCGAGACGAATGTTCAGGCTATTGGTTTCGGTGACGATAACTTGCACATGCGGAACAGTAGCAGTGCGGAAGCCGTCTTTGGTAACGTCCACGCGATAGGCTCCGGGCAACAACAGTGGGACGGTGAACGAACCCGGGCCGCCGGTTGTGGCCGTGCGTACTTCGCCGGAGCTTTCGCTGGTAACTTGCACTTGCGCACCGGCGATGACAGAGCCGGAGGCGTCGGTGACGATACCAGAGAGAGCGCCGGTGCCCGCAGTTTGCGCAGAGGACGGTGTGGGCGTCAGGGTGAGAAAAAGTGCAACAAGCGTTGCGCAGAGAAAAGCAGTGCAGCTGCGCGATGCGGGGAAATCGAGATTTTTTGCGATGGAATTGGGTCTTTCGATTGCGGCCATGCTTCAGTCCTCCACTCGTTTGCTACCTAAAACTAACTTTCCCAGACTGACGCCGCGAACCATGCACCGGCGGCTTTTCGCAACATATGTTGCTGTATGAATGGTGAGAGGCTATGCGCATGGCGGACCGCTGTCAAGAGGGGGTCTTTTCGATTAGGCAGCATCGATTTTTTGGAAGGGTAATGACGAGTAACGTTTGTTGCACATGTGCTGACTGCACGAGGGGCGTGAAGAGAAAGAGTCTTAGGCGGAGGGCGCGGAGGACACTGAGGGCACAGAGAGGAAAGGTCTCGCTGGCGTCCATCTGTTGAGGGGGTACGCTCCGCCGCTACAGAGATGGGCAAACTGGGCCGCTTGCGCGGCCCTTGGTTTGGGGCGTTGGACTTATTACATTCCACCTGAGACCGAGAGGGTTTCGCCGGTCATATATTTGGAGTCGGAGGATGCGAGATAGACCGCTGTAGGAGAGATGTCGTCGGTTTGGCCGATGCGGCCTAGCGGAGCTTGCGTCTCGACCCATTTGCGGAAATCGCCTTCGGCGAAGCCTGCAGCATGCACACCTTCGGTTTCGATCATGCCGGGGTTGATGGCGTTGACGCGGATCTTGCGCGGGCCAAGCTCCTTGGAAAGGGTGCGGGTGATAACGTCGACGGCGCCCTTGGTGGCGGTGTAGACGGAGGTGTTGGGAGGAGTCAGAGTGCTGATGGCAGAGCTGATGTTGATGACGCTACCGCCTTTATCGCCGAAGAACTTGAGGGCTTCTTTGGTGGTGAGAAGAAGGCCGAGGACGTTGAGATTGAATTGCTTGTGGAAAGAATCCTCGGTGACGGCTTCTATCGGGGCGAAGTCGTAGATTCCGGCGTTGTTGACGAGGATGTCGAGGCGGCCATACGCCTTTTTGGTTTCGGCGAAGAGGCGAGTGATATCGGTTTGCTTGGAGACGTCGCCTTGGACGGCGACGGCTTTGCCGCCGCTCTTGACGATGTCGGCGACGACCTTGTCTGCGCCTGCTTTGCTGGAGGAATAGTTGACGACGACCGAGGCGCCTTCGGCTGCGAGCGCTTTGGCGATGCCTGCGCCGATACCTTTGGACGCCCCGGTTACGACGGCGACTTGATCTTTGAGTTTGGACATTTGCATGTTCTCCTGTTGTGTGGTACTTATGTACCGTTAGGTACGAAACTAACACGTACGGGGCGGGAAGGTCAACGAGTTTCCTACCGACCGGTACAAAACATGTTAGGCCCAGTATAGGATGCGCGCGCATGAAAAAGGGTGCGAAGAAAAAGAGGGGGGGCCACCGGGTTCCCGGGCTGTCAGGCGCGCCTTCGACCGCCCATGCAACCGCTCGGTCGGCCGGCCAGCACTTAGGACGGCCGCTGGGCTTCGATCGGGAGAAGACGCTGGAAGCGGCGCTGCGGGTGTTTTGGAAGAAGGGGTATGAGGGGACGGCGCTATCGGATTTGACGGCGGCGATGGGGATTAACCGGCCGAGTATTTATGCGACGTTTGGGAATAAAGAAGCGTTGTTTCGGAAGGCGCTGGACCGGTACTCGGAACAAATGACGTGCTACACGGCGGAGGCGCTGAAGGAACCGACGGCGCGGGCGGTGGCGGAGCGGCTGATGGTGGGGACGGCGGACTTGCTTTCGTGCCCAGAGAATCCGAAGGGATGCTTGATAGTGCAGGGGGCGCTGGCTTGCGGGGACGAGGCCGATCCAATACGCAAAGAACTGATTGCGCGGCGCGCGACGGGAGAAGCGGCCCTGCGAGAGCGATTCGAACGGGCGAAACTTGAGGGGGATTTGCCTGCTGGCGCTGACCCCGGGGATTTGGCGCGGTATGTTATGGCAGTGATGCATGGGATGTCGGTGCAGTCGGCGGGAGGGGCGAGCCGCGCGGAGTTGCAAGGGGTGATTGATTTGTCGCTGCGAGCTTGGCCGCAGTGAGACGCTGATTGGAAGAAGGTTGGGAGATGCGGCAGGATTCGTTGCGGTGCGGCATCTTCGAGCGCGTTTCCAGTTTCGAAGATTTGGGTTTGCCACGTTGCAAAGCTAGAATCACCTTTCTTAACGGACATCTCTCGATTTGGCGCGGCGGCTGAAGGCTTCCCAGTATGATTCGCCCAATCTTTGGAATTCCTCTAGTCCAAATTGTTTTCCCTCGCTTCCAGAAATCTTCAACGCCTCGAAGCGTATGAAGACCTCGTGGTATGTTTCAGAGTTAAGGTGTCCACAAAGCTTGAGAGCGACTGTGCCTCCCTGCGAAGTAATTAGGGTCGCGTTAGAAATGTCAAATACTTGTTTGCTATCGCTGGTTATTCCGGGCTCAAAATCATTCCATGAAGCAGAGTCCTCACGCCATTTAGCTTGATACACCGCGATCAGCTTGTTTTCTTCCTCGCGAGAGAGTCCGGTTGGAATTGCACACCCACCCGGCCATATTGCATATCGAAGGACTCGCGCTGATTGAACGCCTTCAAGCTGAAGTATGAATTTGAATCCTTCATCAAGATGGTGAAACGAACGCAGATGCTCGCTTTCGCAGGACATAATCATAGAGCGCTCCAGAAGATCAGAGCGAATTGAGACAATCTCAGCGTCGTGCAGGCTATCCCAGAGAAACACAGGGGTCGCCCGCGAAGGCAAGTTGAGCCAGTCGAAAATGTCGGTCCGCTCATTCGTCACAGCTGACTCATCTTTCAGGTTACTTTCGCCTGTTCCCATTCGTTCAGCTCCACAACTGCAAACAACTTAGATATTACATAACTGCAATTCAAGGAGGCGTTCGTAAACATAGTTCTCTAAAAGCTTGATAAATGGGAAATCGAAAACTAACCCACAGACCCGGTTAGCGCGAATGTGGTTCGCGTTCGGTGATGGTGATGTAGCGGTTGATGGGGAGATCGGTGAAGCGCTGGACAAGGCCGCTGGGTTGAGGCCATTTGATTTCTAGCCAATCGAGTTTTTCGTGTTTGGCGAGTCCTAGGACGATGCGTGGGTCGTGGGAAGAGAGATAGCTGCCGCCGCCCACCTTGAAACGAGTTTGCTTTAGATCCCCGGCTTGGTAGGTGATGTGGGCGCCGATGGCGTCCGGGTTGGATTTTTTCCCGATTAGATTTAGCCCTAGCCAGTGATTTTGACGGGCGGCGTTGTTGCGGAGGAGGACGGGTGCGCCGTCGTTGACGGCAATCAGGACATCGACCGCGCCGTCGTTATCGAAATCACCGATGGCAAGGCCGCGAGCGTTGAGTTGGCGCGTGAAGACGGGGCCGCTCTCTGCGCTGATATTTTTTAGACCCGTGGGCGTGTTTTGGAAAAGCAAGAGCGGCTCGCTGTAGGTTACGCCGGGATTGATTTTGTCGATGACGTCGTCGGGATGGCCGTTGGCGACGAAGAGATCGAGTAGGCCGTCGTTATCGAAGTCGAAGAACTTTACTCCCCAACCGCTCATCAGTTGCGTGGCGCGGGCGACTCCGGTGGGGCCGGCTTTGTCTTCAAACGATTCGTCATGCTTGTTTTGGTAGAGGCCGTAGAACTCGTGGTCCAGATTTGTGACGAAAAGATCCAGCCAGCCGTCCTGATTGAAATCTGCGGAGTCGACACCCATTCCTGAGCGGGCTTTGCCGCCGGGTCCATAGGCGACACCGGCGGTAAACCCAATTTCTTCGAACTTTTTGCCTTTGCGATTGGCGAAAAGGAAATTGGCGGTGGTGTCGTTGGCGACAAAAAGATCGAGGAAGCCGTCGTTGTTGATGTCCGTCGCGACAACGCCCCAGGATTTGCCGGGATTATCGGCGATGCCCATTTTTTGGCTGACGTCGGTGAAGGTGCCGTCGCCGTTGTTGTGGAAGAGCCAGCTGGGCATGGGATTGAAGATGCGCGGGTAGCAGTATTCGTTGATGCCTGCTAGCGCGGGAACATTGGGGGCGTTGCAGACATGATGAGTGAGTTTGGTGAAATCGACGAAGCGGCAGACGAAGAGATCGAGGCGGCCGTCATTGTCGTAATCGAACCAGACAGCGCTCGAGGCCCAGCCGGGCGCGGCGACCCCGGCGCGTTCGGTGACGTCGGTGAAGGTGCCGTCGCCGTTGTTGCGGTAGAGAATGCTGCGGCCATATTGCGTGACGTAGAGGTCGGGGAAACCGTCGGCGTTGTAGTCGCCTACGGCGACGCCCATGCTGTAGCCGCCGCCGGGGACGCCGGCCTTTTCGGTGACGTCGGTAAAGGTGCCGTCGCGATTGTTGCGATAGAGCGCGTTGCGAAGGGGCGAGGGCGGAGTCCAGAAATCGCAAGGGCCGCTGTTGACGAGGTAGATGTCCATCCAGCCGTCGTTGTCGTAATCGAGGAAGGCGCAGCCGGGGCCGGTGGATTCGGGGAGATATTTTTGGGCGGAGCGGCCGCTGGTGTGGACAAAATTGATGCCGGAAGCGGAGGCGGAAATTTCGGAGAAAGGAAAATTGGAGTTGGGCTTGTCTTGCATGGCGCCAGGAAAAGGCTCGCGGAGGAATGGCGGTACGCTGACGGCTGCAGCTGAGCCGGCTAAGTAGCGGAGGAAGTCGCGGCGGAGATGGAGGTCGTGGCGCATATTTTTATTCGGGATAGGCCGAGTTTGGATGCGCGATGCGAATCCAGTGATCGCTAAAAGTGGAATGTAGATTGGGCGGCTCGACTTTGGGCATGTGGCAGCTAACGCAATTCTTTGCGGCTACGGGGCAGGCGGCGCCGGGATGATTTGCGGATTTTTTTTCGGCCGGGCTTGAGGCGTGGCACGCGAGGCAATTTACGTCGTAGGAGGCGACGTCGTGGGAGAGAGGTTTGTGCGGATCATGGCAGGCGACGCAGGTGATGCGGGCGTCGCCCTCGGCCCAGCAGCGGCTGTTTTCGAGGCGATAAGGGGCGAAGCGGACGTTGAAGACGCCGGCACCGACCATTTGACCGGAGACAACGTCTTGCCAGGTACGGTGACAGGCGCCGCAGAAATCGACGTAATCCACGCGGGCCAGTTGGGCGGGATTGAAGATTGACCCATCGCCGCGCTTATCGGTTTTGGCTCGGGCAGCGGCGACGTGCTGGGCGCCAGGGCCATGGCAGGCTTCGCAGGTGACGCCGGAGTACGCGGCGGTGGGATCGAATTGGTTTTTTGTGGTGGAGGCGGTGGTGTGGCAGCCGAAGCAGAGACGCGCTTCGTTGGGAGGGACGGCGCGACCGGCGGCAGCGTCGAGAGTTTCGGGGATGGTACGTGGTTGGCCGGGGGTGATGTCGAGCACTTGAGGCGCGCTGTAGAAACTTACGTGGCTTTCGTAGAACTTGGCGTCTTGCTGGTAGATGAAGGTTTGGCCCATGTGGCCGGAGCCGAGAGCCCAGAGGAGATCGACAGAAAGAGAAGTGGCTGCATTGCTGACGTTGAGGATGCTTTTTTCTTGCGTGGTGAGGAGTTGATAGGTGTAGGGGCCGGTTTGAAACGGCAAGTTGGCGTGCTCGCGCAAGCTCTTGGAGTCGGACGCGCGCGAGGCGGCGTGAAGCATGGCGGTGGATTGCGCGGTTTCGGATTTGAGTTCGTGGCACTCCGTGCAGGCGTCGGGGCCGGTGTAGTCGGAGCGGGCAGGCTGGCCCTTTGTGGGCCACCAGCCTGTTCCGCGAACGCGGAGTTCCGTGGCGAGAGAGATGCTGCTCGATTGAGAAGATTGAGCTGGTTGCGCCTGCGCGCGAGTCGTAAATCGAGAGGCGAGGAACAAGACCGCAGAGAACATAAGAGCGAGTGCGGCTACTACGTGAAAAATGAGGGGAGCGGTTTTCACTGCGGGGGCTTTTGGCGCTCGAGGCCTTCGGCGACGCGGCGTTTGAGCTGTTCTAGGGACTTGGCGGTTTCGCGCTGGAGGGCGGCTTCGCGATTGGCGTCTTCCTTGCGGCCCGCGCCGTTGTAAGCGAGCGCTAATTGATAGTGTCCCGTGGGGCTGTCTGGGGCCATTTTTTCATACGTCTCGAGCGGAGGGATGGCTTCGGTGAATTGCTTGCGCTCGACTAGCGCAGAACCGAGGCCAAGATAAGCTTCCGAGAAACCGGCGTCGATTTTTGTGGCGCGAGTGTAGTGGGTGACGGCCGCGGACAGATCGCCATCGCCTTTCGCGAGCTCGCCTAGAACATACTCGGCAGTGGCGTTGTTGGGATCAATTTCCAGTTCGTCTTCAAAATCCTTTTTGGCTTGCGCGACGGCTTCCGGAGTCGGTTGCGGGGCGGAGAGCAGAACGCGGCCGAGGCGGCCATGGATGCCGCGGAGCGTGGGATCGATATCGATAATTTTTTGGTATTCGGCGGCGGCCTCCTGCCATCGGCCTTGAGTTTCGAGGGCTTCAGCGTTTAGTTCGTGAACTTGATAGGAGAACGGAGCTTCGCGGACGAGGTCCTGGGAAGCGCGGAGGGAAAGATCGGAAAAGGCGTGGGCGGCGGCGTAAAGAACATCGGGGTCGCGGGGAAATTCGCGATTGAGGACAGCCAGGAAATCGAGCGAATCGTAGGGAGCGTTATGGGTCATGGAGCAATTGAGGCCGAGGAGGCCGATACGTTTTTTGAGGTCGCGATCAGTGACTTGGTGGATGGATTTTTTCAGGAGCGGGAGCGCTTCGGCGCAGTGGCCGGACTCCGCGAGAGACATGGCCCGCTGGGGAGTTTGCTGCGGTTGAGCAGCGGCAGCAGGAGCTTTTGGCGGCGCCTGGGCATTGGAGAGCGAAAAGAAGAAGAGTGAAGCTGCGACGCCACAACAAATGGGAAAGGGACGATTCATGAATTGATTGTACATCCAACTCTCGCAGGACAAAGTGGCCCAGAAAAGGAACGGCAGGCGCCGAAGCGCCTGCCATCCCATGGGGGGGTGAGGTGCAAACCTAGAATAGGAACTTCAGAGCGATTTGAAGCTGACGCGCGCCTTGGGATCCGGTGATTTGTCCGAGCGAAGCGCTGCCCGAATCAAAGGAGCCGCCTGCGGGTCCGCCGCTGAAGGTCCAGATGGGGGTATTGAACGCATTGAAGGCGTCCAGGCGAAGCTGGAACGTTCTCTTTTCGCCGATGCTGACTTCCTTCTGCAAGCTGGCGTCGAGGATTTTCGTCCAAGGACCGCGGATGTTTCCAACGGAACAAGTGCCGAAGGAACCGCCGCCGGTGGCAGGAGAGCCGACTACTGAGCCCGCAACCGGCGCGGCTACGGTGCCAGTGTTGGTGTAGGTCGTCAGGACGTTTGCGTTGGGCACGGCAGAAATGTTGCTGGTGTCAAACCACTGGATGTGGGCCGGCACGCCAGCGCTGAATGGTACGAACTTATTGTCTATGGCGATGGGACCGTTGCAGTTGGGCAGGTTTGCCAGGGTGTAGGGGCCAATGGAGTTGGTGCCCGAGTGATCGCCGTAGGCGCTCCAACCGCCGAAGTCATTCAGAGTGAGCGCGTTCCCACTGTGGAGGGTGAGAATGCCACTGATCTGCCAGTTGCCAATGATCGCGTTGACGACATTGTTTACGTCGTGGCCGAATTGTTTGCCTCGGCCGATGGGAAGCTGGTAAGAGAAATAGCCGCTGAAGATGTGAGTCTGGTCGTAGTAGCAGGGGCCCCAGTCTGCATTCGGGTTATAGATGTTCTCCCATCCGGGCTGCCCGCCGGAACTCTGCGCGCCAGTGCTGCCCCAACCGGTGCCGAAGTAGCCAGGCGAGTTGCTGAGGCACTTGGAGTAGGTATAGGCGAGCTGGCCATCGAGACCGTGATAGCCGCGTTCCTTTAGAACGGCTTGGAGACCATCGTAACGCTGATTGGAGTTGGACATATTCGCTCCCGCCAAGGCTCCGAAGGAACTGAAGCCGTTGCCACCAGAGTCGGCGTTAAAGAGAGAACCGGCTGTTCCGCAGTTCCACGTTCCGGCATAGGTGACAGCGCCCGCAGTCGGGGTTCCAAAAACGCCGCCCCCTTTGGGGTTGAAGGTGCAAGGACCACCAAGACCGCCGAGGAAAGGTCCGGCCGCTTCGGCGACAATTTGCTGTCCGGGAAGAGCAAGCGTTCCGGCGGCGTTCAGGCCCTCGCGTTGGGCAACGTCCTCGAAATTGAGGAGATGCGAACCCTTCTGGCCGACATAGCCGATTTGGAAGGTGAGGGTGTTGTTGAATTGCTGTTCGATGGTGAGATTCCATTGCTGGATGAGAGCAGGCCGGAAGTTCTGGTCAAAGATGCGGATTCTGCTTCCCGCATAACAGCTAAATTGCGGCGCAGGACAGGGCGGCGCGCTCTGCCAAGCTTGACCGAGAGAGCCGATGCCAGTCGGATAGGTTGATTCAAAGTTGCCGAAAGGAAGATTCAGCGAAAGTTCTTCGTTGCTTCCGCCGCCTTCCAGATAGGAAGAGCTGCCGTAGGCCGCGCGGACGACGGTCTTGCCGTGCATGAAACGCGGCGACCAGGCGACGCCGATGCGAGGATTCCAATCGCCGAGGCCGGTGTAATTGTTGTAGAGAGCGCGATCGCTGTAACCGCCAGCGCCGGGCACTACTGTTTCGATAGCGCCCGATTGCAGGCCGAAGTTCACGACGCGATTGTGATCCTCGTATTGAGGAGTGTGATCTTCGAAGCGCATGCCGAGGTTTAACGTTATGGTCGGCTTGATTTTCCAGTCGTCCTGGAAATATCCGCCAAAGATACTGCCGCGGAGCCCTTCGACAGTGGCCGAGCCACTGTCGCGAAACCCGCCGCTGGTGGTAATTCCAGCCCAGAAGTCAGCAAGCCCGGTTTGGCAGCCACCACCGCATGCTGCGGTTGCCTTGGGCAGAATGATGCTGGCCCCATTGACGCCCGTAGAGGAGTTGATGGCGATGTTGCCCAGGACTCCTTCATTGCCGGGGTAGACGTAGTTGTTGCGCTCGCGGATGAATTGGAAGCCGGTCTTAAAGGTGTGACGGCCTTTGGAGATGATCAGATTGTCTTCCGCTTGAATTTCGGTGTCGCGGAAAATCTGCCACAGGTTGATGAGGCCGAGGCTGGCGTTACCGCCGGGCCCCGTAGGAATGCTGATCTGAACCAATCCGGGAGCTTGCGCGTTCGCACCGGCTATTCCGAGCTGTTCGCTGATGTTGCCAAGGCCCGTGGTGGGAGTTTGGTTCTGGTTGAAGCGGAAAACGTTAACTCCTACTCGGACCTCGTTGAGGATCGTGGGAGTGAGCGTGTGCGTCCAGTTGGCGGAGGCGCTCCAGCCGGGCTCGTCGGTGCCTTCCGCCGCGCCAGCATTGGCGAAGGGGAGACCAGTGAAGACGCCTTGGCTGGTATCGAATTTGGAATAACGCCCGAAGACGCTGTCCTTGTCGGAAGGCTTGTAGTCGATCTTCAGGTCGCCCTGATCGCTGTTGAAGTGATTGCCGGCCGTAAAAGAATAATTGTCGCCATAGGCGAGATCGGAGGTGGGGAGAGGATAGAACTTGGTATCAGCGAATAAGGCTGTCGCAAAAGGGCTCTCCGTGAGCCTGGAGTTGGACATTTTGTTGAACGGAATCGGGGCGTTGCCGTTTTTAGGATCAACCAACTGCCCCGCAGGGTTGCTGCAAATGCCGGCGGAGTTAAAGGTACCGGGACCGCTTGCCGCGGGCAACTGGGTGCAAAGTTGTCCGAAGTCTCCGGAGCGCTCGCTCTGCGTGAAAAGCTGAGCCTGCTGGGTAGAACTCGAGGGGATGCGCATGCCCTGGTAGTCGCCGAAGAAGAATAATTTGTCCTTGATGATCGGCCCGCCAACGGTGCCACCGAACATGTTGTAACGGAGTATGGGGGTAGGCGTGGCAGTCCCGGTCGCCCAGGCAGCGGTCTTTGAATTGGAGTTCATATAATTGTTGCGGAGGAATTCGAAGGCATCGCCGTGGAAAGAATTGGTGCCGGACTTGATGCCGACGCTGATTACGCCTCCAGCATAGTTGCCGAAATCGGCGCTGGGGTTCTGGGTGACGATGTTGAACTCTTGAATCGCGTCCACGTTAGGCATGTAGGCAACTTCGTCGTTTTTCTTTTCCTGGTTGACGATGCCGTCGAGGAGGAATCCAACAGCTTGCTCGCGATTGCCGTTGATGTCTGGGCGTCCTGCGCCAGTCATGAGCTGAGGTTGCGAGAGGCTGCTGGGATTGACGGTAGTGGCGCCGGGAGAGAGCAACGAAAGCTGAACGTAGTTGCGGGCCGCCAGCGGCAGAGTCGTGATGGTGTGGGCATCCACGATGCTGCTCACTTCCGTGCTCTCGGTCTGGAGCAACGGGGCTTCGCCGGAGACTTCAACAGTGGAGCTAACTGCGCCCATTTTCATTTGAACGTCGATGCGGGCGGTTTGGTTGAGAACCAGGGTGAAAGGCGAGTGGACCGCGGTTTCGAAGCCTTTCATTTCGACTTTAAGATTGTAGGTGCCGACGGGGATGAGAATGATGTTGTAGATGCCGTCCTGATTAGTGACGGAAGTCCAGTTGGTGCCACGATCGGTGTCGTGGGCCGTCACGGTGGCGCCGACGACGGGCGCGCCGCTGGGATCGGTGATGGTTCCCGTGATTGTTGCAGTGACATCCTGGGCCCACGCCGCATTTGCCCCGCACAGAAGCACGAGCAGCGTCACGCACAAAAGAATTAGCCCCACAGACTGCAGTTTTTTCATGTTGATTCCTCCAAGGCGACGGCCCCGACCGGCAATCCGCCTCTCCTCCGATGTCAAAATATTCTGCATAGCAACCAGCACCCCTGTACCGCTATATGGCCGAATGGTGGATAGCTATATAGCACGATTTTAAGCTTGTCAAGCGAAAAGTAATGATTTATAAGGATTGTGGATGCGGGCATGTATAGCACTGGATGGCGGTGATGTATAGCAGTGTGGCTGTGCGCTCTATATCACCAGGCGCCTGCCAACCGCTTCCCGGCGAGCGTCCTGCGTGGCGGCCCGGAATGGTTTTAAGTGCGCGGCGCTGGCGTTCAACGCCCGCCAGCCGGAGTCGCATTGGAGCGCGGAAAGCCAACGAAGGACTGGGGTTGCGGTTTTTTCCATGCTGCGGCGGCTGCGAGAGCCGGGCGATTGGTTATAGCTTTTTGTAAATTGCGGGAGCGAGAATGCCTGCTAAAAGTCAAAGTCGAAGCAATGGATTGCCTGCCTACCAGAGAATCCAGGGCAGTCTCCGGAAGAGGATCGAGGCCGGGGACCTCCGTACGGGAGACGCTGTGCCTTCGGAGCGCGACTTAGCGAAGATTCACTCCGTTAGTCTGATGACGGCGCGTCACGCGCTGGCCTCGCTCGAGCGGGAAGGCGTGGTGGAACGGCGACGAGGGATCGGCACATTCGTCTCGGCGCCGAAAATTCATTTCAACAAATTGATGAGTTATACGGAACAGATGGCCAGCCGAAGCATGACGGCGGTCTCGAAAGTGCTGTTCGCGAAGATTATGGATGACGAGCAGGAGGCTAACGCACGGCTTTCTCTTTCGCCGAAGAGCAGCGTCATTAAACTGGAACGGTTGCGGCATGCAGCAGGAGAGCCGTTTGCGCTGGAGACTTGCTACCTTTCCGCGGCGCAATTTCCTGGATTGCTTTCGGCGCCGCTGCAACGGGAATCGTTGTTCGGAATCCTGGAACGCGATTACAAAGTGGAAATAGGATATGCGGACGAAGAGGTGGACGCCACCGCGGCCGATCCGCGTACGGCGGATCTCTTGGATGTGCCGAGGCGCGAGCCGTTGCTGCGAATCCGGCAGGTGATTTTTTCGACGAACGGAAAGGCCGTGCTGTACGTTTTGGGATTCTACCGATCGGACCGCCACAACCTAGTGATACGGCGATTCCGTTGAAACGAAATTTCGAGTGATGCAGGGGCACCGGGCGGTGTGTTAGGCTCTTCTCCAGTCCGCTAAGTAAAAACTGAGTTTTACCTCACGGCCACCCAGCCGGCATTCTGAGGATTTGGTGGCTGCCCAAGGGGCGAAATGATTCTCGCCGGAGATATTGGCGGCACCAAGTGCAATCTGGCCGTGTTTGAAGAACGCGGATCTTCGCTGAATCTTGTTTTTAAGCGCCGATATCCAACCCTCGAGTTCGCCAGCCTCGAAGAGTTAATCGAAAAGTTTTTCGGGGAATGCGCCATCGAGACCGGCGCTACTCCTGAGGGTCATATTGAGGCGGCGGGATTCGGAGTCGCCGGAGCGGTGGTGGATGGCCGCCTGGTGGCGAACAATATTCCCTGGGAGCTGACAGCCTTTGCGCTGGCGCGCAAACTCGGCCTTCAACTCGAACAACTCACTTTGATCAACGATTTGGTGGCCACGGCCTACGGATTGGTGCACCTGACGCCGGAAGATTTTCTGGTTTTGAACCCGGGAACGCCGCAGATCAACGGAAACCAGGCTTTGATTGCGGCGGGAACGGGGCTCGGCGAGGCCATGATCATCTGGGACGGCAGCCAGCACAGGGCGTCTCCTTCCGAAGGCGGTGCGGCCGATTTTGCGCCGCGGACCGAGCGCGAGATTCGACTCTTGCAATTTCTGAAGAGGAGACTCGCGCGGGTTTCGTGCGAGGAAATATTTTCCGGGCGCGGATTCCGGAAGCTGCATGAGTTTCTCGATCCCGGAGCAGTTCATCCTACATTCAGCGAGCCAGAGGCTGCTTCCGCCAGTGAAATTACGCAGAACGCCCTGGCAGGCACTTGTCCGGTGTGCGTCGAAGTGCTGAATTGGTGGATGGATGCGTTTGGCGCAGAGGCGGGGAATTTGGCGCTGCGGGTTTTGGCGTATGGTGGAGTTTACTTCGCGGGCGGAATTGTTCTCAAGATTCTCTCGAAATTGCGCGAGAGCAGCTTCTGCGCGTCGTTTGCGGACAAGGGGCGCCTAAGTTCCGTGCTGTCGAACATTCCGATCTCCGTGGTATTGAATGAGGATACGCCGCTCTTGGGAGCAGCGCATCAGGCTCTCGGCACAGTGCCTGCGACGCGGCGTGAGCGGCACGAGATCTTGATCGAGTTTCAGCCGGAGCGCGAAGGACAGCCGCTGTAGAAGCACCCTTTTTGAGCCATTCCAGACTTGTCGTTCGAAATTTAAGTTAGGGGGAGCTCTTGGACGCCACGGGGGATGACGCCATTTGTGCTCGCGTGTGCTGAACGATCGCGAGGAATTTTCGGGCGTTCTCCACGATGATTTCTGGCTTGTTTGCTTTCAGGGCGTCGGCTTGTACCAACTCTCCGCCGATGCCCAATGCAACAGAGCCCGCTTCAAGGAATTCCGCGGCTGTGTTTAGGTTGACGCCGCCGGTCGGAATGAAGGGGATTTGCGGAAACGGGCCTTTCAAAGCCTTGATGTATTTCGCGCCTCCCACTTGGCCGCACGGAAAAACTTTGACGAAGTCCGCGCCAGCGTCCCACGCGGCCATAACTTCCGTGGGCGTCAGAGCGCCAGCCATGATCAGAATCTTTTCTTGTGCCGCAAATGCGACGGTCGGAACGTTTAGCCCGGGGCTGACCAGGAACTGTGCTCCCGCATCGCGGCAGCGGCGCGCGGCTTCTGCGTTGAGGATGGTCCCCGCTCCGATGAGGACCTCGGAGCCGCAATTTTTTACCAGTTCGCGGATTAGCTCGACGGCACCGGGGACTGTCATGGTGATTTCCACGACGGGAATTCCTCCCTCACAAACGGCTTCGGCGGCAATGCAGGCTTCGCCTGCGGACGAGGCGCGAACGACCGGGACGATTCCAATTTCCAGGATACGTTCGCGGACTTTTTGTTTATCCATCAACGGTCGCCTTTCCCCGGACACTTTCGCATCAGCGCGCGATGCGGGCGCCGACTCCTTTCATCACTTGCGTGACTTCCTGCAAGGTCGCCATGGAAGTGTCTCCCGGCGTGGTCATGGCGAGCGCACCGTGCGCGGCGCCGCATTCGACTGCCCACTGCGGATCGTGTCCCGCCAAGAATCCGTAAATCAGGCCGGAGGCAAAAGAATCGCCGCCTCCGACGCGATCGAAGATTTCAAGATTCTCGCGGTTTTTCGCCTGGCAGAACTTGCCATCGCAATAACAGATTGCGCCCCAATCATTTTGCGTGGCGGTTTTCGCCTTGCGCAGCGTGGTGGCCACGACCTGGAAAGGATATTCCTTCACAACCTTGGCTATCATTTGCTTGAAGCTTTCCACTTCGAACGTCGAGTGATGCTCGTCCATTCCAGGTACTTCGAATCCTAAAGCAGCTGAGAAATCTTCTTCGTTGCCAAGCATCACGTCAACGTGCGGCGCAATCCGGCGGTTTACTTCTTGCGCGTTTTTCTTTCCGCCATGCGACTTCCATAAAGACGCGCGGTAATTGAGATCGTAGGATACGGTCGTTCCGTGGCGCTTTGCGGCCTGCATAGCTTCCAGGGCAACGTGCGGCGTTGTGGCCGAGAGTGCGCAGAAAATGCCGCCGGTATGAAACCAGCGCGCGCCGTGCTTTCCAAAGATCTCGTCCCAATCGATTTCGCCAGGTTTCAATTGCGAGACGGCGGTGTGCCCCCGATCATAACTTCCGAGCGCCGCTCGTACGCCGAAACCGCGCTCGGTAAAATTCAGGCCGTTGCGCGCGGCGTGGCCTACGCCATCGTGTTCGACCCAGCGGATGAGCGACTGGTCCACGCCACCTTGATAAATAAGATCCTGAAGGAGCCGGCCGACCGGATCATCCGCAAACGCGGTGACAACCGCGGCGTCCAAACCGAAACATCGCTTCAATCCACGCGCAACATTATATTCGCCGCCGCCCTCGCAAACTTCGAAGGAGCGTGCGGTGGAAATGCGCCTGTCACCCGGGTCGAAGCGGAGCATGACTTCACCAAGACTGACGATGTCCCAGCGGCAATCCTTTTTCGGCTTGATCGTCAACCCCATCTGCTCACCTCAACGGCTCATTTTCTCTCGAATCAAGTGTCCAAGCATTTTCACCGTTCCCGCGGCAACTTTCCAGAATCAGGTTTGTAATTCCTGGCGGATTATTGCCGGTTCCATCTTGGGGACCAGAGCTTGAATGATGGCCAGCGCCAGCAGGTAGGCAGAACCTGCGATGAGAAACGGAACCCTGTAGCTTCCCGTCCACTGCAGCACATGGCCGACGACGGATGCGATGCACAGACCTCCAATCGCACCAGCCATTCCGCCGATTCCCACCACAGAGCCGACGGCTCGCGACGGAAACATGTCGGAGGTCAGTGTAAACAGATTGGCGGAAAAGCCTTGGTGACAGGCGGCTGCCAGTCCAATCAGGAGTACAGCCGACCAAGTGCTCTCTACTCGGTAGGCAAACACAACCGGTATCACGCCCACGGCGCAGATGAGCATCGCGATTTTGCGGGCAAAGTCGACGCTGCGCCCGCGCTTGATCAGAAAAGAAGATATCCACCCGCCGGCAACGCTGCCAACATCTGAAATCAAATAGATCGCCACGATTGGAGGCCCAAGGCCCGTGAGGTTCAGGCCATGCTTGCTCTGCAAAAAGCCCGGTATCCAGAAAAGATAAAACCACCAAACCGGATCGGTCAGGAATTTCGCAGCGACAAATGCCCAGGTTTCCCTCAGGGGAAGCAGTGCAGTCCATTTTGTTTTGGCTGGCGAGTCCAGGGGATCGCTCCGGATGTAATCCAGCTCCGCCTTGGAAACGCCGGGGTGCTCACCCGGTTTGCGATAAATCAAAAGCCAGAGGATGAGCCAGACGAATCCGAGCGCTCCGATTCCGACGAAGGCGCCGCGCCAGCCCCATCGCGCATTCAACCACGGCACTACGAGAGGAGCGAGCATGGCGCCGAAGCTTGTGCCTGCGTTGAAGATGCCAGTGGCCAGGGCGCGCTCTTTTCTAGGAAACCACTCCGCCACTGCCTTAATGCTTGCGGGAAAAACGGCGGCTTCGCCGAATCCCAGTGCGGCGCGCGAGATGGCAAAACTCGTAAGGGAATTCCCGAGGGCGGTCCCCATCGAAGCGAGGCTCCAAAAAACCATGGCTAAGGCATAACCCAAACGAGTGCCGAGTTTGTCGATGAGGCGGCCGGTCAATAACATCCCAGCTGCATAAGCCGCCTGGAACGCGATCACAAGATTGCTGAAGTCAATTTCGTTCCAACCCAGGTCGTGTTGAAGCGTCTTGTTGAGCACTCCAAGAACGTTGCGGTCCATATAATTTTTGGTTGTGCCAAAAAGAAGGAGCCCGCAGATTACCCAACGAAAATAGCCAGCGCGGGATGAAACCGAAGCCGACGTTCGGTCAATAACCGCCGAGGCCTGCGTATCCGTCGACGATACCAAGCTGTTGGATGGAGAGGTGGGAGGCGATGGGTCCATGGTGTGAAGGGAAAGCTACTAGTTTTTGCGTCCGGGTGCTAGTCCGGAAGATCGATGTAATCCGGACGCCGCATTCATGGCGTGGAAATCGACGAGTGGCGGCATAAATCGAAGACCGAGAATATCCGAGTCAATTCGAAAATGACAAACGATTTCTTCAGTAACTCTCAACGTCTGAATTTCATGTTTTGGCTTGCCATTTGGCTTACTATTAGCCCGTCCGCACGACTCGAATAGCTGCGCACCGGGGGTGCCCCAGCGCGAGCGGCGGATGTCAGACATGCTTTCTAAGTTTGGCGCAATTCTATTGACTTTGATGGAGGCAGTATGTGTGCACTAAATTCTTCGCGTCGTGACTTTCTAAGAATAACGAGCGCCGGAGTGGCCACCACGGCTCTCGGCGCAAGCGCATCCAGCTACGCCGCTATCCTCGGCGCAAACGATCGCGTCCGGGTGGCGATTTGCGGAGTGCGAGGCCGCGGCAACGACCACATCCACGGCTTTTCGCGCGTCCCAGGAACAGAATTGGCCATTCTGTGCGACATCGATGAAAACGTCTCGCAGCAGCGCGTCGGAGAGATCGAGAAGATGGGATTGCCAAAGCCAAAATCCTGCGTCGATGTTCGCAGAATGCTTGAGGATAAAGAGATCGACGCCATCTCCATCGCCACACCCAATCATTGGCACTCGCTGATGGCCATCTGGGCCTGCCAGGCCGGCAAAGACGTGTACGTGGAAAAACCGTGCTCGCACAACTCCTTTGAAGGCCGCCAACTGGTGCGCGCCGTAAAAAAGTATAACCGCATCTGCCAGCACGGGAGCCAGTCGCGCTCGAACCCTGGAATGATTGAAGCTATACATCATTTGGGTGACGGTACGATCGGCGACGTCTATATGGCGCGCGCGCTTTGCTACAAATGGCGTCCATCGATCGGGCGCGCTACGCCAGAGGCGGTTCCCGCCGGAGTTAACTATGACCTGTGGACCGGGCCGGCGCCGCTCAAGCCGTTTACCAAGAATCGCTTTCACTACAATTGGCATTGGATCTGGGACACCGGCAACGGCGAAGTCGGCAACCAGGCCATCCACGAAATCGATATCGCGCGGTGGGGATTGGGAGTGGGCTTCCCGGTATCGGTGTCAGCGATGGGCGGACATTTTATGTTCGACGACGACCAGGAGACTCCCAATACTCTGAGTGCCAACTTCTGCTTCGAAGATGCAAACGGCAAGCGCAAGTTGATGGAACTCGAGGTCCGTCACTGGCTCACCAACCACGAGGCAGAAATCGGCACCGGCGTTTACGGCGCCAGCGCCGTACCCCCGGCGGGACTCACAGGCGACGCCAAGAAAAGGCCTGCCGAAAATCAAAAGTCCCTGGGACCAAAGGACGCAAAGACCAATACCGTCGGCAATTTGTTTTACGGCTCAAACGGCTATCTGGCCATCGACGGCTACGACGCGTACAAAACGTGGATATCGGATCAAGTTGAGCCCGGGCCACACGGCAAAGCCTCCGGTGACCACTACGCGAACTTCATTGATTGCGTCCGCAGCCGTCGTGCCCAGGATATTCATTCGCCGATAGAAGAAGCTCACATTTCGACGACGCTCGTGCATCTTGCCAACGCATCGTACCGCCTGGGGCGCACGTTGCGATTCGATCCCACGAAAGAGCAGGTTATTGGCGACGACGAAGCCAATCGTATGCTCCGCGGCACGTATCGCGCACCGTATGTTGTGCCGGAAGAAATTTGAACCAAGGACGCTGATCGATGCGCGCCAGCCTATCTGTTTCTCTGTTCATTCTTGCGGCAGCAACATTCATGGTGTGTTGCCTTGTGGCCAAACCGAATCCCGCTGAGCGCATCTCTGTCGTCGCCAACGAACAAGCCCGACGCGTCGACATCACGATCGACGGGCAGCCCTTCACGTCCTACATCTGGCCCACCACGCTAAAAAAGCCAGTCCTCTATCCACTGCGCACCGCTAAGGGCACTGTCGTCACGCGCGGCTATCCTCTCGAGCAGCGATCCGGTGAACGGGTCGATCACCCGCATCACGCCGGGCTATGGTTCAACTATGAAAACGTCAACGGCCTCGATTTCTGGAACAATTCCGACGCCATCAAACCGGATGATGCCCCGAAGATGGGCACCATAGTCCAGCGCGGCGTCGTCTCTGCGAGGAGCGGTTCGCAGCAGGGTGAGCTCGACGTCGAAACGGAGTGGGTCACCTTCGAGAAAAAAGTTTTGCTCAACGAACGCACACACTTTGTCTTCCGCGGAGGGCCGGATTTTCGCAGCGTTGATCGCATCACGACCCTCCGCGCTCTCGATGAAAAAGTCTCTTTCCCCGACGAAAAAGACGGCATGCTCGGACTTCGCGTTATTCGCGCGCTTGAAATTCCTTCCGACAAGCCCGAGGTGTACACCGACGCGAGCGGTCGCGCCACAACAGTAGCCAAGCTGGACAACACGGGCGTCAACGGCACGTACCTCACCAGCGAAGGGAAAAAAGGCGACGCCGCGTGGGGGACGCGCGGCCGCTGGTGCAATCTCAGCGGTCTCGTCGGCGACGAGCCCGTCACCATCACCATTCTCGATCATCCGGAGAATCCTGGCTTCCCCACTTACTGGCACGCCCGCGGCTACGGACTCTTCGCTGCCAACCCACTTGGGCAAAAAGTTTTCAGCAACGGCAAAGAAGAGCTCAATTTCTCTCTAGCCCCCCACGCCAGCGCCACGTTCCGCTACCGCATCTTGATTTCTTCAGCGATCCTAAGTCCCGAAGCCACTGAAGCCACCTACAGGCAGTTCATCGCCACCTATCACTGATACACTCGCTCACATGCCCATCCACATCGGCCTAATCGGCGGCGGCAATATTACGGAAACTCACGCCCGCGCCGCACGCGCCATCCCGGGCGTGGAAATCTCGGCCATCCACGGCACCAACGCCGAAAAAACAGCCCGGCTCTCCCACGAACATGGCGGCATTCCTTATGAAGACTTCGCTGCTTTTCTGAAACATCGCCCCATGGATCTAGTAATCATCGGCAGCCCCTCCGGCCTCCATGCTGAGCAAGGCATGGCGGCCGCCCGTCAAGGCCTTCACGTCCTGACGGAAAAACCAATCGAGATCACCACGGCGCGCGCCGACGCGCTGATCGCTGCCGCAAAACAATCGGGCGTGCAGCTCGGCGTAATTTTTCAAGACCGCACCAAGACGCACATCCGCCGGCTCAAAGACTGGCTCGATCAAGGCCTGCTCGGCAAAATCTTATTCGTCGATGCTCGCGTGAAGTGGTATCGCCCACCCGGGTACTACGCCAATTCGCGCTGGCGCGGGAGTCTCGGGCTCGACGGCGGCGGCGCCCTGATCAATCAAGGCGTTCATACCATCGACCTCTTACTCTGGCTCCTTGGTGATGTCGTTCGCGTGCAAGCCCGCACCGCTACTCTGCTGCACAAAATCGAAGCCGAAGACACCGCCGTTGCCACGCTCGAATTCGCCAGTGGCGCTCTCGGCATTTTTCACGCCACTACCGCCGCCTATCCGGGCTATCCACGCCGCGTCGAAATCTCGGGCACTGCAGGCACCGTGATCCTTGAACACGACCGCATCATCGTCGCCAATCTCCAAAGCACTCCAGCCGCCGCTATATCGGCGGACCTCGCGGCTCTTACCGAATCCGCCAAGGACGAAAACCAAAGCGCGTCTTCCGCAGCAGTCACCGATTTCCGGGGCCATCAAGCCGTCCTCGAAGATTTTCTTGCCGCTATCCAACAAAATCGCGCCCCCGCCTGCGACGGCCTCGAAGGGCACCGCAGCATCGCGTTGATCGAAGCTATCTACCGCGCCGCAAAAACTCCCGATCGCATCTCGACCGTTGGGCCTACTTAAGAGACTCTCTTCAAGGATGTACCACCACCCCGGTGTTTGTTCCTGGGCCGGAGGGTTAGTGAGGCTGGACTTCGATGGGGTTGGGGAGGTGGAGGGTTCCGGTCATGAAGTCGCCGATGGAGATGTTTTGGCCGTGCTGGACGTAGCGGGCGAGGACGGCCGGCTGGAGCCAGTCGAGGCCCCAGGCGTCTTCGATGGCGACGATAGTGTAGGCGCCAGGGATTACGCCCCGCAGGACGAAGGATCCGTCGAAGTCGCTTTGATCGCGGCGGAAGAGATCGATGTGCGCCACAGGGTCGCTCGGAACCAGGGCGACCATGACGCCCGCGACTTTTTTGTCCTTTTTCTGTACGACGCCTTCAATACTGACGACGCCCGCGGAAATAGAGGCCGTCACCTCAGCGGTTGCTCCAGCGGCAATGGTGACGTCATGACCCCATGAATCACCGGCCGGCGAAGTCGTGCGCACGACGGAATAAGGCTTTGCCTGCGAGCCAATCAGAATCGTGTATTTGCCCGGCGGCAGATCCGCAAAGGAAAACTGGCCTGTTGGGTCTCCTTGGTGGTAGCCCAGCGTCTGCCGCCGCGTATTCTGCAATCCCACAACGAATTGCTTTGGCATAGGTTCATCACCGGGCATTTTGATCGTGACTTTGAGACCGCCGAGGGCTTCGCCGCGAGATTGGTTCAATTCCTGTCCATCGCGAGTGAGATCGACGTCCGCGGATTGCTGCGACTGGCCGCTGTCCGAGCTTTTAGTTTGCACCGTGTAATGGCCAGGCGGAACGCCGGTTATCTCGAAGACGCCCGGAGCTACAGGGGTCATTCCTCCCGTCTGCACAAAATTCACGGAATCAAACACACGCTTTTCAAGGATGGGCATCTGGTAGCCGGACGACTGACCTTGCGGATCGGTTGGCATTCGGAAAATAAGGTGGAGAGCGGGCACAGGGTTCACATGCACATCGATTTCCAGGCGGTCGCCGCCGTGCACTTCGATGGGAGTCGCACCGTCGGCATCCGTGGGGCCGTTGTAGTAAGTGGTGGGATAGGCCACATCGAGATTGCTGGAAACCTGTGCTGGAGGAGCTGGAAATTGAGAGTTCGCCGAAGGGAGCGGCGTGGTGGGATGAACCGCGTACCAGGGCTTTGCGGTGACGGAAACATAGTATTTGCCGGGGCGCAGGAGTGAAAAATCATAGAAGCCGCGATCATCGCTCTGGGAGTTCGAGTAACGCGCTATACGCGTCATTCCGCCGGCGTGACTCTCGAAATACAAGCTGACGTTCGCTCCGCGAAGGGGATCGCCAAACTCATCGATCACGTGGCCGGTAATAAGGGCCATCGGCGTGAGGCGAAGAGTGAGGTTTTCAGTCGAGTACTCGGGCCCCGTGACAATGGCGGTGGAGTATTGCTCGTGTTGTTCGTAGGCCGCAGAAATGAAGCCGCGCTTTGCCCCCATCAAGGAATATTTTCCGGGATTGAGCGGGTAAAATTCGAAGTGGCCATCCTCGGCGGTGATCAGGAAAGCCGGCTTGCTACGATCTTGAGTACCGGCGATGGAAATGCGGGCTTGCGAAAGAGGAGCGCCAGTGATCGCATTGACGACGGTGCCCGCGATCTTGAAAGTCTGCGCCGGACGGGAGACTTCCGGCGAGGGAGACGCTTGAGCCCAAGTATTCTGCGCGGCTCCAGACAGAGCAAGGATCCATCCAAGAAACTTTGTGAGAGTCCACGCCTGGAACCTCATGGCAGATCGCCTCCTGAAAGAAGCTTCAGCTTCAGGTGTTCGTTCTGGCCCGCTTCCAGATGGATGACTTGTCCTTTGGATTCGAGTTTGCGCATTGCTTCCGCGTCGTTGTAGGCCAAATCATTTTGCCAACTATCGAAGGCCAGAACACAATAAGTGCCGGGCGGAAGCTGCGAGAGTCCAAATGAGCCATCAGGCCCCGTGCCGATGTTCCGAAATTCGCTCGAACCTTCATCGAGAGGTAAGAAGTAGACTTGGGCGCTGACGGCTTCCTCGATTTTGCCGTCCACGGAGGCGCCGTCATCGCGAAGAGTGATCTCCAGGGGCTGGCTGGAGCCGCCGAAGCCGACGACGAGCGGCTGGCGCAAGAGATTGGTTTGGCCGTAAAGGACCGACGCTGCGTATCCCAAACCGCTCTGGACATGTACGCGATAGCGGCCCGGCTGAATATTTTGGATGATGAGCGCGTGTTCCTGCGTGCCCTGCGCGGGCTCCGACATAAATGTTCCCGCGGAGCCAAATTCTTCGATGGATTGCAGGACAACGTGCACGTTGTCCTGCCGCTGCCGCGCTGGGTTCGATGCTCCATCTCCGGGCTCCCCGGGGGCTTCGCCAAATACGCTTTGGCCGGATTTGAATTCTTCGTGTACGGTGACGGCGACGGAGGTGTTCGGTATGAGGTTGATCGAAGGTCCCTCGCGGGGTCCCCCCTGCACGGAAAAATTCAGCAAACCGGTGGAACCGGAGGGACCTTGTGTACTGACCTGGAGGGTGTAATTGCCGTCGGGGAGTGTACCCTGAATCACCTGTTCGCCGGGACTGTATCCGAGAGAATAGCCGGGGCCGGGGCGGCCCAGGGGATAGACGTTCACGTTCATGGAGCGGCCGTCTCCCGCATTCGCCACGGGAATTTTGACGGTGTGATATTCATGGCGGACCGGGGCCAGGCTAACCTCGACGGTAGCTCCGGCGGCGAGTTGAATCGGAGTTGCGGACGCAAAATCGGTGACGCCAGGATAAA
>Ga0307478_10000085_pt1 | contig 111070 bp, 82 predicted proteins | sample atmos_gasesECM4C_2_FD_203713 | JGI IMG/M metagenome (GOLD analysis project Ga0307478, IMG submission 203713) | Hardwood forest soil microbial communities from Morgan-Monroe State Forest, Indiana, United States - atmos_gasesECM4C_05 | ecosystem: Environmental > Terrestrial > Soil > Temperate...
CGGCGGCGCAGGACGGCTTCCTGCTGGTGCCGGAAGTCCGTCCAGCCACCGGTCCGCAGGGGGGTGGGGGGTGACGCACCGTGGCGATGGCGACCTCTGGGAGCTGTCTGCCGAGGAGCTGGCAAGGCGCATCCGGGGCCGCGAGGTGACGGCGGTCGCGGCTCTCGAGTCGGTCCTGGACCGCACCGCCCGCGTCGAGCCGCTGATCCATGCCTACCTGGAGGTGTTCGAGGAGCCGGCGCGGGCCCGCGCCCAGGACATCGACAGGCGTCTCGCCGCGGGCAGCGGCGGCAGGGCCGGAGACGATCCGGGACCCCTCGCCGGCGTGCCGGTGGTGCTTAAGGACAACCTCAGCCTGGCGGGGCAGCGCCTGACCTGTGCCTCGCGCATCCTGGAAGGGTACGTGTCGCCCTACACCGCCACCGCCGTGCAGAAGCTGCTCGACGCCGGCGCGGTCGTCGTCGGCCGCGCCAACATGGACGAGTTCGCGATGGGCTCCTCGTGTGAGAACTCGGCCTACCAGCAGACCCGCAATCCCTGGGATGTCGGCACGGTCCCGGGCGGCTCGAGCGGCGGCCCGGCGGCCGCCGTCGCCGCCGGCAGCGCCGCCCTCGGCTTCGGCTCCGACACCGGCGGCTCGATCCGGCAGCCGGCGGCCCTCTGCGGCGTGGTCGGCGTCAAGCCGACCTATGGCCGGGTGTCGCGCTACGGCCTGGTCGCCTTTGCTTCCTCGACCGACCAGATCGGACCGATCGCACGCGGAGTGCGCGACGCCGCGCTCGCCACGCAGGTCATCGCCGGCCACGACGCCAACGATTCGACCTGCGCCGATCGGCCGGTCGGCGACCTGCTCGCGACGATCGAGGACGGCATCGCCGGCATGCGCATCGGCGTGGTGCAGGAGATCGACGCCGCGGACGGCTCGGGGCCCGCGGCGGGCGCGGCCGCGCCGGCTGCGGAAGCCGCCGCGCCGGCCAGGGGCGAGATGGCGGCCTCCTTCGAGGCGGCGCTCGACGCCCTGCGCCGGGCGGGCGCCGAGCTGGTGCCGGTCTCGCTCCCCAGCCTCGGCGCCGCCATCGCCGTCTACTACGTGATCGCCACCTCGGAGGCGAGCGCCAACCTGGCGCGCTTCGACGGCGTCCGCTACGGCCGCCGGTCGCCTGGCGCGGCGAGCCTCGCCGAGGTCTATTTCGACAGCCGGACCGAGGGTTTCGGCGCCGAGGTCAAGCGGCGCATCATGCTCGGCACCTTCGCCCTCTCTTCCGGTTATTACGCGGCCTACTACGGCCGTGCGTGCGCGGTTTTGGCGCAGATGCGCGACGAGCTCACCGCGGCGTTCCGCGGCGCCGACGTGGTGGTGACGCCAACCACCCCGAGCGGCGCCTTCCGTCTCGGCGAGAAGCTCGACGATCCCCTGGCCATGTACCTGTCGGATACCTACACGACGCCGGCGAGCCTGGTGGGTTTGCCGGCAGTCTCCGTCCCCTCAGGGTTCGACCGCCGCGGGCTGCCGCTGTCGCTGCAGATCATGGGGCGGCCTTTCGAGGAAGCCACCGTCTTCCGCGCCGCTCGCGCCTTCGAGCGGCAGGTCGGCTGGCAGGTGGCGCCCTCCTTCCGCGGCGCGGAGGCGGGAGCGGGCTGATGCGCTGGCGCGGGCCGGTGATCACGGTCCTGGCGGCCGTGGCGCCCGTGGCGATCGCTGCCGCCGCCGCCGCGCCGCGCCATGCCGGCCCCGCTCCGGCGGCCGCCGGAGCGCCGGCGCCGGCCGATGCCGCGGCATCGCGCGCCTCGGCGTCCACCACTTCGGTGCCCACCGCCGTCGGCGCCGCCGGCGCCGCCGGTGCCACTGGCCCGGCGGCCGCCGATCTCACGCTCCCGGCCTCTCCTGCGGAGGCTCCCGCCGCGGCCTTGCCGCCGGCGATCACGGCCAAGGGCCTGCGCGTGCGGCTCGAGGAGGGGGTCTACGCGATCGTCAGCGGCGACGGGCAGATCGCGGTCGAGGCCCTGCCACACCGCGGCGAGGGGCTTGCCGGCTTCGCGCAGCGCCTGTGTGGGGACGCGCGCCTGGCGCCGCAGGTGCTCGAGTCCAACAAGCTGCCCGCCAAGGCCCGCCTCAAGACCGGCTTCCGCTATCGCCTGCCGTACGACATCCTGGCTGCCTCCTGGCAGCTCGCGGCGGCGCGGGCGCTGTTCCCGGCGGACCGCGGCGACGCCACGGGTTGGCGCCACCAGGTGCGGGGTTGCGGGCCGCTGCGCCGCGAGAACCTGTGGCAGCTGTCCGAGTGGTTCACCGGCAAGGGCGAGAACTTCCGCGCCATCCGTGAATACAACAGCCTGCGCGACGAGGACGTGGCCCGCGGGGCGGTGCTGACGATCCCCTCGGAGCTGCTGCGGCCGGCGTTCGGCGCCGCGCTGCCGGTGCCGCAACGGCCCTACGTGCTGGCCTATGGCAAGGACCAGGAAGGGGAGTACGCGGTCTATCGCCTGCGGCCCGGCGAAGCGCTCTACTCGGGCGTCGTGGTGCGCTTCACCGGCCGCATCTACGCCGCCGACGTCAACTCCCTGGCCGCCGACATCGCTCACCGCAGCGGCATCGAAGACGTCACCGACATCCCGGTCGGCTTCAAGGTCAAGATCCCGCTCGACCTGCTGCTGCCCGAATACCTGCCGGAGGGCGACCCGCGGCGCAAGGAGTACGAGGCGGGGCTGCGCGCCAGCTCCCACTTCAGCAACCAGGTCCAGGCCAAGGGGCTCGAGGGCATCACCGTGATCCTCGACGCCGGTCACGGCGGCCACGACTCCGGCGCCACCATGGGCAACGTCTGGGAGAGCCTCTACGTCTACGACATCGCGGTGCGGCTCAAGCGGCTGCTCGAGTCGCGCACCGCGGCGGCGGTCGAGGTCACCACGCGCGACGGCGGCGACTTCCGCATCGCCGATGCGGACGTGCTGCCGGTGTCGCGGGGCCACGCCGTGCTCACCAATCCGCCCTACCCGATCGAGGACCCGGTGGTCGGCGTGAACCTGCGCTGGTACCTCGCGAACAGCATCTTCCGGCGGGCCCTTTCGGCCGACAACGATCCGCAGAAGGTGGTGTTCCTGTCGATCCACGCCGACTCGCTGCACCCCTCGCTGCGCGGTGCGATGGCCTACATCCCTGCCGCCCGGATGCGCGACGAGAGCTACGGCAAGAACGGGATGGTCTACGAAGCGCGCCAGGAGTTCCGCGAGAGCCCGCGGGTGGAGTTTCCGTGGGAGCAGCGGGTGCAGAGCGAGGGGTTGTCGCGGCAGCTGGCCAAGCAGTTGATCGGCGCCTTCGAGGAGCTGGAGCTGCCGGTGCATCCCTTCACCCCGGTGCGCGATCACATCATCCGCAACCGCAGCGAATGGGTGCCGGCGGTGCTGCGCTACAACATGGTGCCGGCCAAGATGCTGCTCGAGGTCTGCAACCTCAACAACGACCTCGACCGCCGCCTGCTGCAAACCCGAGGTTACCGCCAGCACGTCGCCGAGGCGGTGCTGCGGGGGCTGCTCGCCTACTACGGCCAGACCGCGTCGCTGCCGCCGGTGCGCGTGGCGAAAGCGAAGTAATCGCGCAGGAGAGGGTTGGCGGGGTCGGCGGGTTGGCGAGACAGGGCAGGGGAGGGGGTATTGCCCTTCGGGGTAGCGGCCTCGCGGGGCGCCTTGGACCTCCACCGTGACCTGCCTTACTTTGCGGAGAGTTTGAGGACTGCACCGGGGCCAGAGTCACGGTGGAGGCCCAAGACGCCCCATGCCGCTACCCACCCCTCGGCCTGCGAGGTTTTTCCTAATGCCGGGTTCCTTTAAATGTCCCTTGTAAATGTCCCTTGCCAGGGACTCCGACATCGGCAAGATGCGCGCGGTCCTACCAGGCCGGCGCTGCCCTGGCCAACCCGGCGGCAAGACTTGCCAACTGACTCAAAAACCCTCAACGAGCGAAGGCGGACTTCTTGCTGCGGATCATTGCGGGACCCACCTGGCGGCCGATCGTGAATCTCTTGCCGCCGAGGGATACCAGCCGTTCGTTGGGGGCCAGCCACCGCCGGGTAGCCTCCTCGGCCCGCGAACCCACTTCCTTTCCGAACGTGAGCCTCGGGCCCCCGGCCGAAACCTCGAAGATTTGGTCGCTGCTGTAGACGATGTAGGAGAACCCCGCCTGACGAAAGGCCAGACACGGGTGGGTCAGGTGGCAGTCGATCATGCCACCCGCGGCCACGTACTCGGGGTCGGTGCCGTTGAACCCGAGCTCGGAGTTGAGCTGCGCCATCGCCACCGCCGCCGGGGGCAACGTGCGAGATTGGCTTGGTACAGGACCGGGCACAGAGGCGGGAAGATTGTTCCAGGTGGTCATGAGCCCGCTGTCATTGATGACCGCCCGCGTCACCTCCGTTCCGTCCGGCTCGAAAACGCGCAGCAAGTTGTAGTAGTCCCTCTTTTGATCTGCGCGGCAGCGTGAAACGGTCCAGTTTTCGATCCGGAGGACCTCGTATCTCACCTGGCCACTGGCGAGGTCGCTAATGACTCGGGGTTCGTAGGGGTTCCCGGCAGGCAACCCCTTGAGTATGGACCGATACTGGTAGAGATAATCCTGGACGAACTGTTCCTGGGTCGTCGGAAAGGGTACGGGAACGTAGACCGTCGATCCCGGGTTTGCCACTCTCATCGAGTGCTCGAACGCCTTCCACCCGGGCTCGCCGGACGGATCACAGTACTCCAGGCTCCACGGCGCCGCCACGAGAGGAGCACACGCCAGGAGCACCATCACACCAAAGAACTGCACCTTTGTCTGGACTCGAGCGTTCATCGTGCTCCCTCCTCAACAAGAGTACAGCCCTCGCAGGCCGAGGGGTGGGTAGCGGCATGGGGCGCGTTGGGTCTCCACCGTGACTCTGGCCCCTGTGCCGTCCTCGGCCCTTCCGCAAAGAAAAGGCAGGTCGCGGTGGAGGCCCAACGCGCCCCCCCGGCCGCTACCCCGCAGGGCAGGCACCCCAAGCACCCCCAGGAACCTTTCCGGGGTCTCACGGGTCTAAGATGATTGGAGGGTGGCTGGCACGGGAGGAACCCTTGAAGGCAGCCTTGGTCGCCGCCGCCGTCGGCGGGCACGATTTGGACTTCGAGCTGGCCCAGCGGCATGGCCGTGGGGACGTCCGCGCTTTCGACGAGGTCTATGCCCGCTACGCCGCGATGGTCTACAACCTGGCGCTGCGGCTGTCCGGAGACGGCGACGAGGCCGCTGACCTCACCCAGGAGATCTTCCTCCGCGTCTTCCGTCACCTCGACAGCTTCAGCGGCCGCTCGGCGCTCAAGACCTGGATCTTCCGGGTGGCTTTGAACCACTGCCGCGAACGCCTGTCGCGCTTCCGCCCGCTCACCCTGCCGATCGGCGAGGAAATGGACCCTGCCGGCGCCACGCTCCTCGCGGACCCGCGGCGCGACCCGGAAGCGCAGGCGGTCGCCGCCGACGTCGGGCGGCAGGTGGCGCGCGCCCTGGCGCTGCTGCCCGTGCCGTTTCGCGAGGCGGTGGTGATGCGCGACCTGCAGGACCTCTCCTACCAGGAGATCGCGGCCGTCCTGGGGGTGCGGGTCGGGACCGTGCGGTCGCGGATCGCGCGCGGCAGGGAGCAGCTGCGCCACCTTCTCGATCGCCGGGGCGCCGCGACCCCCGGGCTGGAAATGGCGGAGACCAAGGAGACCTGAGCGCATGCAGCGCATGACTGGTCATATCTCGTCCGAAGCGCTGTCCGCTTACCTGGACGGCGAAACCGGGCCGGCGGAGGCGAAGCGGCTCGCGGCCCATCTGGCCGCCTGCGCGCACTGCAGCACCCGCCTCGAGGCCACGCGCCGGCTGATCGGCGGGTTGCGGCGCCTGGCACCGGCGGCGCCGCCGCCCGATCTCGCGGCGCTGGTCCGCGCCCGCATCGCCGCCACGGCGCCAGCCGGTCCGGGCAGCGTGGCCGCACCCGGCGCCGGCGCCCGGGAGCCCGGCGCTCGGCCACCCGGCGCTCGGCCCCTCGGCCTCGTGACGCCCCTGCTGAGGTCCCTGCTCCGGTCCGCGAGGACGGCAGCCTGGGGCTGGCAGGGTTTGCCGCCGCTGCGCGGTTCGTTCGACGCCGCCCGTCCGCTGGTCACCGCGGGACTGGCGCTGCTGGTGGCGGTGCTGCTGCTCCAGAACGGCGAGAGCGGCGGCGCGGGACTGGCCCCGCTGATGCCGAAGCTGCCGGCGGGGGCGCCGGAGTTCCTGGTCAGCGAGGCGTTCGGCGAAGTGCCGGCGGTGCTGCCGCAGACCACCAGCGAGGTGGCCGGACGGGTGTTCGTGTTGAGCGACGACGTCTGGGTGCAGCGCGGCATCGACGCCAGGCCGGCCGGCCTGGCGCGCGCGGTGCCGGCCCGCAGCGCCGCCGGCCGCCGCCTGCTGGCCAAGTTCTCCGATCTGGGCGTGCTGCTCGCGGACGGCTCGCGGGTGGTGCTGCGCGACAATTACGAGACCCTGGAGCTGTGGAACGGCTCCTGAGGCTCCTGACCGGCGGGGTGGAGCAGGACCGATGGCCGGAAACAGGTGGCGTGGCTAGGACGAGGATGAGCTGGCGTACGGGGTGATGGCGCTCACGGTCCAGCTCTCGCCGCCCAGATCGACCTCGGCGCCGATGGCCTTGTCGAGCAGCTGCTTGCCGAGGTCGGACTCGTAGGACAGGATGTCCTCCTCGGGGCGGCTCTCCCACGGCCCCAGCACCGTGATGACGCGCTGCTGGCCGCCGCGCCCGACCAGGTGGGCGCGGGTGCCGATGCGCACACCGGAGACGTCCACGGCGGCGGCGTCGATCGGCCGCACCCGCGCCAGCTCGCCGTTGAGCGCCGCGGCGCGGGAGTTGAGGAACTCGTGGCGCTGGCGGGCGGCCTTGTACTCGAAATTCTCGCGCAGGTCGCCCATGGCCCGCGCCTCCGCGATCGCCTTGCGGTTGGCCGGGATCTCGACGGTCATGATGTGGTGCAGCTCGGCATGCTTGGCGGCGATCGATTCCGGGGTGGCGTAGAGCGGCACCGCGGTTTCGCGCCGCAGCGACTGGAAGCGCAGCTCGAGCGCGGCGACCAGCTGCTCGCGCTGGTAAGGCTCCAGGGCCGCCGCCCGCCGCACGGCATCCTCGGCCTGCGGCGCCTGCTCCTCGGTGAGATGAGTGAGCAGCCGCGGCACCGTCGAGCCCGACTCGGCCAGCACCAGCAACCGCTGCCGGAAGGGCGCGAACTCGTCGCGGTTGAGGCTGTTGAGGAGCTGCTGCAGCAGCCGCAAGGGGTTGCGGGCACGCAGCTCCTCGTCGACCGCGGCGCGCTCGGCCAGCCAGGCGAAGGCCGCCGGCTGGCGGTGCGGCTGCGTCAGCAGGCCGTCCACGAAGCGCTCGAGCTCGCGCGGCGCACCGGCGGCCAGGCCGGCGGCCAGGGTGTCGAGGGCGCGCGGATCGGTCTCCCGCGTCATGGCGTCGCGATAGATCGCCGGCCAGTCGTCGCGCCGCTCCCGCACCATCGCGTAGGCCCGCTCGCGCAGCAGCCGGTCGTCGATGCCCTCGAACAACCGCATCAGCCGGGCGGCGTCGAGCCCGGCGAGCAGCGCCTCCGGCGACCAGGTGGTGCTCGCCGCCGCCGCGAGCTGCGCCGGCACCCCGCCGCTGCGCTCGAGCCCGAACCAGATCTCCCAGGCCAGCCCCGGGTCGCCGTCCTCGACCGCGGTCGCGGCGAGCGCTCCCAGGTCCTCCGCCATGCGGTCGCGCAGCGCCCGGTCGCGCGCCCCCTCGCGCCGCAGCAGCTCGAGCTTGCGCCGCGGCTCGGCGCGGTCGAAGGCGCGCCAGACGCTGTCCTGGGCGTCGCCGCTGCTCTCCGCCCAGGTATAGGTCTGCCGCGTGGCCCCCCGCGTGGTGCCGCCGGCCAGCACCTGGGGATGCTTGCGCGCCGCGCCCCACCACGAGGTCCACTGCGTCTCGCCGACGATGCCGGAAAGGACCTCGCGAATCTCGCCGGCAGTGAGCGGACGCTCGAAGCTCTGCAGGGTGATCCGCAGCAGCTCCGGCGGACTGGCCGCCTTGAGCCCGGCCGGGTCCTCGAGCTTGCGCCGCAGCACGTGCTCGGGCGCCAGCGGGCGCAGCAGCTTGGCGGCGGCCTTGAAGCCCACCATCAGGCCGCGATGGCGCTCGAAATCGACCTTGAAGCTTTCGAGGCCCAGGTTGGCCTCGACCACCCGGCCGACGCCCTTGCCCTCCATCGCCACCACCGTGCCGACGTCGAAGGCGAGCAGGCTCTCCAGGCGATCGACCTTTTCCCAGGTCTTGGGCAGGTCGTGAGTGGCACGGTGGAGCCCCGCCGCCTCGGCCAGCCCCTTGAAGGTCGAGCGGTCGCCGTACATCTTGGTGAGCGTCGAGGTGATCGCGGAGTGGACCTTGTCGGCAGGCAGCAGCAGGGTGCCGGCGCGGCGCAGCAGCTCGAGGCGGTCCGCCCAGCGCCCCTCGCGCAGCTGCTCGTCGAGCATCTCCAGCAGCACGCGCGCGCGTTTGTCTTCGCCGTTGCCGGCCAGCGCGCGCGCCACGCCGACGAAGTAATCGAGATCGTCGGGCGCCGCCTCGAGGCGGGTCAGCCACTCGTTCTCGATGCCGTCGAAGTCGCCTTTGGCCAGCAGGTTCTGGGTGGTGCGGGAGATCGCCATGCGGAACAGGAAGATACCAGAAGACGGGCTGCATTCTATAAGCTGGTCGCCGATGTCCGACGAGGGGCGGGAGGAGCGCCCGGCGGAAGGCCAGGCGGCGACGGCCGGAGTGCCCGCGGGGCTGCCGGCGGATTACCGGCCGGTCCACGAGCTCGAGCGCCGTCTCAGCGAGGCCGGTGCCGAGGAATTGCTGGCACTGGTGCGCGAGCGGGCGCCGGAGCTGTCGCCGGCCGCTGCCCAGCTGGCGCTGCGCAACCCCTACATCTCCGCCGCGGCGGTCGAGGAGCTCGCCGCCCAGCCGCGCCTGCTCGCCTTCCACCAGGTCAAGCGCGACCTGGCGCGCTGTCCCGCCGCTCCGGAAGTGCTGGCGCTGCGGCTGATCGGCGGCCTGTTCTGGCCCGACCTGATGGCGATCGGCCTCGACACCCGCCTGCACCCGCGGCTGCGGCGCGCCGCCGATCAGCACCTGCTGGCGCGGTTGCCGGGCCTCGCGGTGGGCGAGAAGATCTCCATCGCCCGGCGCGCCGCGCCCGCCATCCTGACCCAGCTTCGCCACGACCCCTCGCCGCGGGTGATCGCCGGCTTGCTCGACAACCCGCGCCTGACCGAGGGTACCCTGGCGCCGCTGGTGCACGGCGAGAGGACGCCGGCGCCGGTCCTCGAGCTGATCGCCGGCGACCGCCGCTGGGGCGCCCGCTACCCTCTGAGGTTGGCGCTGGCCCGCAATCCGGCCACGCCCCTGGGCGCCGCGCTCCGCCTGCTGCCGGCGCTGCAGAAGGCCGACCTCCGGGCCGTGGCCGCCGACCCTCGTCTGGCGGAGCCCCTCCGCCGCCGGGCCCGCCTCCTGCTGGGAGACCTGAAGGCCGAGGGCGCGTAGCGCTTCCCGCAGGTTGACCCGCGCGGAAGGGCCGCGTAGAGTTAGAAGTCGCCCGTGCCGAGAGCCGTGCCGAGAAGAACGCGATTTACGCCCAGCCAGACCCACCTCGACGGCACGCCTGATCTAGAAGCGCGCCTGGCGGCCGGAGGTGTCACCGAGCCAGCCGGCTCCCAGGCCCTGGGCGGGTCGTCCGGTCCCCACGGCGCCGGAAATCTCCACGCTTCCGGCACCCTGGCCTCGGGCGGGCCAAAGCGCACGGTGCTGCGACCGCCACCCTGGGACAAATCCGGCGAGGCCGCCTCGGGCGCCTCGTTCGGCAGCTGGCTGCGCCGGCAGCGCGAGGCTCGCCAGATCAGCCTGCGCGAGGTCGCCGATCGCACCAAGATCAGCCTGCGCTACCTCCAGGCGATGGAGGAGGACCGCTTCGAGGTGCTGCCGGCGCCGGTCTTCGCCAAGGGCTTCCTGCGCGAGTACGCCCGCTACGTCGGCCTGTCCCCCGACGAGGTCGTCAACCACTATCTCTCCGTCCAGCAGCCCCAGGCCAGCGAGCAGGGCGACGACGGCCGCCGGGACCGCCGGGCCGGCGGCGCCTGGCCGCACTGGCTGACGCTCGTTCTCGCGGTCCTCCTGCTGCTCGGCCTTGCCGCCCTCCTGGCCTTCCTGTCGGACCGCTGGCGCCAGCGCCGCGCCGGCGCCGCCGGCGAGCCGCGGCCGCCGATCGTGGCGCCCCTCGCGACCCCGGTGCCGCCCGCCCCGCCGGTGCCCGCGGCGCCGCCCAGCGCGCCGCTCGAAGTCACCGTCGACTTCAACCAGGAGTGCTGGGTGGAGGCCGTCGTCGACGGCGGCAGCCGCCGCGCCGAGATGCGGGAGCAGGGCGAGTCGATGCAGATCGAGGCCAAGCAAAGCGTCGTCTTCACCAAGCTCGGCAACGCCGCGGCGGTCGACATCCAGGTCAACGGTTACCCCTACCCTCTCGACAAGAAGCGCGGCGAGGTCCTCAAGGACCTCAAGATCGACCTCGACACGGTGCGGGCCCTCAAGGCGAAAAAAGAGGGCCACTGAGTTGGCGCTGGCGTTCAACTCCCTGGTGCAGGAGGTTCTCTCCGGCGGCAACCGCCAGCTGCTGGAGCTGGCCGCCGGCGGCCTGCTGCCGCTGCCGCCGGAGCAGCTGCTGCCGCTGCAGGTCAGGCTGGCGCGGGGCGGCGACGCCGAGATCCGCGAGCGCGCTGCCGCCAGCCTGCGGACCATGGACCCGCGGGTCGCCGCGCCGTTCCTGGCCTCGGCGGCGGGGCCTTCCGAGCTCGCCTTCTTCGCCGCCGAAGTCAACCACCCGCTGATCCTCGAAACCATCCTCCGGCGCCGCGACGTGCCGCGCCAGCTGCTCGTCGATCTTGCCCGGAGCCTGCCCGGCGACCTTCAGGAGCTGTTGCTGCTGCGCCAGGACGCCATCGTCGAGGAGCCCGCGATCCTCTTCGCTCTCGAGGACAATCGCCAGCTCACCCCCTACACCCAGCGCCGCATCAACGAGTACCGCGAGCACCTGCTGCCGCAGAAGAGCCCGGCGGTCCGTGCCGCCATCGCGGAGGCCGCCGAGCGCATCACCGACGACGAGCTGGTCGAGGCGATCGAGGCGGTGCGCCAGGTGCCGCTCGAAGGCGAGCTCGAGGATCGGACGGGCCTCTCGGAAGGGCAGATCCGGATGCTCACCGTGCCGCAGCGGCTGCGCCTCACCCGTGGCGCATCACGAGTCATGAAGCATATACTTGTACGTGACCCGAACGCGCAGGTGGCGATCGCCGTGCTGCAGCACAACAGCTTCTCCGAGCAGGAGATGGAGCAGGTCGCGCGCAGCCGCTCGCTGGCCGAGGACGTGCTGCTGGAAGTCTCGAAGAGACGCGAGTGGGTCTCACGGTATGCCGTTTGCAGAGCCATGATCACCAACCCGAAGACGCCGGTGGCCATCTCGGTGCGCCTGATGCCCAAGCTGTCGGTGCGCGACCTCAAGCTGGTGGCGCGCGACCGCAACGTCGCCGACGCGGTGCGCACCAGCGCCACGCGTTTGTATACAATCAAACAAAAGTAAAGCCGAGGAACCTCGACAGGACGCCCGATGGCGAGAGACTTCTATGCCGTCCTCGCGGTGGCCAAGACCGCGACCGACGACCAGATCCGGCAGCGGTTCCGGCAGCTCGCCCGCGAGCGCCACCCGGACCGCTTCTCCGGAGAGGAGAAATCGGCTGCCGAGCGGGCTTTCCAGGAGATCACCCAGGCGTTCAACGTCCTCACCGATCCGGACTTGCGACGCCAGCACGACATGGACCTCTCGCGCCGCCAGGAGACGCCCTCCGACCCCAAGCAGGTGGTCCGCGTCTACCTGCAGCGGGGAGTCAGGGCCTACAGGGAGAAGAACCTGGTCGAGGCAGCCGACAACTTCGATCGTGCCACGCGCGCCGATCCCGGAAGCGCTCAGGCCTGGTACAACCTCGCCCTGACCTGCAGCCACAACTCGGCCTGGCTGGCGCGGGCGTCGGCGGCGATCGACCGGGCGTGCGAGCTCGAGCCGATGAACCCGGGCTACTGGAAGGTGGCCGGGCGCATCCTGGCGCTGGCCGGACATCAGGAGCGCGCGGCGGCAGCCTATCGCAAGGCGATCGATTGGGGAGAGGACGACCCCGCCGTCCACCGCGCCCTCGAGGAGCTGTCCAGGTCCCCGCGGCGAGGACTCTTCGGGAAGCCCAACTGATGCTGCGCGTCAAATCCTGCGGGCTGTCCGACGTCGGCCTCACCCGCGTGCACAACGAGGATTACTTCGAGATCGATCCGCGCCACCGCCTTTACGTGGTCGCCGACGGCATGGGCGGGCACAGCGCCGGCGAGGTGGCGGCACAGATCGCGGTCAAGGCGATCCACGACTTCATCGAGAAATCCGTCGAGCGCGACGCCACCTGGGCGCTGCGCATGCCCCACGCCCAGCCGCAGCTTGCGGTCGCGCCGCCGGCCTCTCCCGCCCGCCCCGCCCCGGCCTCTCCCGCGGAGCGACCGGGCGGCGGAACGGCGGATGCCGGCGTGCCGGCGGGCGGCGGCGGGCGTGCCGGCCGCGGGGGCGCGCCGGCCACGCCGGCCGCCGCCGAACCCGCGGATCGGGCCGCGGCGGACCCGTCCACGCCGGAGCGCCCGTACGCGTCGCCCGACCAGGCGACCCCCGCCATCCGCACCAGCGACGAGCGCCTGGCGCGCCACTCGCGGCTGCTCAAGATGGCGGTGCGCAAGGCGCACGACAACGTGTTGACGGCGATCAGCAAGGACGGCTCGCTGCATGGCATGGGGACGACCGTCGTGGGCCTGCTGCTGGCGGGGCCGACTGCGGCGGTGGCCCATGTCGGCGACAGCCGCGCCTACCGTCTGCGCAATGGCCGCCTCGACCAGCTGACCCAGGATCACACCTGGGTCCACGAGCAGGTGGTGGCCGGGCTGCTGTCGCAGGAGCAGGCGCGCTCGCACCCGCTCAAGAACGTGGTCACCCGCGCCTTGGGCGGCGAGAGCGAGGTGATGGTCGACGTGCGCGAGGTGCAGGTGCAGCCCGGCGACATCTACCTGCTCTGCTCGGACGGCCTGACCGGCATGCTCTCCGACGCCGACATCCGCGAGCGCCTGGGCTCCGGCCGCAGCCTGCACGAGATCTGCCGCTCGCTGGTCAACGAGGCCAATGCCCGGGGAGGCCTCGACAACGTCACCGTCGTCCTGCTCGCGGTCGAGGACGAGGACGACGAGGACGTCTAAACCAGGCGTTCCTCTAGATCAGGCGTTCCTCGCGCGACGTGACGATCGCCAGGCAGCGCGGCGCCGTCCCTGCCGCGCCGCCGCCGGCCGTGAGCGCACGCAGGTCGGCGCGCCGGCGGTAGGCCGCGAAGGCGGCGGCGCCGGTCGCGTCGGCGGTCCAGCCATGGTCAGCCAGCTCGCGGCGCGCCGCGGCGATCTCCTCTTCGCTGACGCGGGTCACGTCGCCGCCGGTTGCGGCGACGCACCGCCGCATGTCGTCGCGCCGCGGCGGCCGGCCGATGGCGATGCCGGCGGCGGTGGGGGTGCCGGGCCGCGCCTCGCCCGGGCCGTCGGGCGCCAGCGCCGCATAGCCTTCGAGCTGCACGGCGTGCAGCGCCGGCAGGCGGCCGATGACGCCGGCCCGCGCCAGCGCCGCGAGGCCGAGCGCCAGGCCCATCAACAGCGGGCCGTTGCCGGCCGGCAGCAGCCAGTGGTCGGGCAGGGGCAGGCCGATCTCCTCGGCCAGCTCCCAGGCGAGGGTGGCGGTGCCGGCCAGGAAGGACGGCTGGAAGAAGGGCGCGGCGTAAGGCAGCCGACGGCGCCACTCCTGGGCGGCGGCGTGCGTGGCGTCGCGGTTCCCCGGCACCGCCTCGACGGCGCCGCCGGCGGCACGGATGCGCTCGATCTTGATCGCCGGCGTCGCGGCGGGCACCAGCACCGTGCAGCGGATGCCGCGCGCGGCGGCCGCCCTGGCGACGGCGATGCCGGCGTTGCCGGAGGAGTCGAGGAACAGATCGCGGACGCCGCGGCGCTGCGCGGCCGCGGCCATCACCTCGGCGCCGCGTTCCTTGTACGAGCCGGCGGGGGCCGATCCCTGCTGGCAGATCCAGACCTCGCCACCGCCGGCGCCGGGCGCGTAGCGGCCCGGTGGGCAGGCCAGGGAGCGTCCCGGCAGCTCCTCGGGATCGAGCCCCAGGGCCGGCGCCCAGCGGCGCAGGGAGGCGCCCGGCTCGCTCGCCGGCCGCCCCCAGCCAAAGCCGTCGCCGTGGCGCCAGAAGCCGCCGCAACGCGGGCAGACCGCCGGCAGGCCTGCTTCGGGATAGGGCCCGCCGCAGCCGGCGCAGGCAAGATCGAACAGCGGCTCCGGCATGCTCGAATTCTAGCGCCGCGTGCCGGTAGAATCGGCACGGCCATGGGCGAGATCGGGCGCATCGCGGTGATCGGAGGAGGTCCGGCGGGAGGATCGGCGGCGCTGGCGCTGGCCAGGGGCGGGGCGGCGGTGACTCTCTACCTGCCCGGGCGTCCGGGCGAGAAACCCTGCGGCGGCGCCGTTCCCGATCACGTGCTGCCGCGCATCGCCGGCTTCGACCCGGATGGCCTGCCCGCGGTGGCCTCGCCGAGCTTGCGCCTGGAGGACGGAACCGGCTGCCGCCTCGACAGCACGCTCGCGGGTATCCGCATCTTTTGCCGGCACGATCTCGACCGGGCCATCGTCGCGGCGGCGGGCGCCGCCGGAGCCCGCATCGAGCCGCGGCGGGTCGAGGCGCTCGCGCCCTGGGGAGGCTTCCGGGAGGGCGCGGGCGCGAGCGGCGTGGGCGTCGTTGCGGGCGGCGAGACTCGCTGCTACGACTGGGTGATCGGCGCCGACGGCGCGCGCGGCCTGTCGCGCCGCGCCGCGGGCCTCGCGCCGCAAGGGGAGAGCGTCGGGCTGGGAGCCACGCTGCGCGGTCTCGACGCGAGCCGCCTGGTGCTCGGCTTTCCTCATCTCGCCGATGCCTACAGCTGGATCTTCCCGCGCCCCGGCGGCGCCTCGGTGGGAATCGCCTACTCGCACGCGGAGCTCGACGATCGCGCGGCGCGGACGGCGCTCGACGAGATGCTCGACCGTCACCTGCCGCCGGGCTGGCGGGCGCTGCCGGGGCCGCGCTACCGCTATCCCATCCCGGTGTACGGTCCGTGGACCGTGCCTGGCGTGCGCCGGGCGTTGCGGCAGCGGCTGCTGCTGGTGGGAGACGCCGCGGCCCTGGCGGACCCGCTGACCCGCGAGGGCATTCGCTACGGCATGCTGTCGGGGCTGTGGGCGGCGGAGTGCCTGCTCGCCGGGACTCCCTGGCGCTATCCCGCGCGCCTGGCGGCCGAGCTGGGTGCGGAGCTGGAGCGCGCCGCGCGTGCGCGCGGCCCGTTCTTCACCGGGCCGGTGGGCCGCTGGATGCTGCCCGCCGCCCGCCTCCACCGCGGCGTGCGGCGGGTGCTCGCCGACCTGCTGGCCTGCCGGCAGCCCTACCTCACGCTCGAAGGCCGGCTGCTGCGCGAGGCGCTGCGGCCTTGAACGCCGCTCCTACGGAGACGCCATGACCACCTTCTACCTGCCTTCGACACTGCAATCGCTGGCCGGCGGAGCGGACCGGCTCGAGGCCGCGGGCGCGACCGTCGGCGAGGCGCTGCGGCAGCTCGAGCGAGAGCATCCGCGCCTCGCCGGCTGGGTGCTCGACGAGCGCGGCGGCCTGCGCCGGCACGTGTCGCTGTTCGTCAACGACGCCCTGGCGGCTCCCGACAGCCCGCTCGCTCCGGGAGATCAGGTCTACATCGTGCCGGCCATCTCGGGCGGTGCTCCGGGCGCCGCCGGCGGCCCCGGCGCCCCCGGCGAGGTCAGTGAGGCCGGCAAGGTCGAGGTCTTGGCCGGGACCCGCAAGGGGCTGTTCGTGCTGCGCGGCCTCCGCGGCGGCCGGCTCGAGGTCGTGGCGCGGCGCTTCGCGGGCCAACCGGTCGAATACGCCCTGCGCGATGCGCGCAGCGGCCTCTGCTTCGCCTCGGTGACCCACGGCCATTTCGGTCCGCACCTGTTCTTCACCCGCGATCCCGCGGCGCCGGACAGCTCCTGGGAGCAGGCAGCCGGTCCGGTCTTCCCGGACGATGCGGGAGCGGCGGTCGAGCGGATCTGGGTGGTCGAGCCGGGCAGCGAGGATGGGGTCCTGTGGGCCGGCGTCGCGCCCGCCGCCCTGTATCGCAGCGGCGATGGCGGCCGCTCCTGGGAGCTGGTGCGCGGCCTTTGGGAGGAGCCCAGCAGGCCACAGTGGAAGCCGGGCTTCGGCGGCCTCTGCCTGCACTCGATCTGCCCGTGGCCCGGAGAGCCGGCACGGCTCGCGGTCGGCATTTCCTCGGCCGGAGTGTGGGTCACCGAGGACGGCGGGCTGAGCTGGCGGCGCGGCACGAGCGGCCTCGTTCCCCGCTACGTCCCCGAGGAGGCGCGGCCGACCACCACGATGTTCTGCATCCACAAGCTCCTGCGCGCCGAGCGCCAGCCGGCGACCCTGTACATGCAGTTTCACGGCGGGGTCTACCGTTCGGAAGACGCCGGGCTGACGTGGACCGACATCGGCACCGGCTCGGGGCTGCCATCGGACTTTGGTTTTCCGCTGGTGCTCGATCCTCGCGACCCGGCGCGCGCCTTCGTCATTCCCCTGCTCGCCGACGCCGACCGGGTGACGCCGGAGGGGCGTCTGCGGGTCTTCGAGACGGTCGACCGGGGGGCCAGCTGGCACCCGCTCACCGCCGGGCTGCCGCAGGAAAACTGCTATCTGACGATCCTGCGCCAGGCCTTCGGCCACGACGGCGGCGACCCCCTCGGCCTGTACTTCGGCGCCGAGTCGGGCGACCTCTACGCTTCGCCCGACGGCGGCCGCACCTGGTCCGCCGCCGTCTCAGGCCTGCCGCCCATCCTGTCGGTCCGCGCCGGCCTCCTCGCGTGACCCGGCAGCGGTTCGCGTCATGCTGCCGGAGGCGGGCTGGCCTGCGGCCGCTGAGCGGGCGCCGCCCGAGGACGCCCGGCCAGACCTCCGCGATGCGTTATTCTCGGCAGACCGTGTGAGCACATGAGCTATCGCTTTGCGCAGGTCGCAGTCGACACCGCCAGGCAGGTGGTCTCGGTCGATGGCCGCGAGGTCCCCTGCCAGCTCCGGGTCTACCAGCTGCTGGTGCTGCTCTGCGAGGCCGGCGGAGCGGTGGTGCCCCGCGAGGCGATCTTCGCCCGCCTGTGGGAGGGGCAGCCGGCGGCCTCCGACGAATCCCTGACGCAGCTCGTTCACCGGTTGCGGTCCACCCTTGGCGCGAGCAGCGCCGCCGTCCGCACCGTGCGCGGCGTGGGCTTCCGTCTCGATTGCGCGGTCGAGCGCACGGACGGCCTGCCGCCGCGCCCGGGCGGGGATGCCGGGCTCGGGGACCGCGGCGGAGCGGGCAGCGGCACCGCCGGGCCGGTGGCCGGCGCCGGCCCTGGCGGCCCCGGCCGGGCGGTGGGAGCGCGCCGCTGGCGGCCATTCCTGTGGCTGGCACTGCCGCTGGCGGCGCTGGCGGCCGCGGCGGCGTGGTGGTCGCTGCCCAAGCCCTGGCAGGTGATCGACTCCGGATTCGCCCTCGAACGCGGCGACCTCGGCACCGAGCGGAGGGAGACGATCGATCTCGTGGCCCGTGCGTTCGCCGCCGAACGCATCGGTGACCGCGCCCAGGCCCGCCGGCTGCTCGAAACCGCCCAGGCCACCGATGCCGCGACGCCGGTGCCGGCGGCCTTCCTTTGCCTCTTCAGCCCTTGGGAGGAACGGCAGGGCGAGGCGGGCCGCTGGGCGAAGGCGGCGGCGGCGCGCCTGCGGCCCAGCTCCTCGCCCTATCTGCACCTGCTCGTCCGCTACGCCGCGGCCACCAGCACGGACAGGGACCGGGACTGGCTGGCGGCCGACGCGGCCCTGCTCGCGCTCCGTCCGTCGGCCTGGTCGCTGCGCCTCGCCAGGGTCCACTACCACCTCGCCCTCCGCGAAGAGGCCGCGGCGCTGGACGACCTGCAGAAGATCCCGGTCCATGCCCTGGACGATCACAACCTGTCGACGGTCCTCGCCGACCGCGCTTCGCTCGGCGACATTGCGGGCGCCGAGCGAGATTTCGCGGCGGACCGCCTGCGCGGCCAGGAGGCGCTGGCCTGGTACGTGCGCGGGCGCATCGCCAGGAGCAAGCGGCACGCCCACGAGGCGCGCGAGGCCTTCGATCGCGAGCTCGCCATCGCCACTCGCCAGAACCAGCCGGACCTTGCCACCGACGCCCGGCTCTTCGGCGGGCTCGCGGCCTGCGAGGAAGGCGATCTCGTGGCAGCCGCTTCGCGCTTCGATCTCGCGGCCGCGGATGCGCTCGACGGCCATCGTCCCGGCATCGCGATCGAAGCGCTGGGCGTCGGGGCCTACCTGGCCTGGCGGCACGGCAACCTCGCCGGCCGCGACCAGCGTCTGGCCGAAGCGGCCGGCCTGCGCGCCGAGCCCGCCTGGATCTATCAGGCGGCGCTGACGCTGCTGGCGCTGTGGACGGGGGCGCACCCGCCGGCGGAGCCGCGGGCGCTGGTGGCGCGGATGCTCAGGGAGCCGGAGGTCTCCGGGGTCGACGATCTGCTGCTCGCCCGGGCCGCCTTCGCCGCCGGCGACAAGGAGCAAGCCAGCCACCGGCTGCGGCAGGCCCGGGAGTCAGGAGTCGGCAAGACCTACTTCAAGGAAGAGGCCGCCTTGCTTGCCGCCGATCTCGGCGAGCCGCCGGCGCCGCAGTGGGTCGATCCCCCCTATCCCAACCTGCTGCGCTTCGCCGCCGCCCAGGAGCTCAACCGCCGCGCGGCCGGACACTAGCGCTTTTCGCGCTGCTTTTTTGCGTATCCCTCGGGATCTGTCTTCTGGTGCACCTTGTCCTGATGTCGTGCGAAAACGCATGGCCCCACTATTTCATTGAGTCTTGCAAATCGGCCCGTGCCTCTTCCCGCGGTTACCATGTTAACCGCGTTATTCATCACCACAATTTGGTGCTTGACCGAGCCCGGGTGGAATGGGTGACTTTCCATGGTTTCATTCAACACGGAGTGATCCTTGGGGTCGGCCTTCGAGTAAACGGGCGCTCGTGTCAATTCTGTCTTGTCCAATCCGAATGCGCCCCCTACGTAATGGACACTTCCTTTCTCCGTGGAAGGTTTGCCGCTAAAAGGCACCACGCCAGTCTCTTTCAAAGCCTCGTATGCCTTCGCCACGTGTTTCGCAGGGTCCTCTCCCGGCTCGAGTTTGCGCAGCTCCCTGATCATATCGTATTTATGTTCAGTGCCGCCCTTCGAAGTCGCCTTTGACCCGGTCGAGATGGAAGCGGACCCGCCGCTCGTCGCCGACAGCTCACGCTGCGATGCCGACTGCCAGCTGTTCGCCGCCGACCTCGCAGCGCTCACGGGCGGCGTCGATGGCGAGAGGAAGGGCCGCGACGCAAATGCGCTAGCACTCGCCGCCGACGCGCTCGAGGCGTACGACGTCGATCGAAGCGATCCCGTCACGGACATCGCCGCTGCCGCCCGCCAGCTGTTCGCCGCCGACCTCGCAGCACTCGCGGGCGGCGCCGATGACGAGAGGAAGGGCCGCGACGCAAATGCACTGATGTTCGCCGACGACGCTGCCGCAGTCGGTCCCCACTTCCACGGGTCCACCGATGAGCCCCTCGTCCCCCAGGTCGCGGCTCCTCGTACCGATAAGGTCCCGGGCATGGCCTCACCTCAAGCGCTCGGCTCAGACGGGCCGTGAGCGGCAGGATCATGTGGCGCCGGGCCTGGTGGGTCAGCGCCGGCTGCTGAGCTCCCGGCACGGCGCCGAGGGCCCTGGCGAGGATGCTAGCCCTGGCGGCCCCATCCGAAATATCGGGGGATTTCTGATTGTTCTCCGGGTTTTGTCCAAATCTTCCGCCTGCCCCGCCCGGCCACAGGCACCCGAACCGGGGGGACCCGCCCCCCCTGATCGTTACTGGCCGTCCCAGCCACCGTCGCCTGCGGAAACCCGAGCCATGAAACAGGTGCCGGTGCTTTCTAACTGGCCGGCGAGGGCCCGTAGGAGTAGCCCTGGCGGCCCTTGACCCGGAGCTCGGGATTGGCGGCTTTCACCTCGACGGACTGGAACCCCGAGGTCCCCGCCGGGTGCTCGCTGCGATAGCTCAGAAGGTAATAGCCGTTGTTCTCCGTCGATACCTGCTCGAGCGCGGTGAGGAAGTTGGTGAAGTTGAACAGGTATTTCCCGCCGGTGTCGGAGGCGAGCTGATTGAGCGCGTCCGCCATGGTGTGGTTGGTGTCGCCGGCAGGCCAGAGATCGAGCGTGTAGACCGCGACGTCGGCGGTGTCGAGCGCCGCGATGGTCGGCCGGTAGTAGCGCGGGTCGGGTTGGTACTGGCGGAAGGGGCCGGGAGAGACCTGGCCGAAGCCGGTCGAGAACAGCAGCAGGTTCTTGCGCGCCGGGATGCTGCCGGCCGCGCGGGCCAGCACCTGCAGCCCGTCGTAGATGGTCTTGGTGGCCTCGCGCAGGTCGTTGCCGCGCGGCACGCCGGCGAGCAGCGATGGACCGCTGCCAGGAGGAGGGATGCGCGAAGGCCAGTTGGTCTCCGCCTCCTTGCCCTTGACCGCATCGTCGATGGCGGCGGTCAGCAGCCTGCGGTCGTGGGTGAAGTCCTGGTGCACCTTGAGCTTGACGTCGTAGCTGACGACCGCCACCCAGTCGTTGGGCAGCACCTCGCGCTCGACCCACTCCCTGGCCCGTCGGCCGGACTCGACCTGCTGCTTCAGCAGCACCGGGGCGTCGGCGGCGTTGGCCTTCTGATCGTTCCAGAACAGGATGAAATAGCGGTCTTCAGGCACCTGGTCGATGCTGATGCCCTTCTTGGCCAGCACGTCCGAGCCCGCGAGCAGCCGGCGGTTGCTGTAGAACGTCACCCCGGTGAGGTCCATTCGCTTGCCGTTCTCGCGCACCACGAAATCATCCTTGCCGAGGCCGACGATGACGTGCCCCTGGGCGTCGGTGACCAGGGCGTCGAGCAGCACCTCCCGCACCTCGATCTTCTCGCCAAAGCGCGGCTGCGGCTGCTGCGGCGGCTCCTGCGCGGCCGCCGAGCCGGTCCCGGCCGCCATCAGGGCGGCGAGTCCCAGGACGGTCCAGCGAAGCATCGCCTGCATCGCGTCCTCCTTTCCGGCACACGGGGACCGCGGGACGCAGATCCCTGCCGAGGGACTAACGCAGCAAACCGCGAGCCAACCCGGCCGGCTCCGTGGAGCTTATTTCGCCCGCTCGAAGTTGAAGGTCAGCGGGGTCTCCTTGCCGTCCTTCTTCATCGTCCAGGTCTGGGAGAAGTGATCCGCATCGGCGAAGGTGACCTTGAGCCCATCCATGTGGGCGTCGCCAGGGCCCTTCATGTTGGTGGCGTCCACGAAGGTGAAGCTCAGGCTGTCCCCGTTTGCGGTCCCCGCCGTCCGCATCCGGGGATGGTTGCCGAGCGTGCAGTAGTGGGTGAGCATCACCTGGGAGCCGTCCGGGTAATAGACGGTGACCATCGCCGGCTCCCCCTCGCTTTGCAGCTTCTCGACCACCGCGGTGCCCGCCGCGTCCACCTCGTAGGTGGCGTGCGTGACCTTGCCGTCGGGCAGCTTGGCCTGCCAGTTGCCGGTCAGGGACTTGAGGTGGTCGAAGCCGGCGGCGGCGGCCGGCACCGGCGAGGTGGCCCGCGCGGCGGACCCGGCCAGGCCGGGAACGGCCAGCAGGGCGGCGGCCGCGATCATGATCGAGAGGTGTCGGGTGCGCATGGCGTCTCCTTGTCCAAGAAAAGCCCCCGCCCCAGGGAGGGAGGCAGGCGGCCGCGCCAGGAAACCGGCATCGCCGCCATCGGCTGTCAGGTCAGGCGGGCGTGGCGGGCATGGTTCCGAAGCGCGCGTAGAAGCCGCCGGCGGCGGCCGTGGCGCGGAGCGCTTCCGAGGGGTGGAAGCGGGCTCCCGCCGCGCCCTCGAGGCGCTCGAGCTGGGCGATGAGCTGCGGCAGGCCCTGCTGGTCGGCCCAGCGGCAGAGCCCGCCGCGGAACGGCGGGAAGCCGGTACCCAGGATCAGCGCCAGGTCGAGGTCGCCGGCGCTCCGCACCACCTGTTCCTCGAGGCAGCGCGCGGCCTCGTTGACCATCGGCAGCACCATGCGGTCGGCCATGGCGGCCAGGTCGGGCTCGCCGCCCCCGGAGTTGCCCGTGTGCTCCGGGTCCAGGCCCAGCGCCGCGTAAACCTCCGGATCGGGCTCCTGCCGCTCGCGCCCCTCGTACCGGTAGATGCCCTTGCCGTTCTTGACCCCGAGCCGGTCGCCGGCGCTCAGCCGGTCGAGCCAGGCGGGAAGCCGCACGCGGTCGGCGAAGGCGTCGGCCATGATGTGAGCGACCTTGCCGGCGACGTCGATGCCCACCTCGTCGGTCAGGACCAGCGGCCCGACCGGCATACCCCAGTCGACCATGGCACGGTCGATGTCCTCGATCCGGCGGCCCTCGTCGAGCAGCCAGAACGACTCGATCGAGTAGAAGGTCAGCAACCGGTTGACCAGGAAGCCGGGGCTGTCCTTGACCAGGATCGGGGTCTTGCCGAGGCGGCGGGTGAAGTCGAAGACCGTGTTGACCGCCGACGGGTCGGCGCCCTCGGGGACGATCACCTCGACCAGCGGCATGCGGTGCACCGGGTTGAAGAAGTGCATGCCGACCACTCGCTCTGGGCGCGGCGTCGAGACGCGGATGTGGTGGAGCAGCAGCGACGAGGTGTTGGAAGCCAGCACCGTCGTCTCGGGCACCTGCGCCGCCACCTCGGCGAAGACCGACTGCTTGACGTCGAGCTTCTCGACGATCGCCTCGATCACCAGGTCCACCCGCCGGAAGCCGCTGTAGTCGAGAGTGGGGCGCAGCAGCGCCATCTTGCGCCGCATCCCGGGAGGGTCGAGGCGGCGGCGCCTCACCTGGCGCTCGAACAGGCCGGCGGCATGGCTCATGCCGGTGGCCAGGGCCTCGTGGCGCACGTCCTTCATGCGCACCGGCAGGTCGGTTTCGGCGGCGATCAGCTGGGCGATCCCGCCGCCCATGGTGCCGGCGCCCAGCACGGCGGCCTCGCGCACCGGCAGCGGCTCGCCGCCCGGCAGCCCGGCCTCGCGCTTGGCGCTCTCGGTCAAGCGGAAGACGTGAACCAGGTTCTTGGACACCGGCGAGGTTGCCAGGTCCGACACCGCCCGCGCCTCGGCGTCGAAACCGGCCTGCATGCCGTCCTCGAACCCCACCCGCACCACCTCGATGGCACGCAACGCTGCCGGATAGTGGCCCCGGGTCTGCTCGAGGGTCTTCTTGCGCGCCTGGTCGAAGACGATGTGGCGGCCGATCGGGTTGCCCTCGAGCAGCGCGCCGCGCAGGCCGCCGGGCCGCTTGCGCGCCGGGCGTGCGGGCCGTGCCGGCCCCGCCGCGCCTGGTGACGCCGCGGGCCCCGCGGCCCCCGAAGCCCCCGGAGATCGTCCGCAGCGCTCGCGCGCGAAGTCCCGCACCAGGTCCAGGAAACGGGCGTCGGGCAGCAGGGCGTCAATGAGGCCGAGCTTGAGCGCCTGGCGTCCCGACACCGTCTTGCCGGTCAGGATCATGTCCAGCGCGGCCGCGATGCCGATCAGCCGCGGCAGCCGCGTCGAGCCGCCCCAGGCCGGGACGATCCCCAGGCGCACCTCGGGCAGGCCGATGCGGGTGTCGGCGCGGTCGCTGGCAACCCGCCAGGTCGAGGCGAGGGCGATCTCGGTGCCGCCGCCCATCGTGACGCCGCGGATGGCGGCGATGGTGGGGAAGGGAAGCGCCGCCCAGGCGGCGAACAGCCGCTGGCCGACGCGCGATCCGGCCTCCGCCTCGATCGGATCGGTGACGCGGGCGATCTCGTCGACGTCGGCGCCGGCGATGAAGCTGCCGGGCTTGCCCGAGAGCAGGACCAGGCAGCCGATGTCGGGACGCGCCGCCAGCTCGTCGAGCAGCTGCTCGAGCTCGGCCAGCGCGGGCCGCCCGAAGACGTTGACCTTCTTGTCGGGCAGGTCGAAAATGAGCGTCGCCAGGCGATCCTGGCCGACCTCGAGATGGAAGATGCCAGGCACCCGCGAATCCTCTAGGCGCCGCGGTGCGACGCTTCCGCCTCGGTGTAGAGGCGGTCGATGACGTTGCCGTATTTCTGATTGATCACCCGGCGCTTGACCTTCTGCGTCGGAGTCAGCTCGCCGGTCTCCAAGGTCCATTCGGTCGGGATCAGGTCCCAGGCCACGATCTTCTCGAAGCCAGGCAAATGGGCGTTGACCTTTTCGACCTCGCCCGCGTAGAGGTCGCGCACTCGCGGGTCGCCGAGCAGCTGGCCGACGTCCGCGGCCGGCAGGCCGTTCTTGGCGGCCCATGCCTTGAGGTGGTCGAACTCCGGCACCAGCAGCGCCGCCAGGAACTTGCGGCGGTCGCCGATCACCACGGCCTGGGCGATGAACGGGCTGCTCTTGAGCTCGTTCTCGAGCGGCGCCGGCGCGACGTTCTTGCCGTAGGCGTTGACGATCAGCTCCTTCTTGCGGTCGGTGATCCGCAGGTAGCCCTCGCCGTCCAGCTCGCCGATGTCGCCGGTGTGGAACCAGCCCTCGGCGTCGATGGCCTCGGCGGTCTCCTTGGGGAGGTTCCAGTAGCCCTTCATCACGTTGGGACCGCGCGCCAGGATCTCGCCGTCGGCGGCGATCCGAACCTCGACTCCCGGAATGACGCGGCCCACGCTGCCCATCTTGACGCCGGAGGTGCCGTTGGCGGAGATGATCGGCGAGGTCTCGGTGAGGCCGTATCCCTCGTAGATCGGGACGCCGGCGCCCCAGAAGAACTCGGCGACGTCGCGGGCCAGCGGCGCGCCGCCCGAGACGGCGAAGATGAAACGGCCGCCCAGGCGCTCGCGGATCTTGGCGAAGACCAGCTTGTCGGCAAGGCCGAGCTTAAAGCCCAGCAGCCCCGGCGGGTGTTCGAGCTTGAGCCGCCAGGGCAGCGCCTCGCGGCCCACGGCGACCGCCCACGAGAAGATGCGCTGGCGGATCGGCGAGCTGGCGGCGACGTTCTCCTGCACCCTGGCGAGCACCTTCTCGTAGACGCGCGGCACCGAGACGAAGATCTGGGGCCGCACCTCCAGCATGTTTTTCGGCACCGTCGCCACCGACTCGGCGTAGGCGATCGAGCACCCCTTGAAGAAGTAGCCGTAGTCGACGATGCGCTCGAAGGAGTGCGAGAGCGGCAGGAACGAGAGGGCCTGGTAACCGTCCTTGAACGGCAGCACCGTCATCCCCGCCTCGAGGTTGGAGGCGAGGTTGCCGTGGGTGAGCATGACGCCCTTGGGCTGGCCGGTGGTGCCGCTGGTATAGATGAAGGTGGCGAGGTCCTCCGGGCGCGCGGCGCGGGCCGCGGCCTCGAACCGTGCGACATCCGGGTTGGCGCCGCGCTCGAGCACCTGGTCCAGGGTCAGGACCCTGGGATCGTCGCTGGTGCCGCGGATCAGCACGTAGTGCTTGACCGCCGGGAGCTCGGCGGCGTGGGAGAGCAGTCCCTCGAGATGGGCGGTGGTTTCGGCGAACACCACCTTGGCGCCGCAGTCGTTGACGATATAGGCAGCCTGGTCGGGCAGCAGGGTGGGATAGATCGGCACCAGCACCCCGCCGGTGCAGAGGGTGGCGAAGTCGACCGCCGGCCAGTGCGGGCCGTTCTCGGCCATCAGAGCGACCCGGTCGCCACGCTCGATGCCCATTGCCGGGAGTGCGGTGGCGAGGCGGCGCACGCGGTCCACCAGCTCGGCGGTCGAGACCGGCTGGTAGCTGCCTCCGACCTTGTGCAGCATGCAATCGGACCTGCCGTAGGTCGCTATCGTGAGAAACAGCTCCGTCAGGGTCGTTACCGCCATGGGTCCTCCCGAAGGGACGGTGAGCGCGAGACCGGCCGGGATTGTACCGCACCCTCCCGGCCAGCCGTCCGGCCGGGGGATCAGGGGCGGCGTCCTGCGAGCTCGGCGTCTTGACCGGCCTGGCGCGGGGCGGTATCCTCCATCGTTCTTGTGCAGCCCGCCGCCGCCTGCCTGTGGCGGCGAGCCTGTCAGTACCCACCGGGGCGTAGCTCAGCTTGGTAGAGCGCACGGTTCGGGACCGTGAGGCCGGAGGTTCAAATCCTCTCGCCCCGACCAAACTCCCGTCTCAGCCCAACGCCTTCGCCGACCCCAAGCGGGGACGCCCCCTCCCCTCTCTTCGGCCAGGCGTTTTTCCTTCGCCCAGCTGTTCTTATGTCAGCTCGGGATCGATGCCGCGCAGCAGCCAGTCCTCGGCCATGCGCTGCCAGTGCGGATGCTTCCTGGAGTCGATGTAGCGCGTCCAGGCAAGCGTGCCGGTTTCCTTGCCGAGCCGCTTGGCCTGGAGCGCCGAGATCTGGCTGTCGACCACCACCACGGAGCGCTCCATCCCGCGCTCGACGCACAGCAGGATGCCGCGCCTGAAGGCCTCCTGCTCCTTCGCCGAGTAGGCCCGCGACCGCCGCGAGTCGACCAGCACGCCGAAGCGGCGGCCCCGGGGCAGCTCGCGGTGCAGCTCCGCGAGCAGCTCCGCGGTCTCCTCGCGGCCCAGCGGGCCGCCGAACACGATGTCCACGCCGTAGTCCGTAACCCTGACCCGCTGCATCGCACCTCTGCTTTCGGCGCCGGTCGAACCGCCGGACGCTGTATCGGGAAACGGAACGCCGTGCCGATTTCACTCACTTCCGTCACGACCGCGAGCCGCCAAAAGCTTAGAGCTTAAAAGAAAACGTTGCAATCCAGGAGCGCAGCGACTGCTCGTCGCTCACGACGCCTCCCGGCACCGGGTAGAGCGGTCCGGTGATGCGGGTCTTCAGCGCCTGGTAGTAGGCCAGGTTGAGTGTCAACGCCGAGTCGACGCGCAGGCCCGCGCCGGCGGTGACGTGGTTGCCCCAGATGGCGGGCGAGGCGACGTTGAAGAAGGCGGACTTGTCCGGGATCGCGTTTTCGGCGTGGTTGTACCCCAGGCGCAGGGTCATCCGGGATGTCGCCTGGTACTGGCCGCCGATGTCGAAGACGGTGATGCTGCGCCACCCCAGCCCGAGCGCATGGCCGTCCGGCGCCAGCCCGAAGCCGCTGAAGCCGGTCGTGTTGGCGTAGTCGAGCCACTTGCCGTCGGCGGCGAACTTCAGCTCCGGGGTGGGGGTGAAGGCGATGCCGGCGACGGCCGTCGGCGGGTTGTCGAGCCGGAACGAGATGCGGCGCGCGGTGCCGTAGGTCGGCAGCGCAGGGTTGGCGACCGCCGAATTCCACTCGAAGCTCTGGAATCGCTGCTCGGTCGTGTACGAGGCGCCGAAGGCCCAGATGTGGCTGGGCCGGTAATGGACGCCGATCTGGCCGCCGACGCCGAAGGCGCTGTCGGTCGCGACGCGCGGATAGAAACAGCCGTTCGGTCCGCAGTCGGGCGCCGCGAAGCCGGCGGGATCGGCGGTGAGCGACGTGCGGCCGGTGACGAAGGCGACGCCCACCGACCACTCCGGGCTGAGGCGCAGCGCCGCGACGACCGGCACCTTGAGGAACTGGTAGTTGGCATAGACCCGTCCGAAGCCCTGGGGCTGCGGCGACAGGATCGGGTTGTGGGGGTCCTGCGGGTAGTCGACGCCGAAGCCGGCCAGGCCCAGGAAGCCGACGCCGTAGGCGAAGGTGCTGTCCTTGGGGTGGCGGGTGAAGCCGAAGGCCGGGATCAGCGGCGTGCGCCCCGACTCGGTGGTGCGACCGGAGAAGGGGCCCACCTGGCTGCTGACGGCGTTGCCGGCCTTGGGGTACTCGGCGCTGAACTCGAAGCCGCTGCCGTCGAGCTCGGTGAGCAGTGCCGGATTGAGGTTGAGCGCGCCCAGGGTGTCGTTGGGGAGCGCCACTCCCGCGCCGCCCATGGCGTCGTTGACGGCGCCGACGCCGTGCAGGAAGTGACCGTTGCCGGCGGTGGCCGGCACCGCGGCGAGCGCCGCGGCGAGGACCAGGGAACAGACCTTGCGCTCCATGACAGGACTCTCCTTGTGGACAGGCGTCCACGGACGCGGCCGCGACTTGACGCTCCGCGCGGCGAGCCGACGCGGCGCCGGCTCTGGCCGGGCAAAGAAAAGCTGCAAACTCAAGAGATGAAGCGCGCAAACTATAGCCGCTTTTGCTTATAAGTCAAGAATCATATTAGCGAAAATAGGGCAGTCCCCTATCTCGACGAAACGGGGTGAGCCGGCGCGGAGGACCGCGCGGGCGCTGCTATGATCCGGGGAGCGAAGCCGCGCGCAAGGGAGCTGGCAGCGGACCGGGAGCAACACCCGCACGCAAGCCAATGTGGCGCCGTCCTGGCGGCGTTTGAGGAGATACGGCCGTGACCCTGCAGATCCTCGACCACCGGGCGCTGTATGCGGCGTTCGACCGCTTCCCGGCGAGCAAGGGGTCGGCCCACCGCATCCGGCGGGTGGCCGCGGCGCTGTTCGAGGCGGCCGGCGGCGGCGTGCTCTTCACGCTCGGCAGCGAGACGCTGCCGCTGTACCAGCGGCTCGCCGGCGGCTCCCCTGGCGCCGCCGAGGGTCTCGAGCGCTGCGCCGGCGAGGTGGAGGTGCTGCGCTTCGGCGGCGGCGATCCGGCTCTGCGGCGCCTGCCGAATCTTCTCGATCGTGCGCTGGCATTCGGGGCGCGGCTGTCGCAGGTGATGGCGTCGCAGCCCTGCCTCGAGATCTGCCAGTTCCGCGATCCCTGGTCGGGGCTGCCGATCCTCACCTGTCCGCGGCGGCGCGGAGCGGCGGTCTACGAAGTCAACGGCCTGCCGTCGATCGAGCTCCCGGACGCCTACCCGCGTCTGCCAGGGGGTCTCCGCGACCGCCTCCGCGCGGCCGAGCGCTTCTGCTGGTCGGCGGCAGACTGGGTGATCACACCGTCGCGCACCATGCGGGACAACCTCGTCGCGCTCGGCGTTCCTGCCGGCAAGATCTGCGTCGTCGCCAACGGCGCCGAGCCGCCGGCAGGAAGCGCGGCGGCCGGGGACCGCGCGGCCCGGCCGGCCGGGGCGCCGGCGCGCTACCTGCTGTACTTCGGGGCGCTGCAAGGCTGGCAGGGAGTCGAGGTGCTGCTTCGCGCTTTCGCGCTGCTGCGGGACCTCGAGGATCTCGGCCTGGTGATCTGCGCCGCGGGCCGGACGCGCCGGGCTCGCGCCCTGGAGCGTCTCGCCGAGCGTGTCGCGCCGGCTGGGCGCGTCCGCTGGCACTACGGCCTGAGCGACGCGGAGCTCGCGCCGTGGGTGGCGCATGCCGAGCTCTCGGTGGCGCCGCTGACCGAGTGTCCCCGGAACCTCGAGCAGGGCTGCCTGCCGCTCAAGGTGCTCGAATCGATGGCGGCCGGCGTGCCGGTCGTCGCCTCGGACCTCCCGTCGCTGCGCGAGGTGATCGACGACGGGAGCGACGGCCGCCTGGTGCGTCCGGACCGTCCGTCGGAGCTGGCGCGGGCCCTGCGGGTGCTGCTGGAGAGCCCGCGGGCGAGGCACGAGATGGCGGCGAGGGCGCGGCGCAAGGCGGCCGAGCGCTATTCCTGGGAGGCGGGCATGAGCGAGCTGCGTGGCTGGTATGGCGCGCTGCTGGAGGGTCTTGGCGGCGCCGCCCTTGCCGGGGCCGGCGCCGGCGCCGAGGAGTGGCCGGCGGCGATCGAGAGGCGGGCGCAATGAGCGTCGCCGCGGCCATTGCCGCCGTCGAGAGCCTGCGCCCGGACCAGAAGCAGTTCCTCGCGGAGCGGAGGGTCCGCTCGAGCATGCCGGCGAGCCGCTGGTGCGAGAGCCTGAAGCAGGTGGTGGAGCTGGGGCCGGTCACGCTGCCGGCGTCGCGCTTCTGCCGCAACCTGGGGTGCTTCGGGATTGCGGTGGCAGTCGTCGCGATCGTCGCGTCCTTCAAGGCGCCCTGGCTGGGGCTGCCGGCGCTCGTCCTGGGCGCCGCCGCCGTGGCCTGGGCAAGGTGGAAGGGCGCGCAGCTGCTCGGCGCCGGGCAAGGGCCCTTCGTGGCGCGGGTCGAGAAGCTCCTCTTGCCCTGCGTGCGGATCTTCCAGCGGGACATGGATGCCGAGCAGCCGCTGCGGCTGGAGGTGGATCTCAGGTCCGACCTGGGCGAACGGGTCGGCGCGCCGAGGCAGCTTCCCGGTCCGTTCAAGAACAAGGGCCTCCTCAAGGTGGTGGAGAAGGACTACCGCAAGCCGCTGCTGGCGGGTCAGGCGCGCCTGGCCGACGGCAGCGTCCTCTCCTGGCGGGTCCTCTATGACCTGCGGGTCCGCGAGATCACCAAGCGCGGTGCCAGCGGCAAGACCAAGCGCAAGGTCAAGACGCGGGGGCGGCGCCTGGTCGCGGCGCGCCTCGGCTTGCGCACCGGCGACTGGTCGCTTGCCGCCGCGCCTGCCGCCGGGCAGGCCGGCGCCGGCGCCGGCATCACCACGACGGCGAACGAGCGCCGACTGGTGCTCAAGGTCCGGCGCACCTTCGAGCTCGGGAAGGCGTTCGATCTTGCGAAAGCCGCCCCGGAGGATGGTCTCGAAGATCTCCTCGCAACGATCGGCAGTCTGTACGCGCAGGTGAGCCGCCGGCCGGCGGCTGCCGCGCGGGAGGGGCAATCATGATCGGACGACCGCCGGGACCGCCCGGGGCGCCGGGGGCGCCCGCGGCACTGGGACCCCATTGGCTGGGAGCTTCTCCGGGTGGGAGCTGCCAGGTCACGGTCGGGTTCTTCACTCATCGTGTCTGCGGCCAGCCCGGCGCCGGCAGCTGCGGCGGCTGTGGGCGCTCTGCTTGCACGGACCACCTGCGGCGGGACCTCGGGCTCTGCGTCGAGTGCGCGGCGCGGCAGCGGGAGGGCGGCGTGCTCGACGACTTGGCCGACGACATGTCGTTCTATCTCTATCGCCAGGGTTTCTACCGGCGCGTCTATGGCGATCGCTACACCGGACTGACGTTCTTCGACGAGATGGACCGCGGCGCCCTCGACCACGGCAACCTCGCGCAGGACGAAGCCGTGGACGCCGATGCCGACCAGGCGAGCGCCCTCGACAGCTGATCCCACCACGGCCGGGAAGCTATCAGGCCCGGCGGGCACGGGCTCGGCAAGGACCAGCGACGCGAGGAGCTTCGACCGCGGGTGACGACTAGATGATCGCGAGTCAGCAGGGCCGGTCGGGCGCTTCTCGACCGCCGCGGCCCTTGCGGCCCCTGTGGCTGACCGAGACCTATCCGCCCTCCCGCGGCGGCATGGCCCAGTCGTGCGATCGCATCGTGCACGCCCTGCGCTCGCTGGGGGTCGCGGTCGACCTGGTGCATCTCGAGCGCCGGCCGGTCGAACCGCGGATCTCGGTCCGCCGCCACGGCCGGGACTTCATATGGCCCTTGAACGGCGACGGCGCCCACGCCCTCCGCTGCCTCTGGGCCCGGGTGGAGCAGGACGCCGAGCGCCAGCGCATCACCCACGTGGTGGCTTTTGGCGGCCTGCTGCCCCTGCTCGCCGGTCCGGCCTTTGCCGCCTGGCTGCCGGCGCCGCTGGTCACGCTGATCCGCGGCAACGATCTCGACGTCGGGATCTTCCAGTCCCAGCGAGCCGACGTCGTGCACCGCGCCCTGGCGTCCTCGGCGCGGGTCTGCGCGGTCAGCAGCGACAAGGCCCGGCAGATCGCCGCCCTGCTGCCGGCCGCCCCGCCGCCCGCCGTCATTCCCAGCGGCATCGACCTCGAGCGCTGGCAGCCGCAGCCGGCCGACCTCGACCGTGCCGCCGCCTGGCGCCGCACCATCGCTCCCGGCCGCCGCATCCTGGGTTTCTTCGGCCACGTCAAGCGCAAAAAGGGAGGCATCTTCCTCCTGGAAGCGCTCCTGCGCTCCGGCCTCGCCGGCCGCTTCCAGGTCCGTTTCGTCGGCGAGTTCGACGAGGAGGTGACGGCCTGGCTTGCCGCTCACGGCGCCGAGCTGGCCCACACCGTCGAGCCCTTCGTCGATCGTTACCAGCTGCTGGAGCGTTATCCCGCCTGCGACCTCATGGTGTTGCCGTCCTTTTACGACGGCGCGCCCAACGTCATGGTCGAAGCCGCGGCGCTGGGGGTCCCCATCCTGGCCGCCCGCACCGGCGGCATGGCCGATCTTCTGGAGGAGGGCCGGCACGCCTTCCTCTTCGCTCCCGGCTCGGAGGAGGAGCTGACCCAGGCCCTGCAACGGGCGGCAACCGCCACGGCCCCCGACCTGGCGCGGATGGGCGATGCCTGCCGGGATCTGGCCAGGTCCCGTCTGGATCACCGCCGCGAGGCCGAGGACTATCTCCGGGTGCTGGTAGAGGTTGCCGCGCGGTGGCCAGGGGAGGCAGGCGGCGAGGCAGTCAGCGGAGCCAGCCCGATGATGGCCACGCCAGGCCGGCGGTCCGATCCATGATCGTCTGTTACGCCCTGGGAGGCGGTCTCGGCCACATCACCCGCGCCCGCGCCCTGCTGCACACCCTGGGCAAGGGGGCCGAGCCGGTCACCGCCCTGGTCAGCTCGCCGCAAGCCCTCGACCCGAGGGCCCTGGGCCACTGGTCTGCCCTCCTGGCCCCGCCGGAAGCCACGTCCTCGCCGAAGGCCCTGGGAGATTGGGTCGCCAGCACCCTGGGGCGTCTGAAGCCGCAGGCCCTGTACGTCGATGCCTTCCCAGGAGGCATCCTGGGAGATCTTTGCGGCCGCCGGTGGCCGCCAGGCATGCAGCGGTTCCACGCCGCCCGCCGCCTGCGCTGGCAGGTCTACCGGCGGCGCCTCGCCGGCGACCTGCCGTTCTACGAGCGGACCTACGTTCTTGAGCCCCTGGAAGACGCGCACCGTGCCGTTCTCGGCATCAACTCCGAGTATCTGGAAGGACTGGAGGTTCAAGATCCGCCGGAGGCGCTCCGGGCGCCGACCACCGAAGCCGCCGGCGGAAAGGCGCCGGTCCAGCGAGGAGCCTGGCTCGTGGTCCACTCCGGGCCAGCCGCCGAGATCAACCACCTGGTCGCCTACGCCGCCGACCTGCGCCGCCAGGAGGGGAGTGTGGCTCCCCTGGTCCTCGTCGCTCCCGCCAGCCCCCCCAATCTACTCGCCGGGTTGATCCATGTGGATCGCTATCCTGCGTGGCCCCTCTTCCCGAGCGCCACTCGAATCGTCACCGCCTGCGGCTGGAACGCCATGCGCCAGACCGCGCTCCTTCGGGACCGCCACCATTTCCTGCCATTTCCTCGGTCCTTGGATGATCAGTTCGAGCGCGCTGCCTGCAGACTGCGCCAGCGGGCTACGGCAGGGGGCCGAACCAGCACTGGCACTGGGGCTGGCCGTTCGAGCACTCGTTGCCATAAGGGGTAATGCAAATGCCGTATCCCTGCCTGCCCTGGAGGATGCAATCCTGGCCGTAGATGGCGCCCTGGCAAGGGCTCTTGCTGCACGCGCCGCAGGTGGTGCTGAGCAAGAGCGGCGCCGGGTTGAGCTGCGGCAGGCTCAGGCTCGGCGGGCTCGTGCCGAGGACGGACAGCGAGAGGCCGCATGCCGCCGGGGAGGCGCTGACGGCCGGCGTGGCAGAGGCAGCCGGCGCGGCAGGGGCAGCAGCCGGCGCCTCGGCAGGGGTGGCGGTGGCGGCAACGCCGCCAACCAACAGCAGGGCGAAACCGCAGAGCAGAGCGAATCGGAGCTCCATCTTCTCTCTCCTTTTCCTGCGAGTCTCCCGCGGCGCGATGAACCTTCGCGGCGGGCGGTGGGCCGAGAAGCGACTGTACACTTTCAGAAAATTCTTCGCGATACCCCCCCAGGGGCGGTATCCGGCTCCCGGTCAGTGCCCGCTGGTCCCGCCGCGAAAGCCCGCGAACAGGGAGTCCAGGTCGTAACTGAGGCCAAAATGCCCCCTGACAGTGCTCGCCGTCAGGAGGTCAGTCCGGTTCGCGTAGCTGATCCCTATCGGCGCCTTGATGCCGTTCTTGAAGTTGAGCGTGAGTCCGATCTGGCCGATGGCGATGGTTCCCTTGGTCGCGAGCAGCACCGAAGCGTCTCCGGGGAGAGAGATGCTCGTGCCGGGCGCCAGGTTGCCGCTGGGGATGGTCAACAGCGCGTTGTCCGCCATCCATTGAAAGTAGAAGCCGGCGCTCATCGAGACGCCTACCGGCGAACCGTCGGAAATCAGGCCAACGTCGAGCTGCAGTGCTGCCTGGGCATCCCTGAAACGGCGGACCGCGCCGCCCGGTGGTGCTTGGTCGTACCAGGTTCCGGCCGAATTGAAGGTGAGCTGATGCTTGCCGGCCGGATCGAGCCGGGCGCTGACGATGAGCCTGCCGGTCGACTGTCGAGGCTCGTTCAAAGGCTGCTCGCTGTCGTATTCGGCAGAGCAGGTAACGCGGTTGACGAGGGTCTCGAAAGCGCGATCGCGGTTGCCAAAGTAGGTGCCCATCTCGGTCAGCAGGCCGGCTGCCTTCTTGTCCAGGTCAGGAACGTGCGCCCTGGCGATCGCCACCAGGTCCGCTCCGGCGTTGGTCAGGATTGACGCCAGACCCCTCATGGTGCGGGCGGCAGGCGACGCCAGTTGCCCGGCGTAGCTCTCCACCCACTGGTCATAGTCCGCGAAGCCGCCGCTTCCCAGGGGCGCCAGCAGGGCCGCGGCGGCTTGCGCATACTTGTCGGCGCTCGGCAGGCTCTGCACCTGGGCGATGAAGTCGCCGGCCGGTATCTTGCGGCGGACGTTGAAGTCATACCGGAGCGTCCAACCCGAGAACTCCTGGCCCGTACCTCTCAGCACGCCGTTGTTGGAGCCGCCGGCCCCGGCAGAGGACGAATTTTGGGATCCGGCGGTATCGAAAGAAAGACTGAAGGTGAGATTCTGCAGAGCGCTCTGCACCGGGCACCCTGAGGCGAAGACCGAACAGTAGGGAAGCTGCTGCGCGCCCACCACCAGGCGGCTGACGCTCAGTGCATCGCCACGGAAGGTGGCGACAGACTTGTCATCGCTCCGAGTCAGTGCTCCCTGCTCGACGGCGAGCCCGAGGATCTGGGTTACGGCGCCCTTGGAGACCAGGCTGGTCGTGCCCTCCGACGAAGGCGTGGCTCCGGGCTGCTTGTCGAGCCTGGCATCCTCGACGGCCTTGAGCATGATGTTATAGCCCGTTGCGCCGGCAGCCAGCAGGGCCAGTCTTTCGACGTTGCGGCCGCTGACGGCCAGGAACTGGCGGCGTTCTTCGAGCGTGGCGGTTCCGGCGAGGATGTGCTCCAATGCATTGGGAACCGAGAGATCACCATAGGGCAGACCCGCCGCCGTTGGCTGTGCCTGGCCGGTAGCGGCAGGAATCAGCAGCATGAGGACGCCGATGAGGCTGCGCATGGGCATGTACCACCCTCCTTGCGAATCGGGGTCAGGTGCCTTGAATGAAGAAGACCCGGGGAAAGGCATCGTCGAAGACGAGCTCTTGGAGGAGATTGGCCGTGCCGTTGCATTTCTCATTGATGCGTGTCAGGTCTCCGGGTTGATTCACCACGATGACCACCAGCACCTTGCGCCCGGGTTTTATCGTAAAGGTCCACGGCGGCGGAGCGGGCTGGCCCTGCTGGGGGAGAGGCTGGCCATCGTAATTGACGCTGGTAATGACGGCAGCAGTACCGGTGACCGTGAGCGTGACATCCTGGCCGGCTGGCCCGGAGAACGTAAAGGGCGGATGAGCGACTTTGGTAAGCTTGCAGGCCATTGCACACCTCCTTGGCAAGCCGAACAGGGTCGGCGGCAAACTTGCACGTCAGCAGCCTCCGCATCAACGGCCGCGCCGCGTATGCAGATCGGGCTGACAAGCCCCCGCACCCAATGGATGAATCGGGCGCTCCGAGTCGAGTCAGGGGTGCTGTCCTGTGCTGGATAGTGTAGACGAGAAGTGGAAATATCAACAAATATAAATATGCGGTGAGGATAATTCGCGATGGTGCCGGAGGACGCTGCGTTCGAGGTCGATCGCGCGCGAGGTCGGGGGGAGACTCCTCGCCGACGCCTCGCGCAGCCAATTGACTTGGGCCCGCTTCGCAGGCAGCATGTCCGCAAGTACGCGGCCGACGCGGGTCGCTCCGGGTTGGCGCCCGCCGCCAATCCACGGCCCTCGCAAAAGGGAGGGAATCATGAAGCGAACGGCAGCGCTCCATGCCAGTCTGGGCTTGTGCCTGGCCGCCGGTGCCGCGGCGGCAGCCGCGCAGCAGGTCGTCTACAGCAACTTCCTGGCTAATGACGGGTTCTACCCGGACCCGGCCGACAGCCAGGTGCTGACCGACCATGGCGCCGATCCCTCGACCGGGCTGCCCACCCGCAACATCGTCGCGATTCCCTTCACGGTCCCGCCCGGGCTGCAGTACTGCGTCGATCACGTCGAGGTGGAGGCATCCCAGGCCACCGGCTCGCTGAGCCTGAAGCTCGAGGCGATGATCGGGACCCGCCCCGGCTCCTGGTTCTTCCAGGCCACCGGCGCCAACATCACGGAGTATCCCCGGCTGGTGTCGATCGCGGGCTCGACGGTCCTGGCGCCCGGCACCACCTATTACCTACAGCTGGCGGTCGAGGAGCCGTCGCTGGCTTCCGGCTCCGTCGTCTGGTACGCGAACAACGCGGGGATCCAGGATACCTACTACGTCAACTCGCAGGACGGCACGGGCTTTTCAGCGTCCTTCGGCCAGCTGCCGGTGTTCCGCGTCCTCGGCGCACCTTGCCCGGCTCCGGCGGTGTCGCCCTCCTACTCCGCCTTCGCGACGCTGGTCGAGAGCCCGGCCGCGACCGCGGAGGTTCGGATGGAGGTGAGCTGCCCGGGGGCGGCGCAGCCGCTGTTCGTCTGCCCGGTGGCGGTCCAGGCCTCGTCCGGCGCCGGCTCCGCCTCGCTGTGCCAGCTGCTTGCCGACGGCATCAACCGGCATGCCTACACGTGCTGGTTTCCGGCAGGCACGGCCGATCCCGCGGAGCCCAACGCCTTCCACGCCGACTGCAACGGCGACAGCCTGCGCATCACCAACGCCGAGACCGGGCTATGCGGCGGCGCCTTCGTCGCCGCCGACGTCGTCGAGGACCTCGCGCCTGCCGGCGCCGGGCGGGCAGCGAGATTCGGCTCCTACGAGGCCGATTCGATCGGCGGCACGCTGCAGCTCGAGTTTGGCGGCGCGGTGAGCGGCGCCGCCGCCAACCCGGCCTTCTCCGACAGCGTCACCATCGTGCACCGGGGACTGTCCTCGGGGCAGATCTTCACCGCCGAGGTCCCCCTCGCCGCCGGGACGGACCCTGGCCAGATCGGCGCCCTGCTGGGGCAGGCCTTGCTGCAAGACCGGAGCGTCGCCACGACCGCCAAGGGCATCCGCTTCCAGCCCATGGAGCCTTACGACCTCACGGTCAGCGTCAACGACACCTCGCTCCACTGGGCGCTCTCCCGGTACCCGGACCTCCTGGAGCAATCCGCGAATCACCCCCCGACCCTGCTGCCGAGCTGCTCCTCGACCTCCACCCAGCTGTGCCTGCACCACAACCGGTTCCAGGTGCAGGTTGCCTGGCAGACGCCGCAGGGCACGACCGGGGTCGGAACCGCCTTCCAGGCGACCGACGACTCGGGAACCTTCACCTTCTTCAACGGCAACAACCTCGAGCTGGTGGCCAAGGTCGTGGATGCCTGCGGCCTGTCGCAGAAGCTCTGGTTCTTCGTCTCGGGCCTGACCAACGTCGGCGTGGACCTCACGGTCACCGACACCGTCACCGGACAGACCAGGACCTACCACAACCCGGTGGGAGCGCCCTTCCAGCCGATCCTGGACACGTCGGCCTTCGCCGGCTGCTCCTGAGCCGCGCCTGACCGGCGCCGCCTGACGGACCCGCGCCTCGGCCGGGGCGTCGGCCGGGCGCGGCGGCCGGACGGCGTGGGGGCGTGGGGACGCAGCGGCGTGGCGGCGTCGGGGCGCGGCGCATGAGGGTTGACTCCGCGCCGGCCAGAACCTACTATACGCCGTATAGTGGAGCCGAGGATGGACCCCGCCGACCAGCAGCCAGACCAACCCCAGCCGGCGGCCCGCCGTGGCCGTGCCGACCACAAGGAGTCGGTGCGGCGGGTCATCCTCGACGCCGCCCGCGAGCTCTTCGTTTGCGAAGGCTACGGCAACGTGTCGCTGCGCAAGATCGCGCAGCGCATCGGCTACACGCCGATGGCCATCTACGTGCATTTCCGCGACAAGTCCGAGATCCTGGACTGCATCTGCGAGGAGAGCTTTTCCTGCTTCCGGGCCAATACCGAGCGGCTCGACCAGCTCGGGCTGCCGCCGCGCGAACGCCTGGCCGCCGGCCTGCGCTTCTACATCGACTTCGGGCTCGAGCATCCCCACCACTACCAGCTCACCTTCATGACCCCGCCCTGCGGCGGCCAGAGCCTGGGCCGCCGCAAGGAGATCGGCCAGGACTGCTACCAGCGGATGCGCCGCCGCGTGGCGCTCTGCATGGCGGGCCCCCTGGCCCTCCCGGCTCCGCAGATTCCTCCAGATTCCCGGCTTACCCCCGTATCCCAGGAGCCGCCGGTGCCCCAGGAGCCCCCGGAGATCACCGCGCTCGCCGAGAGCCCCGAGGTCGAGCTGGCAAGCCAGGCGATCTGGACGGCCATGCACGGCCTGGTGTCGCTGCTCATCGCCCGCCCCGAGTTTCCGTGGCTCGAGCGCGAGCGGCTGATCGAGACGGTGATCGACAACGCGCTGCGGACGCTGCGGCCCGCGGCGAGCAAGGGCGCGGCCGGCGCCTGAGCGGCGGACCACCTCAGAGACTGTTCTGATGGCCTCCGATTCCATAGCCACCGGCGGGCGCCCCGCGGCGGGCGCGGACGAGATGACGATCAGCCCCTGGCTGATCTCCATGGTCGTGGTGCTCGCCACCTTCATGGAGGTGCTCGACACCAGCATCGCCAACGTCTCGCTGCCCCACATCGCCGGCAGCCTGTCGGCGAGCACCGACGAGAGCACCTGGGTGCTGACCTCGTACCTGGTCGCCAATGCCATCGTCCTGCCGCTGTCGGGCTGGTTCTCCAACCTGTTCGGCCGCAAGCGCTTCTACATGACCTGCGTGGTGCTGTTCACCGCCAGCTCGTTCCTCTGCGGCCTGGCGCCGACCCTGCCTCTCCTGATCTTCTTCCGCGTGCTGCAGGGGCTGGGGGGCGGCGGCCTGCAGCCGAGCGCCCAGGCGATCCTGGCGGACGCCTTCCCGCCGGAGAAACGCGGCATGGGCTTCTCGGTGTACGCGATGGCGGTCGTCTTCGCGCCCGCCATCGGTCCCACCCTGGGCGGCTGGATCACCGACAACTTCAACTGGCGATGGATCTTCTATATCAACGTGCCGGTGGGCATCGTGTCGTTCGTGCTCACCGGCGCGCTGATCAAGGACCCGGCCTACCTGGTCGAGCGGGTCAAGCAGCTGCGCGGCAAGCTGCACATCGACTACGTCGGCATCGGTCTGCTCACCATCGGCCTGGGCTTCCTGCAGGTGGTGCTCGACAAGGGACAGGAGGACGACTGGTTCGGCTCCAACTTCATCCTGGTGTCGGCGGCGGTCTCGGCCGGAGCGCTGCTCGGGGTGCTGTGGTGGGAGCTCAGGGCGGGGAATCCGATCATCGACCTGCGTCTTTTCCGCGAGCCCAATTTCGCGAGCGCCAACGTGCTCATCTTCGGTCTCGGCTTCGCGCTCTTCGGCAGCACCGTGCTGGTGCCGCAGTTCCTGCAGGCGCTGATGGGCTACACGGCGACCGAGAGCGGCAAGGTGCTGTCGCCGGGCGGGGTCGCGGTGATGCTGATCTTGCCGATCACCGGCGCGTTGATCAACCGGGTGGGGGCGCGGACGCTGATCAGCATCGGCCTGGTCATCGCCGGCGGCGCGCTGTGGCTGACCTCGCACATCAACCTGCAGGTCGATTACTGGACGATCACCAACTACCGCATGCTGGTGGGCATCGGCATCGCGTTCCTGTTCGTGCCGATCTCGACCGTGGCGTTCTCGCGCCTGCCGCCCGAGAAGAGCAACGCCGCGTCGGCGCTGTTCAACCTGGCGCGCAACCTGGGAGCGAGCTTCGGCATCGCCACGGTCACCAACATCGTGGTGCGCCAGAGCCAGGTGCACACCAACCTGCTGGTGTCGCACGCCGCGGCCGGCAGCACCCCCTACAACCAGGTGATTTCCGGCCTCACCCAGCGGCTCGTCCAGAGCGGCGCCTCGGCCTTCGATGCCGGACGGCAGGCGACCGCGATCGTCGCCCGCACCATCGCGCAGCAGGCGGCGGCGCTCGCCTACCTCGACGCCTTCCGCTTCGTGGCGATCGCCTGCTTCGCGATGCTGCCGTTGACCTTGCTGATCAGGAAAGTGGCGACGGGCAAGGGAGTCGTCCACGTCGATTGAGAGCGCAGTGGCCGGTCGAGGGGAGGGAGCGAAACCCGTGATGAATGGAAGCTCGAGCAAGAGCGCCGGGCGGTCGGCGGCGCCGGCGCGGCGGCGGTTGATGCCGGGAGCGCCGTGGCTGCTCTGCCTGGCCGCTCTGACCACTGTGCCCGTCAGCTGGGCGCGGCCGGCGGCGGCGCAGATCATCGTCGCCGGCGGGGGCGGCGCCGGCACGCCGGCGCCCAGCATCCCGACACCCCTGCCGCCGGCGCCGACGCCGGCGGCGGTCGTCGCCGGTCCCAGCGCCTACCAGGGCAGCGTGCCCACCGGCGAGGCGACCTCCGAGGTGCTGCAGCTGTCGCTCGCCGACGCGCTCGAGCGAGGGCTGCGGGCCAACCTGGGAGTCATCGACAGGGACCTCGACAGCCGGCTGGCGCAGGCGGACCGGCAGCGGGCGCTGTCCAACCTGCTGCCCCAGCTCACCGGCAGCGTGCGCCACCAGACCGGCGAGGTGGACCTGGTGACCTTCGGCTTCAAGCTCCCGGGCATCCCCAACGTGATCGGCCCGTTCAGCTACCAGGACGCGCGCGTGACGCTCACCGAGCAGCTGCTCAACCTGCAGTCGCTGTACGACTTCCGCTCGGCGCGGGAATCCGCCCATGCCGCCGAGCTGTCGCTCGCCGACGCCCGCGACCTGGTGATGGTGGTGGTGGGCGCCGCCTACTACCAGGTGGTGGCGAGCGCGGCGCGCGTCGAGACCGCGCAGGCGCAGCTCAAGGCGTCGCAATCGCTCGACGAGCTGGCCCAGGACCAGGTGCGCAACGGGCTCACGCCGTCCATCGACGGCTTCCGCGCCACGGTGCAGCGCCAGACCGACCGGCAGCGGGTGGCGGTCTACGAGGCGACGTTCGAGAAGGACAAGCTGACCCTGGGACGCCTGGTCGGCCTGCCGGCCGGCCAGCGCTTCGCCATCACCACGCCGGTTCCCTACGTGCCCTGGCAGGGTTTCGCCGAGGAGCAGGCGCTCAAGACGGCCTACGAGGCGCGGAGCGACCTCAAGAGCGCCGAGGCCAAGCTCAAGGCGGCCGAGCTCGCCAAGCAGGCGGCCGAGGCGGCTCGGCTACCCAGCCTTGCGGTGTCCGGCGACTACGGCCGGGTGGGCAAGAACCTCGGCGCCACCGACGGCACCTATACCCTGTTTGCCGGGTTGTCGGTGCCGATCTACGAGGGCGGCCGCATCCGTTCCGAGGTGACGCGGGCCGAGGCGACGCTCGAGCGCCGCCGCGCCGAGCTGGCCGACCTCAAGGGGCGCGTCGACTACGAGGTGCGCAGCAACTTCCTCGACCTGCGGGCCGCCGAGACCTCGGTCGAGGTGGCGCGCAGCAACGTCGACCTCGCCGAGCGGACCCTGACCGCGGCCCGGGACCGCTTCGCCAACGGCGTCACCAACAACGTCGAGGTCGTGCTCGCCGAGCAGCAGCTCGCGGCAGCGCACGAGAACTACATCGCCAGCCTCTTCTCGCACAACTTCACCAAGCTCGCGCTGCTGCGCGCGATGGGCCAGGTCGAGCAAGGGGTCAAGCAGTTTCTGAGTGGACAGGCTCCGGGAGGGGCACAGTAGCCATGGCACAGGCAGAGGCAGAGGTCGTGGAGCAACAGAGCCCGCCGGCCCGGCGGGAAGAGCAGCGGCAGCCGGCATCCGAGCGCCCGTCGCCCTCCGGGGCGCCGGGGGGGCAGGGATCGCCGGGCCCCCAGGGATCGCCAGCGCCCCAGGGCGGGCAGCCGCAACCGCCGGCCCGCCGCCAGGGCATGCCGCGCCGCTTCCGGGTCGCCGCCGTGGTGGGGGTTGCCGTGCTGTTGCTGGCCGGGGTGCTCTACTGGCTGCACTCCCGCCAGTACGAGGACACCGACGACGCGGCGGTGGACGGCCACATCCACCCGATCAGCGCGCGGATCAACGGCACCGTGTCCTGGGTGAACCCGCAGGTCGAGGAGAACCGCGACGTGCCGGCCGGCACGGTGCTGGTCGAGATCGACCCGGCTGACTTCAAGGCCGCCGCCGCCACCGCCCAGGCGGAGGTCGATCGGCTGCGCGCCAACGCCGCCGCGTCGAGCGCCGACGTGCCGGTGCAGAGCGCCAATGCCATCGGCCAGCAGCACGTGGCGGAGGCGGCCGTGGCGCAGGCGCGCCAGGCGGTCAGCACCGAGTCCGCCAGCCTGGAGGCAGCCAAGGCGCGGGTCGACGAGGCGCAGGCCAACTACGCCAGGGCCGAGGCCGACCGGCAACGCTACTCCAACCTGCTCGCCAAGCAGGAGATCTCGCGTTCCGAATACGACCAGCGCTCAACCGACGCACGCACCGCGCAGGGTGCGCTCGATGCCGCCAGGTCCGAGGTGGCGGCGGCCACGGCGCGGGTCGCCCAGGCGCGCGCCAACGTCGCGCAACAGCAGGCCAACCTCGCCAAGGCGAGCACCGCGCCGCAGCAGATCGCCGAGGTGCGCGCGCGCTCCGGCTCGGCCAACGCCGACCTGGCAAAGGCCGAGGCGCAGCTCGAGACCGCCAAGCTCAACCTGTCCTACACCCGCATCGTGGCGCCGGTGTCGGGCGTCGTCGGCCGCAAGAACGTCGAGTCGGGCCAGCGGGTGCAGCCCGGCCAGGAGCTCCTGACCCTCATCCAGCTCGACGACGTGTGGGTCACCGCCAACTACAAGGAGACGCAGCTGCGCCTGGTGCGCCCCGGCCAGCCGGCGACGATCCACGTCGACAGCTATGGCGTCGATCTTCCCGGCCGCGTCGAGAGCATCGCCGCCGCCACCGGCGCCCGCTTCAGCCTGCTGCCGCCGGAGAACGCCACCGGCAACTTCGTCAAGGTGGTGCAGCGGCTGCCGGTGCGCATCCGCCTCGACCACGGCCAGGATCAGAAGTACCCGCTGCGCCCGGGCATGTCCGTGGACGTCAGGGTGAAGGTGCGGTAGGCGCCGGCCGCGGCGGCCCTACGGCGGCCGCCCGCCGGGTCACCGGGCGGCGACGAGATAGCCGGCGACCGCCAGGGCCACGAGCAGCAGGGCGAGCGCGGCCAGCAGCACGGTGCGGCGGGTGGAGCCTGGCGGGCCGAGCAGCCGGGAGATGCCGCGCAGGTGCGACAGCAGGCGGACGCGCATCGCTTCCTCGAGCCGGTCGAGGTCGGCGAGCAGGGCGGCGGCGGACGGGTAGCGCTGCTCGGGGTCGCGTTCCAGGCACCTGAGGACCACGATGTCGGTGAGCGGCGGCAACTCGGCGTTGACGTGGCTTGGGAGCGCGAGCTTGCCGACCGGCGTCCGGCCGGTCAGGAGCTCCACGAAGATCGCCCCGGCCGCGTAGATATCGCTGCGCGGGTCGGGCGGCGCGCCGCGGCGCCCGATCTGCTCGGGAGCGAGGTAGTGCATCGAGCCCAGGGCGTAAGCGCCGGTGCGCAGGGTGGTGTCGAGCTCGGCGGCGACGTCGAGCTCGCTGGGCCCGAAGTCGGCGATCTTGACCGCGCTGACGTCAGGAGACACCAGCACGTGGCGCGGCGAGAGGTGTCCATGCACGAAGCCGCGCGCATGCGCGAAGACCAGGCCGCGGCAGACCGCGCGCAGCACCCCGATCGACTGCGGGATGGTGAGGCGGCGCTCCTCGAGCAGGCGCTCGAGCGAGGTCCCGGCGAAGAGCTCGGTGGCGAGAAAGACCCGGTCGCCCTCCTGCCCGGTCGCGACCACCTGCAGGATGTTGGGATGGGAGAGCTGGATGACGGCCGGGGGGACGGGGAGCTGCAGCGAGAAGACCTTCAGCGCCACGGCGGCGCCGCTCGGGCCGACGGCCTTGTAGACGCTCGACACGCCGCCCTCGCGGAGCGTCTCGAGGATGCGGTACGGGCCGATCGTCTCAGGTGTCATCGGTCTCGAAGATCATAACCGTGTCGCCGACGGCGATGCGGTCGAGCGGCGAGAGCGCCGCACGGCTGACCGCCTGGCCGTTGAGGCGGGTGCCGAAGCTGCTGCCCAGGTCGGTGACCACGTAGCTGCCATTCTCCCAGGCGATCCGCAGGTGCTCCTTGCTGGCGTTGGGATCGGTGAGCGCCAGGGTGCAGCCGCGGGAGCGTCCGACGGTGGCGGGCGAGCCGGAGAGCGCCAGCGAGCTGCCGCGCTCGGAGCCTTCGAGGACGTACAGCCGGGCCGGGACCGGGGCGTCCTCCTGGGCCCCCGGCGCCGCGGCGGCCGGATGGAACGCCAGCCCGGCAGGAGGTGCCTGGGGCGCCGCCTCCGCCTCGGCCGCCGCGCCGGGATCGCTGGCCAGGCTCTTCGCGCCGCCGGCACCGGGCGCCCCAGCCGCCGGCCCGCCGCCGCGCGCCGCGCCGGCGGCCGCCACGCCGGGGCGCTGCGCCTTGGGCCCGCGCGACGCGTGCCTCGGCGCCAGGTGCAGGGTGCGGGTCGGGTAGGGGATGCTCATTCCCGCCTTGCGCAGCTCCTCCCAGACGCGTGAGCGCAGGTCGCTGCCGATGCGCGGCGAGTTGGCCACGTCGTCGATCCAGATGCGCAGCTCGTAGACCACGGCGCTGTCCTCGAACGCCACGACATAGACGTCCGGCGACGGCTTGTCGAGCGTTCCCGGCACGCCGGCGGCGCAGTCGGCGAGGACGCGGCGGACGCGGTAGGGCGGCTCCTTGTAATGGACCGGCACGCGGACGCGCTCGAGGTGCAACGGGTGGGGGTAGTAGAAGTTGTGGACCCGCTCGTCGGCGAGCTTGGCGTTGGGGATGACGATGTTGTCGTTGTCGCGGGTGCGCAGGTGAGTGGTGCGCCAGGTGATCGCCACCACCCTGCCTTCCTGATGGTCGCCCACCCGGATCCAGTCGTTGATGCGGAACGGCCGTTCGAGGCTGATCACCAGGCCGGCGAAGAAGTTGGCCAGGATCGGCTGCAGGGCGAGGCCGAGCACCAGCGAGGTGACGGCACTGGTCGCCAGCAACGGCCCGATGTCGAACCCCGGAAACACCAGCTTGAGGGTGATCAGAGCGGTGACGAGGTAGACCAGCGCCATGGCCACGGCCGGCAGCAGCGGCGGCAGGCGCACCCCCCTCTGCCCCAGCAGGTGGACGTCGAACAGGAACATCGCCAGCAGGCGAAGGACGGTGGTCAGGCCGAGGAACAGCAGCGTCCAGGAGAGCGCGGCGGGCAGCCACGCGTAGCCGGGCCGCAGCCGGCCGAAGACCAGCAGCGTCGCCGCCAGCGCCGCCACGATCAGCGGGAAGGTCAGCTGGCGCACCAGGAAGGACCGGCGCCGCAGGAAGCTGATGGCGATGACCAGCACCGCCAGCACGCCGGTGCTGCCGAGCAGCGCCATGGCTGCGATCGCCGAGATCGATGAGGTCGCCGAGATCGCCGCGGTCGCCGTGGTCGCCGCGGAAGCCGGGGTCAAGGCCGCGCCTCGAGGCGGGCGGTACGGGCGGTGCGCACCTCGGTCGTCGAATCCCGCATGCCATCATCCTCGCGCTTCAGGTGTGACAGACCTGCCGCATTGTAGCCCGAAGGTCCGGCCGGCCTTTCCGGGTATGCGCCGTCTCGCCGCTCCGCGCTATCATGCCGCAGCATGAACCGCGCGGCGGTTCTCGAAACCGCCGCGCCATGACCTTCAGGGGAGACCTTATGCGTAGAGTCCTCGTTTGTTCATTCGTGGTCGCGCTGCTGCTGTGCGGGCTGGCGGCGCTGCATCCGGCTGCCGCGCAGCCGGACGCCAAGCATTCGAGCCATGACGCGATGCCGGCGCCGGCCGCGCCGGAAAAGGCCGCGGGCCCAGCCGCGTCGTCGTCCTCGGCAGCCGCCGAGGCTGCCGGGGTGCGCACCCTCGCCTGGCACCAGATCGCCACGCCCGAGCGCGAGCTGCTCGCGCTGGCGGAGGCCATGCCGGCCGAGAAGTACTCGTGGCGCCCCGGCCAGGGCGTGCGCTCGGTGGGAGAGGTCTACATGCACGTGGCCAGCGCCAACTACTTCCTGCCGACCTTCTGGGGCGTCAAGCCCCCGGCGGGCGTCGACCCGCGCAGCTTCGACAAGGACGGCGGCGACAAGGCGAAGGTGGTGGCGACGCTCAAGGCGTCGTTCGAGCACCTGCACCAGGCGATCGACAGCCTGCCGGACGCCGACCTGGGCAAGCCGGTCGACTTCTTCGGCAGGAAGGCACAGGTCGCGGACATCGTGCTGGGGACCGCGAGCCACGCCCACGAGCACCTGGGCCAGGCGATCGCCTACGCGCGCATGAACGGCGTCGTGCCGCCATGGTCGGCGGCGGAGAACCAGCGGCCTGGCCGCTAGTGAGCTTTTGAGACGGGCCACCAGTGTCCCGGACGGCGCCGGCCTTCCAGAGCCGGCGAGGAGGATCGACATGGTGACGAGAAGGCTCCACTTTGTGACCGCGGTCCTGGCCTTGGCGGCGGCGGCCTCGGTGGCCGGCTGGCCGGCCGCCGCCGCCGCCCGTCAGGGCGCCGCCCCGCCAGGCGGCAAGCCGGCACAGGGCCCTGCCGGCATCGTCCCGCTCAAGGTCAAGCGGCCGCCCGGCCTGCGCGGCGAGATCCAGCAGGAGCTCGACGACGCGGAGCAGAAGCTGGTCGCGCTGGCGAGCGTCGTGCCGCCGGAGAAGTTCGGCTGGCGCCCGGCGCCCGGCGTGCGCTCCTTCGGCGAGGTCTGCCTGCACGTGGCGGGCGGCAACTACGAGATCGGCGGCATGTGGGGGCTGAAGGCGCCGCCTGGCGTGGACCTGGCGAAGATCGAGCAGCAGGGCGCCGACAAGGGCAACGCCATCGCGGCGATGCGGGTCTCGTTCGAGCAGGTCCGCGAGTCGATCGCGGCGATGTCGGACAGCGACGTCGAAAGGTCGATCAGCTACTTCGGCCATCCGGGCACGGTGCGCCTGGCCTTGATCGAAACGGCGGTCCACGCCCACGAGCACCTGGGCCAGGCGATCGCCTACGCGCGCATGAACGGCATCGTGCCGCCGTGGACGGCGGCGGCGAACAGCCGCCGGAACGAGACGACGGCCCCCAAGCCGACGGGCCGGTAGGCGGGGTCCAGTGGTGGTGGCGCCGGCGTGCGTGCCGGGGTTGCTCCGTATCCCGCTCGGTCAGGTCGCCTAGCGGGACCTCATCCGAGCCGTTCGCGGTACAGCTTGTCCATGGCCTGCCGCAGAGCCTCGAGGCGGCCGTTGGCGCCTAGCCTGGCGGCGTCGGCTGCCTTGACCACCAGCGGCCAGTCGAAATCGACGTTGTCGATGACCCGCATCCGCCAGGTCCCTTTGCGCCCGTCCCAGTGGCCGAAGGCGAAGGGCACCATCTCGCCGGTCGGGTCGTCGGCGGCGGCAAGGCGCCAGCCGCTGGGCAGGAAGCTGCGGATCTCGTCCTCGGTGTAAGTCAGCAGTTCGTTGGCAGTCATCGCGGCGGTATTGTGCACCAAAGAGGCCGCTGCCTGCCAGCGCAGCTGTCCCGGCTGTCCCTCTTCGCTTGACCCCCTGGAGGGCGGTTGTTACGATCCGGTGAAGGACCGCCGCCGCGCTCGCGTTTCCCATCGACACCAAGAGGACCTGAATGGAGATCCAGCTCACCGAAGAGCAGTTGCTGCTGCGCGACAACGTGCGGCGCTTCGCCGACGAAGTGGTCCGGCCGCGCGCCAAGGAGATCGACCGGACGGGGGAGTTCCCGCGCTCCTTCTTCAACCAGGCGGGTGAGCTGGGGTTGGCGGGGGTCGCGGTTCCCGAAGGCTACGGCGGCGGCGGCATGGACACCCTCTCCTACAGCCTGGTCATCGAGGAGATCAGCCGCGTCTGCGCCAGTTCCGGGGTCATCCTGTCGGTCAACAACTCGCTGGTCTGCGATCCGATCCTGAAGTTCGGCAGCGAGGAGCAGAAGCGCGACTTCCTGACCCCGCTCGCCTCCGGCAGGAAGCTGGGCTGCTTCGCCCTGACCGAGCCCGGCGCCGGCAGCGACGCGGCGAGCTTGCGCACCCTGGCGCGCCGCGACGGCGAAGACTACGTGCTGGAAGGCAACAAGGTGTTCATCACCAACGGCACCCACGCCGACCTCGCCCTGGTCTTCGCCACCGTCGACCCGGAAAGGAAGCATCGCGGCATCACCGCTTTCCTCGTCGGCACCGACTCGCCGGGCTTCCATCGCGGCGTGCACGAGACGAAGCTCGGCGTCAACGCCTCGGGCACGACCGAGCTGGTCTTCGAGAGCGTGCGGGTGCCGGCCGGCCAGCGCCTGGGCGAGGAAGGCGAGGGCTTCAAGATCGCCATGGCGACGCTCGACGGCGGCCGCATCGGCATTGCCGCGCAGGCGGTCGGCATCGCCCAGGCGGCGCTCGACGACGCCCTGGCGTATGCCCAGCAGCGGGAGCAGTTCGGCCAGCATCTCGCCGACTTCCAGGCGATCCAGTTCTACCTCGCCGACATGGCGACCGAGCTCGACGCCGCGCGCCTGCTGACCTGGAAGGCGGCCTGGGCCAAGGACCAGGGCAGGCGCTACACGCTCGAGGCCGCCCAGGCCAAGCTCTATGCCTCCGAGATGGCGCAGCGCGTCACCAACAAGGCGCTGCAGATCCACGGCGGCTACGGCTATTCGCGCGAGTACAACGTCGAGCGTTACTTCCGCGACGCCCGCATCACCGAGATCTACGAGGGCACCAGCGAGGTCCAGAAGATGGTGATCGCCGACTGGGTGCTCGACAAGGCCTGAGCGGCAGCCGCAAGGGCCGCTCCCCAAGCAGATGCCGCCCGGAGACGCCATGCCAGCCACGCCAGCCGCCGCCGCCACGCCAGCCACGGCCGCCACGCCGGCCACGGCCGCCGCGCCGGTCGGGCCGGTCGCGCCGGTCACGCCCGTCACAGGCATCAGGCGGCAGGGCTCCCCAGCAGCCGCCCCCGGGGCCAAGGAAGCCGGCATCGGCTTCGCTCTCGGCGAGGACCAGGAGCTGCTGCGCGACCAGGTACGGCGTTTTGCCGAGGAGCGCATCCGCCCCGGCGTCCAGGAACGCGACCGCAACCATCGCTTCCCGGCCGAGATCGTCGCCGAGATGGGAGAGCTGGGATTGCTCGGGATGCTGGTGGGGGAGGCGTACGGCGGTGCCGGCGCCGACGTGCTGACGTACGCCCTCGCCGTCGAGGAGCTGGCTCGCGTCTGCCCGGCGACGGCGGTGACGATGAGCGTCAGCAACTCGGTGTGCTGCTGGCCGATCGCTCGTTTCGGCAGCGAGGAGCTGAAGCGGCGGGTGCTGCCGGAGCTGGCGGGCGGTGCGCTCGGCGCGTTCGGCCTGACCGAGCCGGGCGCCGGCAGCGACGCCGCCAGCCTGCGCACCAGCGCGCGGCGCGATGGCGGCTCCTGGGTGCTCACGGGCGAGAAGGCGTGGATCAGCAATGCCGGCTTCGCGCGCTGGTACGTGGTGGTGGCGCGCACCGACCCCCAGGCGGGCAAGCGGGGCATGACCGCTTTCGTGGTGCCGGCGGATGCGCCCGGTTTCGCGGTCGGCGAGCCGGAGGAGAAGCTCGGCCTGCGGGCCTCGCGCACGGCGCCGATCTACTTCAACGACTGCCGGGTGCCCGCCGGCAACGTGCTCGGCGCTCCCGGCGAGGGGTTCAAGATCGCGCTGGCGACCCTCGATCACTCGCGGGTCGGCATCGGCGCCCAGGCGGTCGGCATCCACCAGCGGGCGCTCGAGCTGGCGATCGCCTACGCCCGCGAGCGCGTGCAGTTCGGGGTGCCGATCGTCCAGCACCAGGCGATCCGCTTCCGCATTGCCGAGATGGCCACGACGCTCGCGGCGGCGCGCCTGCTGACCTGGCGGGCAGCCATCGCCGCCCAGGCCGTTCATGACGCCGCCGGCGGCGGACCGATCGACGGCGGGGGGCCGGCCGCCGCGGCAGCCGGGCGCCTGGCCGCCGAGGCCAAGGTGTTCGCCTCCGAGGCCGCCAACCGCGCGTGCCAGGAGAGCCTGCAGATCCACGGCGGCAACGGCTTTCACGCCGACTACGAGATTTCGCGGCTGTACCGCGACGTGCGGGTGACGACCATCTACGAGGGCACCAGCGAGATGCAGCGGCTGGTGATCGCCCGTCACCTCGTCGGTGCCCCGCGAAAGCGCACTGCGGCAGCCGGCGCCGAGTGAGCAACCCCGTCCTCATCGCCGGCCTCGCCTGCGTCCTCGGGGCGGTCGTCGCCTGGCTGTTCGCCGATCTGCGCGGCCGTTCGGGGCGCGCCATGCTCGAGGAGCGGCTGCGCGGCCGCGCGGCACGCCTCGAGGAGCTCGAACGGCAGCTGGCGGCGCGCGACCGCGAGCTCGAGGAGCGCCGGCGGCAGGCAGCGGATCTCGGCACCCGGGTGGCGGAGCTGACGGTCGCCATGGCCGCGGAGCGCCAGCAGAGCGCCGATAAGGTGAGCTTGCTCGAAGACGCGCAAGGCCGGCTCGGCGACGCCTTTCGCGCCCTGTCGGCCGAGGCCCTGCAGCGCAACAACCAGTCCTTCCTCGACCTCGCCAAGACGACCCTCGAGAGCTTCCAGCGGGGCGCCCGGCAGGACCTCGATCTGCGCCAGCTGGCGATCGGTGAGATGGTGCGGCCGCTCGGGGAATCGATCGGCAAGGTCGACCAGAAGCTGCTCGAGATCGAGAAAGAGCGGGCCGCTTCCTATTCGAGCTTGACCGAGCAGCTGCGCAGCATGCGGGAGAGCGAGTCCAAGCTCGAGCGCGAGACCAGCCGGCTGGTCAACGCGCTGCGCACTCCGGCGGCGCGCGGCCGCTGGGGGGAGATCCAGCTGCGGCGGGTGGTGGAGATGGCGGGCATGCTCGACCATTGCGATTTCGTCATGCAGTCCGAGATCGTCACCGACGAAGGCCGGCTGCGTCCCGACATGGTGGTGCGGCTGCCGAACGGCAAGCAGGTGGTGGTCGACGCCAAGGCGCCGCTCGAGGCGTACCTGGAAGCCATCGACCTCGCCGACGAAGACCAGCGGCGTGCCAAGTACGCGGCCCATGCCGGCCAGATCCGCAGCCACCTGCTGAAGCTCAGCGAGAAGAGCTACTGGAGCCAGCTCGACGGCGCTCCCGAGTTCGTGGTCCTCTTCTTGCCGGGAGAGGTGTTCTTCAGCGCCGCCTTGGAGCAGGACCCGCGGCTGATCGAGTTCGGCGTCGAGCACAACGTGATCGTCGCCACCCCGACCACGCTCATCGCGCTTTTGCGTGCCGTCCACTACGGCTGGCGCCAGGAGCGGATCGCCGAGAAGGCCAGGGAGATCAGCGAGCTCGGCCGGGAGCTGCACGACCGCCTGCGAGTCTTCGCCAACCACCTCGAGGCGCTGCGCCGCGGCCTGGACCGGAGCGTCGAAGCCTACAACCAGGTCGTGGGGTCGCTCGAAGGCCGGGTCCTGCCGCAAGCCCGGCGTTTCCGTGAGCTGGGCGCCGCCGGCGGCGAGGAGATCCCGGTCGCCCACACCATCCTGCGCGGCACGCGGTCCCTGGAACTGCCGCTGGGCGACGTTGCGTCGTCGTCGGCCGTGCCCGCCGCCAAGAATCCGGAAGGCTGATCAGGGCAACCCGCGCGCTACCGGCGTCTCCTGTAGCCACCGTGGGCGCCCCCGGAGCGGACGCGGGTGCTCCTGACCTCTGGAATATGCTCTCGCGACAAGTTTGTTCAAGGATCCATCGTTCAGAAAGCAACGACGTCGATGAAGTTCTGATTGGTGTGCGGCGGGTTGGTGTAGGTGCGCGTCGGGCACGAGTGCCCGCCGCCACAGCCCGCCGCCTGGGTGTCCGTGACGGTGATGGTGAGCGGCGTGTCGGTCATGCTGGCGACGAAGACCCAGTAGTGGCCGTTGACCGCCCTGCCGTCGATGACCTTGAAGGTGAGCTCGATGTTGCTCGGGTCGAAGAATGTGAAGTAACCGCCGGAATCGCTGAGGGGCACGCCCGCCGGGGTTGCACCCGCCTCCAGCGCGGCGACCGCCACCTGGAAGCGCCCGCCGATCAAACCGAGGGTGCCGGCGCGCGGCCGGACGGCGAAGCTCAAGGTGGGGACGTCGAGCAGACTGACGCTGAGCGAGTAGCTTCCTGCCGGCAGCGACGGGAGGCTCCATACCAGGTGCTGCAAGGTTCCGGGAGGCTGTGGCGAGAGCGGGGGCGCCACGACGTAGAGCGTGATCTGGCTGCCCTCGATCGTGATCTGCCCTTCGGCTGCGTCGTTTGGCGCGAAGACGTCCGCGCTCACCAGGATGGCGTCACCCTCCGCCGGCAATGCCGGGCTGAGGTTGATAGGGATCACGGCCTGCGTCTGCGCCGCCATCGGCACGCTGCCGGCGACGGCGGACAGAGTGACCAGCACCAGTGCGACGACCGGAAAAGACCTGCCGACTCGTGTCTTCATGAGACCCCTCCCCTTGGGATTGCTTCGGACTCTTACTTCGAATAACTATATCACAGAATATGGTCTTGCAACATTTCCAAGGCGCCGGCACCGCCTGGATGCTGGCTTGGCGTCGCCGTCCTGGGCCCTCGGCTTCCGGATCGCGGGTCCGCCCCGGAGGCTACTCTTGGCGCAAGGCGATCAGCGGATCGAGCCGGCTGGCGCGGTGGGCCGGGATGGAGCTGGCGAGGACGGCGATCACGACCAGGATCGCCGGCGTGAGGATGAACGTCAGCGGATCGCGGGCGGTGACGCCAACCAGCAGCCCGAGGGAACCGAGCAGGCGGCTGACCGCGAAGGCGCCGCCCAGGCCCAGCGCGACGCCCAGCAGGACCGCCGCCATGCCCTGGCGCAGCACCATGCGCAGGACCGCGGCGGCGGTGGCGCCGAGCGCCAGGCGAACGCCGATCTCGCGCGTGCGCTGCTGCACCAGGTAGGAGAGAACGCCGTAGATCCCCACCGCGGCAAGGGTCAGGGCGAGCAATGCCATAAGGCCCAGCAGCGTGGTCGTGAACCGCCGGGAGCCGAGCGAGGCGGCGCGGATCTCTTCCATGGTCTTGATGTCGTTGACCGGCTGGCCCGCGTCGACGGCCCAGATCTGCTTCTGGATCGCCGCGGTCAGGGCGGGCGAGGCTGCCGCGGTGCGCACCGCGACGCTCACCGGCAGCAGCTGGAAGAACATGGCGACCAGCGGGTCCTGCATCTGCCCCAGCGGCACGTAGAGCAGCGGCGGCAGCTTGCGGTCGAGCCCCTCGTCGCGGGTGTCGCCGACGATGCCGACGATGGTGCGCGGGCCGCGGTCGTGGAGGTCCTTGGCCCCCTCGCCGACGAAGATGCGCTGCCCGATCGGGTCCTCGTGCGGCCAGAAGCGGCGCGCCGCCTCCTGGTTGATGACGGCGACGAGCGGCGCTCCCAGCCGGTCGGCGGCGGTCAAGCCGCGGCCGCGCAAGATCGGGATGCGCAGCACCCGGAAAACGTCGGGGGTCGTGGCGCGGAAGTCGGCGTCGTAGTTGCCGTTGCCGTCCTCGCCGCCGCCCTTGCGCCCCAGGATCTTGAACGACAGGTCGGGACCGCCCTCGAGCGGCAGGGTGGTGGTCACCGCGGCGGCGCGGACTCCCGGCACCGCTTCGATCCGCTCGACGACCTGGGAGCTGAAGCGCTCGGCGGCGGCGGCGTTGCCGTACTTGACGGCGGGCAGCGACAGCTTCATGGTCAGCACGTTGGCGGTGTCGAAGCCCGGAGGCTGCTGCAGCAACCCGACGAAGCTGTGCACCAGCAGCGTGGCGCCGGTGATGAGCACCAGCGCGAGCGCCACCTCGGAGACCACCAGCGCACGCCGCAGCCAATGCCTGCCGGCGCCGCCGGTCGAGCGGTTGCCGCCTTCCTTGAGCGGCTCGTGCAGGTTGGCGCGCGCCGGCTGTGCCGCCGGGACCAGGCCGAAGAGCAGCCCGGAGGCCAGCGAGACCGCCAGCGTGAAGGCGAGGACGCGGCCATCGATCCCCACCTGCGCCAGGCGGTCGAGCTGGATCGGGCTGATCGCCAAAAGCGGCCGGATGGCGGCGGCCCCCAACAGGAGGCCGGCGGCGCCGCCGGCCAGCGCCAGCAGCATGCTCTCGGTGAGCAGCTGGCGGACGATCCGCCACCGGCCCGCGCCGAGCGCCGCACGGATGGCGATCTCGCGCTGGCGGGCCGCTGCCCGCGCCAGCTGCAGGTTGGCGATGTTGACGCAGGCGATCAGCAGCACCGCGCCCACCGCGGCGAGCAGCACCAGCAGCGCGGGCCGCACCCTGCCGTAAAGCCGCTCCTGCAGCGGTTGGGTGGCGAAACTCTCGTGGGGGTCGAGCTCGCGCGGGAACGCCTCGCGGTAGGGACGGGTGAGTGCCTTGGCAGCCGCATAGGCGGTCGCCGGCGGGACGCCGTCGCGCAACCGGCCGAGGAAGTTGAAGTAGTTCGCCTCGTCGACGCTCGCCGGGTCGAGGTCGAACGGCGTCCACAGCTCGGCGACGGCGGGGAAACGGAAGCTGTCCGGCATGACCCCGACGACGGTGTAGGTCTCGCCGCTCAGCTGCAGCTGGCGCCCCAGGACGTGCGGGTCGGCGGCGAACCTGCGGACCCACAGCCGGTGGCTCAGCACCACCACGCGGCGGGCGCCGGGCCGGTCCTCCTCGGCCAGGAAGTTGCGGCCGAGCAGGGGCTGGACGCCGATCGTCGGGAAGAAGTCGACGGAAACGTGCGCGCCCCGAATGCGTTCCGGCAGGCCGTCGCCCACCAGGTTGAAGCCGGTGCCCAGGTTCTCGTAAGCGGCGGTGCGCGCAAAGACCCCTTGCATGCGGCCGCGCAGGAAGAAGAACTTGGACGCCGAGACGGAGTCCGTTTCTCCGTCCTGGAAACGGCGCATGACCAGCAGCAGCCGGTCGGCCCCCGGCAGCGGCAGCGGCCGCAGCAGCAAGCCGTCGGCGACGCTGAAGATGGCGGTGTTGGCGCCGATCGCCAGGCACAGGGTGAGCACGGCGATGACGGTGAAGCCCGGCTCCCGCAAAAGCCCGCGGGCCGCATGGCGAAGGTCCCTCAGCATTGACATGGCAGCCACCTCCCGATCGGTTGGCACTACGAGCCGAAAGTCGGCGAGGTTTCGGCGACGGTGCCTGACTGTCGAACGCCGCACGAAGCAGAGTCTTTTCGGCGGCCGGGCTCCAGCCCGTATTCCAGAGTTTCCGGCACAGTTGACTTATGAGGACTCGACGACGCTGCCGAAATCTCGGCCTAGCGCCCATCCATGAAGGAGCGAGAGGGATGAAAACGAAGAACAGCGTCCGCAAGATCACTCTGAGCCGCGAGACCCTTCGCCTCCTGGAAGGCGAGCAGCTCCTCGAGGCTGTGGCAGGCGTCGCCACGGCCGGCGGCACTTGCCCCTACACCTGCCAGCGGTCCTGCTCCTGTCTCACCCGCTGCCTCTAGGCTAGCAGGCTGCTGAAAAATCCCGCACGCCGCGCTTCGCCCTGCGGGTTGCGGCGGCGCGGGGCCGTCTGCGGCGTTGCCGCTCCTCGACGATGTCCGGGCATCGCCTGTGTCGCGGCGCCTGGCATCCGACCCCGCGGCGCTCGCAACGCGCCGCACGGGCTTTTTCAGCAGCCTGCTAACTAAGGCGGCTGACGAGTCGCCGGCGGCGGGCAGCCGGCGCGCCATCACCAGGGTGCGGTCGTCGGCGAACGGGACGCCGCGCACGAAGGCATCGAGATCGGCGTCGAGCGCCGCGGCGATCTCGCCGCAGCTCGCCTGGCGGTGGCGGCGGCAGAGATCGGCGAGGCGCTCGATGCCGTATTCCTCGCCTTCCGGATCGTTGGCCTCGACGATGCCGTCGGTGTAGAGGACGAGGACGTCGCCGGGTTCCAGGCGCGCCTCGCCCGCCTCGTACCGGGCGCCCGGCAGCAGCGCGATCGGCACGCCGGTGGCTCCCAGCTCCTCGACGGCGCCGCCGGTGCGCACCAGCAGCGGCGGGTTGTGCCCGGCGTTGGCATAGCGCAGGGCGCCGCTGTCCACGGCGAGCGCGGCGACGAAGGCGGTGGCGTACTTCTCGGGCGGCGTGCGGCGGTAGAGCAGGCGCGACAGCTTGGCGCAGATGTCCTCTGGCGGCAGGCCGTCCTCGATCGGCCCGGCCGCGAACGCCTCGAGACTGGCGGTCAGCAGCGACGCCGCCATCCCCTTGCCCGAGACGTCGGCCACCATCAGCACGCACTCGCGGACCGTGCCGCTGTCGCGCCTCACCACCGCGAAGTAGTCCCCCGACACCCCCCGCGAGGGCGTGTTGCCGCCGTGCAGCTCCCAGCCGGGCAGCTCCGGCAGGCTCTGCGGCAGCAGCGCCAGCTGGATGCGGCGCGCCAGGGCCAGCTCCTCGGCCAGCAGCCGGCGCTCGGCCGCCTCTTCGGCCAGCGCCAGGTTGCGCAGGTAGAGCGCCGCCACCGAGGCGACCGAGACCAGAAGATCCATGTCCTCTTCGTTGAACTGGCGCACCGCCACCTTCGAGCCGAGGACGATCATGCCGAGGGTGCCCTCGGGGTCGAGCAGCGGCGCCGCCAGCAGGCTGCGGACGCCGGAGATCATGATGCTCTCGGCGCCGGCCAGGCGGACGTCGGTCTGCGCGTCGAGCACCAGGGCGGCGGCACCCTTGTCGGCGACCTCGCGCGCCAGGCTGCGCGAACCCAGCAGCGCGACGCTCTCGGCCTGATCGGCGTCGGCGGCGCGGCTCGCGGCACGCACCAGCTCGCCGCCGGGCCGCTTGAGGAAGATCACTCCCTGCTCGGGACGCAGGTGATCGAACACCCGGTCGAGGATCAGCTCGAGCAGCGCATCCAGGGTGAGGGAGCGGCCGAGCGCCTGGTGCACCTCGTTGAGCAGCTTGAGGCGCTCGGCGTAGCGGCGCAGCGCCTCCTCGCCCTGTGCCGCGGCGGCGGCGGCGCGGGCACCCTGCTGCTCGAGGAGGTCGGCCGCCGACAGCCGGCGCAAGAAGACGGTGTTGTCGGCGCCAGCCGGCGCCAGGCCGCCGGCCTTCGCCGGGCCGCCGGCGCCGACCGCCGCCCCGGCGCCAGAGGCGGTCCTGCCGGCCGGAGCGCCGGGCCCGGACGGCCAGCCGCTCGGCGCCTCGATGGTCAGGATGCTGCCCGAGATCTGGACGGCGTCGCCGGGCAGCACCTCCGTCGGGTCGTGGACCGGCCGGCCGTTGACCTGGGTGCCGTTGCGCGAGCCGAGGTCCTCGACGAACCAGCGCTCGCCGCGCCGGAAGAAGCGCGAATGTTGGCGGGAGAGAAACGGATCGGCGAGGGCCAGGTCGGAGCCGGCTGCCCGCCCGATCACCATCGAGTCGCCGCGCAGCTCGTGCAGGAACGGCGGCCCTTCGGCCGGGACGATGCGCAGCTTCAGCATGCTCGAGGCATGGGCCGGCACTCGCCGGCCCGGCTCGCCGCTGCTACCGCTCCACCCAGTAGTTCGGCGACTCCTTGGTGATCACCACGTCGTGGGCGTGGCTCTCGCGCAGGCCGGCGGGCGAGATGCGCACGAAGCGCGCCTTGGTCCGCAGCTCCTCGATGGAGGCGCAGCCGGCGAGCCCCATGCCCGAGGACAGGCCGCCGGTGAGCTGCGGCAGCATCTGGTGGACCGATCCCTTGTAGGGCACCATGCCCTCGATCCCCTCGGGCACCAGCTTCGACAGGCTAAGGCCGCTGTCGCCGGCACCGGCGGCGCCGCTGGCGTCGGGGCCATCGGCGGCACGGCCGTTCTGGAAGTAGCGCTCGGCGCTGCCGCGGGCCATCGCCGACAGCGACCCCATGCCGCGGTAGGCCTTGAAGGTGCGGCCCTGGTAGAGGATGGTCTCGCCCGGGCTCTCCTCGGCGCCGGCGAACAGCGAGCCGATCATCACCGTGTGCGCGCCCGCCGCCAGCGCCTTGGTGAGGTCGCCGGAGAACTTGACGCCGCCGTCGGCGATCACCGGCACGCCATGCGGCGCGGCGGCGCGCGCGCATTCGAGGATGGCGGTGACCTGCGGCACGCCGGCGCCGGTGACCACCCGGGTGGTGCAGATGCTCCCCGGGCCGATCCCGACCTTCACCGCGTCGACGCCGCGCTCGATCAGCGCCAGGGTGCCCGCGGCGGTGGCGACGTTGCCGACCACCAGGCCCACGTCCGGGAAACGCTCGCGCAGCGTCGCGGCGGCGTCGAGCACGCCGCGGCTGTGGGCGTGCGACGAGTCGAGCACCAGGATGTCGACCTTGGCGCGAACCAGGGCGGCGGCGCGATCGAGGAAGTCGCCCGAGGCGCCGACGGCGGCGCCGACCCGCAGGCGGCCCAGCTCGTCTTTGCAGGCGTTCGGGTACTGCGCCATCTTCTGGATGTCCTTGACGGTGATCAAGCCCTTGAGGTTGCCCTCGCGGTCGACCACCAGGACTTTCTCGATACGGTGGTGATGGAGCAGCTGCTTGGCCTGCTCGAGGGTGGTCCCCTCCGGCACCGTGACCAGGTTCTCCTTGGTCATCAGCTCGCCGATGCGGCGCTCTAGATTGTTTTCGAAGCGCAGGTCCCGATTGGTGAGGATGCCGACCAGGTGGCCCTCGGCGTCGGTCACCGGCACGCCCGAGATCTTGTACCGTGACATCATCGCCAGTGCTTCGCGGATGCTCTGGTCGGGCCGCATGGTCACGGGATCGACGATCATGCCGGCTTCGCTGCGTTTCACCTTGTCCACTTCGTCGGCCTGGGTGTCGATCGGCAGGTTCTTGTGGACGATGCCGATGCCCCCTTCCTGGGCCACGGCGATGGCCAGGCGAGACTCGGTGACGGTGTCCATCGCCGCCGAGAGGATGGGGATGTTCATCGCAATGCCGCGGCAGACGCTGGTCCGCAGGTCCACCTGGCTGGGGTGCACCTCGGAGAGCCCGGGGATGATCGACACGTCGTCGAAGGTCAGCGCCAACCGTGGTTCGACGACAGGACCCCGGGGGTCGGCCGCGGCCTCGAGCGCATCGGCCTCGGCGATCTCGCCGCTCGCGGCGATTTGAGCCAGCTGAGCCAGCGGGGCGATCTCGCGGAGATCGGCGAGGTCGGCCGTCTCGGCCATTTCGTCCATCTCGGTCGTGCCTGTCATCTCGGCGGTGATCTCGGTCATGTCGGTCGTCTCCGAGCGCCGGCCGGTGCTCAACCGAAGGTGGCGGCGGCGCCGTGGCACTTCTTGTACTTTTTCCCGGAACCGCAGGGGCAGGGCTCGTTGCGCCCGACCTTGCCCTCGCGGTGGACCACCTGCTGCGGCCGCCCCGGAGCGCCGCTCCCGCCTCCGTCGGCCGTCTTGGGCGGGGCGGACAGCTCGATGCGGGGCGCCGCCCGCTCCTGGCGCCGGCGCTGCTCGAGCAGCTGCTCTTCCGTCATCGGCTCGTAACGGAAGAGCTTCTGGATCATGTCGTCCTCGACCCGGTCCTTCATCGCCTGGAACAGCTCGAAGCTCTCGCGCTTGTACTCCTGCAGGGGGTCGCGCTGGCCATAGCCGCGCAGGCCGATGCCCTCTTTCAGGTGGTCCAGGGCGAGCAGGTGGTCCTTCCACGACACGTCCACGGCGTGCAGCATGATGGCGCGCTCGAAGGCCCGGATCACCTCGGGAGGGTGGCGCTGCTCGCGCGCCGTGTAACGATCCTCGAGCGTCTTGAAGAGAGTCTCGCGCAGGCCGTCGATGCCCAGCTCGTCGAGATTGATGCCGAGCTCGTTGAGCGAGATGTTGAAGAAGGCCAGGAACTGGGTGCGCAGGCCGGAGAGGTCCCACTCGTGCGGATCGGTCTTCTCCGGGCAGTGGCTCTCGATCAGCGCGCCGACGATGCCGTCGGCCACCTCCAGCACGTAGTCGCGCCCCTCGCGTCCCTCGAGGATGTCGCGGCGCAGCTGGTAGATCGCCTCGCGCTGCTTGTTCATCACGTCGTCGTACTCGAGGAGGTGCTTGCGCATCTCGAAGTTGCGCCCTTCGACCTGCTTCTGCGCGCGCTCGATCGACTTGGTGACCAGCGAGTGCTCGATCGGCTCGCCGTCGGTCATGCCCAGCCGGCCCATCAGCCCCTTGATGCGGTCGGAGCCGAAGATCCGCATCAGGTCGTCCTCGAGCGAGAGATAGAAGCGCGAGGAGCCGGGGTCGCCCTGGCGGCCGGAGCGGCCGCGCAGCTGGTTGTCGATGCGCCGCGATTCGTGGCGCTCGGTGCCGAGGATGTGCAGGCCGCCGGCGCCGAGCACCTCCTCCCGCTCCCTGGCCCACATCTCCTGGTAGCGGGCCAGCGCCGACTGGTAGGCCTCCGCCTCCTTCTCGGGGTCGGCCTCGGAGCGCGCCAGCCCTTCGGCGTTGCCGCCGAGCACGATGTCGGTGCCGCGGCCGGCCATGTTGGTGGCGATGGTGACGGCGCCCTTGCGTCCGGCCTGCGCGACGATCGATGCCTCGCGCTCGTGGTACTTGGCGTTGAGCACCACGTGCGGCACCCGCGGCGGCCGGTTGAGGAGCTTCGACAGCATCTCGCTCTTCTCGATCGACACCGTGCCCACCAGCACCGGCTGGCCATGCTCGTGGCACTCGCGGATCTCCTGCACCACCGCCGTCCACTTCTCGTCCGCCGTGCGGTAGACCAGGTCGGAGCGGTCGTCGCGGATCATCGGCTGGTTGGTGGGGATGACGGTGACGTCGAGGTTGTAGATCTGCCCGAACTCGGAGGCCTCGGTGTCGGCGGTGCCGGTCATGCCCGCCAGCTTCTTGTACATCCGGAAGTAGTTCTGGAAGGTGATCGTCGCGAGGGTCTGGTTCTCGCGCTCGATCTTGACCCCCTCCTTGGCCTCCACGGCCTGGTGCAGGCCGTCGGACCAGCGCCGGCCGGGCATCATGCGGCCGGTGAACTCGTCGACGATCACCACCTTGCCGTCCTTGATCAGGTAATCGACGTCGAGCTGGTAGAGGTGGTGGGCGCGCAGCGCCTGGTTGACCCCGTGCAGCGTCTCCATGTTGTCCGGGTCGTAGAGGTTGCGCACTCCCAGCAGGCGTTCGACCTTCTCGACGCCCTCGTCGGTCAAGCTGACGGTGTGGCCCTTCTCGTCGACAAGGAAGTCGCCGGTGGTGCTCTTGCGGCCGTCCCCCTCGTCGATCTCCTCCCCCCGGGTCAGGCGCGGCACGATGCGGTCGATGCGGTAGTACTTGTCGACCGACTCCTCGGAAGGCCCGGAGATGATCAACGGCGTGCGCGCCTCGTCGATGAGGATGGAATCGACCTCGTCGACGATGCCGTAGTGGTGGCCGCGCTGGACCATCGACTCGAGGTCGAACTTCATGTTGTCGCGCAGGTAGTCGAAGCCGAGCTCGTTGTTGGTGCCGTAGGTGACGTCGGAGCGGTAGGCGGCCTGGCGCTCGGCGTCGCTGAGGTCGTGCTGGATGACGCCCACGGACAGGCCGAGGAAGCGGTAGATGCGTCCCATCCAGTCGGCGTCGCGGCGGGCGAGGTAGTCGTTGACGGTGACGACGTGGACGCCCTTGCCGGCCAGGGCATTGAGGTAGACCGGCAGGGTGGCCATCAGGGTCTTGCCTTCGCCGGTCTTCATCTCGGCGATGCGGCCGCGGTGCAGGACGATGCCGCCCATCAGCTGGACGTCGAAGGGGCGCATGTGGAGGGTGCGCCAGGCGGCCTCGCGGGCCACGGCGAAGGCCTGGACCAGCAGGTCGTCGAGGGTTTCGCCGGCTTCGAGACGCTGCCTCAGCTCTTCCGTCTTGCCGCACAGCTCGGCGTCGGAGAGCGCCTTGATCTGGGGCTCCAGGCCGTTGATGGCAGCCACCAGCGGCAACATCTTCTTGACGTCGCGCTCGTGCTGACTGCCGAAGATCTTGGTCAGGACCTGGTTGATCATCTGCGTCTGGACTCTCGCGGTATGGGAAGAGTGGATGAGCGCCCGCGGCGCCGAGCGCTCCGGCGGCCTCGGAAATCCCGGCGGTCAGGCGCTCATGATGCCGGTACAACGCCAAGTCTAGCAGAAAGATTCCTATGGCCTCCGGGGGCCTCCGGGGGCCTCCGGGGGGCACCCCCTGCTGGTCGGGGCCGCCGCGAGGGTCGTGCTTGGCGACCTATCGGCGGCCTCGGACCTGCCTCCCCCCTGCGGTCGTCAGGCTCTTCGGCGGCCTGGGGGGAGTCTTGGGAGCCCAACTTGATCCGGACTGTGTTAGAGAAGGAACTCAGGACGGGCCGCTGGTGCCTTCCAGGATGTAGGCCAGCGGGTTGACCGGGGCCCCGTCGAGGCGCACCTCGTAATGGAGGTGCGAGCCGGTCGAGCGGCCCGTCGAGCCGACTCGGCCGATCATGTCGCCGCGATGGACGCGCTGGCCGGCGCGGACGTCGATCTCGGAGAGGTGGCCGTAGCGGGTGCTGATGCCGAAGCCGTGCGCCAGGTATACCGCGTCGCCGTAGCCGCTGGCCTGCGCGGCGAGAACCACGAGGCCGTCGGCGGCGGCGTGGACGGGCTGGCCCGCGGCGGCCGCGATGTCGATCCCCTGGTGGGCTCCCGGACCGTGGGTCATCGGATCGCTGCGGGTGCCGAAGCCGCTGGTCAGGATGCCGCGCACCGGCGCGATGGTCGGGGTCGAGGACATCCACCGCACGCGCTCGCCGAGCTTGGCCTCGATGGCGTCGAGCACGCCGGCCATCTGACCGGCGCGGCTGTGCAGCGCCGGCAGGTCCTCGGCGCCCTCCGCGGCAGTGCCGTCGAGCGGCGCACCGCCGCCGACGCCGACATCGGCGCCGGCGCCCAGGCTTTCCAAGCCGGCCATGATGGCGAGCTGGCGCGTGCGGTCCTCGGAGCTGGTGAGCTTGGTCTGCAGGCTCTGGATGCTGGCCTCGAAGGTCTGGTTCACCTGGCGGAGGCGGGAGTTCTCACGCCGCAGGCGAGTCATCTCGGCCGGGCTGACGGACGTATTGAAATGAGACCAGGCGAGCCAGGAGGCCGCCAGCGAGAACAGCAGGAGGAAGGCGCCGGCAAGAGCGATCTGAGCGTTGCTGACCTGCCATTTACGCAGCCTGGTGTGGGCGTGGGGGACGAAGATGACCGTGTGTCGCTGTCGTGGCATAGAGGCAGCTTCGCTTCACGGCGGAGCCCACGGCTCCGGCAATGCCAAACGTTTCAGGGCAGACCGGCGATGTAGCGGGCTGTATTCTAGCGACGGTCTCCCCCCTGTCAACCCTTTGATTCGATATGTTCAATCAGCATGGCCAGGAGTGCTGTGGTTTACTGGCGCAGCCTCCATTTTCGTTTTTGCAAGGGATGCTGGGCAGCCATATATAGCCGGCCATCTATGTTTTTCTCGACCCGCGATAAGATATTCACAACGGATCAGCAGCTCTCCGTCGTCTCGCGGGCGTCGCCCCGCGGAAAGGGGGGTATCAACAATGTCCCATCCGATGCGTCAGAAGGTGCTGATGGGAGGAGTGGCAACCGTGGCCGCCCTGATCGCCATCGCGGCGGTCGTGGCCTTCAGTGGCGGGGCCGCCGCCGCACCGGCGGCAGCTGCCGCGGCCAAGCCTGCCGCCGACTGGCAGATGAACGGCACGGCCATCGAGGCGTGCAGTTGCCCGATGTTCTGCCAGTGCTACTTCAACGCCAAGCCGGCAGGCCATCACGATCACGGCAGCCAGGAGACCCACTACTGCCGCGCCAACCTTGCCTACCGGATCAACCAGGGCCACTACGGCACGACCTCGCTGGCCGGAGCCAAGTTCTGGCTGGTCAACGACCTGGGCGGAGACTTCTCGAAGGGTCACATGGATTGGAACGTGCTCTACTTCGACAAGTCCCTGACTCCCGCCCAGCGCGCCGGCATCCAGGACATCGTCGGTCACCTCTTCCCGGTCACCTGGAACTCCAACCGCACCGCGGAAGCCGTCATCGACACCTGGGAGTACAACGACAAGACCGCCCACGCCACCATGGACGGCGGCAAGACGGCCGAGGTGAGGCTGGTGCGCACCACCTCGGCGAACGGTCCGGGCCCGGTGGTGCTCAAGAACCTCACCTACTGGGGAGCCTCGCACAACGACGGCTTCATCATGATGCCGAACGAGGTGGAAGCCTACCGGGTGGGCCCCAAGGCGTTCGAGTACAAGGGCACCAACGGCTTCCTGATCACCGTCGACATCAGCTCGAAGGACCAGGCGGGCGCGCCGGCCTCCGGCAAGGCGATGAGCAAGTAGGCCAGGGTCCCGCTCGCAGGCATCCGAGCGGGGCGACGGCGAGTCCTCAATCAGGCTGCCGGCCGGCGGGCGCCGATGCTCGCCGGCCGCGCCGGCCGCCGCGCCCTGCTGCGCCTTGCGCAGCTCGCGCCACCGGGCGTACTGCTCGGCCTTCGCCGGGTCGGCCGGGTCCGGGTTCTCGTGTCCGTTGAGCCAGAAGTCGAACCAGTCCACCGCGGCTTGCTGGGAGAGGCGGCGGTGCATGGGTCGCAAGAGGACGTGCGTAACGTTCTCACGCCGCATCCACAGCATGTCGACCGGCTTGCCCATCCGGTACAGGCCGGCATAGGGCTCCCACATGCTCAGCAGCGAGCCTCTGCCGAGGGCCGAGACGAGCAGCGGCGACGTGACCTTCTCGAGGTTGAGCTCCGGCGAGCGGGCGATCCAGCTGGCCAGGCCCGCACCCCACGGCTTGCCGCCGTTGACCTCCTCCATGATGTCCTGGGAGGGGCCGTCGTCTATCACGTACTGGAAGTAGCCCATGTTGAAGCCGTCGGTGATCGCCGCGGCGGCGAACAGCCGCGGGTCGTTGGTCAGCGCGTAGAGGGTGTGGTAGCAGGTGTAGCTGAAACCGATGACTCCGACCCGGCGGGGGTCGATCAGCCCATCGGCCGCCAGGCGTGCCACCGCCGCCTGGAAGCCGCGCAGCTGGAACGGCGCATCCGCGGCCGTGTAGAGGTACGTCGAGGGCATGTCCATCTGCAGCACGACGATTCCCCGGGCCGCCAGCGCCCTGCCGCCGCTGCCGGTGGTGAACGTGCCTTCGGCGAAGAACCGGTCCAGGCGATAACCGTGGGTCTGGATCACCAGCGGATACCGCCGCCCGGGGTCATGGTCGGGAGGCAGCGCCAGGAGGCCGGCCCAGGGGGCGCCCTCCTTGTCCTGCCAGTGAAAGACCGACACCTTGCCGAGTGCCAAGCTGGCGAGCTGGGGGTTCGGGTCCCAGACGACGATCGCGGGGGTGGCCGCCGCGCCCGCGCCGCCGGCGCCGCGCCGGCGCCCGGCGAGGGTGGGAGGTCGGTCGTAGCTCTCGTCGATCGACAGCTCGACGGCGTCACCGCCCGCATGCTTGCCGGCGGCGCCGGCCGGCGCCTTGCCCCGCGGACCAAGCCTGATCCACCTGCTGCCGCGCAGGCTGAAGATCTCGGCAGGCGGCGCTGCCGAAGGCTCCGCCGGCGGCGGCACGGTGTAGCTGAGCGTCATCTCCTGGTCCGCGTCGTCCCAGGCGACGTCGCCGATGTAGATCCGCTTGGCGTCATGGAGCGTCGGCAGCGTCAGGGCCTGGCTTGCCTGCACCTCGCCGGTTTTCACGTCCACCAGGGCGATCACCGGGCCGGCGGCGGCCCTCGGCTCTCCTGACTTCCCGGCTGGCGCACGACCACCCGCAAGCGGGCCGCCGGCGAGCGGCAGGAAGGTGTTGCACAGCAGGGCGCGCCGGCTGTCTGCCAGCCAGATCGCCCTGGTCGGCGCCAGGTAACCGAGGCTGCGGGCGGCCGGAGCATCGAGCAGCGGCGACGCTTCGCCGGTGCGCAGATCGATGCGCACGAACCACAGCGGCTTGTAGAAGTTCTCCTCCGCCACGGCGAGCGGGTCGCCGGGCACGAGGCGGGGGCTGCCGATGGTCGGCTGCGGCGGGTAGGCGTCCCAGCCGGCCGGTATCTCGGGCACCGGCGCCAGGGTGATCAGGGAGGTGCCGTCAGGCGCCACGGCCAGAGGCGGCGCGAGCGACCAGGCCGAAGGGAACAGCTTCAGCGGCTTGCCCCGTAAGCTCAACGCCAGCGGCAGCTCCTTGCCGCCCTGCTGCACGTGCAGGGCCACGGCATAGCTGCCGATCGAGTCCACTTCGACGTCGGCGAGGTCCAGGGGCTCCGGGTACAGCAGGGACCACAGGCTCCTGCCGGCGACGGCCACCATCTCGTCCCCGGGCGCCGCCCGCGGCGGGACGATCACGGTCGTGTAGGCAATGGTGTCGCCGCTGATCTCGTAGGCCGAGACGAAGGCGCCGGCCGGGGTGACGGCCGTCACCTGGCCGGTCCGCACGTCGGCGATGTACAGCCGCTGGTAGGGGCTGCCGTCCTTGCCCAGGAGACTGATCCTGGCCGAGTCTCCCAGCCAGCGAACGGCGGAGATGACCGGCATGTTGGAGGTTGCGGCGAGCGTCGCCAGCGGCCGTGGCGCCGGCCTGGCGGCGGAGCGGTGCCGGACGTAGGCCGTGACGGCCTGGCGATCGAAGAGCCAGATCGTCGATTCGGTCTGGTCGGTCGCGACCTTGCCGCGTTCGGTGATCAGCAGGAAGGTGCGCCGGTCCGGCGAGAAGAGGGGAGCGATGCGCCGCGGCAGCTCGTCGGCCGAGGCGGGGTCGACGATCGAAGATAGCTCGATGCTATCGGGGACCGAGAAGGGGCGGAGGGCAGGGGCGGCGCCGGCGGCCGCCTTGCCGGAGCGATCGGTCGTGGGGCCCGAGCCGGCCGCGATGGTGGCCCCGGCCAGCAGCGGCAGCGACAGAGCCAGTGCCGCAAGGATCGAGTGGCTCTTCCGCATCGCAGTCACCCCACCGCGGCGGCCCCGCGGTCGGCGTTCAGGCCGCGGCGGCGGCCGGAAGCTCCTTGATCATGGCCGAGACGAAAGCCTTGGCGTCGCCGAACAGCATCATGGTCTTGTCCATGTAGTAGAGCTCGTTGTCGATGCCGGCGAAGCCCGGGCTCAAGCTGCGCTTGATCACCATGACGGTGCGCGCCCTGTCGACCTCGATGATCGGCATGCCGTAGATCGGGCTGCTCTTGTCGTGGCGGGCGGCGGGGTTGGTGACGTCGTTGGCGCCGATGACCAGCGCCACGTCGGCCTGCGCCATCTCCGAGTTGGCGTCTTCCATCTCGAGCAGCTTGTCGTAGGGCACGTCGGCCTCGGCGAGCAACACGTTCATGTGCCCGGGCATGCGGCCGGCCACCGGGTGGATGGCGAAGCGGACGTCGACGCCACGGCGGGTGAGGGCGTCATAGAGCTCGCGCACCTTGTGCTGCGCCTGCGCCACCGCCATGCCGTAACCGGGCACCACGAAGACCAGGCGTGCCGCATCGAGGATGGCGGCGGCCTCCTCGGGCGTGGCGCTGCGCGCGGTGCGCTGCTCGGCCGCCGCGGCAGCGGCCGGCTGCACCTGGCCGAAGGCGCCGAACAGCACGTTGGTGAACGAGCGGTTCATCGCCTTGCACATGATGATCGACAGGATGAAGCCCGACGAGCCGTCGAGCGCGCCGGCGATCATCAGCAGCTTGTTGTTGAGCACGAAGCCCATGGCGACCGCCGACATGCCGGCGTAGGAGTTGAGCAGCGAGATGACCGTCGGCATGTCGGCGCCGCCGATCGGCACGATCAGCATCACGCCGAAGACCAGCGCCAGGGCGATGAAGACCGGGAACAGCCAGGTGGTCTCGGGATGCAGCACCAGCACCACGCCGCAGACGATCGCCACCCCTAGCAGCGACAGGTTCACCACGTTCTGGTTGCGGAACGTGATCGGCCGCTGCGGCAGGATCTCCTGCAGCTTGCCGGCCGCCATCAGGCTGCCGGTGAAGGTGAGCGACCCGAGCAGCACCTCGAGCACCAGCGCCACCATCGGAAAGCCGTGCGGCGCCTCGCGGTAATACTCGGCGGTGCCGACCAGGGCGGCGGCGAGCGCGCCGCAGGCGTGCGACAGCGCGGTCCGCTGCGGCACCGCGGTCATCGGCATCAGGTACGCGAGCGGGACGCCGATCGCCGAGCCCAGGAACAGCGCGACGATGATCCACTGGTAGTCCACCACCTCGTGGCGCAGCAGCGTGCCGATGACGGCGAGCAGCATGCCCACCTCGCCGACCTGAACGCCGCGGCGGGCGGTGGCCGGCGTGTTGAGCCACTTGAGCGACAGGATGAACATCGCCGCGGAGGCGATGTAGATGAGGGCCAGCAGCTGGCCGCTCATTTCTTCACCTCGTCGCGCTTGCGGAACATCTTGAGCATGCGGTCGGTGATCAGGAAGCCGCTGACGATGTTGGTCGTCGAAGCGGTCACCGCGATGAAGCCCAGCACCCGGGAGAGCGGTGTCGCGTCCTTGGCGCCGGTGATCAGGATCGCGCCCACCACGGCGATGGCCGAGATGGCATTGGTGAGCGACATCAACGGCGTGTGCAGCAACGGCGAAACCCGCCGGATCACCTCCAGGCCGAGGAAGGTGGCGAGCATGAAGACCCAAAGGCCGACCTCGAGATCGGTAGTCATTGGCTGGTCTCCGCTGAGCGAGTGGATGTCCGGCGGCCGGTCATGCGGTGGAGGCTGCCGCGGCCTTGGCGCCGGCCGCGCTGGTCGAGGGCGATGACGGATCGGGTGGCGGCTGGCGGCCCGGGGCCGAGGTCGAGGGAGTCGAGGGGGCAGCGGCAGGGGACAGTCCGAGCACCTGCCGCACCCGCTCGTGGACGACCTCGCCGCCGTGGGTGATCAGCGTTTCGCGGGTGATCTCGTCGGCGGTGTCGAGCGGCAGGGGAGCGGCGGCGGGCTTGACGTCGCGCAGCAGGTGGCCGAGGAAGCTGGCGACGTTGCGCGCGTAAAGCTGGCTGGCATGGTAGGGGACGGTGGCAGCCAGGTTGAGCGGGCCGAGGATGGTCACCCCGTGCTCGATCGCCGTCTCGCCCGGCCGCGTCAGCTCGCAGTTGCCGCCGCGCTCGGCGGCGACGTCGACGATCACCGAGCCCGGCGCCATGCCGGCCACCATCTCGGCGGTGACCAGGACGGGCGCCCGCTTGCCCGGCACCGCGGCGGTGGTGATCACCACGTCGTGCTCCTTGACGGCGCCGGTCATCAGCTCCCGCTGGCGGCGGTAGAAGTCGGCGTCCATCTCCTTGGCGTAGCCGCCCCGGTCCTCGCTGCCGCTGGTTTCGAGCGGCAGGGAGACGAACTTGGCGCCGACGCTCTCCACCTGCTCGCGGGCGGCGGGGCGGACGTCGTAGGCGCTGACCACGGCGCCCAGGCGGCGGGCGGTGGCCGCGGCGAACAGCCCTGCCACTCCGGCGCCGATGACCAGGACGCGCGCCGGGGTGACGGTGCCGGCGGCGGTCATCAGCATCGGGAAGAGGCGCGGCAGCGCGTCGGCGGCGAGCAGCACCGCCTTGTAGCCGGCCACCGTGGCCATCGAAGACAGGGCGTCCATGCCCTGGGCGCGGGTGATGCGCGGCATCATCTCCATCGCGAAGGCGGTCACGCCGTGCGCCGCCAGCTGGCGGCTGGCGGCCGCCTGGGACAGGGGATCCGCGAAGCCGATCAACACCTGGCCGGGCCGCAACCGTGCCAGGTCGGGATCGGTCGCCGTCTCAGGCGCCTCGCCCGGCGGGGTCGGCGGCATGGGATGGACGGGCTTCCCCCCGTCACCCGAGACCGAGGCTCCGCCGGGAGCCGCCTGCCAGGTGCCGGGGGTCCGCACGAAAAGCAGCACGTCCGCGGCCGCGAACACCTCGTCGCGCCCGGCCGCCAGCCGGGCTCCCTTGTCCACGTACTCGGCGTCGGGGTAACCGGACGCCAGGCCGGCGCCGGGCTCGATCAGCAGCTCGGCGCCGCTCTTCTGCAGTGCCGCGAAGGCGCGCGGCACCATGGCCACCCGTCGCTCGCCGGGGGCGGTCTCCCTGGGTACTCCGATGATCAGGCTCACGGCCCGCATTGTACGACGGACCGGCCGTTTGCGCGTCAAGCCGGGGCCGCCTCACGACGCCGCGGTCCGCCGCGGCTGCGGGCCCGGCCCCTCGTAGAGAGGCCGGGCGGTCCGTGTCCTAGTGATGGCCGAGAGGAGTCCTGTCGGGCACCACCTCGAGCAGCTGCATCATGCCGCGGTCTTCGTGCGCCAGGATGTGGCAGTGCTGCACGTACTGGCCGGTGAAATCCACGAAGCGTGTTCGCATCTTGAAGTAGCCGAGGCAAAAACTGGTCTTGTTCGCGCCTTCGACGACCTTGCTGGGACACGATTGCCCGGGCAGCAGCGCCACCGGCGGCGGAATGGCGAAGGTGTCCCACCAGACCGCCTCTTCGAGGAACTTCCGCGGTTGCAGCGCCTTGCTGGGATCGAAGACCTCGACGATCTGGAAGGGGTTCACGTGGATGTGGAACGGGTGCGCGATCCGTTGAATCGTGTCGGCGTTGTAGACCGTCCACTCCTCCGACGTGCCCAGCTCCATCACCTGGTTGATCTTGTGATCCTCGAACTGCTTGCCATCGATGGTGAATTGCAGCTGGGTCAGCAGAGGTTGCGTCGCGTTGGGCACCGTGAACGAGCCGTAGGTGATCTCCCGCCGCTGTCGGATCTCAGCCGGGTCGATGTCCTTGAGGAAGGGCGGCAAGACCGGATAGTCCGCTGCCGCGGTCGGGAATCCCATCGGGGGGTCGTACGGGTCGCCACTGACCACGAGCTTCAGCACTGCCTGGTTGGGGTCCGTGGAACCGAGCAAGAAGGTGCCCGATGCCGGTGCCTGCACCAGCAGGTCGACTCGATTCGCAGGCGCCATGGTGAGGGTTGTCGTGCCGTTCTGCGGATCGCTGAAGTTTTTCCAGGAGAACTGCACTCCGTCCTGGGCGGTCTGCCGGTAGGCGACCGCCGGCGGATTCCTGACCTCGTCCTTCACCCGGTTGAGCGTGAGGTTGACAGATTTCTGCACCGTGGCATTGACGATGCGCCAGAGCTGCACCTGTCCGGGCCGCATCGTGATCGTTGGGGCGAGCTGGCCATTGACGAGCACCCGCGGCGACCCGCCGCCCTGCGGGGTCATGAGGTTCAGCACCTCGGAAATCTGCTGCAGGACCAGGATTTTCTGCTCCAGCTTTCCTGTGTAGAAGGCTTTCAGTTTTCCGTCGTAGCCGGTGGGGCTGTCGTCGGCGATGATGAAGGCTCCGCCGAGGCCGTTGAAAAGGTTGAGGGAGGTCGAGCCATGCTTGTGCGAGTGGTACCAGTGAGTCCCGGGAGCCTGCCCCATCTTGACGTTGGTGTCTTCCTTGTCTGCGGCGTACTCAGGGATCTGGAAGCAGTAGGGATAGGCGCCGCTGAAATATTGTGGCCATAACCCGAGGTGGATCGCCGCCTCATCCTTCGGCCACACCCGCAGGGCACGCGGCAGGCCACGCCCGCCCTGATAGGAAGCGTTGTTGTCGTAGTTGTTGAGCCACTTCCGCTGCAGCTCGCGATACGTCTCGGGGAGGTCCGCCCACTTCTTCGGCTCCTCGCGCAATTCGCAATGCTCGAAGATTCGCTTGAACGCTCTGTCGACCTCCTTCAGGTCCCCCTCCGTCATCCTGCTATTGGGCTGCAAGGCGATCAGGATGTTGTCGCCGGTGGTGGAAGGGGTGACGTGAGTCCCGTGGAAGTGAATGTTGGCCGAGCTCGAGCCATGGAAGCAGTTGGGATACTTGTCATTTACGGGGTACACGTCCTTGCCGCTGGACACGTTCTTGACCTGGTCACACTCTTCCGGGCTGCCGCGATGGCCGCTATCGATGGAGTTGGCGAATTCCGGGCTGATCTGGTTGAGGAAAGTGATCTGGACGACGTCTCCGATCTGGGCGCGCAGCGTCGGTCCGGGACCGACACAATCCCAGTTGTTGGGCCACTTCTGCGATGGAGCGGCGGGATTGTAGCCCTCGTAGTAGCGCAGTGTCAGCCGGTCCTTCGGGTCCGTCTGCGGGGGTAAGTACCGCGGCCCGCTCACCACCCTGATCACCGCTTGCAGCTTGTGGTCCTTGCTCTCGATGACTCCTACGTCCTGGAGCTGCTGCTGCGTGACACAGCTCGCGTTGCCCGGTGGATCCACCGCCAGCAGGGAAGACGGCAGCAGCGCGCAGAGGGCGATGGCGGCAGTCACCGCCGGCCACGGTGAGAGAAGCCGCCGGCGAGGGCAGGGGGTCAGGAGACGCCCGGCGGCCCGTTGGGGGACGATGGTTCGAGCGATGCGCGTGGTCGTGTCCATGGCTGTCTCCTAGGTGACCGTGATCGAGCCTTTCTCTTCTGGGTGAAGCGAGCAGACGTAATCGACCTTCGGCCCGGTCTTCGGTACGGCGTCAAAGCTTATGGACTGCGACGCCGCCGGCTCCTGGTCTGCCGTCCTTCCCGGAATCTGATAGGGCAGCCACTTCGTCTGGTCTTCCGGTTTGGCCGACGGCGCCGGCCAGTGTGCAACGTTGGAGTTGTTGACCCAGAAGATGAGGTCCCCGACCTTCACCACCTCGTTCGGCGGGTGGAAGCTCGCAAGCGTCTGGCCGGGTTGATCGTTGATGCTGATCATCCTGTTTCGCGCCATCGGTCATCTCCTTTCTCGGAATAGGTCGGTTGCTGCACAACTGCCGCCGTCAGCTCCTTGCAAAGGTGCTCAGCGTGGCACTGCCAAGACAGCCCAAAGCCACTAGCTGGTGATCTGCTTAATAAAGGAGGGTAGCACGTCTCGGGCTGGCCGCAAAGCCTCACTCGCCTCGCGTCGGGCCTGCATCACGAAGGTGCCGTGGCCCGCGCCCGTCACACCAATTGCCGGTTGGCTGATTTGATGACACGATCTCCTGGATATAGGGTGGGCGGACCCATCCTCGACCGGGGAAGGAGCCTGTGATGAGAAAGATTGCAAAAAAGCTGGCGCTCAACACCGAGACTCTCAAGAACCTCGACGCCCCCCGTCTCCAGGGTGCCTTTGGCGGCGATACTGCCCCTGGCTGCTCCGGCACCCAGGTGTGTTCCGGCTGTCACCCCTGCTTCTGAGCACCCGCGTCCGCGGCAGCTCCCGCCAGTTGCGGGCGGCCGTCAGCTCGGCGCCTGGAACGCGAGGCGCAACAGGGCGATGGCGATGGCGCGGGCGGCCCGCACCATGGCCTCGGGCTTGCGGTCCGTGGTGTTGCCGGGAGTGTCGCCCGAGGAGTGGTAGTAGCGCGAATAGTCGATGGTCAGGTGGACCGGGTCGGGGGTGGCCGGCGATTCCCAACCGGGCGTCTGGCGAAGATGGCCGGGGTGGTCCCAGGCGGCCGTGTAGACGGTGGTGGCGGGAATCCTCAGATCGCTCGTGAGCTCGCCCTTGTAGCGCCGAGGAAGGAAGGCGTAGGAGTCGGTACCTCCCTGGGAAGGGTTCGTGGTGTACTCGGGCCAGAAGCCGGGGCGGCCTGCATAGTCGGCGCCGACCCGGTCGAAGGCGCGCAGCAGCTCGCGGTTCCACGGCACCTCGTTGGATTCGAAGTAGACGGCGTTGCGCTCGGCGCCGGTGCCGACCTCGTCGAGGTTGATGACGCCGAGGCAGCGGCGCAGGCGGTCCCCCTCGCGGGCGACGTAGGCGCCCGAGGATGCATACTCGCTCCCCCAGACGGCGAAGCGCAGGGTGACCCGGGGCGCCGGCAGGCGGCCGCCGCGCACCAGGCCGGCCAGGACCCTCGCCAGCTCCATCACCACCGCCTCGCCCGAGCCGTTGTCGTCGGCCCCGGGGCCGCCGGAATCCGAGTCGCCGTGGGCGCAGACCAGGTAGTAACGGTCCCGCTCCCGGCCGTCGCGGCCGGCGATGTCGGCCACGACGGTGCGGGGGCTGCCCTCGCGGACGGTCGAACGGAGCATCACCCGTACCGTCGCACCCGCCACGCCCGCTGCGGCAGCCAGCCTGCGCCCGTCCTGGTAGGAAACCGCGAACACCGGCAGCGGGCGCCCGCCGCCCGCGGGCATCGCCGGCAGCGGCGCGACGAGCGCGGCATCGAGATACCGCAGGCCGTCGTTGGGGGCGCTGGTGAGGATGGCGAGCGGACGGTCCGCGGCGGCGGCGAGGCGGCGATAGGCGCCCAGGACGTCGCCCGGGACATAGACGATCTTGCCGCGCCAGCGGGCAGGCGGCGCCGTCTTCAGCTCGGCCGGGTCGCCGGCAACGACCAGCGGCGCGGCGGCCGGGCCGACCGAGGGAGAGAATCCATACGGCCAGGCCGATGCGACCGGTCCGCCGGGAACCAGCTCGACGCTCCAGGCGTCCTCCCAATGAGCGGGCTGCGGCGGGTCCTCGAGGGTCCGTGGCGCGAGTCCGGAGGCAACGAAGTCCGCCGCGATGGCGGCGGCGGCGCGGTCGCCGGAGGGCGTGCCGCCCATGCGCGGTCCGAGCCGCACCAGCTCGCGCACCAGCCGTTGCAGCCGCGCCTGGTCGATCTCGCCGGCAACCAGCGCCTCCGCGCGGGGCGGAACGAACGCGGGATGCGGCGCCGCCGCCGGTGCCGCGCCCGAACGCACCGCTGCCGGCGCCAGGCCGGCCGCGAGCACGGCAGCCGCCGCGGCGGCGGCGAGCAGGACGGCGTGGCGGAGAAGGCGAGAGCACGCGCTCGTTGCGGCGGCGGCGCGACGAGGGGGCCGGCAGCCTGCATCGCCGGAGCGGCCGAGCTTGGATGGCGCGTTCATCGCGCTCGCCGCTCGGCTAGTGTCCCGGCTCCCGCCGTGACCTCGGCGAGATCGGGCAGGTCGGCGTCGGCTCGGCGCCAGCTGGCGGCAAGGTCCGCGTAGGCTGCCGCGGCCGCCGCCGCGTCGCCGCCCCGGGCCGCGGCGCGGGCCAGCCCCAGCAGGGAGAGGCTGCGGCGGGGCGCCCGCGCCAGCGCCTGCTCGAAGTGCCGCCTGGCCGCCGCCGGCTGGCCGAGATCCAGCAGCAGCTCGCCGGCCAGCTCATGGGCAGGCTTGACCACGACCGGCGGGCCGAACTCGTAGCTCGCCGCGTCCTCGTCCGCGGCCGCCCGCTCGAGTGCCGCCACCGCCTGGCGGGCCGCATCGCCGCCCGCGACGGGCCGGTCGCCGGGGCCCAGGAGCAGGATGGCCGCCAATTCCGCCCGCAGGATGCCGCTGGGGCCCTGCTTTGCGCCGGTCGCGCCGGTCGCATCGGTCGCGCCGATCGCATCCATCGCATCGAGGGCGGCGAGATCGCGGCGGGCCGCGGCGGGATCGCCGGCGCGCAGCGCCGCCAGTCCGTGGGCGAAGCGGGCAGCGGCCGCGATGCCGCCGTCGATGCCTTCGCGGCCCGGCACGGCGCCGAGGTCCGCCCGCCAGTCGCGGCTCTCGATGCGGTAGCCGGCCTGCATCAGCGCCAGGTGCTCGCGGGTGCGCGGCGAGCCGCCGCTGGCCGCGGCGTCCGCCGCCATCTCCGCCAGCAGCCGGCGAGCGTCGCGCAGCCGCCCCTGCTGCAGGTAGGCGTAGGCCAGCCAGGAGAGAGCATGGTAGCCGCGCTCTTCGAGCGGCAGGCGGAGCCGGCGGCGCCGCTCCTCGGAGGCCGCCCAGGAAGCCTCGTTGGAGGCGGCGACCTCGTCCCACATGCCGAGGGCGAGGAAGATGTGCGACGGCATGTGGAGGGCGTGGGCAGCGGCGGGCGCGATGCGGGCGTAGACCCGCGCGGCGCGCAGGCCGAGCGGCGCGTGCACCGGGTCGTCGTAGGAGTGGATCAGGTAGTGGACGGCGCCCGGGTGGCGCGGGTTGCGGGCGAACACCTCCTCGGCCACCGCCGCCGCCCGCATGTAGACCGGGACCTCGCGCCCGGCCTCGCAGGTGCCGAGCAGGGCGAGAGCGTAGAAGCTCGCCGCCTCGAGGTCGTCGCGGTCGTCCCCGGCCAGCCGCTGCATGGCGGCGGCATAGCGCCCGTCGCGCGAGGCCTTGTCGCCGTCGCCATACAGGGTCTCGACGGCGGCCAGCCAGGCTTTCTCGCGCGCCGAGGGCGCCTTCGCCCGGCGCGCCTCGGGGGTGGGCGCCAGCCGCTCCAGGGCCGCCCGCGCCGCCGCCCGGTCCTGCTGGTGCCAGAGCGGATGGTTGTGGGTCATGGCCTCCCCCCAGTAGGCCATGGCAAAGCCGGGGTCGCGCCGCTCGGCCTCGCGGAACGCCGCCGCCGCGTCGTCGTACTCGAAGCTGTGCAGCAGCAGCACGCCGCGCTCGAAATCGGGCTGCGCCGCCGCCGCGCCGGAGGTGGGGAAGCGGATCTCGCCCAGGCTGGCGGCACCCGCGGGGGCCGGGGACTCCGCAACCGGCTTGGCGGCGGGTGCCGGCATGCCGCCCGCCGCGCCCGCGAGCGCCAGGGCGACCGCCCCGGCCGCCAGCCGCCTGCTCGTGCTCTCCATCCGGCGCAGCATACCTCGCCGGGCGGGGCGCTCAGCACCAAGGTCCCTCGTCGTCGGGCCTCGATTGACACCCATGCGCCGCCCGGACATCATCTGAACGACGCCGGGCGCCTGGCGCCGGGGAACGGGAACGCGGGAGGCGAGAAGAGCCATGTTCAGCCGTCTGCTCGTGCCGCTGGATTTCACCGACGAAAACGAGGCGGCCATCAAGATCGCCCTGGAGACGGCGGGCCGCGACGGCGCCGAGGTCACCCTGCTGCATGTGATCGAGATCATCGAGCACATGGGCTTCGACGAGATGTCCGACTTCTACCGCAAGCTCGAGGCGCGGGCGGCGGCCAAGCTGTCGGTGATCGCCGACCGTTTCGCCGCGGCCGGGGTGCGCGCCCGCTACGAGATTGTCTTCGGCCACCGGGCCGAGTGCATCCTCAAGCAGGCGCGGGACTTGAAGACCGACCTGATCGTGCTCTCCTCGCACCGCGTCGACCGCGAGCATCCGGCCCTGGGCTTCGGCACCATGAGCTACCAGATCGCGATCGTCGCGCGGTGCCCGGTGCTGCTGGTCAAGTAGGTTGGAGGTGGCGGTAGGTCCGGTTCCAATAGATGAGCGGCGGGCCTTCCGGGGTCGGCACGCCGCTGGCGTGCACCGCGCCGACGTAGATGGTGTGGGTGCCGGCCGGGTAGCGGGCGTGGATGCGGCAGTCGAGCCAGGCCAGGGCGTCGGCCAGGACGGGGGCGCCGGTCACCGCCGTGGTCCAGCGCCCCTCGGCGAAGCGGTCGCCCTCCTTGAGCCAGGCGAAGCGGTCCGAGAGCGCCACCTGCTCCTGGCCCAGGATGTTGACCGCGAACACCGTGCCCTCCCGCTCGAGCATCTGGAACGCCTTGTGCCGGTTGTCGATGACCGTCACAATCAGCGGGGGCTCGGCCGAGACCGACGCGAACGCCGAGACGGTCAGCCCATGCACCTCGTCGCCCTGCCGGATGGTGACGATGGTGACGCCGGCGGGAAAGTGCCGCAGGGCGTCCCTGAAGTCGCTCGACGAGATCAAGTCCGGCAAGGCAGGTTTCTCCTGGTTCTCCTGGGACGGCAGGGGAATGAGGCGTTGACAGCCGGCTGATTGTCCCATAACGGCCCTCCGGAGTTCGGTCTCTGCTAACTCCGGTGCAGGCATGGGGGACGCCGGGACAAAACTCGACGCCGGCCCGCGCCTCGGGATAGGCTCGGGCACTGCACGAGCTGTTTTTCCACTTTGCGCCGCGCCGGGACGTCGCCATGGGCCCCGGCTGACCGAGGGTCAAGCAATGAACCTGCTCATCCCAGCCCCCTGCCCGCAGCGGGCTGCCGCGCCGCGCGGGGCGGCTCTCCTTGCCCGGCTGGCCACGCCGGCGGCGGCCCTGGCGGCCGCCCTGGCGGCGGCCATGCCGCTTCTCACGCTGGCTCTGGCCGTGACCCCGGCCACCGTCGCCGCCGCCGTCGCCGCCTCGGCCGGCGCGCCCCCGCTCGCCGCCGAGGAGCTGAGCGGCCGCCTGGTGTTCCTGGCCAAGGACGGCAAGGGTCCGGCCCGCGGCGTCGATCCGCGCCTGGCGGTCGTCTATTTCGAGCCGGCGGATGCGGCGCGCCCTCCCCGCACCGAGAAAGCGTTTCAGCTGCTCACCAAGAACAAGGAGTTCTTCCCGCACGTGCTGGCGGTGCCGGTCGGCGCCAGCGTGCAGTTCCCCAACCAGGACCCCATCCTGCACAACGTCTTCTCGGTGTCGCCGGGCAACTCGTTCGACCTCGGCATCTACCGCGGCGGCCCGCCCAAGGAGAAGCGGTTCGAGCAGCCGGGCGTGGTGCGCGTCTACTGCAACGTGCACCAGGCCATGGTTGCCTACATCCTGGTGCTGGATACCGCCCACTATGGCTCGCCCGACCTCGACGGCTCCTTCCGGCTCACCGGCCTGCCCAGGGGGCCGGGGAAGCTGACGGTCTGGCACGAGCAGGCCGATCCATGGACGCAAGACCTCAAGCTGCCTTTGCGGACGCCGGAGGGCGGCTCGCCGGCGCTCGCGCCGCGCCTCGTGGTGGTGCGTCCTAAGCTGCTTCCTCATCTCACCAAGACCGGCGAGTCCTACAACCGCGGTGACTCCTACCGATAGCGCCGCCCGCCGGTTGAACCTGTCGCTGGGGACCCGGATCTTCCTGGTCACCTCGCTGCTGATCGCCCTTTCGGTGGGCGCCTCGGTGGCGGTCACCTCGTTGCTGGTGCGCAACATCGCGCGCAAGGCGGCGCTCGATGCCCTGCAGGGCAGCGCGCGGGCCCAGGAAACGCTGCAGGCCGGCGACTACGACCAGCTCAAGCTGATCTCGCGCCTGCTCGGCCAGGACCCCTATCTCAGCGCCTACATCGCCGAGGCCCAGGCGGAGAAGGACACCGCTTCGATCCTGGACGCGCTGGGCGGCCACCAGGGCAACTACAAGTTCAGCTTCGCCATGGTGCTCGACACCGCCGGCCGGGTCATTGCCCGCACCGACAATCCGGCCTCGCGCCAGGACCTGTCGCAGCAGTCGCTGATCCGCGAGGCGCTCAGCGGACCCAAGGAGAGCGTTGGCGTCTGGCGCGAAGGCGATCGTCTCTACTACGCCGTCGCGGTGCCGATCACCAAGGCATTCGAGGTGTACGGCTACATGGTCACCGCCTTCGAGATCACCAATGCGTCGGCCAAGCGGGTCAGCGGCACCGGCGGCGGCGACGTCGCCTTCGTCGCGAAGGATGCGAACGGCAGGGTCCAGGTGGCGGCGAGCAGCCTCGATCCCAGCATGCAGCAACCGCTCGCCGCCGCGCTGACCTCCCTGGGGAAGGGCCGGCCGCTGGCGCCCCTGGGCGGCGGCGAGCCGCGCGAGGTCGAGCTGTCGCTCAACGACGAGACCTGGCTGGCGCTGATCTCGCAGCTGCTCGACGCGGCAGGCCGGCCGATCGGCAGCTCCGTCGCCCTGGCCTCGATGCGCAAGGAGATGGCGCCTTTCCGCCGCATCGAGGCGGTGGTGCTGCTCTCCGGGCTGGCGGCCCTGCTGATCGCGCCCTTCCTGTCGCTGGCTTTCGCGCGGCGCACCCTGCAGCCGGTGCGGCGCCTGGTCTCGGCCACCGAGGCCGCGCGCCAGGGCGACTACAACCAGCGGATCGTCCCCGAGCGGGCCGACGAGATCGGCCAGCTGGCCGGCGCCTTCGACGAGCTGATGTCGGACCTGCGCGAGAAGCGGGACATGGAGGAATACGTCACCCAGCTGTCGCGCAACCTTCCTGAACCGGGGCCGGCGCGGGTGGTGATCGGCGCGGCCCAGGCCCGCGACTCGCTGCTCATGGGCATCGAGCTGCGCGGCTACGCCAACCCCCACCTCGAGGCCGGCGCCGAGCAGGTGATCGAGCGGCTGGGCCTCGCCATGCAGCACCTGGAGGCAACCATCGGGGCTGCCGGCGGCCAGATCGAGGGCATCGCCGGTCACCGCGTGCTGGCGCGCTTCGACCGCGGCCGGCGCCCGCTCGGGCCGCTGGTGGCGGCCGCCGAGATCCTGCAGCCGCACAGCGTCTGGGGCGACGACACCGGCGCCGAGGCGCCCAGCATCGCCGTCGCCGCCGGCACGGTGGTGACCGGTCCGGTGGTCTGGGGCGACCAGTCCGAGCGCGGCCTGGTGGGGCAGCCGGTGCAGCAGCTCGAAAGCCTGCTGCGCGAGGCGACCCCGGGCGACCTGGTGCTGGGCCGGGACGTGTATCAGCAGCTGCGCGAATATTTCGTGCGGGCCGGCTACGAGCTGGCGCCGCGCCGCGGCCTGATCAGCCCGCAGCCGATCTACGTGCTGACCGCCGACCTCGCGGCCCGCCTGACCAGCAGCCAGACCCTCACCCCCGCCGAGGCGGAGGAGGCCGGCGGCGACGAGGCGGCGCTGCTCACCCTCTCCGGCCTCGCGCCGGGCACCCTGATGGGGCGGCGCTTCCAGGTGCTCTCGGTGCTCGGCACCGGCGGCATGGGGGTCGTCTACAAGGCGCGTGACCGCGAGCTCGACGACCTGGTGGCGCTCAAGGTGCTGCGGCGCGACCTCTGGGGCGACCGGGCGCAGCTCGAGCGGATGAAGAGCGAGATCAAGCTGGCGCGCAAGATCACTCACCCCAACGTGCTGCGCACCTTCGATTTCGGCGAGCTCGACAAGGTGGCCTTCATCTCGATGGAGTACGTCCGCGGCGTCACGCTGCGCTACATGCTGGACCAGACCCACCGCCTGCCCTACTCGGCCGGGCTGCGGCTGGGCAAGCAGCTGTGCGCCGGGCTCGGTGCGGCGCACGCGGTCGGGGTCATCCACCGCGACATCAAACCCGAGAACCTGATCCTCGAGCCGACCGGCAACGCCAAGCTGATGGACTTCGGCATCGCCCGCCCGGTATCGCGCCTGACGCCCGGCCAGACGCAGGCCGGGTTCATCGTCGGCACTCCGCAGTACCTGGCGCCGGAGCAGGTGCAGGGCGGCGAGATCGACACCCGCGCCGACATCTATTCGACCGGGGTGGTGCTCTTCGAGATCTTCACCGGCAGCGTGCCGTTCCGGGCCGACACCGCGATGGAAGTGCTGGTCAAGCACCTCCAGGAGGAGCCGCCGCCGCCGCGCGAGCGCTGGCCGGAGATCCCGCCGCGCTTGGAGGCGGCGATCCTGCGCTGCCTGCGCAAGGCGCCGGCCGAGCGCTTCCAGACGGTCGAGGAGCTGCACCGGGAGCTCGAGGCGCTGAGCGCCTAGCTCCCGGCGGACCCTGGACCGCCTCGGCTGGGCGGTTCCGTCGTATCCTGGAAGAGGGGGGAGCGGGACGCATGATGCCGGCCGAGGCTGATACCTCAGAAACGACCCCGGTGACCGCGGGGGCGCCGGGGGCGCCGGGGACTCCGGGGACTCCGGGGACCACGGAGGTCGAGCCGACCGAGGATGCTCCGAGGGCCGTGGAGCAGCAGGAGGTCTTCGCTCGCCTTTCGGAGTACGAGACGTTGCTCGAGATCGGCGCCCAGCTCGCCGCCTCCCTGGACCTGCCGACGGTGCTCGAGCTCGCCCTGTCGACGGCCGAGCGGGTTTGCCGCGCCGAGACCAGCTCGATCTGGGAGCTCGACGACGAGCGCGGCGAGCTGTTCTTCCGCGTCGTGCGTGGCCGGGCGGCCGGCGCCATCCGCGGCCTGCGGGTGCCGCTCGGCCAGGGCATCGTCGGCAGCGTGGCGCAGACGGCCCGGCCGGAGCTGGTCAACGACGTGGCCTCCGATCCGCGCTGGCACGGCGACCCGCAGGAGGTGTTCAGGACCCGCGCCATCCTGGCGGTGCCGCTGCTCGCCAACGGCCGGCTGGTCGGCGTCCTGCAGCTGCTCAATCCGGTCGACCGGGATCGCTTCACCGACGACGACCTGCGGCGCATGCGTCTGTTCGCCGGCATGCTTGCCCATCCGCTGCAGAATGCCCGGCTCTACGCGGCGCAGCGCCGGCAGTTCATGAACATGGTGACCGCTCTCGCCGAGACGCTCGAGAAGAAGGATCCTTACACCGGCGGCCACGTCCGGCGGGTGGTCAGCTACTCGCTGCTGCTGGGAGCCGAGATGGGCCTCGATCGCGGCGACCTCAAGGACCTGTGGCTGGCGGCGACCCTCCACGACATCGGCAAGATCGGCGTTCCCGACCGGATCCTGGGCAAGCCCGCGCCGCTCGACCCCGCGGAGGCAGAGGTGATGCGCCGCCACACTGTCGACGGCGCCTCGATCGTCGCCCACCTCTCGAACCCGCACGTGCTGCCGGGGGTGCGCAGCCACCACGAGCGCATGGACGGCGCCGGCTATCCGGACGGCCTGCTCGCGGAGCAGATCCCCCTGGCGCCCCGTGTCATTGCCGTCGCCGACACCTTCGACGCCATGACCACCAGCCGCCCGTACCGCCAGGGGCTGTCGGCCGAGCGGGCGGCGGCCGAGATCGAGAGCGCCGCGGGAACGCAGTTCTGCCCGCGGGTGGTGGCGGCGTTCAAGTCGCTCTTCGCCGGCGGCCGCTTCAACCTTGCGGCCGGCGAGGAGGTGCTGCAATCGATCACGGAGCTGGAGGACCCCGACTGACCCGGCCGGGGCGGCGGCGATCATGCGCCACCTGATCGTCTGCGGCCGGTGCCGGCGGCAGCTCGATGCCGGCGACCGCGGGGCCGGCGAGCTGGTGCCCTGCCCCTGCGGCGAGCTGGTGGCGGTGCCGCCGCTCGCGGCTCACGACTCGGCGGTGGTGCGCTGCTCGGCCTGCGGCGCGCCGCGGCAGGGCGACGAGCCGGAGTGCCGCTATTGCGGGTCGGCCTTCACCGTCCACGAACGCGACCTCGACACCATCTGCCCGGTCTGCATGGCGCGGGTGAGCGGCGGGGCGCGCTTCTGCGACCATTGCGGCAGCCCGATCCTGGTCGAGCAGGCGACGGCCGCCGCGACACCGCAACGGTGCCCGGCATGCGGGCCGCCGCAGCTGCTCGGCAGCCGGCAGTTCGCAGGCGAGCCGGTCGCGGTGTCCGAGTGCGCGAAGTGCGGCGGCCTGTGGCTCGACCGCCGGGTCTTCGAGGTGCTGCTGGTGCGCGCGCGTCACGCCGAGCTCGGCGGTGCGGCGGTGGCGGTCGCCGGCGAACGGCCGGCGGGGGCGGCGGCTGGACCGGCGGCGCTGGCGGCGGGCCGCCTCTACCGTCCGTGCCCGGTGTGCGCCGCCCTGATGAACCGGCAGAACTATGGTCGCAAGAGCGGCGTCATTCTCGACGTGTGCGGCGCCCACGGCATCTGGTTCGACCTCGACGAGCTGCCGCGGGTGCTGGCCTGGATCCAGGGTGGCGGCGAGCAGCGCGCCGGACAGCTCGCGGCCGAGGAGGAGAAGGCAGCGTCCCGCGATCGCCGGCTCGATCTCGAGATGGCCGGCGCCCTGCGCGGCGGCAGCTGGGGATACGACGAGCCCAACAGCAACCTGCTCGGCGGCCTCGTCAGCCTGCTGGGCGAGGGCTGGAGCTTCCTCTTCAACCGGTGACCGCCTGGCCGCCTGATCGATGACCGCGAGACTGAGGCCGCACGTCTGGACCGTGGTGCCGCGGTTGCGCCATTCGGTCCGGCCTCTCGCGGTTCCCGCGGCCGAGCCCTGGCAGGCGGTGGTGGACGATCCGGCGATCGGACCGGTGACGCTGTCCGGGCTGCTGCGCCGATGCCCGCCGCGGCTGCGCTCGGCGGCCAGCCTCGGTCTGCCGGCCGCCGGGGCCGCCGGGGCCGAGACCGGCGCGCCGGCGGCGGCTGAAGGCGAGAACGGGGCTTCCGGCGGCGAGTTGGTGGTTTTGGTGCACGGCCTGGGCGGCAACATCCACACCCACTACATGCGCCGCGGCGCGCTGGCCGCCGAAGCCGCGGGCCTGTCATGCCTGAGACTGCACCTGCGAGGCGCCGATTTCAGCGGCGAGGACTACTACCACGCCGGGCTGACCGTGGATCTGCACGCCGCGCTGGCCAGCCCGGCGCTGCGGCCCTACGGCCGCATCCATGTCCTCGGTTACTCCTTGGGCGGCCACCTCGTCCTGCGTTTCGCCACCGAGCCGGGCGATCCGCGGGTGGCGAGCGTGGCCGCGGTCTGCGCGCCCCTCGACCTGGGCCTGTCGCAGCAGGCGATCGACAGCCCGGATCGCTGGCTCTACCGCCGCTACCTGCTGTCCAACCTGGCGCATCTCTATGCGGCGGTGGCCGCACGCCGGCCGGTGCCGGTGCCGCTTGCGGAGGTGGCGCGGATGCGCAAGCTGCGCGACTTCGACGAGCGGGTGGTGGCGCCGCGGCATGGCTTTGCCGGCGCGGAGGACTACTACCTGCGGGCAAGCGTCGCGCCGCGGTTGGGCGAGTTGCGCCTGCCGTCCCTGCTGGTCAACTCCACGGGCGACCCGATGGTGGCCGCGAGCGCCGTGCTGCCGGCGCTGGCGCGGCCGGTGCCGCGGCTCGAGGTGCGCTGGGTTGCCGATGGCGGTCACGTCGGCTTTCCGCGCGGCGTCGACCTCGGGCTGGACCCGGGCGGGCGCCCCGGGGCCAGCGCCGGGCGCGAAGCCCGGGCCGCCGCGCCGAGCGTCGACGACCAGGTGCTGGCCTGGCTGCGGGCTGCCCGGGTGGCCCCGGCGGTCCGGCTGGACCCGGCGGATCGAGCGGCGGGGGTGGACCGGGCGCCACGCGCGGCCCCGGCGGCCCCGCCGCTCTCCACGGTGCTGCCGGCGCCGGCAGCCGGCACGGAGTCCCGCTGATCCCATGCCCGCCAAGGCCAGCTTTTCCGACCGCCTGATCGACGCCATCCGCGCCAAGGGCAATCCGTGCATCGTCGGGCTCGACCCGCGTATCGAGACGATGCCGCCGTGGGTGGTGCCCTCGACCCGGGGCTTGCCGCGCGACGAGGCGCTCGGCCTGGTCCTCACCCGGTTCGGCAAGGTCGTCCTCGAGGCGGTCGCCGAGCACGTTGCCGCGGTGAAGCTGCAGAGCGCGTGCTACGAGCTGCTCGGCGTTCCCGGGCTGCGCGCGCTCATCAGGACGGTGCGGTACGCCCGCGAGGCCGGGCTGCTGGTCATCGTCGATGCCAAGCGCGGCGACATCGCCGCCACCGCCGCCGCCTACGCCGAGGCGTTGCTCGGAGAGCTGGAGTGGCAGGGGGAGAGCCAGCCGACGATCGGCGCCGACGCCACGACGGTTTCGCCCTATCTCGGCGGCGACAGCCTCGACCCATGGGTCCAGGCGTGCGACCGGCACGGGAAAGGCATCTTCGTGCTGGCCAGGACCTCGAACCCTGGCTCGGCGGACGTCCAGGGCTTGGGCTTGGCAGGCGGCGGCACGGTCGACGAGCAGGTGGCGGCGATGATCGACCGGCTCGGCCAGGGTCTCGTCGGCGCGCACGGCTACAGCTCGGTGGGCGCGGTGGTGGGCGCGACGTTCCCGGCCGACGCCGCGCGGCTGCGCCGGCTGATGCCGAGAGCGATCTTCCTGCTCCCGGGTTACGGAGCGCAGGGCGGCGGGGCGGAGGGCCTCGCCAGTTGCTTCGACCGGGAAGGTCTGGGGGCCGTGGTGAGCGCCTCGCGCAGCGTCACCTCGCCGCCGGGAGTCGAGGCCGCCAGATCGATGGACGCCTATCGCGACCTGGTGCGGGCCAGCGTCCTGGCCATGATCGCGGACGTCAACGCGGCCCTCGGCCGCCGCGCGTGACGGTTCCGGCGCACGGCTCGGATTGACAGCGGGCTCAACGTTGCATAGCCTGCTGAAAGGCAATCCCGATCATCGTGAGGCTCCGCATGTCCGCGCTTCCGCTCCAGCGCATCGAAGGCAAGTACGAGATCCTGGAGAAGATCCGCGAGGGCGGGATGGGCGCGATCTACAAGGTGCGCCACCGCCTGCTGGACGAGGTCCGGGTCATCAAGCTGATGCGGCCGCAGCTGGTCGACGACCAGGAGCTCAAGGCCCGTTTCGCTCGCGAGGCGCGCGTGGCCATCAAGCTCCGGCACCCCAACATCGCGCAGCTGTACGACTTCACCGCCGACGACGACGGCACCGCCCTCATCGTGATGGAGTTCATCCGCGGCAAGACGCTCGAGGAGCTGCTCAAGACCGCGGGTTCGCCGCCCCTGGGCCTGGCCCTCGAGATCGCCCAACAGTCGCTGCGCGCCCTTGGCTATCTGCACGACAAGGGGTTCGTCCACCGCGACATCTCCCCCGACAACCTGATGCTCACGGAGGATGCGGACGGCAACCCGCAGATGAAGCTGATCGACCTCGGGATCGCGAAGATTCTCGGCGGCGTGGACGCCCACCTGACGCAGACCGGAACCTTCCTCGGGAAGGTTCGCTATGCCTCGCCCGAGCAGTTCGGCACCGATGGCGCCACCAGCGCGGGCGCGAGCGGCGATCTCTACTCCTTCGGCGTCGTGCTCTACGAGCTGCTCACCGGTGTTCATCCTATTGCCGGCCGCGATCCAAGCTCGATCATTGCCGGCCACCTCTTCCGTGGACCGGTGGCCTTCGAAGAGACCGACCGCCATGGGCGAGTGCCTCTCGCCCTGCGGGCCGTCGTCCTCAAGGCCCTCGCCAAGAAGCCCGAAGGGCGCCATGCGAGCGCCCGGGAATTCGCGCGCGAGCTTGCCGCCTTGCGCGTTGCCGGCGACCTCCCGCCTGAATGGAAGAAGCTGCTCGAGACGGCCGGTGACGGCGAAGCCTCGCCCGCGGAGCCGGGAAGCACCCAGGACCGGCTCGACGCGCACTTCGGCGCGGAGGCGACCCCGGCGCCTCCCGGGCCCTCCGGCGCCACCCACACCCTGCTCGCGCCGCTCACCACGGTCTCGCCGCTGGTCCCGGTCGAGACCAGCCGGGACCAGGAGCGGCAGCGGGCCATCGCCGCTGCGGCGCAAGGGGTGGAGGCCGCGCTCGTGCGCGGCGACCTGAGGGCTGCCGAGGCCAAGCTCTATGGTGCCGAGGCGGAGTTTGGCGAACAGTCGCTCTTCCAAGAGCTCCATGGCCGGCTGGCCGCCCAGCGCCGGGCTGAGCTGGGCGCCCAGGTCGGTCGCCTCGTGGAGCGCGCGCGGAGCCGCGCGGCGGCCGGGGATCTCGAAGCAGCTCATGCGGAGCTGAAGCGCGCCCTGCAGCTCGACCCCGAACGCGCCGACCTCGCCGCCGAGGCGGCCGAAACCGCGGCCGCACTGGCCCGACAGGCTGCCGAAAAGCAGCGTCAGGAGGCCATGGCAAAGGCGGTGCAGGAGGTCGATGCACAGCTGGCGGCAGGGAATACGGACAGGGCGGGCAAGCTGCTCGACCGCGCTCGCGCCGAGCACGGCGAGGATGCAGCCTTCGAGGCGCTCGCTCGCCGCCTCGAGGAGATGCGGAGCGCAGCGCTGGCGGCGGAGCTCGCCGCACTGCTCGACGAGGCGCGCCGGCTTGCCGGCCAGGAGCAGTTGAAGGAGGCAGGCAAGGTGCTGCGCCGCGCCGAGCGCCTCGCCCCCGAAGACGCCGCGGTCCGGCAGCTGCAGGCGGAGGTTGCCGCCACCTCCCAGCGGCTGGAGGCCGAGCGGCGCAGGCTCGCGCAGATCGAACGCCGGGCCGCCGAGATCGGTAAGCGCCTGGACCGCGGCGCGCTCGACGAAGGCGCGGCGCTGCTCGACGGCGCGGTCGCCGAGCTGGGGGAGGCTGCACCGTGGGAGGGGCTGCGCGCGCGCCTCGAACGCCTGCGCGACGAGGCGCGCCAGGCTCAGGTCGCCTCCTTTGTCGAGCGAGCGCGCGAGCTGGCCAGCGGTGGCGAACCGGCGGAGGCGCTCGGCAGCGCGCGGCGGGCGGCGGAGATCGATCCGAGCCGGCGCGACGTCCAGGAGCTCGTGGCGGAGCTCGAAGCCGCCCTGGAGCGCCAGGCGCGGGAGCGGCGGTTGGCCGAGGAGCTGGCAAAGACGACCGCCGCCTTGTCCGATCACCTCGATCGGGGCGAGCTGGACCAGGCCGGCAACCTGCTCGACCATGCCGTCTCTCGCTTCGGCGCCACGCCCGTCCTGCGCGAGCACTGGGAGCGCCTCGAGAAGCTGCGGCGCCAGGCGCTTGCAGAGAAGATCAGGGATCTGCTCGGCAGAGTGCGGCAGTCGATCGATGACGGCGATCCCGCGGCAGCCCGCGAGACGTTGGGAGAGGCCGGTGCGCTCGGCGTTGCCGATACCCCCGAGGTGCGGCAGGCAGCGGCCGAGGTCGAGGCCGCCGCCGAACGCGAGGCGCAGGACCGCCGCCGTCGCGAGGATCTCTTGGCAGCCGTGGGCGCCATCGAAGCCCATCTGCAGCGCGGCGAGCACGCGAAGGCGGCGAAGCTCCTCGCCGCGGCGGCGGCCGCGCACGGCGAGGAGGCGGAGCCGTTGCAGCGCCTGCGCGGGCGTTTGCAGGCGCAGGAGCGAGCCGAGGACCTGCTGGGAGAGGCCCACCTGCGGCTCGAGATCGCGGACGTCGAGGCGGCCATGCGCAAGCTGCGCGAGGCGCTCGAGCTGGCGCCTGGCTATGCGCCCGTCCAGGCCCTTCTCGATCGCGTGCAGGCAGTCCGCAAGCAGCCTGCCGCGAGGGAGATGATGCGGACGCTTCGCCAGTCGGTTGGCCAAGGCCGCGGCACTGGCTCGGGGACGCTGCACCTGCGGCCTGCGCCCGCGGCCCCGGCCCCGGAGGCAGCCGCGGTCCAGGAGGCAGCTGCGGTCCCGGTCCCGGAGGCAGCCGCGGTCCAGGCCCCGGAGGCAGCCGCGGTCCCGGTCCCGGAGGCAGCTGTGGTCCCGGTCCCGGATGGACCCGTGGGTCCCCTGCCGGCGCCCCCCTTCAACCCTTCCGAGGCCGCCGTCCACCCCAAGCTCGCGGGTGCGCCGGTCGAGTCTACGGTGGAGGCGGCTTCACCCCTGCCGGGAGCGGTGGCGGCCGCCGGAGCGGTTGCCGGCGTGCCCGATCGGACGGTTGTCCTGCCTGCCGGCCACGCTCCCTCCATGGACTCGGTGTTGATCGCCGGCCGTCGCACCATGGACGCTCCACTGGACTTCCGGCTCAGGGCCGATGCGACTGCCGCGCCACCCCCTACAGCGGTCGCCGCGCCATTCACCCGCGACCTTCCTGCAGAAGTCCCGGAGCGATCGGCTGGTGTCCCGCGGCGATCGAAGGTTCTCGCCGCCGGCATCATCCTGGCGGTGGCCGTGCTCGCCGCTGCCGGCTGGCTGATCGGCCACCGTGGCAGCCGCGAGCAGGCAGCCGGGCCGGCGCAGGCCGCATTGCCGGGCCCGGCCCCAGCACCTCCGCCGGCCGTGATGCCCGGCCAGCCCCGCCCTGGCGCGGTGGCGCCGCAGAGCGGCGTGTTGATCGTCGACGCGCTGCCGTGGGGCGAGGTGGTCGAGATCCGCGACGCGCGGGGGAAGACCCAGTTGGTCCCTGCCCATGCATATACCCCGCTCGTGCTGTCGCTGCCTCCTGGCCGCTTCACGGTCAGGCTCACCAACCCCGCTTTCTCGCAAGCCGCCGTTCTCGAGGCCGAGGTGCCAGCCGACGGGGGGGCCCATCCGGTGCGCAGGGTTGCCGAGTTCAAAGCCGGCGACGCGGACGAGTTCCTGAAGGGGATGGGCTGGTGAGATGACCGCGGGCGCCGGTTGCAGGCTGGGTCTCTCGCGCCGGCTGGTCGTGCAGCTGTGCCTGGCCCTGGCATGCGCCGCGACCGCTGCCGCGGCGGACCCCAAGGAGAGCTTCAGAAAAGGGATCCTGGCAGCCGACCGGGGCCAATGGACCGACGTGGTGCGCTACATGCGGGAGGCTTCCGCCCAGCAGGACAAGGAAGGCGAGCCGGTGAAGATCTACGGCGTGCGCATCGTGCCGTACCTGCCGCATTTCTATCTTGGGCTCGCCCTGTCACAGACGGGCAGGTGCGAGGAGGCGCTGGCGCAGTGGCAGGAGTCGGAACGACAGGGAGCGATCAAGACGACCCCGCACTACAAGAGTCTGCAGAGTGGCAGGGAGCTTTGCAAGCAACCGCAGCAGGCCCGTGCCAAGCCAGCGGTCACTCCCACGCCGCCGGCGTCGCCAGGTCCGGTCGTGGCTGCCGGGCCGGATGCGTCGGTCCTGATCCCGGCGGTGCGTGAGGCGGAGGGTGCGGTGCAGAAGGCAGCCGACGCCGGCGCCCAGGTCGCCCGCCGGCGTGCCGATCCGGAGTACGCCGAGGCATGGAAGGCGGAGTCAGCCCAAGGCATCGAGGCGACCGCGACGCAGGCGATCGTCAACGCTCGCTCCAACCTCGAGCGGGGGAAAAACCTGGGCCGCGTCCCAGATCTCCAAGAGGCCGCCCGTCTTGCCGGCCGCGCCCGCCAGGACCTCGAGGCCCTCGCCGGCCGCCTGGACCAGCGCCGCACCGAGCTCCGCCAGGCAAAGGAGAAGGCGGCGGCCGACAAGCTCGCGGCCGACCGTGAGGCCGCCGACAAGCAGGCGCGCGAGAAGGCGGCCGCCGCCCAGCTCGCCGCCGACCGCGAGGCCGCCGAGAAACTGGCACGCGAGGAGACCGCTCGCAGGGAGGCGGAGGGCCGGGATCAGGCCGAGCGCCAGTCCCGCCTTCAGGAGCTCTCGGGCCTGGTCGCCGACGCGCGCCGGCTGCTCGGCCAGACCGTCGCCGCCCAGCCTCGGAGCGCCGAGCTGGACCGCCGCCAGGCCCGGTTGCAGGGAATCCTGCGGCGCGCCTCGGCCCCGTCGGCGGCTGCCAGCGCGGCCGATTTGCAGCAGCTGCGAGAGGAGCTGGCGGCGGCCGTCAGCGGGCTCGAGAAGGCTTCGGCGGCTGCCGCCACGCAGCCCGGGCCGCCGTCCGAGCTGCGGGCCGCGGCCCGCGCCTTGTTCCGCGCCAACTACGGAGAGGTGGTGCAGGCGCTCGCCGGCGCCAGCTTCGCCGAGCGCCGCGCCGCCGTCACCGCCGCTTTGCTGCTCGCCGCCGCCCGCTACTCGCTCTATCTCGAGGGCGGCGAGAAGGATGTGAAGTTGCGCCGGCAAGCCGGCGAGGACGCCCGCACCTGCCGGCGCCTCGCCCCCGCGCTCAATCCCGACCCCAGGCTCTTCTCGCCGCGCTTCGTGCAGTTCTTCCGCTCGCCCGGCTGAGAGCGGGAGGGCGCCGCAGGCCGGCGAGGCTAGAAGCGCACGACGCCCGAAAGCGACGCGATGCTGACGAACTTCGAGTAATCGTAGGCGGCATCCAGCTGGAACCGCTCGCTGAACACCAGGCCGAAGCCACCCGAGACGTGGCCTTCGACCCTTCCGGGCCGGAACAGAGTGTAGAGCGCCTCACTCTGGTTTGGCATAACGGTGTTTGGGATGATGGGCCCTTCGAAGCGAATCTGGTGATCAGGATCGCGCCATCCTCCGAGCCGCAGCGCCAAGGGCCACTTCATGTGCGTCCACACGTACTCGACCCCCAGGTGGAACTCATTGGCATCGTTCGCCACAAGGCTCTTAGCCGCTGGGTCTGGCTTCGACATCGGCATGTGGTCGAAGAAGACGTCGATCGAGTTTTTGGCGAGCACTGAATACCGTATCCGGTCGTAATCCACTGTGATGGTCCAAGCCTCTGCCGGCCGGAAGGCGAGGCCTGCGCCGTAGGCGTCAGGCACGTGGAATGACCCTGGGTTGGCCGCGAACTCCATCCCGGGCGTTTTCCCCATGGGGCCGTAAGTAGCGCTCGTGTCGAAGTTGAACTTTGGTCCTTGCCTGTAGACCAGCCCACCGCTCCACTGCGAGCTGATCTTCCAGAGCAGTCCTGCGTTTACTGCCAGGTGATTGTCATTCCCGTTGAGCGACTCGAAGTTCACGACATTACCTGCCCGTACGTCAGGCTGTCCAAAAAAGCCACCGCGAGGGAAGGTTCCATCCGGGTTTGGCGCAAGGCTTTCGAAGGCGTAGCGACTCGTCAGCGAGCTGAGGTCGAAGTGATACTCCGAGAGCCCGACGCCGATCGACAGCGCGTCGTTCAATCGGACGGCGCCGGAAACGCCCACGTTGATGATCCTCAACCGCAACGTCGTGTCGATCGGGAACAGACGGCTGAGATCCAATCCCGAAGAGAAAAAAGCGCCCTGGGTCTGGAACGAAGCGCCGAAGTTCGCCAGCTCTTGGCGGTAAGCCGCGAGCGCCCAGCGGCCGTGAGGGTAGACGAAGGATGCAAAGGATAGGTCGTTGAGCTCGCTCTTGGATGTACCGGACACGATGCCGGGAACCTTGTCCAAGCCGTTACCAGTTGGGCTGCCCAATCCATGTCCGCTATCGGTGAACTGGTTCGTATAGCTCGACCGCCGCCCCTCGGCCGACACCTCGGGCTTCGACAGCTGGGTCAGGCCGGCCGGATTGGTGTAAGCGGCAGTTGCGTCGTCAGCCAGTCCGATGAAGGCCCCACCCAGACCCAGGCTGCGGGCGCCCGGACTGGAGAAGTTGAACTGGATGCCGGCGTTGACCTCCGCATTGGTCTGGCAGTGAGCTGGCCGGCACAAGGTCAGCAGGATGCCAGACGCGACGAGGAGCAGCTTCCTGGCGTGTAGCGAACGTTCGTTCATGGTCTTGTCTCCCGTCAAGCCAACATGGTTATTGGAGGGCTCAGGGCTTGCGGCGCCCCTGGGCTGCCTGCACTTCCGCCTTCAGCTCTAGAAACTCGAAGTAGGCGCGGTCGTCGGCGCCTACCTCGCCGGTCTTCTCCGAGGTATGGAGCGCGTCGGCCGCGCACTGCCAGTTGCCGAGCGCGGCGTGTGCCTTGGCGATCTCGAAATACGGCTGGTAATCCCGGAACCACATGCCGTACATGCGCGACATGCGCGCCGGCCTCGCCTTGCGCGCCGCGGCCTCCAGCAGCGCGTCCAGCGCCCGCTGCTGGTCTCCACGACGCTCCAGCTCGAGGCCAAGCTCGTAGTGGAAGTACCAAGGGGCCTCGGCGGGCCTGGTGGCCGGAGCCAGTCCGCACCGCGAGAGGACCACGGCCCGCAGGCGGCTGAGCTCCTCATCCGAGAGCACGGTGGGCTTGCGCTCGAAGGTCTTGTAGTCCTGGGCGGCGGGCGGCGCCGGAGAAGCGTCGGGCGCCGGTGCCGCGGCGGTTCGGGGCCCCCCCGTAGCGGGCGTGCTTGGCGCCTTCACCGGAGCCGATGCCAGCAGCGCTCCCACCAGCAGCGGAACCAGGCGTGCGAAGTCCATCGCTTCGAGACCTCCCTCGCAGACTCCACGAGCCCGCTCCGAAGTGCTGTTAGACAGGATCGTCGAAAAATCTACCACGAAGTCTATGCTGCTGTCAAGCGCATGCTTTATAGCTTTATAGCTATGTGGCACGAGGACCTGGAAACCAACCGAGCACGTCTCCATGCCAGGCGGGATTCCCGGGCAGGCATCTGTTCAGACGGATCTGCCCCGGAAGTTCGCGCTAGAATCAGCGGCAGGAGCAGGCATGGGCGTATTACGGCGCATCACCGAGGACTACCGTCTCGACAAGCTCGCGCACTCGAGCGACGCCGGCAGCGTGTTCTGCGCCATCGATCTGCGCTCCGGAGAGACCGTCGCGGTCAAGCTGATCTTCGAGGTCGATGAGACGTCCCAGGAGCAACGCGAGGTCTTCGAGCGGTTCGCCGAGGCGCTTCGCTCGCTCCACCACCCGGGGGTGCCGCGGACTCTCGACTTCGGCTTCACCACCGCCGGCACGGCCTTCCTGGTCACCGAATACTGCAACGGGGTGAGCCTCGAGCACTTCGAAGGTTCGGCGCCGCAACAGCTGGTAGCGCTCCTACTGCAGGTGGCGGAGGCGCTGGAGGCCTTGGCCGCGCAGGGCATCCGTCACGGCAAGGTCCGCGCCGACAACGTCCTCGTCCTGCCAGCCGCGGCCGGTGCGGAGGGCGGCGACGGAAGCGAGAGGATCAAGCTGCTGGGTCTCGGCGCTCCCGCCTCTTTTGGTGTGGCCGATGGCGGGGCAGCCGACCGCCGGGCGCTGGCCGAGCTCACCTGCCGGATGCTGGGAGCGAGCTACGATGCGGCAGCTCCCGCGCCGCAGGTCGCGCTGCCGGCGAGCGCCGCCAAGTTGGAAGATCCGGCGATCCTGGGGAGCTGGCTCGAAGCGGCGCTCCGCCGGCCGGACCAGGGAACGGATGCGCGCGAAGGAGCATCCGGCATCTTCCGGCGTGCGCTCGGGGGGGCAGGACAGGGAGCGGCGGCTGGGGTGCCGATCGAGCCGCGTCACGAACCGGTCGCACCGCAGAGAGTGCGCTCGCCCGTGCCGCGGGGACCCGTCGAGCGGACCGTCGTCCTCGGTAGAGCCGCGTTGCGGCTGGCTGCCGAGGCGACGGCTCCCGACACCGACGAGACCGAAGCGCGAGTGGCTGGCGGCCAGCCGGCGGCGATTCTGGCCGGCGAGCTGCCCGCCGTACCGGCTGCTCCCGGGAGCCCGCGCGGTGCCCTCGCCGCCCGCGTTGTCGAGCAGACCCAGCGCATCTCGGTGGTCCCGGCGCCGGCTCCGCCAGCGGCCCAGGAGCCGCCGGTGCGACCGGTGCCGCCGCCGACCGAGCGCATTCCGACCGCGGGCAAGCCGGCGGAGCGCAAATCGGGATCGCCTGTCCTGACCGAAGCCCTGCCGGTCCATTCAGCCGCGCCCGCAGGGCCGGATGCGCCACCGCCGCCCGCTCCGGCTCCGGCCGTCCCGACGGCGGAGCCGCTGGTGGAGACAGAGACGCCGGCGGCGCTGGCGGCCAGCTCTGATGTGCAGACCGTGCGCTGGCCGCCGGTCGGCGCGAGTGCGCCGCCAGCCGCGGGTCGACCCGATCCCGTGCAGCGGCCGCTCAGGTTCCCGATCGACCAGCTCAGGACCGGCACGGCGCCGCCGGCGCCGAGCCCTACGGCGGGAGAAATCCTCGAGGACACGGTTCCGCGTTTCCAGGCTCAGCGCCAGCCTTCCGCTGCGGCCATGGGAACGGCGCCGGCCGGCGTTGCGGAGCGGAAGGCCGAGCCGCCGCCAAGCGCTCCGCCGGAGCCCCCGGTGGCGCCCGCCGCCCCTGCGCCGGCGGTGCTGACGAGGAGCCCGTCAACCGGTGCGCGAGCCGGGCCCCGGCGCTGGTGGGTGCCGGCCATCCTCGCCGCGGCAATCGCCGTTCTGGGCCTTGGCATCGCGCTGCTGGTGAGTCATGGCCGGACCCCCAGGCCGGCCGCTCCGATCCAGGCCAAGGTTGCGGCAGCCCCTCCCCATCCGCGGCCTGTTCCGCCGGCCACTCCGGCGCCGGCGCCCGTCAATCCCCAGATCGAGCTGGCCGAGGCCTATCTCGCCTCCGGCAACGAGGCAGGTGCGCGGCAAGCGCTTCAGAGCATCCCTCCCGAGCAGCAGGCCGCGTTTTCCGCGGCGGAGCGCGACCGCTTTCAGCGGGCATCGACCGCCCTCGAGCATGACCGGCGCGAGCAGTTGGTGAAGGATCTCGTCGACGGTTTCGGCAAGGGCAACCTGGGCCGACTGAACGAGGCGCTGGCAAGCGCCAAGGGAATGGCCGATCTGCCGGCCCCGATCCAGCAAGACCTCGACCGCGCCAAGCGCGCCGTCGCCCTCGCCGCCAGGCTGAACCGTGCCCAGCGGTCCCGCAACTACGCGGAGGTCTTCACTCTGGCCGCCCAGCTCCAGCAGGTGCTACCCGCATCCGACCGCGGCGCCGAGGCAAGAGAGCAGGCTGCCAGGGCGCTCGAGGCCGGCGCCGATGCCGCCGTCGAGGCTGGCCAGTTCGATAGTGCCCAGACCTCCCTCGAAAGCCTGCGCGCCGCTTGGCCGGACCGGCCTCAGCTGGCAGAGCGCTTGGCGCGCGTCGGCGCCCAGCGGCAGGCGGACGCGCAGCTCGAGGCGGTGCTCGCCGCCACGGCGCGCGCGGAGCACGCCAGCCAGCCCCTGCAGGGCCTCGAGCTGCTTGCCGGGGCGAAGCCCAACGCCCGTTTCGCCGACCGCTTCCGGCAGCAGAAGGACCGGTTGTCGGAGCTCCTGGCCAGGCTCGACAAGGATCCTCCCAGGGTCGCCTTGCGAGAGTCCAAGCTGGAGTACGAGAAGGGCAAGCCCGCGCGGGTGCAGCTCCGGGTCACCGACGACTTCCGGGTCAAGAGCGTCGAGGGCTGGGCCCGTCCCGAGGGCGGCAGCTACCAGTCGGTCCCGGTGCGGCACGATTCCGGGGCCGACTACACGGTCGAGATCCCCGAGTCGGTGCACGGCAACAAGCCCATCGAGCTCTACGTGACCGCCACCGACTACTCCGGCCACCAGGGGGCGCTGGGCAGCGCCGAGCAGCCCATCAAGGTCAAGAAGAAGGGCTGGTTCTCCAAGCTCCTTGGTAGAGACGAGTAGGCCTCAGCCCTTTGCCGACCGCTGGAAGTCCGCAGGAAACGACTTGGGATAGATCGCGGCGTTGCGTGGCCCGGATCTGCGGGCCGTTTCCTTCGACTTGTCGGGGGCGAAGTTCTCCCCGAAGGTGCCGAGGTCGCAGTGGGCCTCGATCACGCCCGCTCCCGGGCTGCCCCGTTCGAGCAGGAACGAGATCTTCGCCCCGACGACCGAGCTGATCGCCCCCCCCGCTCCGGGCACGATCTGGCACTTGCGAACCTCCCGAGTATCCAAGGCCTGAAAGGGGTCTCCGGTATGCCACCACATAGTCCAAAGCCTCCTCGGGCGGGCGCCCCGCCCCGCGCATCCTGCTAACGTCTTTGCTGAAGTATACCTGGATCAAGTCCGGGGTTCCAGGGCTCCGAGCAGCCTCCCACCTGGTAGAATCGTTGCAGTTCGCCCGTGAAGCAACCATGGAGGAGCCGAAATGGGCGCGCCAGCTGCCCGACTTCTAGACACGCATGTCTGCCCGATGGTGACCGGGGTGGTCCCGCACGTCGGCGGCCCGATCTCGGACCCTGGGGCGCCGACCGTACTCATCGGCGACCTGCCCGCGGCGCGCGTCAGCGACATGGCCGTCTGTGTCGGCCCCCCCGACTTCATCGCCCCGCCCGGGGCCCCCACCGTCCTCATCGAAGGCCTGCCCGCCGCGCGCATGGGCGACATGACCGTCCACGGCGGCACGATCATCCTCGGCTGCTTCACGGTCCTGATCGGCGACGGGGGAGCCGAAGGCTCCGGTGGCGGCGGGGGAGGCGGTCCCACGGTGCCAAAGGACTGCATGAGCCAGGCGCAATCGACCGGCGCTCCGTTCGTGAAGCTCGGCTGAGAGAGGCGCACCGATGCCGGCAGCGGCCAGCCAGGTCGAGGCCCTACCCGCCACCTTCCAGGATCTCGCGCGTCTGGCCGCGGAGAAAAAGCTCTATGCGGTACTGGACGCCTGCGCCTCTCCCGCGATACAGGCCAAGGTCGAGGGTCTCGGTCCCGACCTCGCCCCCTGTCTCTATCGCGGAAACGTCGATCCCAAGGTTCTCGCCGTCGCGCCCTACGTCGCCGCCGTCGATCCGCCGCTGCTCGACTGGCTGAGGTCCACCGTATGGGCCGAGCCGTGGGGAATCTTCGTCGCCACCCCTGCCGACCTGAAGACGGTGCGAACGCACCTCCGCAAGTTCCTCGTGGTCAAGAATCCGCAAGGCGAGACTCTGTACTTCCGCTACTACGATCCGCGAGTCCTGGCGACGTTCCTTGGAAGCTGCAATCGCGAAGAGGTCGAGGAGTCCTTCGGGCCCTTACTGGCCTACGGTTATGTCGTGGCCCAGGATTTGGAGGTCAGGCTCCTCTGTAAGCGAATTTGAGCAATCGCTAGATGAGATTCTGAGGACCAGGGAACAACGCTTCAGGCCGCTATCTTCCTATTCGAACGCCGCGACCAGTGCATTGGAGATTCCCAGGCCCTTCAACACCTCGAGCGCTCGCTGAGAGACCACGAGTCGGCCGTCCGGCACTGTTGCGAAATCGTCCCATCCCGGTTTTCCTTCAGCTTTCAGCCTAATGAATTTCGGGATCTGCCTATTCGGATAGAGTTCCTTAAACTGGTCGGAGGTCGTTACCTCGGCTTCCTCGAACCTAACGCCTGAGAGGCCGCTTGCCAGAAGCTCTTCCTTGGCCCGCTCTGTGACGATAAAGCATGGGAAGCTCTCTAAGAGCGCGTCACCAAGCCATCCGTCAAGAATGTAATGGAGCTTGCCCACCACAGGAGGATGAACGCTCCTATCTATCACCGTATTCTCTCCTAACCCACCAGCCACTTCCGGTTCGAGATAGAAGTAAGTCATCAATGACCTCCTCTCAACGGCGGATTGAATTGAGATCCGTACTTCGTATCGATCTCTGTTGCCTTCTGAAGCAATTGCTCCTTAGTGGGGGCAGGATTCTCGCGATAGAACTGATTCCATTCACGCCTTATCTTACTCAAGTGTAAGTCTGCGTTGGTCTCTTTGGGAATGCCTCGGAGGTTCTCTAGCGAGTGCATTTCCTCCTCAGTTACGACACCAGGATAGCGCGTCAGGACCTGCTGTTCAACGGCGTGGTGAACGACGACCTTTCCTTGTAGTTCTGGGTGCTCCGAGAAGAAGGTTGCAGTGTAGTCCGAAGAGCCCGCGGCCCCGAATCTCGCTCCGCTACTACCGGCAATCTTGGCTGCCCCGATTCCTACCGACAACAAGAGTCCGCCGAGCACTGCGTTGGTCACGACAGCCTCGCCAAGTTTGACCAGGCTGAATTGACCGTTCGGATCGTTCGCCAGATCGTCGAAGTAGCCGATTGCGCCGCTAAGGCCACCGGCAACCAAAAACGCCGCGTCGGCAAGCGCCGCCGGAATCTCCAGGAAGGGCAGTACAGCGAAAGCCGAGGAGTAGAGCAACCCTTTCCTCGCTCCCTTCACGACACAATCCCAGCAGAAGTGGCCCGTGTTCAGGTACGCATTCAGACCATAACCTGCAGCGCCTGCGGCCGTGCCGGCCGCAAGGATCTCGGCGGCGCCTATGGCGGCGAGGGCCACGGTGGAGGTGGCGGCGATACCGAGGGCAATGAGAACTACCGGTGCTGCGACGACGACGAGATCCACCGCGACGACGGCGGCGAAGACCCCGCCCGCGATCGAGAGCGCATCGTTCCAGCCGAAGAGGCCGAGCGGATCGGCGCCGTTGATGGAGTCGTTGCCGGCGTAGAGGTAGAGGTTGAGGCCGCCGAGGAAGCCGACGGGGTCGCGGGAGAGGTAGCGGCCGAGGGCGGGTGAGTAGTAGCGGGAGCGGTTGTAATGAAGACCGGTCTCAGAATCGTGGTACTGGCCGGGGAAGCGGAGGTGGTTGCCGATGCGCCCCACCTTGACCTGCGCAGCGCCGAAGGCGGCGTAGTCGGCAGACCAGACGACCTGGCCAGTGTCATCGGTGATCCGGCGCGGGGTCCCGAGGTGGTCGGTGTGGAAGGCGAAGACCCGGCCGTCTAGGCGGGTTACCAAGGGCGTGCCGGTACCCGGCAGGTAGAGGTAGTCCTGGACGCTGGTACGAGGTCCGACCCGGGTGATCTCGCGAAGGAGGTGCTCGCCGGCCCAGATGTACCGAACGGTCGTCTCGCCGCTCCGCTTCCAGATTCGCCGCGCGAAGGCGTCGTAGCCGAAGGTGACTTCGAGCCCGCCCGGACCTTGGGTGCGCACCAGGAGGTTGCGACGGCTCCAGGCGTAACTCCACTCTCCCTCGGCCATGGTTTGCGAGACGAGATTGCCGCGCGCGTCATAACGACACTGAGTCGCACCTTGCCGGAGGAGTTGGTTGAGGTCGTTGAAGGCGGCACGCTGGCCGCTGCTCTCGACCCGGTTGCCCGCCGCGTCGTAGGCGAACGTCTCGCTGCTCTCTACCGGGTCAGCGCGCACCGCCAAGAGCTGGCCTTCGGCGTCGTAGGAGTACAGGCGTTGGCCAAACTCGGAGTCCTCGATCTCGCCAACCCGGTCCTCGGCGTCGCGGCCGATGCGAAGAGAGAACAGCTCGCCGCCTCGCCCGGCGCCGCGGCTGACCACGATCTCCTGGGGCAGGCCGGCCTCGGTCAGGCGGGTCACCGTCCTCACGCCGCCGGGCGATTCGCGCAGCACCGACCGGTCGTCCCGGCCGTAGGTGAAACGGTGGAGGCCGCCGTTCCAATCTGTCACCACGGCCGGTCGGAAGTCGTCGTCGTAGGTGAACGACACTCGCTCGCCGGTCGGGTAGGTCATGCCGACGAAGATGCCCTGAGTGTCGTAGAGGTACTGGACGACGTCGGTGCCCTGCTCCTCGCGCACCACCTTGCCTTGCGCGTCGTAGGTGTAGCGGACCTCGGTCTCGCCACAGCTCGCCTGGACGACACGCCCGGCGTCGTCATAGACGAGGGCGACGGTCTCGCCGTCGCCGAATGCCATGGTGACAGGCCGCCCCTCGCCGTCATACGCGATGTCCACGACCGGCTCGGCGCCCGCCTCGATGCGATCGACCCGGCCCTCCGGGTTGTAGTGGTAGGACTCACGGCTGCCGTCCGGATAGACCGCTTGGGAGGGCCGGTTCCAGCCCATGTAGACGAAGCGGACCTGGTGGCCGTTGCCGTCGCCAATCGCCTTCAAGAGGCCCCGCGAATCGTGATCGAAGACCTCGCTGGCGCCCCGCCGATCGCCGAGCTCGGCGATCCGGCCCTGCTCGTCGTACGCAATCGTCCGCGCTGTCTGGTCGGGGTAGGCGATCTTGGCCAGCGCTCCCCGGCGGTCGTAGTCGAGGTTGCAGACCTCGCGCTTGCCACGGACCATGCTGCGCACTCGGCCCTGCTCGTCGCGATCCAACCGCAGGCGCAAACCGCTTGGAGAGATGGATTCTTCAAGACGGCCCTCACGGTCGCTGCGCATGCGCCAGGTGCGGCCGAGAGGGCTGGTGACGCCGCCGATGAAACCCTGCTCGTCGAAACTGATGCGGGTCTGCCTCCCTCCCGCATCGCGGGCCAGCAGATCGCCGCTCTCGGCCTCCGTCTCGGGCTCCAGGCCGGCCTCGCGGAAGCTGTTGCCGAGGGCGGTGGTGAATGCGTGCCGGCGCAGGGCGGCGACGTGCTCGTCGCGGAGCTGGAACATGGATCGAGTCAATCCGGGTCGAAGGAGCCGTTGCCGGCCACGCTCACCGTGGCAGGCGGATCGCCTCGAGCAGTCCGAGGAAGAGCGGATCGGCCACGTTGGCTCCCGCTCCCTGTACGTAGAGGCTGTAAAGACGCCGTTCGGGGGCGAGCCAGACAGCCCTCACGCTCACCGCCGGTGCACGCCGCGAGGCGCCGTCGAGGGAGTAGCGCAACGCCGGGTACCCGCGCCACTCGCCGAGGACTTCGTTCTCGGCATCGACCCTCTCGAGGGCGGCGCCGCGGCGCAGCGAGGCAACGGCCTGGGGCCGCAGCGTCGCCAGCGCGAGCTTGCTCTCGGCGCTTGCCAGGTGGGCGAAGAGCGGTTGCCGCTCCGTCAGGGTTGCATAGAGCCCGGGGCTCGCCGCCTGCCATGGCCCTTCCAGCGTGAAGTCGATCCAGGGTTCGGCGAGCTTCAGCTGCCACTCCTCGGGTGGCAGAGTCTCGGCAGCGGCGACCAGCTGCTCGAGCACCGGCCGCAGGTCGGGCATCGCCGACTCGTGGGCGCGCAGCGCCCACCATTGCGGCGGCTGCGTACCGCGGAAGAGCTCGAGGGTGCGCCGCGCCGCCGCGGTGCTCCAGGAGCGGGTCAGTGCCTTCTCGTCGTGAAGCACCGCGGCGTAGGGGACTCCGGCGAGCTTGCCGCGCTCGCAGCCAAGCACCAGGCACGCGCTGTCTTGCAACTGTCTCATGCGCCAAGCGAACCAGGCGCCGGCGTTGCCGTCGCCACCGGCTACGCCGACCGGCCGCCGCAGACGGATCTCGGCTTCATTGCGGCGCAAGACCGCGTCGCCTTCCTCCTCGGCCACCTCCCATCCCGCGGGGGGAGGCAAGGCGACACCGGCGCGCGGGAACTTCTGCATCGCCGTGGGTTGACGGCGCGGCCCCGCCAGGATTGCGGCTTGCAGCCCCTCGCTGAACAGGGGCCGCCCCAGCTCCAACCGGCTCAAGAGCTCCAAGCCGCGCAGCGAGAACGTCTTGGCGATCCCGTCCCACAGCCGCTCCCGGTCGCGCTCCGGGCTCGCGGCCACGCTGCCGGAAAGCGTCAGCTCGCAGGCCAGCGGGCCGCGCAGGAGGTAGATCACCCGCGCGATCGCTGCCTCGTGGTCGCCGTTGCGGTACTTGAAGGTGAGGAAGCGCCCCTCTCCCCCTTCGCGCCCGCTTTCGGCAGCCGGGTTCCCCGCAGCCGCAGCCGCTGCCTTCGACGTCCACCCACCCCGCGCTGTCACGGCGCCCGGAGACGGCGCCGCCGCCGCAGGGAACCGCCCTTCGCCCACCAGCTCGAACGCTGAATAGAGGGCCGGCAGCAGCTCTTTTAGCCGCGCGGCGTGGGCGGCGGCGGTGGTGGCCTTGGGGAGCCAGCGCTCGAGTGCCTGCGCGCTCAGCCGGCCTTCGTCGTCTCCCGGCTCCGCGTAGCCGAACGGCGGCTGCGGCACCCAGTTGTCGGGCACCGCAAAGGTGCAGTAGCGGGACTCGTAGCGTTTCATGCCATCGCCGCCGGCGGCCGCCGATCGCGGGCCATCCTTAATTGATCTTCACCAGCCCTCCCGAAATCGTGTTCACTCCATCCGCCTCGGAGTTGACGAAAGCGCCGTGCATCTTGTTGCTCATCTCGGCGTCCGAGGTGATGTTCATCGCCTCCATGCTGATCTCGACCTCGGCCGACTCCTTGATCGTCGCCGCCTGGGTCTTGACTTCGGAGGCAGCCTGCACCGCGACGTTCGACTGCGCCTGCGTCGACATGTTGTCGCACTGCACCTTGACCGAGGTCTGGGCGTTCACCTCGACCGCCTTGGCGTCGATCTTCACCGTGCCCTGCGGGGCGAGGATGTCGATCGAACCGGTGTCGGTGGCGATGGTGAGCCGCTTGCCGGCGATGTCGATCTTGAAGCGGTGCTGGCCCGAGGCGTCGGCGATCTCGATGAAACGGTCCTTGTCGCTGATCTCGATGCGGTGCTGGTCGCGGGTGGTGACGACCACCGTGCGGTTCTTGTCGTCCATCAGCACGCGGTGGCCGTTGGTGGTCTGGACGGTGACGTTCTGCGCCTTGTCGTCGAGCACCAGCTTGTTCGCCTGGCGCGACGCGGCGGTGATCCCCTGCGCCTCCGGACCCTCGGCGAGATGCACGAAATGGCCGTCGGCGGTGGAGGCCTTGAGGTTGTTGCCGAAGCTCGGCTCCTGGTCCTCCATCTTGAGCCGCTCGTCGCCTCCGGTCTCCAGGATGACGCAGGGCACGTCGTTGTTGTGCTTGGGGTGCTTGTCCTGCAGGCGCAGCGCGTGCTCGTACTTGGTGGTCAACTCGATGTGGCGCTGCGGGTCGTCGAGCATCAGGCGGTTCGGGTGCGGAGTGCTGAGCCGGATGAACTTGTGCTTGTCGTCGAAGACCAGGTTGTGCTGGTAAGGCGACAGGATGCAGCTCGACACCAGCTCGAACGGCCGGATGGGCGGCATGTTGTTGGCGTTGTAGACGCTGCCGACGATGATCGGGTTGTCGGGATCGCCCTCCAGGAAGTCGACCACCACCTCGTCGCCGATCAGCGGGTGCCATTGGAAGCCATGCTTCTCGTGCGAGCTCTCGTCGATGCCGGCATAGGGCTGGGCGACACGGATCCAGCACGAGCTGTCCTCGGTGTAGTGATGATCGAGGTCCCAGTGGAACTGCACCTTGGCGCGGCCGTACTGGTCCATGTAGATCTTCTCGCCCGGCGGCCCGACCACGATCGCGGTCTGCATGTTGAGCGAGGGCTGGGGCGTGTGCGGCAAGGGCCGGAAGACGACGCCGGCCGGGATGGCGGTGAACGAGACCGTGTAGTCGACGCCGCTCTCTTGCTGCGATGCGCCGTGGCTCGCCGACACCACCAGCCAGTCGCGGTCGAGGTCGTCGCGGTAGGCCTCCTCGAGCGTGAAGAAGAGGCCGGCGCCGAGCGAGCGGAAGGTGCCGCTGCCGGCCAGGGTCTCCTGCATCGCCGCCTGCGCCTCGACCGCCATCTCGGCGAGGAAATGGCCGCGGCCGTCGTCCTTGTAGCGCTCGAGATGGTAGTCGTAGATCTCGAGGTCGTCGTCGCGCTCGGCGGTGGCCAGCACCTTGGTCGGCGGTTTCCTGGGATCGAGATAGTTCCAATCCTTGAACGCCACCTTGCCGGTGTGCGCTCGCTCCTGGTAGGTCAGCGCCGACAGGTACTCCTCGTCGCTCGCCAGCACGCCCGTCGGCTTGACGAAGCTGACCGTGTCGTCCGGCCAGCAGGGAGCGTAGGAGGAGGCCGCGTCACCCAGGGTCAGGATGTCCTTCTGCTGGTCCGGGTCGTGGTAGATGTAATAGAAGATCCCCTCTTGCTCCATCAAGCGCGACAGGAAGGCGAAATCGGTCTCCCGGTACTGCACGCAATATTCGCGCAGCGCATAGCGCTTGGTGAGCTTGAGCTGGTACTTGCCCGCCATCCCCCGCTTCTCGAGCACGTCGGTGATGATGTCCACGGCGGTCTCGAACTGGAAGATCTTGCAGTTGGTCTTCTGGGCGAGCAGCCAGAAGCTGGGCACCACCTCGGCCTGGTACTCGCCGTACTCGGTTTCCTGGTTGGTCGACGGCTTGCCGGCGGTGGTCTGGGCAAAGCTCGCCACGATGCCGAACCACCACTTCTCCTTGTCGCCCCAGGCGAGATGGATGTCGGCTTTCTCGCGCAGCACCGACTGGATGTCGACCTGGGGGTCGTCGGAGCGCAGGGTGAGGCTGAAGCGGAAGAGCTGCGACATCTCCTCGTGCGCATGGAAGGAGAGCACCTCGAAGCTCTGCCCGGCGACCTCGAAGGAGTACTGCGCTACGTCTGCTTGCACTTCGGCCATGGCGCGGGCCTCACGCTAGACGAGGGAGTGGATCAGGCTGCCGTCGGCGGCGACGTCGATCTCGGCGCGGCGGATCGGCTCGTCGCGCGCCATGCGGCCGAGGATCTCCTGTGCGATGCCGGCGAGCACCGTCCCCTGGATGACGTGGTCGATGTTGCGCGCGCCCGTTTCCTCGACCGTGCAGCGGGCGGCGATCCAGTCGGCCAGCGCCGCCGTGGTGCTCAGCTGGATGCGGGCATTGGCGGCCAGGCGGCGCGCGATCCTCCCCAGCTTGAGGTCGACGATGCTGCGCAGCACCTCGCCGGAGAGCGGGTAGAACGGCACGATGGCCATGCGCGCCAGCAGCGCGGGCTTGAAGCGCTCGCGCAGCCGGGGGCGGATCGCTTCGACCAGCTCGTCGGAGTCGGGACGGACCTCTCCCGCGCACATGGCGACGATCTCGTCGTCCGCCAGGTTGCTGGTCATGATCACCACCGTGTTCTTGAAGTCGATCTCGCGGCCCTCGCCGTCGGCGAGGACGCCCTTGTCGAAGACCTGGTAGAAGAGGTTCATCACGTCCGGGTGCGACTTCTCGACCTCGTCGAGCAGCACGACGCTGTAGGGACGCTGGCGCACCGCTTCGGTCAGGATCCCGCCTTCGCCGAACCCGACGTAGCCCGGCGGCGAGCCGATGAGGCGCGAGACGGTGTGGGCCTCCATGTACTCCGACATGTTGATGGTGGTGAGGAAGCGCTCGCCGCCGTAGAGCAGGTCGGCCAGCGCCAGGGCGCTCTCGGTCTTGCCGACACCGGAGGAGCCGACGAGCAGGAAGACGCCCTGCGGCGTCGCCGGGTTGCCGAGCCCGGCCCGCGCCGCCCGCAGGTGCTGGGCGATGGCGCCCATTGCCGGCCCCTGGCCCAGAACCCGCGCGCCGAGGGCCGCTTCCAGCTCCAGCGCGGCCTTCGCCTGATCGCGCAGCATCTTGCCGGCCGGGATGCCGGTCCAGTCCGAGACCACCGCCGCCACCACGTCGGGAGTCACCTCGATCGCCATCAGCGCTTGCCGCCCCTGGATCTCCGCCAGCTCCCCGAGCGCCGCCGCCAGCCGCGAGGCGCCGTCGCCCTCCGCCGCGGCCGGCGCCCCGCCCTCCGCCGCGGCTGGCGGCCCATCCGGAGCCGCGGCTGGCGTCCCGTCCGCCACGCGGTCTGCGCCGCCTGCGCCGGCCGCACTGCCCGGCACCCCGCCGCGCAGCTCCTGGACCCGCCGCACGGCGGCGAGCTCGCGTTCCCAGCGCTCGCGCACCACCAGCAGGTCTGCATCGAGGCGCGCGATCTCGGCTTCCAGCGGGGCGATCTCCGTGTCCTCGGAGACGGTGCCGCCCGCCAGGTCGCGGCGTTTCGCGGCGACCGCCAGGCGGGCGTGCTGCAGCTGCCGCTCCAAGCGCTCCACCGCGGCGGGCTTCGCCGTCAGGCCGATCTTGACCCGCGCCGCCGAGGTGTCCAGCAGGTCCACTGCCTTGTCCGGCAGCTGGCGGCCCGAGATGAAGCGCTGGGACAGACGTACCGCGGCGATCACCGCCGAGTCCAGCATCACCACGCCATGCGCCTGCTCGAATTTCTCCTTGACGCCGCGCAGCATGGTGATCGCCCGCTCCTCGCCCGGCTCGTCGACCTTGACCAGCTGGAAGCGCCGCGCCAGCGCGGGGTCCTTCTCGAAGTATTTCTTGTACTCGGACCAGGTGGTGGCGGCGACGGTGCGCAGCTCGCCGCGGGCGAGCGCGGGCTTGAGCAGGTTGGCCGCATCGCCCTGCCCGGCGCTGCCGCCGGCGCCGATGAGCGTGTGGGCCTCGTCGATGAAGGTGATGACCGGGACCGGCGATTCCTGGATCTCGGCGATCACCGACTTCAGGCGGTTCTCGAACTCGCCCTTGACCCCCGCGCCTGCCTGCAGCAGCCCGAGATCGAGCCCGCGGATTTCGACGCCGGCTAGCGACTCGGGGACGTCGCCCGCCACCACCCGCAAGGCCAGGCCCTCGACCAGCGCCGTCTTGCCGACGCCGGCCTCGCCGACCAGGATCGGGTTGTTCTTGCGCCGCCGGGTCAGGATGTCGATCACCTGCCGCACCTCGTCGTCGCGGCCATAGACCGGGTCGATCTTGCCGGCCCTCGCCGCGGCGGTGAAATCGATGGTGAACTGGCCGAGCGCGCTGTCCGGTCGCGCCGCTCCGGCGGCCGGCGAGGCGCCGGCTCCCGCCGCCGGACGGCCTGCCGCCTGGCCGCCGGCGGTGAAGCGCCCGCCCGCCGGCCGGTCCTCCTCGGAGCCGGCGACGGCGGTTGCGAAGTTGCGCCGCAGGTCGTCGAGGGATACGCCTTGCAATAGATCCAGGTAGGCGCTGAACGGAGTTGCCCCGCGCATTCCGAGCAGCGTGGCGAGCAGGGCGCCGGAGCGGATCTGTTCCTGGCCGTACTCGACGGCCCCCACCAGGAACGCGCGCTCGAGGGCGTCAAGCAGCAGGGGCGAGAAGACCGGGCGGCCGGAGTTGCCGACCCTGAGCAGCTCGGCCGCGGCGAGCAGGCGGGCCTCGAAGCCCCCGCCGTCCACCTCGTAGTGGCGCAGGATGCGCGGCACGTCGCCGCCGCCGTCCTCGAGCAGCTTGAGGAAGAGGTGCTCCAGGGTGACCTCGTAGTGAGTGCGGGCGATGGTGAAGCCGGCAGCCGCCTCGAGGTTGCGGGTGATATGGGGATGGGCCCGGGTGAGCAGGGCACGGACGTCGTTGGTGATCATGCCGCTCCTTGGGATCTCTCCCCGCCATGCGGCTCCGCCTTGCGGAAGACCACGCGGGGATGTTCGGCGACGCCGGCTGCCGAGGTCACCCAGCTCGTCCAGCCCAGCCGTGCCGGTGTCGCCGCATTGATCTGCAGCTCGGGGACCTCTTCGCGCCGGATCACCAGCTCGACGTCGTGATCGAAGCGTTCCCCCGCCCACAGGCGGGCCAGCGCGCAGGCCGTGCCGAAGCGGGCCGTCGCGGGGAGCAGGGCCAGATACTCGGGGAAGTGCAGCGGCCCGAGCGAGAGGCGGAACTTGCCTGCCCGGTCGGGGACACGCTCTCCCACCGAAAGATCGACGCCCAGCCGGCAGTTGGCGGTCCCGATGCGGTTGCGGCGCTCGGGGGGGATGGCGACCCAGCGCAGCACCCGCTCCTCGACCCGGGTCGCCACCTGGAGATAGTCGGCAACCAGCAGCCGCAGGCCCACGGGCGGGCGCGTGCGCAGCGACAGCAGTCCGAGGTAGCGCAGCAGCCTCGCCTCCGGCAGCCCGGTCCGCCGCCGCACCCTGGGGTCGCCAAGGCCGATGAAGGAGAAGAGATGACCCGAGACCTCGTCGCGCGCTCCCGCTTCGTAGCGGTAGGGATAACGGTACTTGATCCAGGCGCGGTAGAACAGCGACAGCAGCCGATGGTTGAAGAGGTCGAGGAAGTCCCTGAGCTCTCCGGCGTCGACGTCGGTGAAACCGATGAGCTCCGAAAGATAAACCGGCGACGGCGAGGCGACTCCATAGAGGCCCATGAAGTTGACGGTAATGCGATGGCTCCACGGCTCGCCGCGGCGCGTCTGTTCCTCGTCCGGCTCGTCCACCCGGCGCACGTCGGCGGGCGAGAAGACCAGGCCGTCGTCGGGCTGCAAGCGCAGCGCTTCGGCGCGGTAGGGGCCGCTGCCGCCGATGCGGGGCCGGTGTTGCCAGGTCTCGAGCAGGTGCACGAGCTGGAAGAAGTCGAAGCGATAGCCCTCCGCGACGATCCGCCTGCCGAGCTCGGTCCGCATCAGATCAGCTGCTGCTTTCCCGGCAGCTCCGCGCATCGCAGCACCGCCCCGGAGGGGACCTGACGGACGACCAGGCGAGTGAAGGAGTTGGTGCTGGTGTAGAGCGAAAAAAACTCGGAGAGCACGTCGCAGAACAGCAGCAGATCGCCCGGGGCGTCGAAGTGGGTTTCGTCGAGGGTCACGGTGAGAACCGTGCCGCGGATCGGCGCTCCGCCCACCAGCACCTCGTCGGGACGCGAGGCGACCTCGCTGATGCTGGCGATGCGGCGCCGATTGGCCGGCTGGGCTCCCGGGTCGTGGAGGGAGAGCAGCACGCGCAGCGCCTCCGGGTCGGCGAGCGAGAGCAGGTTGAGTGCCATCTGCGACACCAGCCGCCACTCGTTGCCGGAGCCCAGCCGCGGATAGATCGCTTCGGTTGGCCGGGTGATGTTGCCGAAGGTCACGAAGTCGAGGGTTGGCCCGCCCGCGAAGCGGATCTCGTTGTTGCCGACCTCCTGGCAGAGCCGGCCGTTGGTGCAGGTCAGGACGAGCGAGAGCACCTCCTCGCCGGGCAGGTGGCCCTTGCGCGCCGATACGAGGGAGAGGTAGGTGAGCCAGGCTCCGTCGGCGGAGCGGCGGTGGGTTACCTGGTAGAAGGTGCCGCCGCCGGCCGCCGCTGCCTCCGCCTCCGGCACCGCTCCCGGCTCGTCGTGGGCAAACGAGAAGAACGCCGACAGCCGCCGCCGGGCTCCATCACCTTGCCGCAGGGCTTCGACGGTATCGACGGAGAGCACCTCGTAGGCATCGGGGTGGGTGAAGGCGCCCAGCACGCGGTGCGCCGTCTTGAGTTGCGTCACGGTGATCGGCTCACCCTCGCGCGGGAAGACGTTGACGATCGGCGTGACGTAAAGCTGGAAGTTGTCGCGCGTCGGGCGCAAGCTCTCCGGCGGCCGGCCGCGGAAGCGAAACTCGAGCTCGAAGGAGTGGGTCTCGCCGCCGGGAGATCCCGAGAAAGCCAGGCTGCCGATGCCCGCCACGTCCAGGAACAGGAATTTCTCGGGGAAGGCGAAATACTCGGAAAACAATCTGTAGCCCGGAAAGCTGGTGCCCGGGTACGGCAGGACCTCGTCGTCTTCCGCGAAGCCGACTGCGTGCAGCGCCCCCGGGGGGAGCAGGCGCAGCGCCTCCCGTCCGGCACGCAGCAGGATCGAGTCGACCTGGGTCCGCAGCAGGTGGTAAATCCCGAATGCCACGGCCGGCTCTCCCGCGAGGTGGAGACGCAGGCGCGGGATCTCCAGCTGCTTGACGCCGGCGCCGTCCGTCAGCTCGAAGCGCAGCTGCAGCCGGGGCTGCCCCGCGTCGTCGGTGGCCATGCCGGCGGCGGCGAGGTGCAGGGGATAGACCTCGACGGGGTACGCGGTGCGAAAGCGGCAGGGCACCTCGAGCGAGGTCGGCCGCGAATCGACCAGAAAACCCTTGGGAACCACCTGGCGCTCCCGCACCATGCCGCGGATCGGACGGAACTGGAGCAGAGACAGCGCCGGGATGGGGCGCAGGTGGTGCGGCCAGACGAGCTCCAACAGGGACTGGGTGATCTCCGGGAACTGGTCCTCGAGCTTCTCGCGGACGCGGCCGGTGAGGAAGGCAAAGGACTCGATCAACCTTTCGACGTGGGGGTCGCGGGCGCGTGGATCGCTCAGGTTGAGGAAGCGTGCGCGCTCGGGGTGGAGGCGGGCGTACTCGCGCCCGGCCTCGATGAGGTAGTTGAGCTCCTCCTCGTAGAAGCGGTCGACCTCGGTCATCGCCATGGCGGGACACTAGTCGTCGTACGGCGTGCCGAGCGCGGCCTGGCCGGTGCTCGAGATCGTCGTTCGGTATTGCACCCGGACCCGGTCTTCCTCCTGTTCGATCTCGCCGCTGATCAGGAACACGGCGCGAAACTCG
>Ga0307478_10000086_pt1 | contig 110655 bp, 92 predicted proteins | sample atmos_gasesECM4C_2_FD_203713 | JGI IMG/M metagenome (GOLD analysis project Ga0307478, IMG submission 203713) | Hardwood forest soil microbial communities from Morgan-Monroe State Forest, Indiana, United States - atmos_gasesECM4C_05 | ecosystem: Environmental > Terrestrial > Soil > Temperate...
GAAGCAACTTCTGGAAAGTTATGGCGGCGACGTTAAATTGACCCTGGCCGCCTATAACGCTGGTGCGGGCGCGGTCGCGCGGAGTTCGGGTGTGCCGCACTATGCGGAGACCCAGAATTACGTGCGCCGAATCACCAACCTTTACAACGCCGGGTCCGGCTTTAACGTCGGTGCCTCACGCGAACCCGTTAAGGTTCAACGGGATGCGCGCGGCGTGCTTTACATCAGCAACACTGACTAGGTTCTTGGCATCTGTTCTACTTAATCTCTCTGGCACCCAGGGTATTGGTTCAGTCAACTGGCTGGAACGAGAATGAACGAAGGCACGGGCTGGTTATCTTGAAGAGCTCATTGCGCCAGCGTCGTCTGTGGGAAGCGTTACTTGTGCTAGCAGTGTTCGCCGGGCCCATGGTTGCGGCGGCACATGCGCGCGCCCATCATTCGGATGCCTGGGCGCGTGAACATTTCGCCTCCGCTGAGCGCATGCGCGAGGCGCTGAACGGAAGGCCTCCTGCAGACCGAACCCGTCGCGATTACCAGCGCGTGTTGAACGCCTACCGCAGTGTCTATTTGGGCGCGCCAAATTCCAGCAAGGCCGATCCGAGCGTGGTTGCGGTGGCGGAGACCCTGGTGGAAATGGGGCGCCGTTTCGACGACGACAAAATCCTCGAGCAGGCCATCGGACAGTACAAGTTCCTGCGCCGAGAGTATCCCGGCAGTAAGTATCGCGTCGAAGGACTTTTCACCGTCGGCGAGATTTACAAGGACGATCTGAACGATCCTGGGGCGGCACGAAATACCTTTGAGGAATTTCTGCGGCACTATCCTCACAGTCGCCTGGCCGATGATGCCAATCAGGCTCTCGACGAATTGAATCGGCAAGCCAAGGCCGGCAAAGATGCCGTCGCCCCCCAGGCGGCAGAGAAACAGGAAGCGAAAAACGACAGCAACAAGGCCGCAGGTGAAACGGCCGGGGACGAAAATGCCCCGAGTAAAAATCTTGACGGGGACAAATCCTCCGGCGCGCACTCTGGACATCTGGCGCGGGTGACCGGGATTCGGCACTGGTCCACTCCCGACTCCACCCGCATCGCCATCGACCTGGAGGGCGACGTTACCTTTTCCGCAGAGCGCATTGCCCGCCCCGCGCGCATCGTTTTCGATTTGCACAACACCAAACTAGCGTCTACGCTTGTCGGCAAGAGCTTCGACGTGGGCGATGGCTTATTGCAGAAGGTTCGCGTGGCTCAGTTTGCGCCGGGCCGCACCCACGTCGTACTGGACGTCGACAGCCTCTCTGAATACGACGCTTTTCTGTTACCCAATCCCTACCGGCTGATTATCGACATTCACGGCAAGAACGGTCGGGCGAAGCAACTCAAGGATTTGAGTGAAAGCATGTCGGTGGCGGCGGAACGCGAGCAATCGCCGGCGATCCCCAACGCCGATACAGACTCTGCTTCCCCGGAGTCTGAACTTACAGGATCGACCCACGCAGCTGCGCAAGCAGGGTCAGGTTCAGGATTCACCAGCCCTAATGCTACTGTACTTTCGTCCGGCTCCTCGCCGATCAGCAAGAAGCCGCAAACCGCTGTGGTGAAAAGGGTGGTCGAGGCTGATGACGACGACGTCGCTACGAGCATCATCCCGCCTAAAGCGGCGAAGCGGAATCCACGTAGTGTGAAATCGGTTGCCAAGAACGATCTATCCAGCGATCTGGACGGCGACTCGGATACTTCGGAGTCCAAAGTCCTCGAGAGCAAGCGAAACCATATCGTCGACTCGCCACATCGGTCCGGTTTGCGCGCCACCGGCAAGTCGGCAACGAGCTCCGACTTCAGTACTCGCGAGGCGACACCCACCGCCAGCGGGGACCGCTCTCTGATTCGCGCCCTGGGACTGAAGATCGGCAAGATCGTAATTGATCCCGGGCACGGCGGACACGATACCGGGACGATCGGTCCTAACGGGCTGGAAGAGAAAGATCTTGTGCTCGAAGTGGGACGACGCTTGGGCAAACTCCTGGAGACGCGGCTGGGCGCGGAGGTGGTCTACACCCGCAAAGACGATACTTTCATTCCGCTGGAAACCCGCACTGCGGTGGCGAACCAGGCGCGGGCCGACCTGTTCGTCTCGATCCACGCGAACTCGAGCCACGATGCTGCCGCTCGCGGAGTTGAGACTTACTACTTGAATTTCACCTCCTCGCCAGAAGCGTTGGAGGTTGCGGCCCGCGAGAACGCGGTCTCGGAGAAATCCATTTACGAACTGCAGGACCTGGTGAAAAAGATCGCTCTCAAGGAAAAAATCGAGGAATCGCGCGAATTTGCCTGGGACGTGCAGCAGTCATTGCACAGCGGTCTGGCGGTGAAGAGCCCCGCCATTCGTGACCGCGGCGTGAAGAAGGCTCCGTTCATTGTGCTGATCGGCGCGAACATGCCGTCAATTCTTGCCGAGATTTCTTTTGTCAGCAATCCTACCGACGAGCATCGCCTGGCCACCAGCGAATACCGCCAGCGCATCGCCGAGTCGCTCTACCGCGGCATCGCCAAGTATGTGAACGGGCTGAGCGGGGTAAAGATGGCCAGCAAGATGGACAAGGGCGCTGGGCAGTAGATCTGCCGGTAGCCTGACGTCGAATTGATCGGATGATTGAGGCTACGCGCCGCTTGCGTTTGCCATGTTGCCTCATTCCCGGTTTTCGCTTATCTTGAAGGGCATGGAAGTACATCTCACCCCCGAGCAGCAAGCCCAGCTTGCGCAGATCGCCAGCAAAGCCGGGACCGCCCCCGAACGGTTGGTGACGAATGTTGTGGCGCGTTATCTCGACGAAGAAGCCCGTTTCCTCGCAGCCGTGGAAAAAGGAATAGCGGCAGCCGATCGGGGCGAGTTTATCAGCGAGGAAGAAATGGACGCGCGCCTTGAAGCGATGTTCAAGGTCTGATGCGCATTCGTTGGACCGTCCCCGCCGCCGATGATTTGGAAAACATCAAAAACTATCTCCAACGGCATTACCCGCATTTCGCAGAACCGACGGTGCGGACAATCTACCAGCGGATCCGTTTGCTTAAAGCCGCGCCCTACCGGGGTAGACCCGGGCACCGCAATGGCACAAGAGAATTGCCCCTTACGTCCCTTCCATATGTCGTCGTCTATTCCGTGAAGCCCGACGCCGTTGAAATCCTCCACGTCCATCACGGGGCACAAGACTGGCGCTGAGCAAGCACTGTTCTGGCCTCCTCGGTTTATTCATAGGCCGTCCCCAAGCCTATGCGGCCGCGGAAACTTTTACTTATCCAAAGCGGACCCTGGAAACTTTTTCTTATCCTCTGTGGTCTAATAACAGTAGGGATTCTGTGCCCAGCGGTTTATCCATGCGCTTTTCAAGGTTTGTAGCTCTCTTGCTTTTCGTCGTTTCTTTGGTTGAACTTTCCTACGCGGCGGGGCCGGGTACGGATGCTGCCGCGCCGGCGATCCTGCCAAAACAGTTTGCCGGATGGCAGATTCAAGGCGCGCCTCAAGCCAGTAAAGACGTGAACTCCGCCGACCCCACCAATGCGGCACTGCTCAAGGAATATGGCTTCACCGATTTCGAGTCCGCAACCTATAAGAGTGACGACGGCCGCACGCTGAAAATTCGCGCCGCGCGGTTCGGTGACGCCAGCGGCGCTTTCGGCGCATACAGCTTCTATTTGCAACGGGAGATGGCGCGGGAAGAAATCGGCGATCAGGCAGCATCGCTCAATCAACGGGTGCTGTTCTACCGCGGGCACATTGTGGTGGACGCAGTTTTTAGCCAGCTATCCGTGATGTCGCCGGCGGGACTGCGCGAGTTGGCCGGCGTGCTGCCGCGCCCCGGCGGAAATGCGGCCAACCTGCCTCCCATTCTCGGCTTCATGCCGCATCACGGTTATGAAGCGAACACGGAAAAATACGCAGAGGGCCCGTTGTCGCTGGGTGCGATTGAATCTCCACTGCCGGCCGACTTGATCGATTTCAGTTCTAATCCTGAAGTCGTGCTCGGTCAGTATTCCACTCCGAGCGGGGCGGCCACGCTCATGCTGATTGAGTATCCGACGCCGGCATTGGCGGCTGAACACTTGCGCCGCATCGATGCTGCTCATCATGCGGCTCAACCTGAGAGTGGCGTGGCCGCTGTCGAAAACCTCGGGCCGTTTTTTGACAAGCGTACGGGGCCTATCGTGGCGATAGCTGCAGGCCAACTCTCTCAAAGCGATGCGCGCACTCTACTCGGCGCCGTGAATTGGGACGCGAGCGTCACGTGGAACGAGAATACGTATTTCGATAAGAAGAACAACATTGCCAACCTGCTGGTGAACATAATCATCCTCTGCATTATTGGGGGTGCGATCACTCTGGCAACAGGACTTGCGTTCGGCGGCCTTCGCGTCCTGCTGCGGCGCTATTTTCCGGGCCGCGTTTTCGGCAGTGAAGACCAGACCGAATTCATTTCTCTGGACTTGGGAGAGACACCAGTTGAGGGTTCGCCGACTGCTCTTTCGGGTTCAGCGAAGAGCTCAAAATCCTCTTAAATAGCACAAGAATATCGGCTTAAGGCTGTTTTGCCTTTCTTCAGTCTCAAATTGAAACATTTAGCCCTTCTGTTGATTGATTATGTAAGTTGTTGAAACCAAAGACATTTATTTACCAAAAAACGCTTGACACCCTCCTTTTTCGGCCCATAAGATTTTGCCAGAAAGTTTTGACGGGATCTTTTGCCTCCGTTGGAACTATTCTCCCTTGTAAAAGAGAAGAGGCCGCCCTGTTGCCGGGCGGCCTTTTCATTTTCTGCCACTTCACTGTGCCGCAATCGCTCACGACGTAAAGCGAAAACTCGATCTGACCTCAACAACTTTGGCGGAACTCTTACGCTAGAACTGCGTATCATGTTCAGCTGTATGTTATGAACGATAAGATTGACCCGCGAGTCTTGTGGGGAGGAAAAAATGTTCTGCGATGGATGCGGTGCAGCAGTGCAACCGGGACAGGCGTTTTGCGGCAAGTGCGGCAAGCAAATCGTCGGACCAGTGACGGCAATGCAGCAGCGTCCCGGGCGCGTGCAGTCTCACCTGCAATTACTCGGAATTCTCTGGCTTGCCATCTCCGCGTTCAACACCATCGGGGGCGTGATTCTGTATATCCTGGCCAACACATTGCTTGCGCATCTGCACGAGATGGGAGCGCCGCCCCAGGCGCCGACCGGATTTCTGCGTCCGCTGCTTAGCGTGGTCGCCATTTTCATCCTGGCCAAGGCTGCCGTCGGATTCATGGCTGGATGGGGACTCATGCATCGCGAGCCCTGGGCTCGCATCATCGCGCTCGTTCTGGGATTCATCTCACTGTTCAACATTCCCTTCGGTACCGCGGTCGGCGTATACACCCTTTGGATTCTCCTGCCCGTGCAATCGCAAGAGGAATACGACTCTATGGTCGCCGCCCGCGCTGCCGCGTAGCTTAATTGAGTTGAAAAGGAATTTGTTGGATGCTCTTCGACAAAGTGGGGACTGTCTCGGCGCGTCCGGGCCTCATCTGGGGGCAGCCGCCCTCGGCTGTCCAGTCGAGCGAAGCTCGACACCCTCTTCGTCACGGGCAGCAATCCAAGACATTAGCCTCAACTGCTACGGAGGCCTCTGCGGCAATTTGATAAACTAAAACAGCCAGTCCAGAAGCCGACGTAGCTCAGTTGGTAGAGCAGCCGATTCGTAATCGGCAGGTCAGCGGTTCAAGTCCGCTCGTCGGCTCCATTCTCCCACTTCAGATGTGTCTGCAGTTTCTTCAAGCGAGACATTCAACGTGAAGGCAGACAAAAATATGCCCGCTCCTTGAATGGATCAATGAATCAACCAATCACGAATCACCAATCAAAGAGCGGGCCGACGATCGATGTTTTTCCTAGGCGACTCCTTGTGCCTTCACAGGAGGAGCCATGTTAACGGGTTGCAGCGACTGGTTCGATTTCAACACTGCCCGTCTGGCGAGCGGCTTCAACCATAGCAATGCCATGAACGCGGCGATCAGGTCGCACACAATCATTGCCCAGAAGACTTTCGTCCAAGAGCCGGTTTTGGCGAACAGCCAGGCCGCGCCGGGTCCGGCGAAGGCCGCAGCTGCGCCTTTCGCGGTGTACACGATGCCGTAGTTGGTGGTGGCCCACTTGTTTCCGTAAAGGTCTCCGGTGATCGAAGGGAACAAGGAGAAAATATTGCCCCAGGCGAAGAAGCAGAGTCCAGACAAGGCAACGAACCAGACTGGATGCCCCATCAGTTGAAGCAGGGCATACACTGCGATGGCCTCAAGCACGAACGAGATGAAGATGGCATTCTCGCGGCCGATATGGTCGGATACCCATCCCCAAAATGGACGCGTTAGACCATTCAAGATGCGGTCGACCGTGATGGCCATCACCAATGCGGTCATGCCCCACGCAATCACGACCTTATCGACGTGATATGAAGCAGCCATGGGGTTGAGCTGTGCAGTAACTACCAGGCCGCCGAAGGCCAGCATGGTCATCATGACGTAGATGACATAGAACGACGGCTGGCGCAGCATTTGCCACGGAGTCATCTCGACCGAGGAGGTGTTGATTCTGGCCTTGATTTTTGCTTTTTTCGCCTCCCAGTTCGGCGGAGTCCATCCCTCGGGCGGTCGCGCCAGGAAAAGAGAAGACGCGAGTACTACAACCCCCTGAATGAATCCCCATACAATGAAGGTGTGCTGATAGCCAGAGACCTTCAGCATGTCGGCGATGGGAGCGATGGTTGTCGCCGTCCCTATACCGAAAGCTGCGGCGGTTAAGCCGACACAGAGTCCACGATGGTCGGGAAACCATTTCAGAGCATTCCCAATTGCGCCGCCGTAGACTACTCCGGCGCCGACGCCGCCTACGCCATACCAAAAGTAAAGAGCGTTGATAGTCTCGGCGCGGCCGGATCCGATCCAGCCCAGCCCCACCATGATCGAGCCCACGCCTAACATGAATCTGGGGCCGATTCGATCTACCAGGTATCCTTCAAAAGGTACGAGCCAGGTTTCAAGCAAAACAAACAATGTGAACGTCCATTGCACCGCAACCAGTGAGACGTGCAAATGGGCTTGGATGGGTTTGGTGAAAAGCGTCCAGGCATACTGCAGGTTCGCGATTGCCATCATCGCGATGATGCCCGCAACCAATTGGACCCAGCGGTTTGGAATACGCGAAGGATGAATCAAGGAATTGGGAGAAGCGGTAGCATTCATTGGGGTTCCCCTTGATGGTCGGATTTACCGGCGCAAGATCGACCCGCCAGCGGTAACGACCAGCGGTAACGAAATGCTGTATACTGGTCCGGTTATCGAACCACTAGCGGGAGGCACTTTATCACTCTCGCCACGCACTGTCAAGAACTCAAGTATCCGCGCCCAGCACGGGTCTTGCCGCCGCGCTCTCCGTGATTTTGGCAGGAGCGCGAGAAGCGATCGATGGAAGAAAGCCTCCAAACTCAAATCCAGACCTACCTGTCCCACCTTGATGGTCTGATCGGCCGCGGGCATCAGCTGCGAGATACATTGGCCGCTGATCCTTCTAACGCAACGGCGATCACCGCTACCCGCCGCTGGCAGGAAGATTGTGGCGTGACCATCAATCAACTGTCCGGAGGGAGCAAGGCCCATTGGCTCGCGCGATCGTTCAGCGAAGCGTTCCTGATGCGCTCGGCGGATGGCCGCGCTGCACAAGGAGCGGCGCCGGCTGAGATCGTCCAGCAATTGCTCGCTGTTTTGGGGCAAGCCGTAGCCACCCTGTCTCAGAGCAACGATGGCGCTATTGTTTCCGCTTCTACGAGGCAACCGGTTCCGCATAAGTTTGACTTCATTCACAGCCCAGAAATTCGGCCCGTTCTCGAGCAGGCTTATGCCGATAGTCGCAGTGCATTGGAGAAGGGTGACTACGAGTTTGCCATGAAAACGTCGTGCGGAATTCTGGAGGCCATTGTGACTGATGCGCTGGAACACAAGGGTGCGACTGCGCTCGCAGCTTCGGGCGCTCCTGCCGGAAAGATTGCCGATTGGTCGTTCGAAACGCGCCTTGCGGTGGCAGAGAAGGCGGCACTGATTCGCAGTGGATGCGCCCGCCTGCCAGCAGCGGCGCGCGCCTATCGCGATCGAATGAATGCTGAAGGTGAAGGCAGCTCGAACGGAATAATTTCAGAGCGTGATGCGAAAACGACAGGTCAGGTACTTCATGTCATCATGCGGGATCTGGATCCGGGCCGGTGACGCAGGTTGCCGAGTAATTCAGGGCACAGAGTTCAATCTTCAATCTTCAGTCTTCCAAATCCTGACGAAATACTGGCTGTGAGGGATCAAGGGTGCCATCGATGACGCCAACCAGCAGATTCCCGTAAGCGTTGGTCGCCTCCGCCAGGGAAGCGTAGCCGCGCTCCCGCTGTAACGCGCCACCGTCGGAATAGATCAGTGTGAAATAGCGGCCCGAAGAATACTGAATTTCGAGCAGCTTGTCCGGCATGTCAGGGTCGCCTTTCTGTCCCAGCACATCCATCAGCGCGACCGTCCACTGCCTGCCCTGGGGGTCGGTGACCACCTCGTGCTCAACGTACTCCCACTCGTCCATGCCCCACATTGACATATCTATTCAAGTAGCTGCGCGAGCGCTCTTCCCACCTGCGCGCCAGTAAATGGTTTTGGGACGAGCAGGACTTTCCTGGCTTTGCGCGAACGCAGGCTGGGCTCCGCCAACTCGGGTGTGTCGGTGATGATGATCACGGGAAGTTCGGCGTGATTCGGATGATGACGCACAGCATCGAAGAGTGCTTCGCTCATGTCGAACGCGGAACAATCCAGCACCACCGCATCGGAGTGGTGCTCGATCACGAGATCATTGACGGCGTTGCTGTAACCCGATGCGAAGACCTCGTAGCCGAGGTCTCGCAGCGAGAATGTCAGAAGCTCGGCAATCTCCGGAGTGTCGTCAATCAGCAGTACGCGCGGCAAACTACTTCTTACCCGCCGCGCCGGTGCCCGGCAGCCGCTTCTTCTTGCCTTCCGAAGGTTCCAGATCCATCATCCAGATTCGCCCGCCGGCGGTGTAGTAAGCGCGGTGATCGTTTTCGATCATCGCACCCCACGCCTCCAGCGTACGCATGGCAAAGGTCACGCCCTCAAAATTGTTACGGGCATGGTTGAATACTTCATTGGTATGCCAGTTGTCAGTGAGGATGGCGTCACCCGGGTGGACGCGCAGCACGGTATAGTAGCGGTCGTAGGCCGCTTCCGCGCGCACGTCGCGCGTGGCGCCGCGCTTCTTGCCTTCGCTGACGATATAGCTTTCCTGCCCCTCGGGCTCAACTTCAGGTTCAGGACGATTGGGATTAGCAATTCTAGTGTTCATAAAGTTTGCGCCACCGCCTGGGCTTCGGCTGCAGCCGCCATGTTAACCAGATTTTTCGCGTCTGCCGCGTGGATCAATGCTTCAGGCAGCTCAACCCCCATCATCCGCCATTGCTCGTTGGCAAACTTCTGCAAGTTCGCAATGTGCTCGGCGTGGAGATGGCCGAAGCGTCCCTGCAATTTCAGATATTCCGAAACCGGCCGCATGCTTGCCGGACGGAAGCTGTAATTAAACGCACGCTTCTCAGGGTTCCACTCCCACATCGGATAGAGTCCGCACTCCACGACCAGCCGGCCCAGATCGATCGACCGCGGCGTCTCGTATACGAAGCCCTTCTGGCATGGGGTGTAGATCATCAGGTACGCAGCGCCTTTGTGGTTCAATCCCTTGCGCACTTTGTTCATCAAGTCGATGGGGTAGCCCACGCTCGCGGTTGCCACATAGCAGTGCGGATGGCCGGCGGCCATCATGCGTGCGAGGTCCTTGGGATAGAGCTTCTTGCCTTCTGGAACTTCAGGACCGGGAGGCGAGAACGTCGTCATACCGCCATAGGGCGTGCGCGATGACGCCTGTATGCCGGTGTTGGCGTACTGCTCGTTGTCGTAGCAAATAATCAGGCAGTCATGATTGCGATAGAGCGCGCCGGAGATCGACGCAAGTCCGATGTCGGATGCGCTGCCGTCGCCCGCTTCGCAGATAATGTTTGGAAACTTGCCCTTCCACTTGCCCTTGCGGATCATCGCTTCATAAGCTGCAGCCACGCCGGCTGTGAAGCTGCCCGCGCTGCCAATCTGCGTGTGCGCCCACGGCACGTTGTAAGGCGTGCACAGATAAGAACTGTTTGCGACATACATGCATCCCGTCGGTCCAACCAGAATGGTGTTGTCGCCCGCCGCCTTGCTCGTCATCCGATATTGAATGGATGGTCCGCAGCCCGCGCAGGTGCGATGCCCGGGGACGAACGGTTCTGACGACGGCAGTTCTGGATTGTAGAAACGCGCGCCCTGATTGGGGCTGTCGAGAATCGGCAGTAGCTGCCGTTGTACTTCAATGGTTGCCATATCAGTTCTCCAATCGCAGGGCTATGAGACCCTGTATCAATTCTGTGGTGCAAAACTCAGATCGATCGTACGAAAATTCTTACTCTTCGAACCCAACCCAATGCGTCCGCTTTTCGATTTTGCCGCGACGCTGTGCATCCAGTATTTTTTCCGTCATCCAGTAAAACTCTTTCAGCACGATAGCCTCGCCGCCCATGCCAGCCATGAATGACAGGACAAGCGGACGCTTCTGGCTCTCGTAAAGCGCTGCGGCAACCTCGGCATAGAGTGCGCCGCCGCTGCTGACGCCGCCGAGTCCCATGTTCGTCTCGATCACGCCCACTACTTTGAACTTGCTGAGGACTTCTCGCACGCGCTCCGTCGGATAGGGCCGGATGGTTCTCAAGCGCACCATGCCGACTTTCAAGCCCCGGTCGCGCATGTGCTGAATGGCAAATCGCGCGGTTACCGCGTGCGCTCCCTGCAGAAAGAAAACAACCTCAGCGTCGTCCGTCATGAACTCTTCGACCCAAGGATCGTATTTCCGGCCGAAGATTTTCGCGAACTCGTCGTGCGCCTGCTCGATGACCTCCATCGAGCCTTCCATGGCGCGCGCCCGCTCCAACTGTAGCGGCGGACCCTGCTCCGGCATGATCTGCGGCCCGTGCGATACCGGATGCCGCGGATCGAGGGGATAAGGATGTTTATACGGCGGCAAAAACTCCTTCACCTGGCCGGAGTCCGGTAACTCGACGTCGCCCGTGATGTGAGAAACGAAGAAGCCGTCCTGGCAGACCATCTGAGGCAAAAGCACTCGCGGATCCTCGCCGATTCGATACGCAATCAGATGATTGTCGAACGCTTCCTGGGCATCGCACGACCAGCCCATGATCCATCCCATATCGCGCGTCGAAAGCGCGTCGGTATGCTCGGAACCGAAATCGCCGGGAGGATCGAGCGTACGATCAGCAATCATCATCTGGACTGGCATGCGGCTGCCTGAGATCGGCGAATAGAGTTCATACGCGAACTGCACACCGACGCCCGAGCTGCCGGTAAAGACGCGCGCGCCGCTCGAGGCCGCGCCGTGCGCGATGCTCAACTGCGAGTGCTCGCTATCCGCCACAATGTACTCGGCGTCGAGTTCGCCGTTGGCCACCATTTGCGCCAGCGCCATCATGGTTGCGGTATAAGGACGGATCGGGTAAGCCGCAATCACATCCACGTCTGCATACTTAGCCGCCTGCGCCGATGCGACGCAGCCGTTGATTCGGACTGTTCTCTTCTTTTGTTCTGCAAGCATTGCCATAATTTTGCTCCAACTCTAAATATTCTTCGCCGCCCGGTCGCCCAGGTTTTTCAGCTCTTGCGCCTGGCGTCCATGCAGTCCGGGCGAGATGGCGAAGGCTGTATCCATACGCACAACTCCGGTGTCGAAATCGAGTTCGGGGACACCCTCAAGACATCCCGTTGGACACTCCTCGATGCACACGCGGCAGCCTTTACAGTAGTCGACCAGAATCTTGTACAGTCCGTTCGACCGCTCTGGACGCGCGATGCAGGGCTCGGGACAGACCAGATAGCAGTTGTCGCAAGCGTTGCAGGTGCCGCAACTGAAACAGCGATTGGCTTCTTCGACCGCTTGTTCTTCAGTGAACGCCTGAATCACTTCGTCCTGTGTCTTTTTCCGGCTGGTTGGAGGCAGCAGGTCTTGCTGCACCCGCGGAAAGTGCGGGAAATATGTCATGTTCATGCGATTCAAATCGAAGATTACGTCGACCGGAATCGTCCGCGGCTCTAACTTCTCTCCGCGGAGAACCTTATCCATATTGAAGGCGACGCGCTTGCCGTCACCCACCGCATTTACCACCATCAGCGGCTGGCCCGAGCCCAGTTGCACAATGTCACCGGCGGCAAAAAAGTTGGTGTCGCCGAGGCGTCCGAACTTGTCGATCTTGATGGTGCCACGCTCGGTCTTGAACTCTGCCGGCAACCAGTTGAGCGATGCTCGCTGTCCCACGGCGATGATTACGTTATCGACGGCGAAGCGCTCGGCGGGAGAGTCTCGATCCACAGTGATGGGCGAGGCATTGATGGCGCCCGAGAATCGCGCCTTGTGCAGCTGCAATGCCTCGACCTTGCCGTTGCCGAGCACCGCGGTCACCGCGCGCCCGTGCATCAGGTCAACCCCCTCTTCGAGCATGTCGTGCAGATCTTCCGGCACGGCCGGCATCTCTTTGGGATTGCCCTCCACTGTGATCATGGTCACTTCGACCGCGCCTTGCCGCAGAGCCTCGCGAGCGCAATCGATGGCCGTGTTTCCGCCGCCGATCACGGCGACGCGGGCGCCGAGTTTCACTTTCGATGTGCCCATCCCGATATCGCGCAGGAAGGGAAGTCCATACAGCACGCCGTTTTTATCCTCGCCTTCGGCTTTCACACTATTCGGTTCAGTCAGGCCTACCGCCAGCACACAGGCGTCGTAGTCCTTCTTCAGGCTGTCCCAGCTGACATCTTTGCCGACTTCGACGCCGGTTTTGATGGTCACACCGAGTTGTTCGAGGCGCTCAATTTCGCGATCCAATATCGCTTGCGGAAGAACCCAGTCCGGAATGCCGCCGCGGTTCAGTCCACCGGCTTTCGGCGACTTCTCAAGGATCGTTACCTTATAGCCGAGGCGCGCCAGTTGATACGCGGCGCTATGGCCCGCAGGACCAGAGCCAACAACAGCAACCTTCTTGCCATTCGACTTCCCAGGCTTGACCACGTCATTGGTGAGCGCCTGTCCAAGATCGCCGAGGAAGCGCTCGACTGCGCGGATTGAAATCGCCTCATCATATTTTCCACGGTTACAGGCTTGCTCGCACGGGTGGTAGCACACGCGTCCGGTGACCGAGGGAAACGGCATGTCTTCCTTAATCAGCGCGTAGGCATCCAGATATTTGCCGCGCTTCACCAGATCGAGATAGCCCTGAATCTTTTCGTTGGTGCCGCAGGCGTTATTGCAAGGGGGCAACTTGTCCCTATAAACAGGCCGAATCGAGCGCCAGTTGCCGGTAGGGAACAGGTCTTGGCCCTTCTCTTGCGTCGGTGCGGGTGTGATGCCGGCGAACGGTACTGTTAGCCAATCGGGAATTTTTGTGCCTTTGGTTGACATTTATTTAATCCTCTCCTACACGGCCACTGCATTCAGCGGCATGATATGCAACTCGTTGAGTGCTACTTCAAAGGCGTGCTTGTTCGCGATCATGGGCTCGATGGTTTTCATTTTGACGATGCCCGTAGTCTTGATCACTGCCGCGATCAGCGGAGCGGCGATATCAGGCGCGATTGATTTATTTCGCTCCGCAGCGCCCTCAGTCGAAAGGCGGTCGAGACCAAGCTCACCCAGCCGGTAGTAAAGCCATTTGTGATCCGCAATCTTCGCGGCATCCACACAGACAAGCTGGGCGAGCCGCTCCGCGCCGGGGACGAAACGAATCATGTAATCCGGGGTGTAGTGCGTGTTAATCACCAGCGTTCCACCGGGCGGCATACCGCGCATGTAATCCCAGCCCTTTACCATCGTCCCTTCAACCAGCACCACGATGTTGGGGTGCTCGTTTTCGTAGGTGAGTTCGTTCTCGAGCACCTGGTCGCTCACGCGACAATATTTGCGCGTAGGACAATTGGTGCGATCGGGATTGTCCACGTAGTTTTCCATCGCTTGCGCATATTTGCCCTCGATGCGGGCTGAAGCGGAGATGGAGTTGACGATGTCGCGGCCTTCTTTATCCATAATGATGCCGCGCGTCCAAACGGTGAGTTCTGTGTAACTCATAATCAGTCCTCGTTGTTTCTTGCCGCTAGTTATTAGTGGATGCGTCGGAGCACGAATCCCCGGCGCCGTCAGTCAGTGCATTCGCCTGCTTCAATTGTTTCGGACTGCCACGATCGGAATCGAGCACCGCCAGCAAATCGCTTCGCAAAACGAGTAACGGCGCGGCCCGAGTACCATCCTGAAATTCCGCGACTGCCGACAGCGTCGCCTTCTTGCACAAGCTTTCAATATCGGCGCCTGTAAGTTCTTCCATGCGGGCGGCGAAGTCCTCGAAGTCGACGTCGGACGCCAGCGGCACGCGCTGGCAGCAAAGCCGCATGATGGCCGCGCGATCGGCGGCGTCAGGTTTCGCGAAGGGCAAGATGTAGTCGAAGCGCCCACTTCTCAGCAGCGCGGGCTCGATCCGTTCGGGACGATTCGTCGCCGCCAGCAGGAGCACGCCTTTTACGTCGCGCAAGTTATCGATCTCGCGTAGAAGTTGGCTGAGGATCCTCTGATAGATGTCGGTACCAAACTGATCCGCCCCAAACCTGGGCGCGATCGCATCAACCGTGTCGAAGAACAGAATGCACGGAGCGGCCCTTCGCGCCTTCTTGAAAACTTCACGTAGCGCGCGTTCTGACTCACCCAGCCACTTCGAGTAGAGCTGCGGACCGTCGATGGTGATGAGCGGAATCTGTTTTTCGCCCGCCAGCGCTCGTGCCATGGCAGTCTTGCCAGTCCCCGAAGGTCCAGCCAAAAGAATGCCGCGCGGGGGCGTCAGCCCGACCTGCTCGTAAATATCATCGTGCACGTGCGAATGCTCGACCACGGTATCGAGCAACCGCTTCACTTCATTGAGCCCAGCCACCGATGCAAAGGTCGAACTGCTTTTCTCAATGAAAAATTCGCGGGTCGCACTGGGCTCAACTTCTTTCAAGCCGGCCAGAAAGTCTTCGCGGGTAACCTGCAGCGTATCCAGTTCAGCGGATGCGGCGCCGTCGGTTTCAAGGGGGAAGGCTGATAAAAATCCCCGCAGCGCAATCATTCCGACTTCCTGGCACAAGGCTTCCAGGTCGGCACCAACGAAGCCATGCGAGTGCTCAGCTATCTCGCGAAGGTCGACATCCTGCGCCAGGGGCATGGCGCGGGTATGAATTCTCAGAATTTGTAAACGTGCCTGGCTATTGGGCACGCCAATTTCGATCTCACGATCGAAGCGCCCGGGACGCCGTAGCGCCGGATCAAGAACTTCTGGAATGTTAGTCGCGCCGATCACGATGACCTGACCGCGCGCCACAAAACCATCCATCAGGCTGAGAAGCTGCGCCACGACCCGCTTCTCAACCTCGCCTGTCACCTCGGCGCGCTTGGGAGCCACGGCGTCGATCTCGTCGATGAAAAGGATCGCGGGAGCGTGCCGTGCCGCTTCCTCGAACACTTCGCGAAGTTTGGCCTCGCTCTCGCCGTAAAACTTCCGCATGATCTCGGGGCCATTGAGGTGAATGAAATGCACGCGGCTCTCGGCCGCGACCGCGCGCGCCAGCAATGTCTTGCCCGTGCCCGGCGGCCCATACAACAGCACGCCCTTGGGCGCGAGAATTCCCAAGCGTTCGAAGACGCGCGAATATTTTAACGGGAGCTCGACGATTTCCCGAACCCGCGCCACTTCGCGTTCGAGCCCTCCGATATCTTCATAAGACACCGAGGGCGCGCGGGCCGCCGTCTGCTCGCCTTCCACCACGCGAATATCGGTGCGCTTACCGATCACGACAGCTCCGGAGGGAATCGTGCGCACGACCTGGAAGTTCACTGCCTTCGCAAATGTCGGCACACGAACCACGCAGCCAGTCATAACCGGAACGCCAATGAGATCCTCGAGCATCCGGTCGGGAGCGATGGTCGCCGGAGCGGCTCCAATCCATAGCGGGGCGAACCGAACCGCGACTGCCTCCTGCCGCTCGATGGCCGACACCGCGACCTGCTCTTGCAGACCCGCGCCACAGTTGCTGCGGCAAGTGCCATCAATCTGGATCATGCCCTCATGTCCATCATCGGAAAGCTCAGCACGGCCAACGGCAATCGTGCCGCCCGTAATTTTCAGCACGTCGCCGGTGTGGGCGCCGATCCGCCGCAGGTCGGAGGGCGCCAGTCGCGCGATGGCATGACCCACATCCTCCACTCGCGCTTCTGCAACGCGCAGAGTAAGGATTGCCGTTTGTGATGGGGGAGCTTCCGTCATGACTTGGGTTGCAACCTGCTCTGGACCGGCCAACCTGTCGAAGAGCGTCACCTTCTTCTGCTGCTCCATAAAATCCGGCCCGTCGCTAAGACTCGGTCGATCAAAACTTGTTCAGTACGATTTCTTCCACGTCTTCAAGATGGCGCCGCATGGCGTCCTTGGCGGCCTCCGCATCGCGGCGCTTGATCGCGGCCAGAATCCGCCGGTGCCCCGTGAGCGATTTCTGCGGCCTTCCTTCCACCTGCAAAGAACGCGCTCGCGTGTCCCGCAGCAAATCCATCAGGATGTCGATCACTTTCAGCACGACGCTGTTATCGGAAGCCAAAGCAACGCTGTAGTGGAACTCGGCGTCCTCAGCCACGGCGGCGTCTCCCTGACGCTGTCTCTCTTCTTGCCGCCGGAGTATGTCTTCCATTTCCAGAAGTTCTTCGGAAGAAGCGTGCGTGGCGGCGCGTGCCGCCAGTGGCGGTTCGAGCATCTTGCGAAAATCCAGAAGCTCGCTGACCAATTCTTTGCGCCGTTTCAGAGCATTCGCGAAAGGATTGGGCAATGATTCCGTTGAAGTCTGGCGAACGATGGTGCCGGTCCCCTGGCGGGCTTCCACCAAGCCCAATAATTCCAGGCTCCGAATCGCATCGCGGATGGACCCGCGGCTTACCCGCAGCAGTTCCGCCAGTTCGCGTTCCGAAGGCAGCTTGTCGCCGGGTTGAAGCTTTTTTAGAATTACGCGTTCGATTTGTTTGGCGACCTCTTCGTAGAGGCGATTCCGCCGCACAACTTCGAATTCGGGTTTGGTTGCAGTAGGCATTCCGCTGGTGGTCCGATAAGTGGACCAGCCGACGAGGTGAGTATACTCCGCTTGTCAAGCTGCGGACAAACGCCGATTGTGCATAAATAAAACTGCAATTTTAGAGGTCGGGTGGGAGGGTCGCTGTCCGACGTGCCCCTCGATTCTGTAATATTCATAGTTGCAGGGAAAAGGAAGGATACGGCGTGATTGTTGGGGTTCCGAAGGAAAGCTATCCGGGAGAGCGCAGAGTCGCGCTGGTTCCCGCGGTGATTCCCGTGCTCACGAAGGCGGGACTCGAAACCGTCGTGGAGTCCGGCGCGGGCGAACAGGCGGGGTACCCTGATTCTGTTTATGTCGAGAAGGGCGGAAAGATTCTTCCCGATCGCGCCGCGGTGTTCGCCTCCGCCGACATTATTGTGCAGGTGCTTTGCTACGGCTCGAACGACGTAACGGGCCAGGCCGATCTTCCCCTGTTGCGGCGTGACCAACTGCTGATCGGGTTTCTGCGGCCCTTCGGTACTGCCCAGGCTACCCAGGAGATTGCTGCGGCGGGCGTCACAGCTTTTTCGGTTGAGCTGGTGCCCCGCACTACGCGCGCGCAAAGCATGGATGCGCTCTCCTCCATGGGGACAATTTGCGGTTACAAAGCGGTACTGCTGGCGGCGGAAACTTCCATCAGAATCTTTCCCATGATGACGACGGCCGCGGGCACCATAACGCCCGCCCGCGTATTCGTAATCGGCGCCGGAGTGGCTGGACTGCAGGCTATCTCGACCGCGCGCCGGCTGGGCGCGGTAGCGTCCGCATACGATATGCGTGCCGCCTCCAAAGAGCAGGTGCAGAGCCTGGGCGGCCGCTTCGTGGAATTGCCGCTTGAAGCGCAGAACGCGCAAGACGCGCGTGGGTACGGAACGGCTCAGGACGAAACCTTCTATGCGCGGCAGCGCGAACTCCTGACCCGCGTGGTGGCTGAAAGTGACGTCGTCATTACTGCTGCGGTGATTCCCGGCAAGAAATCGCCGGTGCTGATCACGGCCGAGATGGTGAAGGGCATGTCTCCAGGTTCGGTGATCGTCGATCTCGCATCTGAACGCGGCGGCAATTGCGAACTTACCCGTGTCGGAGAAACGGTACGAGAGCACGATGTCTCGATCATCGGCGCTATCAATCTGGCGAGCAGCGTTCCGTATCATGCCAGCCAGATGTATGCCCGCAATGTGGCGACGTTTCTTGCTTATCTGGTGAAAGAGGGCAAGCTGCAGCTGAACCTGCAGGATGAAATTATCCGCGAGACGATGGTCACGCGTGGCGGCGAAATTGTAAACGCGAGAGTGCGCGAGTTCTACAAGTTGCCGGCGTTGGCGACGGCTAGTGGATAGTTTCAGAGCGCCTGCACTGCGACGACTCGCTCGTGAATTCACCGAGAACCGAGAACTTAGAACTGAGAACTGGGGGTTGCATGGGTTCCAACTTGATCGATCTGCTTTTCATCTTCATGCTGGCCTGCTTCATTGGTTTCGAAGTCATCCGCCACGTTTCGCCCCTGCTGCACACTCCACTGATGTCGCTTACCAACGCACTCGACGCCATCGCCGTAGTAGGCGCGATTGTGCTGGTGGGCGAGCGCAAGAGTGAGTTCGCCACGGTGCTGGGCGTAATCGCCATCGTGGCCGCCACCAGCAACGTTGTAGGCGGATTCTTTATTACCGACCGCATGTTGAAAATGTTCAAGAGTAGCCGTCCCAGCAAGTAGCCAGCCAGACGAATAATTGAGCCAACCATGAACGAGTTCGCCGCAAGCCAGCACGTCATCGAGTTTATTTACCTGATTGCCAGCGCGCTTTTTATTTTGTCGCTGAAGTGGATGAGTTCGCCGGCCACGGCGCGCCATGGTATTTGGGCAGGCGAAATCGGCATGGTGCTGGCCATCGCCGGCACGCTGCTTCATCACGGGATCGTAGATTACAAGTGGATCGCAGTTGGGCTGGTGCTGGGCAGCGGCATTGGCATCCCGCTCGGCATGGTGCAGATGACGGCCGTCCCGCAGCGGACCGCGCTCAGCCACGCCTTCGGCGCTCTGTGCGTCACGCTGGTGGGTACGGCCGAATTTTATTTGCGCACACCGAACGTACCGAAGTTCATGATGGCTGTGCTCTCGATGGAAGTGATTCTGGGAGGGCTGACATTTACTGGTAGTTTGATGGCGGCGGGAAAGCTGCAGGAAATTCTGCCGCAGCGGCCCATCACATATAAAGGACAGAACCTGGTCAACTTTCTGCTGATGGCCGTCGCCATCGGCAGTGCCGTTTATCTGGTTTTGCACCCCGAAGCAAAACAATTCTTTCCGCTGATCATTGGCATCTCGCTGATCTTTGGAATTCTGCTCATCATCCCCATTGGGGGCGCCGATATGCCGACGGTGATCTCGCTGTTGAACGGCTATGCCGGACTGTCCGCCGCGGCGATGGGATTCGTGCTGCAGAACAAGCTGCTGATCATCGCGGGCGCACTCGACGGATCCTCCGGACTGATTCTTTCGGTCATCATGTCGAAGGCGATGAACCGGTCGTTCACCAACGTTCTGTTCGGAGCGTTTGGGCAGGTGCAGGCCGCGGCCGCAGGCGCCGCGGAAGCCAAGCCGGTACACAGCGCTACGGCTGAGGAATCTGCGGCGATTTTGTCTGCCGCCAACAAAGTTGTGATCGTTCCCGGCTACGGAATGGCGGTGGCGCAGGCACAGCATAAAGTTCGCGAGCTTTATGACATTCTGAGCAAGAAGGGAGTCGACGTTCGCTTCGCGATTCATCCGGTTGCGGGACGCATGCCGGGGCACATGAACGTCCTGCTGGCCGAAGCCGACATCCCGTACGACCGGCTTATCGAGATGGATGAGATCAACGGGGACTTTCCTCAGACCGATGTGGCGCTGGTGATTGGCGCAAACGACGTGACCAACCCGGCAGCGCGTAACGATGCTACAAGTCCTATTTTCGGCATGCCCATCCTCGATGTTGATAAGGCGCACACCGTGATGGTGATCAAGCGCAGCATGAGCCCAGGTTTTGCCGGGATCGATAATCCGCTTTACTACCTCGGTAACACGCTGATGCTCTTCGGCGACGCCAAGCAGTTTGTGGGGGCGATTGTCAGGGAGTTGAGCGGCGGACATTGAGCAGTTTCGTCCCGTCCCGACTCTTGGAAACTACCAGCCTATTACTAGTGTAACGTTAGGACACGCGGTCTCCGCGCTCCCCCACGATTCATCGTCAATAATAGGGATTCAGTGTGGGCGTGGGTAGCCTGGGGGCAAGACAGCCTCTTCAACAATATTCATAAGGAAGCTAGCAGAAGGAGTATGTCTACTGGAGTGCAGAAAGCAGGCGAGAAAGTGCCAGGGCAAGGATCGCCGGAAGCTTTAGCGCGGCTCGACGTAAAGGTACTGGCCATGGTGATGGCCCATGCCGCGCTTCCTGAAATCCTGGAGACGTTGTGCACGAACATCGAGAAGCATCATAGCGGACTATTGTGCTCGGTTCTCCTGCTTGATGCTGACGGCAAGACGCTGCGCTACGGCGCCGGCCCTTCTTTGCCAAGGGCATATAGCGAGAGTATCGACGGCATTCAGATCGGCGCTTGCGCGGGCTCTTGCGGCACGGCTGCCTACCGGCGCCAGCCGGTTATCGTCTCCGACATTGCGACCGACCCTTTGTGGGCAGAGTACCGCCATCTGGCACTTCCACATGGACTGCGCGCCTGTTGGTCGACCCCGATCGCCTCGCAGGACGGCAGCATACTTGGAACCTTTGCCGTCTACTATCGCGAACCGCGCACTCCTGACGAAGAGCATCTACAACTCATTGCTCACGCCACTCATCTGGCTGCGGTCGCCATGGAATGGGACCGAGCCCAGGCCGAACTCAGGTCGGCGGAGAACCGCTACCGCACGCTGGTGGAGCGCCTGCCCGCTGTCACCTATCTTGCCGAACTCGGCCCCTGCGGCCGCTGGCATTATGTGAGCCCCCAGATCGAGTCCATGCTGGGGTTCTCGCCCGCGGATTGGCTTTCTGATTCTGCGAACTGGATCGATCGCATCCATGAGGAAGACCGCGAAAAAGTACTGGCTGTCGAAGAACACTTCCAGAAAAACCGCGACTTGTTTCAAGCGGAATACCGCATGTTTGCGCGCGACGGCAGGGTCCTGTGGTTTCGTGACGAGGCCGTCATGTTGCCTACGGCCGAGGACGAGCCCTGCCTGATGCAAGGCGTTATGTACGACATCACGGAGCGCAAACGCCTGGAAGATCAACTCCTGCATTCGCAGAAAATGGAAGCCGTCGGACTCCTGGCGGGAGGCGTCGCCCATGACTTTAACAACCTGCTCATGCTCATTCAGGCACACAACGAACGCCTGCGCGACGCAATTGCTCCGGACGCTCCCACACAGAAAGAATCCCTGGGAATTGAACATGCAGTGACCCGGGCGGCAAGCCTTACCGGGCGGTTGTTGGCCTTTAGCCGCAAGCAGGTACTGCAACTTCAAGTTATTGATCTGAACGCAGTGCTGAGCGAAGTGGCAAAAATGCTGGACCGCCTGATCGAAAAAAATATTACCTTGCGAGTCGTGCCGGCTCCCCAGCTTTGGCCAGTCAAGGCGGATCCAGGTCAAGTGGAGCAACTGATCATGAACCTGGCCGTCAACGCCCGCGATGCGATGCCAGAGGGCGGACAGTTGCTGATTGAGACAAGGAACGCGGAAATCGGGGGTGGCCATCCCGGGCTTCGCGATGGAGTGCGGCCGGGCCGGTACGTGATGCTGATCGTCAGTGATACCGGCGTGGGAATGGATAGTGAAACCCAAGCTCACATGTTTGAGCCTTTCTTCACTACCAAAGAGCCTGGGAAAGGCACTGGGTTGGGGCTGCCGATTGTCTACGGTGTGGTCAAGCAGACCGGCGGCTGGACCCAAGTCGACAGCAAACCAGGAAAGGGTACGACCTTCGAAATCTATCTTCCCTCGGCTGAAGAAGCAGAGTCCAGGACACCGCTACAGCTGCTACGAGAAGATATGGCGGCCGCTCCCAAGGGTACGGAGACGGTTCTTCTGGTGGAGGATGAGAGCGGTATTCGCGAGTTGGCTTGTGAATTTCTTCAGCGTCAAGGCTATAAGGTGTTGCACGGGATGGACGGCGATGAGGCGCTGCGAATCGCCGAGGGGCACAAAGACCTGATCCACCTGCTCGTGACCGATATGGCCATGCCCAACCTTGGGGGCAAAGAGTTAGCGGACCGCCTGCGGAAAGTGCGCCCGGGAATCAAAGTCCTGTTCATGTCCGGCTATCCCGACCACGAAGTCTTAGCCGGCGGGAACATTGGCGTACAGGCCGCCGTCCTGCAAAAGCCGTTTTCACTGGACATTCTGGCGCACAAGGTGCGGACTCTGCTCGACCAGAAGTAAGTCGCGGACTCAGAGCGACATGGTATTCTAGTTACTACCAGCTGCGTACCGTCTTGGCGGAAATTCCCCGCAGTCCTAAGAAGAGTTGCACAACTAATCATGCTTTCAGTCAGTAATGTCTCCATGCGCTACGGCGCCAAAATACTGTTTGATGAAGTCTCGACGGCGTTCACGCCGGGGAAGCGTTATGGCCTGACCGGGCCTAACGGCTCGGGCAAATCCACGTTCATGAAGCTGCTGAGCGGGGAACTCGATCCGCAAAAAGGAACCGTCGTTCGTCCGCGAAAGGTCGGAGTGTTGAGCCAGGATCAGTATGCCTTCGACGCTTTCACCGCGATCGACACGGTCATCATGGGCAACAAGCGGCTGTGGGCGGCGATGCAGGAGCGCGACGCGATTTACTCCCAGGCCGACATGACCGATGAAGATGGCATGAAGCTGGGCGAACTGGAGGGCATTGTCGGCGAGGAAGATGGATACACGGCGGAAAGCGATGCGGCGATTTTGCTGCAAGGGTTGGACATTCCGGACGAAGTGCATTCCCGCAAGATGAGTGAACTGCAGGGCGGACAGAAAGTTCGCGTGCTGCTGGCGCAGGCGTTGTTTGGGCATCCGCAGGCGTTGCTGCTGGATGAACCGACGAACAACCTGGATTTGGATTCGATCCACTGGCTGCAGGGATTTCTGAATGTGTATGACGGCGTGGTCATTGCGATCTCGCATGACCGGCACTTTCTGAATAGCATTTGTACGCACATCGCGGACATTGATTACGAGACCATCATCACTTACACCGGATCCTATGACGAGATGGTGCTGGCCAAGACGCAGGTGCGCTCGCAGATTGAATCGCAGAATGCGCAGCGCGAGAAGAAGATTTCGCAGTTGAATGAATTCATCGCGCGGTTTGCGGCGGGCACGCGGTCGAGCCAGGTGCAGTCGCGGCGCAAGGAAGTGGAGCGGTTGCAAGTGACGGAGCTGGCCAAGTCGAACATTGCGCGGCCTTACATCAAGTTCGAGCAGAAGCGGCCCTCGGGCAAGCACATTCTGGAACTCGAGCATTTGAGCAAAGCGTACGGCGACAAGAAAGTAATTCGTGATTTCACCGCCAGTATTACGCGCGGGGAGAGAATCGCATTGATGGGGCGCAACGGAGCAGGGAAGACGACGCTGGTAAACGCACTGCTGGCGAATTCACCGACTACGCCGGAAGCGGAGTTGCGAAAGACCAGCGGCTATGATGGGCCGTTCGTGGATTCCGGGAAAGTAATCTGGGGACATGAGGCGTCGATTGGATACTTCGCGCAGGACCATCGCAGTTTGATTGAAGGTGGAATGACGGCGCTGGAGTGGCTGCATCAGTGGAATCCGGCGGCAGTGAGCGAGGAAATCCGTGGACTGCTGGGGCAGATGCTGTTTGCGCGCGAGGAAGCGACGAAGTCGACCAGCGTACTCTCCGGTGGCGAAGCGGCGCGGTTGTTGTTCTGCAAGCTCATGCTGCAGAAGCCGAACGTGCTGGTGCTGGATGAGCCTACGAACCATTTGGATCTTGAGGCCATCAACGCGCTGAATATTTCCTTGCAGAGGTATCAGGGGACAGTGCTGCTGGTCTCGCACGATCATGATCTGATCGACGAAGTGGCGACGCGCATTTGGCATTTCGAGAGCGATCATAAGATTACGGATTTCAAGGGGACGTACGAGGAGTATCAGGCGGCGGTTCCAGCGTAGGAGAAACCTGAGATTCCCTTCGACTTCGCTCAGGGCAAGCGTCGCTTCACTCGGACTGACACGGCATTTTTGGTTGCACCATTTCCGGTGCATGTAAATCAACCAGGTTCTCCACAGATTTCCACAAGCGTTTCCTGTTGCGTTTCGAGGTACAAGTTGCGGATAATGGCGGCGGGGACGTACTTGCGCAGTCGAGCCCGCGCAAGACTTGTGTACCGTGTACAGTCGAGCCGATTTACTTAGAATTCTTCACCTGACACCGCGCCAGTTGGCGAACTGGGAGCGGGCAGGGCTGATTGCTGCCTGTCCCGCCTATTGTTTTTCCGACCTGCTGAAAATTAAAAAAGTTCGCGACTTGTGCGCCATGAAGGTGCGCCCCGCGGTAATCCGGGAATCGCTTGAGGCCATGCAAAAGCAAGCCTCGGGCATGGGAAATCCCTTGATCGATGCGGGAGCGTCCTACACCAATAAGCATCGGGTGGCCTTCCGCCACGAGGGCAGGCTGCTGGAGCCGATCGCGGGACAGTTCGTGATGGACTTCTCGTCGCGAGAAAAAGTTGTAACCCGTACGTCGATTCCATCTCCCCAGCCAGGTCCGCAAGATAATGAGGCCGCGGTGTGGTTTGCGCGCGGCATCGCGCTGGAAGAAGATCCAGGGACGCAGACCGAAGCGCTCGCGGCCTATCAGAAAGTGCTCGAATTTGACGCAGGCCACGCGGCCGCACACATTAATCTCGGTACCCTGCACTACAACCGCCAGGATTTCACACTGGCGGAAAAACACTACCGAGCCGCCTTACAGTCTGATCCCCGCTATGCGCTAGCCTATTTCGATCTGGGCAATGTGCTAGACGAGACCGGGCGGGTGCAGGAAGCGATTCAGACTTATAAGATGGCGATCCAGCTGGCACCTACGTATGCCGACGCGCACTACAACCTCGCGCTGGCTTACGAAAAGACGCGCGAGCCGCGCAAGGCGCTGAAACACTGGCAGGCTTATATCAAGCTCGATACCACCGGGCCATGGTCGGTGCATGCGCGCAATCAGATTCAGCGGATACTGCAAGCTGATACTTTGAAGTTGGTGCATTCCCGCCGCAGCTAGAGCCAAGCCCAAACTCCCGATAGTTTGAACAGTGCTAAGATTACAGGTTTGCTATTCCCCGTGAAGGGATTTGTATGCCTGAGATCACTCTGCAGCCTGCCGTTCCGACTCCCCTAACCACCCTCACCGAAGACGAAATCCTTTTCCGCGACAACATTCGCCAGTTCGCCGACGACAAAATCCGGCCGCTGGTGCGGGAGATGGATGAGAAAGGCATCTTCGATAAGGATCTTATTCGTGAATTCTTTCAGCTCGGCCTGATGGGGATCGAGATTCCGGAGCAATACGGCGGGGGCGGGGCGAAGTTCTTTGAAGCCATCCTGGCGGTGGAGGAGTTGTCGCGTGTCGACGCTTCTGCGGGCGTGATTGTCGACGTGCAAAATACGCTGGTCAACAATGCGCTTTTGCGCTGGGGCAGCGCTGAACAGAAGAAACACTATCTGCCAAAAATGGCGGCGGAGACGGTGGGGGCCTATGCCTTGAGCGAGGCTGGTTCGGGTTCCGACGCTTTTGCGCTGCAGACGCGGGCGCAACTTCAGGGCAGCGATTATGTGCTCAATGGCCGCAAGCTGTGGATTACCAACAGCAAGGAAGCGGGACTGTTTGTGCTGTTCGCCACGCTCGATCCTTCAGCCGGTTATAAGGGCATCACTGCGTTTCTGGTGGAGAAAAACGTACCTGGATTCAGCGTAGGTAAGAAGGAAGACAAGCTGGGCATTCGCGCCTCTTCGACTTGTGAGCTGATTCTGGAAGATTGCCGCGTGCCCAAAGACAACGTGCTGGGTGAGCCCGGTAAAGGTTACAAGATCGCGATCGAGACGTTGAACGAGGGGCGAATCGGCATTGGGGCGCAGATGATTGGCCTGGCTCGCGGGGCCTGGGAGTTTGCCGCGAAGTATGCGAAGGAACGCAAGCAGTTCGGCAAGGCCATTGCAGAGTTTCAGGGGATCCAGTTCCAGATTGCGCAGATGGCGACCGAAATTGAAGCGGCCCGCCTGATGGTCTACAACGCGGCCCGCATGAAGGATGCGGGCGCGAACTTCGTCAAGGAGGCCGCGATGACCAAGCTCTTCGCCTCGCAGGTGGCGGAGCGCGTGACCTCGCTGGCCATCGAGATTTATGGCGGCTATGGCTTTACCAGGGATTACCCCGTCGAGAAATACTGGCGTGACGCTAAGATCGGCAAAATCTACGAAGGAACCTCCAACATGCAGTTGGCGACGATTGCCAAACTCCTGCTGGGAGGGAAGTAAAAACCGGTTCGCCGGCCGCTGCAGCATGGATTCGGGTGCATTGAAACATCGTGAATTCAATCTTCGTTGCTTAATATGTGCATTGGATTGCACTTGTAACTCCGAAGCAACGCTCATAAAATGGAGCTAACCCACGTAAATTCAATATCTTCCGACAACTCCCACTAATGGCTGGCAAGCTGCAATTGCCGTTATGCCTGCTCTCTGAGGCCAGGCTGGGGTGCCACTTGACTACTTTGTTCGGAAACACAGCGGTGATCGCGATTGCGACTCCAAAGAATCCAAAGAAGAAGTACAGCCTTCTACCAGTACTTACGGGGCTGTTTCTGGTCTCCTACGGACTGATGACCCTGCTGATCGTTGAACAAGGCTCGGTGATCCAATCGCAGGGTAACGTAATTAAGGTTTTGCTGCGTGACAGCGTGGAACTGTGGGGAATGAAGGGAAAGGCCATCGGGGACACGCAAGTGGCTAAGGCACAAGACCAGACTTCGAGACATGCGCCCTCGACCCAGGCGCAGGTCCCAACTCGCACTCCGTCTCAGATCCCGTCCGCTCAGGCTCCGTCGAGGCAAACTCAGCCAAACCAAACCCCGTCGACCCAAGCTCCGTCGACCCAAGCTCCGTCAACCCAGGGCATAACGCAACAACAACATGCGCCGAGCCGGGCAGGCCGGAGTACGAAACCCGGAACCCAAGTTCCTCCGGTGCCGGCTGCGGATTTGGTAGATCACAGGCGCGATTTGGTTACGATTTAAAGCGCCATCGCAGTAAGCGTCCCCGTGGACGAGTTGGAAACGTTGGAGAAGTCAACAATGAAGGTTCTGACCCTAGCCTTATTGTTTAGCCTTTCAGCTGCAAGGCCGGCGCAACCCGTGCGCCAGCCATCCGGCCAAGTGCAACAGCCTTCCAAAGGCGGCCGGTGGTACTTCGCCGCCAGTGGTCACGCGGTTTACTGCTACGGTCCGGTGATGACCTTGCCCCAGGCCAATGGCAGTCTGCAGAAAGTTGCCACCTTCTGTCGCGAGGGAAAGACCGTCGTTCCCCTGAAAGACTAGCCACTGAAGGACTAGCCGCCGGCCTGATTCCATGGCTCGGCAAAATTCTCCGGGACCACTCACTTACGCTTACCCCTGTAAACTGGTAAGGCATGCCGGAACTTCCTGAAGTTGAAACCATTGCGCGCGGACTGGCTAGTCGTGTTTCGGGCGACGTGATTGAGTCGGTCTGGCTGGGCCAGAAGCCGGAGCCGCTGAAGTCTCCGGCGCGGGAAATCGCTGCTGCGCTCGAGCACAGCCGCATCGCCACGGTGCGCCGTATGGGGAAGCACATTGTCTTTGACCTGGAGCCGAATGGTCAAGGCAAGGTTCGCCTTGCAAAAGCAGCTGGGGGTCAAACTCAAGCGCAATGGATCGTCCACCTGGGGATGACGGGGCGCTTGCAGGTCTGCGAGCCGCAGGCAGAGATTCTCAAGCACACGCACGCGATTTTGAAACTGGCGTCGGGCAGGGAATTGCGCTTTGTCGATCCCCGGCGCTTCGGGCGGCTGAGCGTGGCCAGCGCCGGAGGCTTCGATGCGGGCGGCATTGAGCCGCTGGAGGCCGATCTCGACCGCTTCCTGGAGTTGTTTCGCGGACGCAAAACTCCCATTAAGAGCGCACTGCTCAATCAGAAACTGCTGCGCGGTGTGGGAAACATTTATGCCGATGAATCTTTATTTCGCGCAGGAATTCGTCCGCGCCGCCGGGCTTCTGCCATTACGAGCGAACAGCTAGCCGGGCTGCTTTCGGCGGTGAAAGAAGTTCTTCGGGAAGCGATCGCGCTGGGCGGCTCGTCTATTTCAGATTATGTGGACGCCGACGGCGAAGAAGGTTTCTTCCAATTGCAGCACCGCGTTTACGGCCGCGAAGGTGAGCCCTGTCTAGTGTGTAAGACGCCCGTCAAACGTATCGTGATCGCTGGGCGCAGCAGCCACTATTGTCCGAAATGCCAGAAGTGAAAAGCAAGCAATCCGCCGCTGTGAGCACGCTCTGGCCCAAGTTCTGCTAGTCTTTCTCGTAATGCCTGATTTCTCCATCGGAGTCGATCTCGGCGGTACGAACCTGCGTATTGCCGCCGTGAGCAGCGACGGACAACTTCTGGAGAAAGTTACGCTGGGAACAAAAGTCGCTCTCGGCCGCGATCACGTGATCGGCGAAATGTGCGATGCGATCCAGCGGCTCTCCAGCAAATATAAGGCGACAGGCAAACTTCTTGGCGCGGGCATTGGCATTCCGGGCATCATCGACATGCAAACCGGAATGCTGCGCAAGTCGGCCAATCTTCCGGGCTGGGAAGATTATCCGGTGCGGGCGGAAATCGAGCGCCGGCTGGGAGCGCGCGTGGTCCTGGAAAACGACGCGAATGTGGCCGCGCTGGGCGAGCAATGGCTGGGTGCGGCCCGTGGCGTGCCGAATATGGCTGTGGTTACGCTGGGCACGGGAATCGGCGGCGGGATCGTGCTCGCTGGAAAAATCTGGCACGGCATGAATGGCATGGCAGGTGAGTTTGGGCACGTCACGCTGGAGCCGGAAGGCCAATCCTGCGGCTGCGGCAATCGTGGATGCGCCGAGCAATATGCTTCCGCCAGCGCGATTGTTCGTATGGCCCGGGAAGCGATCGCCAGCGGAAAAGCGCCATCGCTGGCCAACGCGTTGTCGTCCGACCCTGAATTCGGCGCGAAATCGATTTACAACCTCGCCATTCAGGGTGACGAGCAAGCGCGCCGTATCTTCCGCAGTTTTGGACGCTACCTGGGAATTCTGCTCGCCGGCCTGGTCAATGTTTTGAATCTCGATATGTTCGTCATCGGCGGCGGAGTTTCCAGCGCCTGGGACGCTTACGCGCCCAATATGTTCGAAGAGCTGCGGGATCGGTCGCTCGTCTATGCGGCTACTGCTCCCGCTAACCCGCTGATGGGCGATTCTTCAGGGAAAGAGGAAGGCGCCTCGGCGCAGACGGAAAGCCGCACCGAACGAAAAACCATTATTACTCGCGCGTTGTTGGGAAGCGATGCGGGATTGTATGGAGCGGCGCGGGTGGCGGTGCCGGCCGGTTAGGCTCATCCCCAGGCCGCCTGGCCTTATTTGCGAGTCTGATAGCCCCGATAAGAAATATGAATTGGACTCATTCGGTGCTGGACGTTATGGTCTGCGGTACGCTTGAACCGGATGTCGCCAAGATTGATTCAGGAATCCATTCTTTCACTGGCGCTCGTCGGGCTCGGCTCAATTGCTTGGGTCTGCCCGTGCCTCCAGGCACTGACGGGCGCGTTTGCGTCCGCATTTGCTGGCCGCGTTCCAATACAAGTAAGGCCTCCAGAGAATTGCCCACCCTTTAGAAACAGGAGCACAAAACCATGACGAAACGAGCCGACGGGCTCTCTCTGCGCCGGTCCTTGCTATCGGCCAGTGCCGCCATCCTGCTAGCTGGCGTGTTGTTCACAGGGCTAGCCGCGCCATGCGGCGCGGACGATGGGCCCAAGCCAGATCCATCCGGCATTGCAACTGGGGACAAAAGTTCCGCCGTCGACGCTGCCGGAAATCCGTTCGCAGTCCCCGAGCCAATCGACAAAACGGCTCCAGACTACGCCGCAAACAAAAAAGCATTCGATGAATATCAGGCGCAGTCGGCCAAAGAGCCGCTGGCGGTTAAGCTCGCCGACAGTGTAGGGCACGTTCGTGTCGCAACAAATTTTGCGTGGACGTTGAACACCGGCTACCTTGTTCTGTTCATGCAGGCAGGCTTTGCCCTGCTGACATGCGGGCTGGTGCGAAAGAAAAATGCCGCCCACTTGATGATGCTGAACTTCGCGGCGTATGTGTTTGCCTTCCTGGCCTATTACGCGGTCGGATATGCATTTCAATTTGGCGCCGTCGCCATCAATGCCGCGCCCACCAACCTGGGCGGCGTTCCCACGCTCAACCATTTTCTGATTGGCAGCGGACAATGGGGATTCGTGGGCGGCAAGGGATTTTTTCTTACCGGTCCAGCCTACGACGCCTCCAGCAACTGCTTAACGTTGTTTGAAGTTGTGTTCATGGAGACCGCGGGCTACATCATTGTCGGCGCGGTTTGTGAGCGAATAACATTTTGGGCATTCCTGCTCTGCGAGCTCTTCATCGGTGCGATTCTTTACCCGGTCTCCGGCTGCTGGACGTGGGGCGGCGGCTGGCTGTCGCAAGTCGGATCCACGTTGAATCTGGGCCACGGCTACGTCGACTTCGCAGGATCAACCGTAGTTCACGCCGTTGGTGGTTTCTGCGCCATGGCTCTGGCGATTATTCTCGGTCCGCGTCTGGGTAAGTACGGTCCCGGAGGAAAAATCCGCGCCTTTCCTGCACATAATATTGTGTACGTCGTGAGCGGCACATTCATCCTGCTGTTTGGATGGATGGGATTTAATCCTGGTTCCACTCTCGGAGCGACGGATCTTCGCATCTCGGTTGTCGCCGTGAACACTAATCTGGCGGCCGTTGCGGGCTCAGCGGCTGCGATGCTCTTGTGGTACTTGTGGTTTGGCAAGCCCGACATAACCATGGCCTGCAACGGAATGCTGGCGGGACTGGTTGCGATCACTGCGCCGTGCGCCTTTGTGTCTCCAACTTCGTCGGTAGTCATCGGCGTGCTGGCGGGATGCCTGGTATGCGGCGGGGTTATTTTCAACGAGCGCTTTCTCAAGATCGACGATCCCTGCGGCGCGATTTCAGTTCACGGTTACTGCGGCTGGCTCGGAGCCGTCAGCGTTGGCATCTTTGCCGACGGCGCCTACGGCGCTGGGTGGAATGGTGTGGGCGCGGCGACGTATCTCGGCCACGCCGGACAGGGCGTGACGGGATTGCTCCACGGGGATACGCGACAGTTCTTGTGCCAGCTGATGGGAGCAACTTTGTATGCGGCCTGGGCGTTCGGTGCGACCTACGTTGTTTTCTGGTGCGTTAACAAAGCGAAAAGCATGCGAGTGCCGCCCGAGGTGGAAGAGGAAGGCCTGGACGTCCCAGAGTTCGGCATGCCAGGTTATCCGGAGGACGCGGTCGTTACTCCGTACTGAACTGGCTGGAGTACAATCCTACGGCTGTTCGCGGACCTGGGAAGTCGGCGTTCTAACGGCGTCTTGCAGTCGGCGGATTTTAATCGCGGCTCATCCGGAGAGTGTATGGCGAGTGATCCACAACGCGTAGAGCGGCTGAGTGTCGCTGGATCGTTTTGTCTTTTCGACAAGAAGCTGCGCTCCAGCGGAAACTCGAGCATCGTCTGGGGACTGCTCAACCTGCTGATTGGCGCGGTCCTGATCGCTGGGAAAAACAACTGGGGAGCTGTAAGCCTGCTCTTCGGTCTGGCATTGGTTGCCGCCGGGATCTACGAAAGAACCGTGCGTGACCCTCAAGTGATCATCATATCCGCCGCGACGATGGCGGTGCTGGCGCTGTGGGATTTTACGCTCATCGGCATGGCAGCAATGGGCAAAGTGCATCTGATAGCAGGCGGCAGGACGCTGTTCTGGGCGATCGCGCAAGCGTGGGGCGCCTATGCAACCTGGAAAACTTACAGCACCTACAAAATGCTTCTCGAAAAATCGGACCCTCTGACCGTTCAACAAGTTCGCATATATGTGGACGAGTTAAAAAAATCGAAGCCTGAGCAAAGTGTCGATTTAATCCAATTCGAAGTCAATGCGGGTTTCGCGCAAGGCACCAAACGGTATCGGTTAAAACCGGTTGAAGATCTATATCTAGCTGTCCGCTATAAATCGCAGCTCGGTTCGTTGCAACTGGAGGAAGTCAATTTCATACCGAGAAGCGAGGTAACGCTTACCGCGGAAGGCGAAAAATGGATGAGCAAGAAAATTAAGGCAAGCGTGCAATTGGGCCCGCTGAAGCTTGACAAAGTGACCATAACGCCCGACATGGCGGCGCGCATTAATCCCACCGCGCGAGTGATTTCAATCGGCCATACGTAATACTCGTTGCCGATCTGTTTTTGATCCAAGCCGCCGCGCAGCCTGCAAGAAGGCCTGATTCTGTTCCGGCGCGCCAATGGTGACGCGAATGCAATTCGGCGCTCCCCACGGCCCCAGCGGACGAACGGCCACGCCCTCATCCTGCAAGCGGCTGGCTATAGCCGCGGCGTCTTCTCTGAGATCGCAGAACAGAAAATTCGCCGACGTGGGGACAACACGATATCCCAGCCCGGTTAATCCCTCGGTGAGAATTCTTGATTGCAGGGCATTGTTTTCCACCACGCTCTGAATGTGATTCTGATCGTCGAGGGCGGCCAATGCCGCTGCCTGCGCCACCGACGAAACAGAAAACGTGTTGCGCATGCGCGCGCAATATCCCAGCAATTCCGCCGGACCCACGCCGTAACCGATGCGCAGCCCGGCGAGTCCGTGCGCCTTGGAAAAAGTTCGCAGCACCACCACGCGCGCGCCCCGGCGAATGTACTCCAGCGAGTTCGAGTATGTAAGTCGCCGCAGAGCGGCGAAATGCAGCGCGAACTCGTAGTAAGCCTCATCCAGCACCACGACTACGTCGCCCGGAACCCTCGCCAGAAAGCCTTCTACGGCCGCTGCTTCCAGCATCGTGCCCGTGGGATTATTGGGATTCGCCAAGAACACGATGCGCGTGTCCGAGTCAATCGCGGCTAGAATTGCGCTGAGATCGAAACCGTCTTCGCCAGACCGCATGGGCGCTTCGATCAGACGCGCGCCCGCCGCCTGCACCGCCATGGAATAAACAATGAATGAGCGCTCGCTGGTCACCGCATTCAGCCCCGGCGCGAGCAGCGTCTGGCAGAGCAGGGTTAGCATCGCAGTCGAACCAGCCGTCACCAGAACCTGCTCTGGCGGTAGTGCGTGATGTGTGGCCAGTTTCAGGCGCAACTGACTGCAATCGTCGTCAGGATAGAGATTCACTCCGCCGAGCGTGTTCCTGATCGCGTCGATGGCATGCGCGGATGGGCCAAATGGGTTTTCGTTGGAATCAAGTTTGATGAGACGCGACCGGCGCTCCAGCGCCGCGGGTGTTGTGCCCGCAAACTTGGTTGTGCCCAGGTCGCGGGCCGGCTTGGAAACCAGATCGAAGAAGCGGCTCATAATTGCCGCTCATCATGCCATGGAAGGCTTTGTTGGCGCTACGGGTTTGTTGCAGGCAGTTCGCAGGCGGTCGACTTCCTGCACAGTCAGGGCGCGGAATTGTCCGGGTGGAACGTCGAGAGTGAGCGGCCCGTAGCGGACACGCTTAATTTTCTCCACATGATGTCCGACCTTTTCAAACATGCGCCGGATCTCGCGATTGCGGCCTTCGATCAACGTGACCTCGTACCAGGGATTGGTCGCTTCCTTTATCAGCCGGATGCCGGCGGGCGCAGTCCGTACCCGGCGGCCATCTTCTGTAGCGATGGAAACGCCGCCTCGCAGCTTCTCCAGGGCCTCGTTGCTCGGAGCCCCGGCGAGCTTAACCACGTAAGTTTTTGGCACCTTCGACGCCGCTTTCATCAACTTATTCGCCAGCGTGCCATCATTGGTTAAAAGCAGGAGGCCCTCGCTTGCGTAATCGAGCCGTCCCACGGGATAGACGCGCTTCTTCACGCCGCGGATCAGTTGCATGACGGTGGGCCGTTTTTCCGGATCGCTCACGGTTGTTACGTAGCCTTTGGGTTTGTTCAGGAGCAGGTAGACATGGTGCTGCGCGCCCTGCAGCAACTTTCCATTAACGCGGATGTGATCGGTGTCAGCATCGGCCTTGGTTCCGAGGGTCGTCACCACGGTTCCGTTGACCTTCACGTGCCCGGCGCTGATGAGTTCCTCGGCTTTGCGTCTGGAAGCAATTCCGGCAGCGGCAATAATTTTTTGCAGGCGTTCAGCGGGCATTTGGTTACTTCCGATCTGGCGATCTAAGTAAGAGAGCGATTATTCTTTCTGAGCGGACTCGGCAATCTCTTCCGCGGGGGAATCGGGCTGAGCAACTTCTTCGGATTCCTGATCGGCATGATTAGAACTGCCCGGCGCAGCATCTTCCGCAGAAATCAATTCTCCCTGGAACGATTCCGCGACAAGCTTCTCGAATTCTTCCATGCTGGGCAGCTCGCTTACATCTTTCAAACCAAAACGCATTAAAAATTCTTTGGTCGTCTTGTAGAGAATGGGGCGGCCGATCACCTGCTTGCGGCCCGCCGTGGTAATCAGTTTGCGGTCGAGCAACGTGGCAATCACGCCGCCGGAATCCACTCCGCGAATTTCGCTGATTTCCGGCACCGTGGCGGGCTGCTTGTAGGCGATCACGGCGAGCGTTTCCAAGGCCGGCAACGAGAGCCGGATCGGCGGCTTCAAGCTCTTAGCGAAGCTGCGCACCATCTCGTGCTGCTCGGGCTTGGTCGACATACGATAGCCGCCCGCCACCTGGCGAATTTCGATGCCGTGATCCTGGCTCCCGTAGTCTGCCACCAATTCTTCCAACGCCGCGCGGATTCGCGATTTGACTTCACCCTCGTCCGCCGCGCCTTCGGCGGTCACCGATTCCTTGACTAGCTGCACCAGTTGCTCAGTCGTTATTGGCGTCTCCGCCGCGTAAATGATGGCTTCGAGTTGAGCTTTTAAACCCATAACAAAAAGGGACCAGTGTTCAGCGGGCTAGTGTTCCGCGGCCAGTGGTGACCAAAAATCTTCGGCTTTGAAACTGGCCACTGATGGCTGCCCACTTTCCGTTCATCTCCAATCATCGCGCACCGCGGCCTGTTCCGCCATGACCGCGTCGAATCCGATGTGCTTCCGTACCGCGATCTCGCCGAACAGCTTATCCTGCCGAACCTGAATCGCCTGCAGGCGCACCATTTCGAGCAACGCTAGAAACATGCATACCAGCGCTTGCCGCGACTCCACCCTCATCAGGAGCTGCTTCAGCCGGATGGGCCGCGATTCCAGCGACAGGCGCCGCCGCAAGTAATCGATCATCTGGCCCACGGTGACCGTTTCGTCGCTTACGTTGATCACGGGGCGGGTGCGGATCCGTTCCAAAATTTGTTGGAAAGTCTTGACCAGATCAATTACGTCGGCGGCGATCTCCGGCTCGGCGCCTTCGGCGTCGATAAATTCTTTCAGCGATGGATTCGTCAGCACCGCATCTTCGATCTGTTGTTTTTGCAAAAGCATTTGCGCCGCTGACTTGAACTTTTCGTGCTCCAGCAGACGGTTCACCAGCTCCGTTCGCGGGTCTTCCAACTCTTCGGCTTTCGCCGACGGGTCGCGCGGCAAAAGCATTTTCGACTTGATGTGAATCAGCACCGCGGCCATATAAATAAAGTCGGCCGCGACATTCACATCCAGTTCGCGAATCTTTTCGACATAGGCCAGGTACTGTTCCGTGATGCGGGCGATGGGAATGTCGTAGATGTCGATATCCTGCTTGCGAATCAGATCCAGCAACAAATCCAGCGGACCTTCGTAAACGTCGGTGACTGAAACCGCGAACGGAGAATCGCTCTCTTCTTTTTCTTTTTTCCCTGGCTTGTCGTCGGATTGCGGCGTCGTCGACGCGGTGCGATGCAAGACGAGTTCTGGAGCGGCAGACTCCCGTGTTCCGTCTGCGGATGTGACAATTCTCGCTTCCATCCTACTGGGCATTTTTCACCACTGGTTCTTCATAACCGAGCGACATTCCCATTGCATCGCGCACATCGTTCATAGTCTCGGCCGCAGCCTTGCGGGCCCGGTCTGTGCCTGCTTCAAGAATATCCCAAGCCAGCCGCGGATTCTCCTCGAATTTCTCGCGTCGCTCCTGCATAGGACTCAACAATTGCACCAGGGCGTCGGCGGCCCAGCTTTTGCACTCGATGCAGCCAATGCCTGCCGACCGGCAGCCGGCATTCACTTTGTCCATGGTAGCGCGGTCACTGAAAATCTTGTGCAGATCGCCGACCGGGCACACATCCGGATTTCCCGGGTCAGATCGCCGCACTCGCGCCGGATCAGTCACCATCGTCTTCAGCTTTTGCCGGACCACCGGCTCCGGGTCCGTGAGCAGGATGGTATTGCCGTAGGATTTCGACATCTTGCGCCCATCGGTGCCCGGTAGCTTGGGAGCGGGCGTGAGCAAGGATTGCGGTTCCGGAAAAACATTTCCGCGCTGTCCGTAGAAACTATTGAACCTCCGCGCAATTTCGCGCGTTAGTTCCACGTGTGCCACCTGGTCTTCACCCACCGGCACAACATCCGCTTTGTAAATCAAAATATCCGCCGACTGCAATACGGGGTAGCCGAGAAATCCATAAGTCCCCAAATCTTTGTCCTTGATGTTCTCCCGCTGCTCCTTGTAGGTGGGAACCCGCTCCAGCCAGCCCAGCGGCGTGATCATGGAAAACAACAGGTGCAATTCCGCGTGCGCCGGAACGTGCGACTGAATGAAGATCACAGATTTCTCCGGGTCCAGTCCCGCCGCCAGCCAGTCAAGCGCCACCTCCAGCGAATTCTCCTTCACCCGTGAAGTGTCGGCATAGTCGGTGGTGAGCGCGTGCCAGTCGGCCACTTCGAAGAAGCACTGATATTCATCCTGCATGCGCACCCAGTTGGCGAGGGCGCCTACATAGTTCCCCAGATGCAGCTTCCCGGTCGAGCGCATGCCGCTGAGCACGCGCTTACGCAAGTTGGTCGAAGGTGTCATTCAATTTTCAACGATTCGTAATAAAAGAGGTACAACAGAAACACGGCGCCTAAAATTCACAGGTTGCTGCATCATGCGAGAGTATTGTCGATACTACCACGCAGGGCGCGGATTTCGGAGTGAAAGGATTCCCGCACCGTGGCCATGGCTTATAATGCGCGCTCCACGACGTGTAACGAAAAGTTTTCGGCCGTAAGTTAAAAGGAAAAGCGATGAAGCATCACACGCGGAATTCGTTGTTCGCGATCATATTCTTTGCGGCGGTTCAGCTTGCGGCGCAATCGTCCCCTGCCGCCTTCGATCTCGTCATCACCAACGGTCACATCATCGACGGCACGGGCTCTCCCTGGTATTCCGGTGACGTCGGCATTCGCAATGGCAAGATCGCCGTCATCGGCAACCTCAGTGCGGCGCCCCGCAATCGAACCATTGACGCCGCCGGCAAGGTTGTTGCGCCGGGTTTCATCGATTTGCTTGGCCAGTCCGAACTTTCCATTCTCGTCGAGCCGCGGCTGCCTTCGAAAATCTATCAGGGCATCACGACCGAGATCACCGGCGAAGGCGGATCGATCGCGCCGCTCAACGACACGATCATTCAGGCCGATCGCGCCGGCTACGAGCACTACAAAATTACCCCCGACTGGCGAACCTTCCGCCAATACTTTGCGCGTCTTGAAAAGCAAGGGATGGGCATCAACCTGGCCAGCTATGTCGGCGCCACGCAAGTCCGCCGCATGGTGCTCGGCGACAACAACGTGCAGCCAACGCAGGAGCAACTCGAACAAATGAAGGCGTTGGTGCGCGACGCCATGAAAGACGGCGCGGTCGGCGTTTCCACCGCGCTTGAATACGCCCCCGCACCTTATGCGAAGACGGAGGAACTGATCGCTCTGGCGGCGGAAGGCGGCAAGTTTGGCGGCATCTATTCCACTCACATGCGGAATGAAAGCAACTCCGTGCTCGAGGCTATCGACGAAGCCCTGCGCATCGGCCGCGAGGCCCACGTGCCCGTGGAAATCTGGCACATCAAAGTCGCGGGAAAAGAAAACTGGGGACGGATGCCCGAAGTCGTCGCCAAAATTAACGCCGCGCGCGCCGCCGGAGCCGACATTACTGCCGACACTTACGCCTACACTGCCTGGTTCAACGATTTCTCGGCTTTTATTCCACCGTGGGCGCATGACGGCGGTCCCGCAAAACTTATCGAGCGACTCAAAGATCCTGCCACTCGCGAGCGTGTCCGCAAGGATATGCTCGCGCCCTCGAAAGATTGGGACAACGAATGGCAGGAAATTCCGGGGCCCGAGGCCATCCTGATCGGCATCGTGCAGAATCCCAAGATGCTTCCGCTCCAGGGCAAGCGGCTCTCAGAGATTGCTAAACTTTGGAACAAAGATCCGATCGATGCGGTGTTTGAGTTTCTGATCGAAGATCCGAATGCCGGCGTCGCTGTCTTCGGCATGTCACAGCCCGATGTAACGCTCGCGCTGCAACAGCCCTGGGTCGCCATCGACAACGATTCTTCCGGAACTTCGCCGGAGGGAATCTTGGGTCAGGAGCATCCTCATCCCCGCGCCTACGGAACTTTCCCGCGCATCTTGCGCAAGTATGTCCGCGAAGACAAGGCGTTGTCGCTGGAAGACGCCATCCGCAAATTTTCAGCGCTCCCAGCCCAGCGCTTGCGGCTCACGGATCGCGGTGTTCTCAAGGCCGGCATGTGGGCCGACGTTGTGGTCTTCGATCCTGCCACCGTGCGCGACCTTGCCACATTTGATAATCCGAACCAGCTTTCCGAAGGGATGGACTACGTGCTGGTGAATGGAGTGCCGGTGATCGAGCAAAGCAAGATGACGGGGGCGCTGCCCGGAAAGGTTCTGCGCGGGCCGGGTTACTTGCCATAGCGACAGCTAGGGCTTGAGTCGCGCCTGTGTGTCTGCAATAGGAATCAGCGCGACGCGTGGCTCGGCCACGGTGCCTGTGATGCTGTACGCTGGAGAACCCGCTCCCACTTTCACATCCGGGCTTCGGATTAGCTTAAGGTCGAGTGCTTGCTCGAACGATGCCGTACCGCCGATCTGGTACGTAGCCGCCGTAGAAATTAACTTGTCATTCTCGAGATCGATCTTCCCATTGCGCAGGCGAGCATAGCCCTGCCAGTGCGCAATCTCCAGAGGTCCCTCATCGCTTGCAAGTGAGATGTGTGGTAAAAGTCCGTCGCGCAGATCGAACTGCAGTATGCCCTCGGCGGATTGCCAGAAGACCGAGGAATTGGTGCCGGATGACGTGATCTGATAAGTGCCGCTGGCCCATCCGGAAATCCACGGATCATGCATGGCATCGGCAATTTGCTGCAGTGAAATCGCCGTGAAAGTACCGCTTCCCGCATACACCGGAGGGCCTCCTGTGAAATCGGCATGCCAATCGCCGCGGCACCTTCCGCCCAGCACATCTGCGCGCAGATCCGAAATCTTCAGCTTCCCGCGTTCCACATCAAGCGAAGCGGAAACACGGCTCACGACCACACTGTGAATCAACAACCGCCCGGCATTAATTTTTCCCGACGCGCGCAGGTTTTCCAGAAGCGACGGCGCTTTGGGTTCGGCAGTGGTCAGTATCTGGTACCAACGGCGCTGGTCCGGGTGCGAACCAAGCCACTCGGAAAGATCGCTGAGCCCAACTTTTTCAGTGTTCAAATTGAAACGGATAAGGCACGCGTCTGGTGCTCCACAGCCCCGGGCCAGGGCTAGACTACCAGTCCAGTCTGCGTCGGCGGCGCGCGCAATTAATTTTTCCACTCGCACCCCTTCGCGCGAAAGCAGTAATTGCGCCGAGGAAATTTCAATCGGCCCATTCACTCCGCGCACAATCGTGCGCACGTTACGCAGTTGCACCGTTCCTGTCACTTGCGGCAAAGAGAAACCCGGAGAAGTGCCGGAGACGTTTCCTGCCCAGGCTCCCGCGATCTGTAATTCCATCTGCGCCACGCCCTCTACGTTCGCCCGGACTGCCTGCAGTCCCAGCAGACTGGCCAAACGTAAGGTGTGCGATATTTCTCCCTCTCCGCGGATCGCAATGCCATAACCGGATCGCCCCATCCAGCCGCGCACCTGCGCTGGCATGGGCCGCCCCAAAGCAACCGGGAAGGGCCCGAACTCGACGTGCAGTTCGTCCGCAACAGGCGCAGGCTCGGCATCTGCCTTCCGAACGATTCGAACCTTTGACCGAACCAAGTCGGAGTGGCTCAGGGAGTCGGAGTGGTTGCTGAGCGCAAACGGTATGTTCCGCGTAACAAACTCCACTTTCGTATTCGCCGACTGAAGATGAAGATCAGTAATCTGGCCGCGACCATGAAAGTCAGCACCTTGTGGGGATGCCGCACTTTCGTTCACTGCGAAGTCGCCCTGCACGGTTCCAGCGGAGACAAGATCCGCCGGCAGACCTTTCTTGGCGCGTCGAGCCAGTTGCACCACGGCACTCATAGGAACGCTTTCAAGGTTCAACGTGAGACTTACGTCGTGCACTCCGGGCAGTCCGGCTTCACCGCGCAGCGTAATCGTGCCGTTGCCCGCGGGCGAGCTACAGACGATGTCATGCATCATTCCTTCCGCGGATCTGTACGTGGCATCGCAGTGCGCCGCGAGCCTTAGTATCTCGCTGCTCGAAATGTCATAGCGGTGGAAATTCTGGATGGATGTGTCGGTGGCTACTTTCAGGGCCGAAGGCGTGCCACTCAAGGTTGCTTCCAGACGAACTTCTCCGCGCCACCCTTTGTCATTGCCCGATACGAGTTTAGTGAGTTGCCCCAGTTGCGCACTATCCCATAGCAGGCTGAACTGAAGGGGCGTTTCGCTCAGGTTGCCGGCGCGCTGCCAGGTTCCGTTCATCCGCAACAGGCCGGTATCGCTCAAACTCATGTCGGTGCGCAGCGGTTCTGCTTTCAGGCGCGCTCCCCAGGTATTTTCCGATTCCTGCCACAACGCAAAATCCGCATTCAGCAAGGCGTAGGGCTTTTTCTCTGTACCCACCTTGAAATTGATGCGGCCGGAACTGGCCTCGATGTAGGGAAAACCGGGACGCGCTTCCGATTTGGATTTTGCGGTGGGCGCCAGCGGCGTCCGTGCCGTGCGTTCCAGCAGCGCCGCCCAGTTCCAGCGTCCATCGGCGCGGCGAACCAAGTTCAGACTGGGCTCGGTAAGTTCCAGTCGTGCAATATCCAGGCGTCCGCGCAGCAGCGATGTCAGGCGCACGGCGGCCGTTACCTCGGCAGCGCGCAGCATGGGCTCGGCTCCGAACGCGGGGTCTTCGTAGATGACAAGGTTGTTCAGGTCGAAGCCGGGCGGAAGGAATCGCAGGTGGACGGAACCAATCTCCACCGGACGCGCCACGGCGCGGCTGATGGAGTTCGCAATGCGCGCCTTCAGCCGCGATACGCCGGGACGTACTACGAACAGAGCCAGCAGAAGCAATGCTGCCGCGGTCACGACCCGCCGCTTGGAAAAAGAAAGACTCACCGCACCACTTTCAGCGTTCGCCCCCAGCGCGTTTCATCGAAGAAGTGCAACACTACGTGCGCCAGAAAACCAATGCGCTCTCCGAAATCGGTTTTGCGGTACTGATCGCCCGGCGTCTCAAACGACCAGTAAATGAACATAGGACGCCCGATCACATTTTCCTGAGGAATGAAGCCCCAGTAGCGACTATCCAGGCTGACGCCCCGGTGGTCGCCCATGGCGAAAAGATGGCCGGGAGGCACGATCAGATCGTCACCCTGAACGTGGGACGCCAGGTCGACGATCCAGTTGGGATAAACCCCATTCTCGTAAGATGGCGGCACGGCGGGAAAATTGTTGCGATAGAAATCCTGCGGAGAATCCTGATCGTGATCAATGTAAGGTTCGTTCAGCGCCTGGCCATTGCGGTAAACCACTCCGTCACGCAGATGGATGCGATCCCCGGGTACACCCATGATTCGCTTCACCACATACGTTCCAGCATCGTGCGGGTCGGGATGCAGAAACACGACGATATCGCCGCGCCGCACCTGGCGATAAGGAAGCAGGGGGCCAACCCACGAAGTCTGGGGAGCGAACTGAATGCGGTTCACAAACACGTGATCGCCGATCAGCAGCGTGTTCTCCATGGAACTGGAAGGAATCTCGAAGGCCTGCACCACGAAGGTGATGATGAACAGTCCCGTCACCAGTACGGCGGCCAGCGAGGCCAAAAACTCTACCGTAGTCTCGCGCGGTTTTTCCTCAACCTCGTTAATTACCGGATTATCTTTTTTCGCCACTGATCAATCCATCCTTGCTTATCGAGCTGCACTTTTCGATCTGCGGCAGGCTTTCTCGGCTCCGCCGCGACTTCTAATTCACAACGCGCAGAGTGCGATTCCAACGCGTGATTTGAAAGATGTGCGTGACCGCGTAGGCAAAGTGATACAGTCTATCACTCACGGAAGACGGCGCAATCACATCGCCCTCAGCGCCTCGCACGGACCAGTAAATCAACAGCGGCCTCCCGATAATATTGGGCTGCGGCACAAACCCCCAGTACCGGCTGTCGTAACTATCGTCCCGATTATCTCCCATCACGAAATAATGCCCCTCTGGAACAATCAGCTGCCCATCTTCGACCAGTTTGCGCAGCAGCACCCACCAGTCCGGCGTCTCGCCGGGCGCGACATCGAGTCGCGGAAAATCGTCCCGGAACAAATCATTCGACGGACGGCTAAAGTGTGCGTAGGGCTCCTTCAATGGCACTCCATTCACAAACACCTGCTTGTTCACCAGCCGCACCCGGTCTCCAGGTACACCGATCACGCGCTTCACGAAATGCTGGGCGGGGTTCACCGGGTAGTGAAACACCACGATGTCGCCGCGCCGCACTTTCCGGTAGGGCATGAGATAGTCTCCCAGGCCGCCTGATCCGTAGCACAGTTTATTCACCAGCAGGTAATCGCCGATCAGCAACGTATTCTCCATGGACGGAGAAGGAATCTGGAACGCCTGAACGATGAATGTGATCACAAAGACCGCGATCACTATGGTTCCCAGCAGCGACTGCACCGAGCCGCTTACGCCCGTTCCGGCGGCCCATGCTGTTCTGTGATTTTCTGGGAGACTCATTTACCCTGGTTATCGCTTTCCAACTATCCGCGGACTCTGTTTATCATTTATCCGGAGAGCGCGTATCCGGAGAGCGCGTATCCGGAGAGCGCGTATCTGGGGAGCGCGGCGCCCGCGACAGTTTGGCTCCCGCCGATTGCGGCCGCGAAGCCAAATAAGACAGCAATTGCCGCGCGGCATCCTGCTCCGCCGTTTTCTTTGTGGAACCTTGCGCGCGCCCTACGAATTCCGCCTGGCCTTCGCCGTTCTTTGTGTTCAGACGGGCTTCCACGGTAAACGTTTTGCTGTGCTCCGGTCCCGCTTCCTGCACCAGCACATATAAAGGCTGCGCCAATCCCAGGCCTTGCAAAGTTTCCTGCAGGGCCGATTTAAAATCGTTCATGGGGAGCGTACCGCCTTCGCGCTCCATCCGTTCCAGTTCAGGCGCAAGGATTTCCCGCAAGATGAATTCGCGGGCTGGTTCCATTCCACCATCCAGGTAGATGGCCGCCAGCACAGCTTCCAGCGAATCGACCAGCAGCGCCGTCTTGCTGCGGCCGCCGCTTTTTTCCTCGCCCCGGCCCAGGCGAAGATAATGTCCCAGCTCCAGTCGCTGCGCTACACGGATCAGATGCCGCTCGCTGACTACATGAGCCCGGAGTTTCGAAAGTTCGCCTTCGCGAAACTGCGGAAAACGATGGAACAATTCTTCGCTGGTCACCAGCGACAGAATCGCGTCCCCCAGAAACTCCAACTGCTCATTGTCGTCGACCTTGTATTTTGTTTCGCCCGTCTGCTGCGACTCCTGCTCCCGCGCCTGCGAACTGTGCGTGAGTGCCTGTTCGATCACCGCCCGGCGGCGAAAGTGGTAGGCCAACGCCGTTTCCAGCGCGGTGATTTCCCGTTCCTTCATGATGAGTGACTAACGCTGAGAATGAGGTCGATATTTCGGCCCCAGTCAATTCTTGGCCGGCGGCGCACCGCCACTGCTCAATTGTGTTAGCCGATCTTTCTCTTTGCGCGCCGCGTCGCCGGCATTCGTGCCTTCCTTGGTTAAATCCACAGCCTGGTTGGCGAACTTCAGCGCCTCCGGATACTTGTTCTGCATATCTAATGCCACTGAAAGCCGGAAAACCGCGATCGGATCCGGCTCCTTCGGAAAGGCATCAATCGATTTCCGCAAATTCCCTTCCGCATCCGCCCACGCTTTAGCGTTGAAATCAAGCGTCCCCAGGATCGCATAAGCTTCCGATTGCACGTACCCCTTAAACGCATTGAGCTGTTCTGGGGGATAGCCAGTGGGAATGTCTGTCTCCACGGTGACCAGCGAGCGCTGCGCATCTTTCCGAGCTTCCGCCAGGCGCTGGTCTTTGTCGAGATCGGTGTCGTGCGTGCGCTCGGCTAATACCTGCGCCACACTTACCAGTGCTTCGGGATCATCAGCGTCATAAGTCAGGATTTTCTGCGCCATCTCCAGCATCTTGTCGGCGTTGTTCGCCTGCTGGTAGCGGTGCATCACGGCGGTGTAAAGCAGTTGCCGCAGTTCGCTCTCCGGAAATTTCGTGGCAAAGTCTGCGGCGGCCTTCTCTTGCGCCGCAGGATCGGTCAAGGCCGCTGCCGCCTTGTATGCATCAAACTCAGGTTGAGTCTTGGCTTGGGGTGGACGTTTGCCGGCCGGAGTTGCCGCCTGACCTGCCGCTTGTCCAGTTGGCGCGCTCTGCGCGGCAGGTTTGGTCTGCGCCAAAACCCACCCAGATGTCCCCAGCATCGCGATAATAATCGCTGCTCGCTTCATGCTTTCTCCTTGGTTTATGCCGCCTTCATCAATTTTCACCAACCGAAATCTACCTGCGATGTAACTGCGCTGAAATTGTAACCGCGACTCCGAATCCGTTAGCGCTCTTGCGGTTTTGCCGGAGGCTCATAGGCCTGATCCAAGCCTCGTTGTGCGGCAGCTTTGATCTCCGGCAGCCCTCCGCCAGTATCCAGGGCGGCCCGGTATTCCTGCAGAGCGGCCTCACGGTCTTCTTTCATATCCAGAATCCTTCCCAAATACACATGCGACCAACCCAGCACGGTGGGATCCTGCGATGCCGCAATCGCCTTCTGAAAATTGTCCTGCGCCCCATCCCTGTTCTTATTGGCCACAGCTACTTCCGCCAGGATGAAGAGCGCCCGCCCCCGGTCACCGATTTTTTTATCCAACGCCTGCTGCGCCAGTTCCTGCGCGCCTTTGGGATCGCCGGCGGCCAGCCGTTTCTCTGCGGTAAGCAGCATGCGCCGCTCCTCTGGCCGTGATAAACGCACCAGTTCCGGAGTAGACGCGCTCGCAAACTGAACTCCCGATGCCGCTTTCTCTTCTTTCTTTACATCCACATTGTCGAGAAAATCGCTGTACGCTCCCCGAATGCCCGTGGGATCTTTTTCAAACGCCACCACCGCATCGTAAAAGTATCGCGTGAGAATATATCCCTGCTTCACCGCGTCATCCACCGCCTGGGCGCGCATCGCTTCTTCTCCCTTGCTTCCCGTAGTGCGGATCTCGATGGCCCGCACCAGGCATTCGGTCACCAGAAGGGAGATGTCGGTTTTGAAACTCTGTTCCATCGGCGCCCGCTTCACCGATTGCAGCAGGGGCTCCAGCCGTTTGATCGAGCTGTAATGTTTCTCCGCCAGCGGATCCATCTCGTAATGCAGGAAAGTGTGCCGAATCTGGTCCATTTTCAACGCCGACTCCGGTGCCGCCCCCGAACGCGTATTTGGAGCAGGGAAGACAACTACGTAGTAAGCCGAGCCGTAGTTGCGCGCATCCGTCTCATTGGGCGAACCCATGAAGTCTAGAAAGATCGTGAATGTCCGTCCCAGGTATTGCGAGGAAGGCTGCTTCAGATAGATCTCAGTGTCGAACACCATCTTGACCAGCGGCGCGTGATACCGGCTTATCGCCGCCGCATAATCATTGCGGTGCCGCTCCCAGATCGAATGCACGTTTGCCTTCTCGAAAAAATGTTCCAGCAAAGCTCCGAAAGGAGCGATCGCCGCGGCATCCGGAGGTAGTTCCTCCACTTTTAAACGCGGCATAAAATGGGGTGGACCGTCGAGATACAGCGCCAGCGAAATGTACTGCGACAGGTTACGATTTGGATCCTTCGACGCCACGTGACTCTGGTAGTAATCGCACACCGCGCCGCGTGCAGCTTCGGCTTCCGCTGACTCCTGCAATGCCCTCTGAACTTCGGCTCGCACGTTGCTCCGCGTGGCGTCTGAGATGGTTAAGTCCTGGTCGTAGCCGCAGGCATTCAGAGCGGTGAGCACAGAAAAGATCGTCTCGCTGCTTTCCAGTGTGATGGGAATCTGACTCTGTGGAACCTGGTTCCGGGGAGGCTGATTCTGCGGAGTTTGGCCCTGCGGAGTTTGGGGCTGCGGAGTCTGGGGCTGGGGAGGCTGGGTTTGCGGAGCGGGATCCTGCCCCGCGCAGAATGGCACCAACAGCCCCAGCAGGGCTGCGAAAAACGAACTTCTCAATCGCAAACTCAGGGAACCCTCCACAGAATGGCGATGCGCCGCGGAACCACCATCAAGTGTAACTCCTATCCCGGAAAACGTCAGCAACCCGCGCTACGACGCGACAACTCCTGTGAATTTTCATGGTATAGTTCCTCGCCGTCAGGCTAGTGCAGCTTGTTTCTTTAACGCGAAGACCTTCCGCAGGAGGAGCAAATGGCAAGCCGGATATTCTCGAATTTCAGCGCCTCTCTTTTCGGACCGTCCCATGCCGTATCCCGAGTCCTAATCGTCATCGTCATCGTCCTGGCAATTGCCAGCCTCACTGTCAGCTCCGCTTCGGGCAGCACCACCGAAGTGATCTACAGCTTCGCTGGAGGGCAAGATGGCGAATACCTCGATACTGACCTGGTGATGGACAGCGCGGGCAATATCTACGGCACATCGGTACAGGGCGGAGATTTCGGCAGTGGCACGGTTTTCCAGTTGTCCCCTTCCGGCAGCGGCTGGACTCATACGGTCCTCTACAGTTTCAGGGGCGGCCGAGATGGAGGAGAGCCATATAAAGGCGTCACGCTCGACGCCCAGGGCAATCTTTATGGCACGGCGGTCACCGGCGGCGGCGGGTCTTGTGAAGGCGGTTGCGGCGTGGCTTTCAAGCTGACGCACTCGGGGGGAAGCTGGACCCAGAGTGTGATCCATTACTTCAGCGGCGGCAATGACGGTTCGGGTCCGGGCAGCGGCCTCACTTTTGACCAGCACGGCAATCTTTACGGGATGACTCCAACCGGCGGGGCCTATGGGCTCGGCGTCGTCTACCAACTGAGACCTCAGACCAATGGCGGTTGGAGGCTGAACGTGGTTCACGCTTTCACCGGCGGTGACGATGGATCGTCGGGCTCGGCTGGCCGCCTGATTCTGGATCGCGCAGGTAATCTCTACGGAGTCACTACGGTGGGTGGTGCGAACGGCGACGGCGTCGCTTTCGAGATTACCCGCAGTCTGAACGGATGGACGCTGCTCCCGCTGTACGCTTTCAAGGATCAACCTGACGGCGCACTGCCGTATGGCGGCCTCATCTTCGACAGGGCAGGAGATCTGTACGGCACCACGTATTATGCGGGAGTCTACGATGTTGGCACGGTCTACAAGCTAACCCATGCTAACGGCTCCTGGAGGGAGACTGTGCTCTACAGCTTCAAAGGTGGAACCGACGGCAGTAGTCCGATCAGCACTCTGGTTTCCGATCCGGCAGGAAATCTGTATGGCACTACCAGTGACGGGGGCACAGGATGCGCCTGCGGCGTTATCTTTAAGCTGGCTCGCGGCGTCAACGGCTCCTGGATCGAGAGCGTGCCTTACCGCTTCCCGGGCGCGCCGAACGCAGGCTTCTCCTACAATGGAATGGTCGCCGATTCCGCAGGAAATTTTTACGGCGCAACCACCCACGGCGGTCCCGCTAACGACGGCACAATCTACAAATTTACGCCTTAAGTTTTTTTTGGTGATTGGAATACAAAGAGGCTCTGCCAGGAAGTCTGCGGCACTTTGGAAAATCCGCTCGAAGGGAACCTGCACAGGGTCAGCGCGATTCTACCGATGCGACCGCTGAGAACTCGAAACAATCGACGATGTCTATACCACGGCGAACTCGCGCTGAAAATACGTTTCGCCCCTGAGCAGGGCTTCGACTGCTTTTAGGATAGATCTTACATCTGCTTTCTGGCACAGACCCTTAATGCCGGCCCTTTTTGCTTCTTCTCCCAGCTGTCTTGAGGGATCGATCGTGACCATCAAAACCGGTGATTCGGGATGTTGCCGTGCCAGGCTGCGGCCCGCTTGCAGTCCGTCCATCTCGGGCATCACGAAATCTATCACGGTGACGTTAGGAACGTGCTTGCTCCACTTCTCAATCGCGTCGCGCCCGTCTTCGGCTTCCCCCACAACAGTCCAGTCCTTCGGCTTCTCGAGCGCGTCTCGAAGGTGGGCGCGCATTATGGCATTATCTTCGACTAGAAATATACGAACCACGCCGCTCCTTATCAGCAAATTAATAATTTACGGTGGGGAGCGGGCCGCCGGCTGACTATTGAATTATCGCCTTCGCTAGAGACAAGCTATCGTCTTGACCGAAGTAAAGCTATACAGTTGGAACCTTACAAAAGTCCTGAATAACCGCCAGTTTGTCATTCCCAAGGATGGACAGAGGGTCGGCCGCGACGGATAACATGCGCAATCTCAAACTGATTCTCGCTTATGACGGATCAGATTTTTCCGGATGGCAGGTTCAGCCTGAGGCCGCGACGATCCAGGCAACACTTGCCGCAGCCATTAGCCGAATCACCGGCGAAGCAGTATTGCCCCAAGGTTCAGGAAGGACGGACGCGGGAGTGCATGCGCTGGCGCAAGTGGCGACCTTTACCACGGAGTCGCCCGTGCCAACCGCAAATTTCGTGAAGGCACTGAACGACATCCTGCCGCCATCGGTGCGAGTTCTGGAGGTGGAGGAAGCGGCTGCGGATTTTCACGCGCGCAAGTCGGCCCGCGGAAAGACCTACCGCTACCGGATTTATCGGGCAGGAATCTGTCCGCCATCTCTGGCCAGATACGTGTGGCACTATCCCTATCGGCTAAATGAGGATGCGATGATGCGGGCGGCGCGATTGGTGGATGGCGAACATGACTTCACATCGTTTGCCGCGGTCGACCCGGAGCGCGGACGCGATGGCGAGCCTGGGTCGCTTCCCAACCCCGGGTCGCGTCCCAACCCCGGGTCGCTTCCCAACAATGTGCGGCGCATTTTTTCGTCCGGTTGGGTGCGACAGGAAGATGAATTGGTGTACACGGTGAAAGGATCGGGCTTTCTGCATCACATGGTGAGAAATCTTGTAGGAACGTTTATTCTCGTGGGCAAGGGGACACTTCAGCCAGAAGACCTGACACGCATTCTGGAAGCGCGCAACCGGTCAGCCGCGGGGGCGACGGCTCCGGCGAGCGGGTTGTACCTGGTGAATGTTGAGTATTGAAGAGCAGCGGGAGCTATGACGACTGATCTGGAAATCGCGGCGCGGAGAGTTTCATCGGTAAATCCGGCGACGGGCGAGACTCTGGGCGAGTGGGAATGCGCGGGCAAGGCTGAGGTGCGTGCCGCGGTGGCGCGGGCCCAGTCGGCGCAGGCGGCGTGGAGCGAGAGCGGAGTGCGTGGGCGAATCGAGGTCCTGCGCGATTTTCAGCGCCGGCTGCACGCGAGGAAATCGGAGATCGCCGAAGCTATCACGCGCGAAGCCGGTAAGCCCGTGTCTGAAGCCTTAACGACTGAGGTGCTGGTGGTGCTCGATGCGGCGCGGTTCCTGATTGACAACGCCTATCGCCTGTTGCGCGACGAGCCGCTGCCGCACGGAAATCTTGCCACTAAGTTGAAGAGCGGCCGGCTGATGCGCGAGCCCTACGGCGTAGTCGGAATCATTTCGCCCTGGAATTATCCCTTCTCGATTCCCGCAACGGAAACACTTGCGGCGCTGGTGGCGGGCAATGCCGTGGTGCTGAAACCCTCGGAATTTACCTCGCTGGTGGCGTTGGAATTGAATTCTCTTTTGCACGCGGCGGGCGTGCCTCAGGATATTTTCCAGGTGCTGCTGGGTGACGGCGCAACTGGAAGATCACTCATTCATTCTCCTATCGACAAGCTGGTGTTTACCGGCAGCGTAGTCACTGGTAAACGCATTGCAACGGCCGCCGCCGAGCGGTTACTGCCCGTGGTGCTAGAGCTAGGCGGCAAAGATCCCATGCTGGTGCTGGACGATGCCGATGTAGATGTGGCTTCGAGCGCAGCGCTATGGGGAGCATTTGTGAATGCCGGGCAAACGTGTTTATCGGTTGAGCGCTGTTACGTGCATCGCAGTTTGTACGCGGCGTTCTTGAAAGCGTGCGTGGAGAAGACTAAGAAGTTGCGCGTCGGCCCCGGGCGCGACCGCGAGACCGACGTGGGACCGATGATCCACGAGCGTCAGCTGCGGATTGTAGAGGCGCACATCGAGGATGCCATGGCGCGCGGGGCGAGGATTCTGGCCGGAGGCTCACGATTGCAAGAAATGGGGTCGAACTTTTATATGCCGACGGTCCTCGCCGATGTGACCCACGAGATGCGCATTATGCGCGAGGAAACATTCGGTCCCGTGCTGCCGGTCATGGCGTTCGATAGTGACGATGAGGCAGTATGCTTAGCCAACGACTCTGAATTCGGCCTGGCGGCGAGTGTTTTTACGCGCGACAACGCCCGCGGTGAGCGCGTTGCGCGGCGCATTCAAGCGGGCACCGTCATGGTCAACGATGTGGTTTCGTGTTTCGGGATCAGCGAGGCCCCACACGGTGGCGTAAAGTCGAGCGGCATTGGCCGCGCTCACGGGCGCTTCGGTCTGGAGGAAATGGTGCGGCTGAAGTATCTTGACTCTGACCTCATGCCCGGAATGAAGAAAGTCTGGTGGTACGGATACGGCAGGAACTTCTCTCAACAGATGGAAGGTTTCCTCGAGATGCAGTTCGCGCGCGATCTGAGGACGCGCGTGCGTGGCGCACTGCGCGCAGCTGGCTTGGTCAAGCGCAAGGCGTTGTGAGTAGAACTGAGAACTGAAAGGCGACTCATGAGCAATCCTTCAAACGGAGATCCAACAAACGGAGATCCAAAACGCGATTTGCTGCGCCACGCCCTGGCCACAGTGGCCTATCGTGGAGGCAAGGCCATCCGTAATGCGCCGTTGGGATTTTCCAAATTTCACGCCCATGAGGGAGTGCGCCCTCCGGGCCAGATTCTGGCGCACATCGGCGACCTGATGGATTGGGCGCTTTCGATAGCTGTTGGAAAACGCGAGTGGCACGACTCCAAGCCGCTGGCGTGGGACAAAGAAATGGAGCGTTTTTTCGCGACGCTAAAAAAGCTCGATGATTATTTGGCTTCGGGCGCGCCCGTACACGCCTCTCCCGAAAAACTCCTTCAAGGGGCAATCGCCGACGCACTGACTCACGTTGGCCAGATTGCAATGCTGCGGCGCATGGCGGGACAGCCGGTGAAGGGTGAGAGCTACTACGATGCGGAAATCATTTCGGGGCGCGTAGGAGCCGAACAGACGCCACCGAAGAGAGAATTCTAGTCCGGACCCAGCCCGAGCTAACTCGGATTTCTTAATGGCACTTCCGCACGATAGATGGCCTGCCATCGCCCGGCCTTGAGCACGTATACCGAACTTCCATTCATGTGGACCGGCACTTTTTCTCCATCGCACGTGGCGTACTGCTCGGCTTTATACGTAAGTAGATATGCTCCGGCGGCGAGCGGCAACGCTCCGAAGTCAGAAAGTCCGTAACCTTCCACGCTGCAGGCTTTCGCGGAAGTTTCCTGCTCTGCGAGTTGCTGGTCGCGCGAGACTGTGCCGGATGCGCCCCAGAAGACTCCATTCTCAGGCATGTGCTCGCGGAAGTAGGCCGCGTCTTTCGTCTTCCAGGCCTCGAAAAATCCGGTCTCAATGCGCACCAGTTCCTGTTGCACGTTCCGAACATCGGTGGGAACGCCACTTCGAGTCTCAGTTTTCTTTGGCGGCGTCTGGGCGCGGATTGGAACAGGCAGAAACACGAGCGCAACCAAAATGAGCGCACACGCAGTAACAATATTTTTCGGAACAAACGGCTCAAGATTCATAAGAGATCATCCTGACATTTAAACGCCAGCCAGCGAATGCGCCTAGCATACGACATTCCTGCGGTTTTTGGTTTCGGGTTTCCGCTTCGCGTACAATGACGCTCGTAAGGCCAATTCCGGCGGCGCGAACGCCGCGAGAACGAGGGTAAGTCCTTTGGCAACTGGCGAAATCACTGCTTCCGGCGCGCAAACTCCTCCGCAGCTTCCCCATCATAAGGTCAAGATCAAGAAGACGGGGCAGCGCGCCTGCAACGAGAAAAACGAAAAAGGCAAGTTTTGCGGAGGTCATTTGAAGCGCTGGTCGTACTGGACCGACGTGATCGAGCAAGCCTGCGGCGACGCGGAAAAAGCCTGGGGACCGAATGCCGAAGTCTATCGCTGCGAACACTGCCAGACGCTGTATTTGCCGAATCCCGCAGAAGGCAAGGTGAATGTCGCGGGACAGGGAATGATTTCGGTCTTCGGATTGACGCTGCCGCCGAAAGAAAAATAGTTGCGAGTACCGAGTACCTGGTACCGAGCCTGAAAGAAGCGCCGGGTTTGACTCGGTACCAGGTACTCGGTACTGGCTACGAGCAACTTTTCCATGAACACTTCCGAACTCATCTACGACTGGAATAAAAACCATGCAGCTGGATTGAAGCCGCCGGGGCCGGTTCTACTCAACGATGAGAGCCTGCGCGATGGCCTGCAGTCGCCATCGGTGCGCGATCCATCGATTCCCGAGAAAATTGAAATTCTTCATCTGATGGAGGCGCTGGGGATCAACTCACTGAACCTCGGATTGCCGGGTGCGGGAGCGCGGGCGGTGGAGCATGTCACGGCGCTGGCGCGAGAGATTGTTTCGGAGAAGATGAAGATTCGCGCCAACTGCGCGGCCCGTACGCACGAGAATGACATTCGTCCAATTGCCGAGATTGTGCAGAAAACCGGACTGCCGATCGAGGCTGCAACCTTCATTGGATCGAGTCCCATCCGGCGATTCACTGAAAATTGGACAGATGACTTCCTCTTGCAGACTACCGAAAAGGCTGTCAAATATGCTGTGTCGCTGGGTCTTGAGGTAATGTTCGTTACCGAGGATACGAGCCGCTGCGATCCGGAAACGGTGAAGCGGCTTTATTCAACCGCGATCAGTTGCGGAGCGCGAGCCATCGTGATCTGCGACACGGCCGGGCACGCCACGCCCGCGGGCGCGCTGGCGCTGGTGCGGTTTGTGATTGAAGAAGTTGTGAAGCCCTCGGGCGAAAAGATTCGCGTGGACTGGCATGGCCACAGCGATCGCGGCCTTGCCATTGCCAACTCCCTGGCGGCGATCATCGGGGGAGCGAATTGCATTCACGGATGCGCCATCGGTCTGGGCGAGCGCGTCGGCAATACGCAGATCGATCAAATGCTGGTGAATCTCAAGCTGATGGATATTTCGCCCTGGGCCGAGCAGGATCTTACCCAGCTGAAGGAATATTGTTTGGCAGTTTCGCGGGCCACCAGTGTGCCGATTCCGGCGAACTATCCGGTAGTGGGTTCCGATGCTTTTCGCACGGCCACAGGTGTACACGCCGCGGCGATCATCAAGGCGTATCACAAGAATGACGTGGTGCTCGCCAACACGGTTTATTCTGGCGTCCCCTCGCACGTGTTCGGGCTGGAGCAGATCATCGACATCGGGCCGATGAGCGGTAAATCGAATGTACTGTACTGGCTGGAGAAGCGCGGCATCGCGGCGAATGACGATCTGGTCGAGCGCATCTTTCAACGTGCCAAGACGAGCAACCACACGTTGAGCGAGGCCGAAATTGTGGAGTGCCTGCCGACAACGGTGAAGCAAAACTAGAATCCGCACATCTAAATTGATGGCAAAACGTGAGGTGTTATGCCTGATACGATTTCCAAACCCATGCGACACGCGATTCTTGGAGCCGGCGGCGTTGGTGGAACGATCGGCGCTTGTCTGGCGCACTCGGGCGCTTCGGTCACGCTTGTGGTGCGGCGCGAAACGCTCGCTCAGCATCCCAAACAACTTAATTTTGAGAGTCCGCTGGGGAAATTTATAGCGGACGTTGATGTCGCTGCGGAAGTGCCTCCGGCCGATGTGCTCTGGATTACGGTGAAGGCTACGCAACTCGAGTCGGCGCTCGGAGCGCTGAAGAATCCCGACGCAGTGCGGGCGATTGTTCCTCTGCTCAACGGGATTGATCACGTTGCGTTGCTTCGCGGCAAGTATGGCGCGAGCCGGGTGATTCCAGCGACGATTGCGGGCGAAATGGAACGCGTGAGTCCGGGACATATTGTGCATCGTTCTCCGTTTTTGCGGCTGAATGTGTTGTCCGCGGGACGCGCGCTGCTCGAGGGCACGCTCGATCAATTTTCAAAGATTGGTTTGGCGTGCCGCTTCATCGACGATGAGCCGACGCTGATGTGGGGCAAGCTGGTTTTTCTGGCGCCCTTTGCGTTGAGCACAACCGCTGCTGATAAGACCGTTGGTGAAGTTCTTTCCGATCCGCAGTGGCGAAGTTTGGGAGAGGCTTGTGTGCGCGAAGCGTGCGCGGTCGGTGCGGCCGAAGGGGCGAAGGTCGATGCAGAGACAGTTCTCTCCGGGGTGAGCGCGATGCCCGGGGGGATGAAGAGCTCGATGCAGAAAGACGTTGAGAAGCACAATGCGCCGGAACTCGACGCGATTGCCGGGTCGATCTTGAATGGGGCTCGCAAACACGGTATTGAGGTCCCTGCGACAAAGAAGCTGGTGGCGGCGGTGGAAGCGCGGGCCGGGTACAAGAAGAGTCGGCTGGCCTAGAAGTTCTGCACAGAAAAAAATACACGTAATGCGGGGCGCCTGACGCCGGTACGAGAATGGAGGCATGTCCTTAATGTTCACGTCGCGGGCGATAGGATTTGTGAGCAGTCCGTACAAGGACGCAGGCGCGGTTCCCAAGGGGCTGGGGGCGAAGCACGAGGCTGATGGAGTACTCAAGATTCTTCCCGAGTTTGAGGCGGGGCTCACCGACATTGAGGGGTTCTCGCATCTGGTCGTGCTGTGGGAGTTTGATCGATCGCAGGGGTTCGCGTTGCTCGGTACACCGCCTTCCGACAATCGGGCGCATGGAGTGTTTGCGACGCGATCTCCGCGGCGCCCGAATCCGATTGGCCTGACCATTGTCGAACTTCTTCGGCGGGAGGGCATCGAGTTGCATGTTCGCGGCGTCGATATGCTGGACGGGACAGCTATTCTAGATATCAAGCCGCTGCTGTCCAGCATTCCGGCGGAAAGGCTGCGTCGTGGGTGGCTGGCGGAGGCGGAAGCGCGGCGGAGTGGGTGACGTCGCGGTCGATAGTGGAAGTTACCTCAGGGGCTGAAGCCCGTGTCTTTGCAAGCCTCAATCGGCACGACTGAAGTCGTGCCCTTCCCGTTCGCGGTCATGCACGGTTATCCACCGTACCTGAGAAGTTACGAACGTCCATCACGCATCAATCCAAGGGGCAGGGTTCGATGGGACTGGCGAGGATACGCGGTTCACGCCGAAGGTAATCCCCTTTATTTTCCATGCGATGTAAACTGTCGCAATAACTTTCCATGAGCCCCGTTCCCCCACGCGCGGATATGCCGGAGGTTGCGCCCACGGTGCAGCAGGATGTGGCGCGCCTGGCGGCGTCGCCGGAGGTGCGGTCCGCCTACAACTGGCTGCGCACCCAGGAGCCGCAACTGGCGCAGTGGCAGATGGAGATGGCGCGGATTCCGGCGCCTCCCTTTGGCGAGTCGGCTCGCGGGGCGTGGCTGGCCGAGCGCTTTCGCGAGGCCGGACTTGACGATGTCCGCATCGACGATGTAGGTAACGTGTTCGGCGTGCATCCCGGATTTGGGCAGCGCTATGTCGCGCTGAGCGCGCACATCGACACAGTTTTTCCCGCGAACACGCCGCTGAACATCCGCCAGCAGGGAAGCCGGCTGTATGGGCCGGGAGTTTCCGACAACGGCGCAGGCGTTACGGCGATGCTGGCGATTGCATCGTTACTGCGCGCGGTGCGGCTGCGGCATGCACTGCCCTTTGTGTTTATTGGAAACGTGGGCGAAGAAGGGGAAGGCGACTTGCGCGGGATGCGGCACATTTTTTCCACGCCGCGCTGGAAGGATTCGATCGCTTACAGCGTAGTTCTTGACGGGGCTGGTGCGGATACGATTGTCGCCGAGGCTCTGGGCAGCCGGCGTTTTGAGGTGATCGTGCGCGGTCCGGGCGGGCATTCGTGGAGCGACTTCGGAGCGCCCAATCCCATCGTGATTTTGGCGCGAGCCATCGATACGTTTACCTCGACGCCGGTGCCGGCCACGCCAAAGACCACGTTCAACATTGGCGTGATTCGCGGAGGCACGTCAGTCAATTCGATTCCGGAATCCGCCAGCATGAAGGTGGATATCCGCTCGACCTCGATGACGGAAATGGAGCGGCTGGAGCAGACGATGCGCCTGGCGCTGAATCGCGCGGTGGAAGACGAAACCCTTGCAGCGGAGATGCGTTCGCCAGTGCAGAAGCGGCCTTCGGGAGTGAATTGCGAAGTGGTGGCGATCGGCAACCGTCCGGCGGGAGAACTAGCGACGAGCGCGCGGATTCTACACGTGATTCGGGCTGTCGATGCGCAGCTGAATAACGCGGCACAGGTGCAGCGGGCGTCGACCGACGCCAACATTCCACTTTCGCTGGGCCTGGAGGCTATTGCCATTGGTGGTGGGGGCTCGGGCGGCGGGGCGCACACTTTGCAGGAATGGTTTGACAGCAACGGACGCGAGCTTGCGCTGAAACGAATTCTGCTGACGCTGTTGGCGCTCGCAGGAGCGAGGGAATAAATGGGCCAGATCGGACGCATTCGGGGCACGGCGGTAATCCTTTGTACGCTTCTGAGTCTCGTGGTCGTCCTGGATAGCCCGGGAGCTGCGCAGAACTCCGCGCCCGACGCGAAAGAGTTTAGGCTCAAGGCCGATGCGATTTACATTCATGCGAATGTTTACACCGGCGTGCCGGCGGCGGCGGCGTTCAGTTCCGTGTTGCGCGAGGAGGCCATCGCGGTGCGCGGGGATCGCATTCAAGCCGTGGGCAAGAATGTTGAGATCGAGAAATTAAAAGGTCCGCAGACGCAAGTCATCGATTTGGGTGGACGCTTCGTCATGCCCGGATTTAACGATGCGCATCTGCACCTGGCCGAAGCTGGGATGACGAAGCTCAATGTCGATGTGACCGGGGTGAAGACGCTGGATGAGTTGCGGGAGCGGTTGCGGGCGAAAGTGCAGACGACTAAAGGAGACGAATGGATTCTTGGCGGCGGATGGGACGAAACACTCTGGCCAGTGAAGACGCTGCCCAGCCGCTGGGATCTGGATGAGGTTTCCGATGGGCATCCCGTATATTTGGATCGAATTGATGGACACCTTGCCGTGGCCAATACGCGAGCCCTGCAGTTGGCAGACATCACGATTGCGAGCCGCGATCCCGAGGGCGGGCTGGTTGATCGGGATGCCAACGGCCAGCCTACCGGAATTCTGCGCGACACTGCGCAACTGGCGGTGCGAGCCGTCATTCCCAAGCCGACTCACGAGCGGCAGCGGCAGGGAATTGAGGTTGCGCTCGCCGACCTGGCCGCGCACGGCGTGACCTCGGCGCAGGATTATTCGCCGGAGTGGGAAAACTTTCAGATTTATGAGGAGCTCGAAAAAGAAGGCAAATTGTCGGCGCGAATTTCCGAATGGCTGCCCTTCGACCTTTCGGTGGAGGATCTGAAAAAAAGACGCGATTCGCATCCCCAGTCCGATTTAATGCTGCATACCGGAATGCTGAAGGGTTTCATGGATGGTTCCCTCGGCGGGCATACCGCGGCCTTGCTCGATCCTTATGCGGATGATCCGAAGAATTCCGGCTTGCCGCGCTATGAAGCGGCCAAGCTGAACGACATGGCGAAGGAGCGGGTGCTGGCGGGCTTCCAGCTTGGCCTTCACGCCATTGGCGACAAAGGGGTGCAGCTGGCGCTCGACGCTTTCGCCGAAGCTGAAAAAGCCGCGCGCGAGCAAAAAGTGAAAGCCGCGAATGGGGGCAACGATTTCCGTTTGCGCATTGAACATGCTCAGGTCACCACGCCCGCCGAAATGGCCCGCTTCAAGGAATTGAAAGTGATTGCTTCCATGCAGCCTAGTCACGTCCTTACGGACATGCGCTGGGTGAACGACAGAATTGGGCCTAAGCGCGCCGCCACCTCTTACGCGTGGGCGGCGTTCTTGAACAGGGGTGTGACGCTGGCTTTCGGCACGGACTATCCGCATGAACCGATCACACCGTTCCGTGGGCTCTATGCCGCCGTTACGCGCAAGAGTGAAGACGGCAAGCAGGAATTTTTCCCTGAGCAGAAGCTGACGATGGACCAGGCCATCGCGGCTTATACCAGCGGCTCTGCCTTTGCCGAATTCGAGGACAAGGAAAAAGGCAGGCTGGCGCCGGGCATGCTGGCGGATTTCGTGGTGCTCGATCGCGACATCACGGGAACCTCTGCTGAGAAATTGCTGGCCACCAGGGTGTTGCGAACCGTAGTCGCAGGCAAGACGGTGTACGAAGCCCCGTAAGGAACCAAAGGCATTCGTCGGTTCCGGCGGCAAGTCGGATTCCCTGCGTCCCTCGCGACTAGTGTTTTCCTACTATCTACATTTACTTTCAGCAAATTCTCGCTGTTGCATAAAACGAAATGTCGCCTTCGCGCGTCTAACACAACGTGATCGTACAGTTGCAATCGCGTCCCTGAGGCGGTTTCCGGCGGCGGGGACGTCGGCCTTGCGGACGCGTATAATTAGGGGTTTAAACAGTTTTCGGAGGAAAGCAGGCATATGGATTCGCGGGCAATGTGGATGCGCTTGAAAACCCGGCGATGGGTTTATTCGTTCAGCATAGTGACTACGCTGGCGCTTGGTATTTTGATTGGTACGGTGGTTTCGTTTGGAGTGAAGGGCAAGGAGGGGCAGAAATCGTCAGATGCGACTCCTTTGACGATTCCTTCTCCGAAGCAACTTTCCAATGAGTTTTCGCAGATCGCGAAGCAATTGGGACCGAGCGTCGTGAATATTAATACGGAATCGACCATTAAGAGTCCGCACCGGCGCCGCGGCGGGCAGAGTCCCGATGATCCAGACAACGGCGGCGGTGGCGGCGGCATGGACGACTTCTTCAACCGCTTCTTTGGCGGGCAGGGTGGACAGGGTGGTCCGGGCGGCGATAACTCCATTCGCGAGCGCTCGCTCGGTTCTGGCGTGATCGTCGATCCGAAAGGCTATATCGTTACGAATCGGCACGTGGTCGAGAAGGCGGACCGAATCCGGGTGCGCCTGCAGGATGATCCGCCGGGCGTGCAACATGACGCCAAAGTGATTGGAGAAGACCAGGAAACCGATTTGGCGGTCATTAAGATTGACATGGACCGTGCTGTGCCTTCTGCCAAGCTAGGCAACTCTGACAGCATGCAGGTGGGGGATTGGGTGTTGGCCATCGGCAGCCCGTTTGGCCAGGTGGGTACGGTCACCGCAGGAATTGTTTCTGCCAAGGGCCGGGACATTGTGCCCAATCGCCAGTTCCAGACGTTTATTCAAACGGATGCCGCGATCAACCCCGGGAATTCCGGCGGTCCGCTGGTCAATCTTGACGGCGAAGTGATCGGCATTAACACGGCAATCTTGAGCGAGACTAACGCCTATGCGGGCGTCGGCTTTTCACTTCCTTCCAACACGGTTGTGCAGGTGTACAACCAACTCATTGGGCCCGAACATCGCGTGGCGCGCGGTTCCATCGGAATCATGTTTGATTCTGTGGAGAATCCGGCCATCACTCGGGTTTACGGCGCGGGTTCCGGAGTCACAGTGTCGAGCGTCGTTGCAGGCAGCCCAGCCGATCAAGCGGGGCTGAAGGTGGGCGATACGATCACGACCGTCGACGGCAAGAAAGTCAGCAAAGGAACTGAGTTGGTGGCCGATATTGCCTCACGCAAGCCGGGAGCAAAAGTTGAACTCGGTTTCATGCGTAATGGCAAGGAGCAGAGCACCAGCGTCACCATTGCCGACCGCGCCAAGCTGTTTGCGGCGCGCCTCAACGATGACGAAGGCGGCAATGATGACAGCACCCCTAAGCAGAGTAAGTTCGGCATAACGGTCCGCAAGTTGACCCCGGAGATGGCCGACCGGCTTGACGTTCCCGCCGGCAAAGGGGTGATCGTGCAGGATGTAAAGGGCGGATCGTTTGCCGAGGACATCGGCGTGGGACGCGGCGATGTGATCCTGGAGATCAACAAACAACCGGTGAATAGCGAAGACGATTTCGCCAAGGCGGAGTCACACCTCAAGAGCGGTCAGGATGTGGTTTTCCTGGTACGTCCTCGAGGGTCTTCTCGTCAAGATGGAACTATCTTCATGGCGGGGACACTTCCGTAACGTAGTACTAGCCCGACCGGAACTGGCATTGCCTCCCTTAATGGGAGATGATTACAATGCCAGTTCCAGTTGGGTATTGTTTTTTCTCCAGTGTTATCGCAGAGGTTTTTGCGAAGGCCAGCGGAGCGGCGTGCGTTCTGAGGTTTGATGTTGGAACAAAAACAGAAGCATCGCTCGAAATTACTGGGATGGTTGAGTGCGGGCTGCGCCCTGGCGCTGATTTTCGCTTGCATTTCGCCGCGCGAGGCTTTGGCCCAGGCTTCCACTACCGCTTCGAACCCGACCAGCCCCGGGAAAAACGCCAATGTAGCTGCACATCCTAAGTCGACTGCGGCAACCTCTGCGCACACCAGCAAGTCGAAGCGCACTGCCTCACGCAGGAGAAAGGGTACCGCGCGTGGCCAGCAAAAAATTGATTCCGAGCGGGCCCAGGCCATTCAAGAAGCTTTGATCCGCGAGCATTACTTGACTGGAACAGCGGCCGGAACCTGGAACCAGGCGAGCGAAAATGCCATGCGACGCTATCAGGCGGACCATGGCTGGCAATCGAAGACAGTACCTGATTCGCGGGCGCTGATCAGTCTGGGACTTGGCCCCAGCCACGACCATCTGCTGAATCCGGAAAGTGCGATGACCACCGGTCCCTCTGCCCCGCGTGCAGCGTCTTTAACTCCGGCCTCGCATAGCGCCGACCCCGGCACGCGCATGAGTGCGCCACCCTCTACGGCTTCGGGCAACGATGCTTCGCGACCGCAGTAGGAATCGAAGAGCAATCAAAAAACAGGTTTGTCATCCCTCGCTTCGCTTGGGAAGTAGTCGGTAGAGAAATACTTTCTAGGTGCCAGAGGTCTTGCGGTAACTCCCGATCACAGGCCGCGGAAAATAAGGCAGAGGCAGCGAATTGACGATGGCTCGCGGATTGCCTTCGACCAGGGCTTCCGCAATATCGTCGCCGTAGATTTCCGCCACCGCACCGCGAGCGGTTGAAAGAACAGGGATGCGCTTCTCTGTGTCGTGCGCATCCGTGGCGAGAACGTGCACGGCGTCATGCTCGAGCAGCCAGTGGGCGGCGCGGCGCGTGCGCTCTCCCCAGAATCCTGTGAGCGCGGAGCCGGTCATCTGAATCACGCAACCCTGCTCGGCCCATTCCACCACGCGCTGCGGGCTCTCGCGCAGAATCGGATTGCGCTCGGGATGAGTGATGACCGCGGTGATGCCGCGATCGCCGAGCTGCATAAAACAGTCCGTAGTCTGTTGCGGCACGCTGTAATTGCTCAACTCGACCAGCATGTAGTGCGTGCCCTCAATGGCATAACGGGCGGGGTTCGCCAGTACATCCTGCAAGTTGTCGTATGAGAGATGGAAGTCGCAGCCCAGGCTGAGGGCGAGAGAGCCGCCGATGAGCCCTTGAAGGTGCGAGACCAGCGTCTGAAGGTAAGGGCGGTCGTAGTGGTAGCGGTCGTTGGCATGAGGAGTGGCAACCTGGTGCGTGATGCCGTCGGCCGCAGCCATACGGCACATGGCGACGGAAGTCTCCCACGACTTCGATCCGTCGTCTACTTCCGGAAGAATGTGCGAGTGAATGTCGACCACGATTGTTGGAACCCAGGCGCGGGCATTGGGTTGCCGTATAAGTTGATTTAAGCAGATTTGGGGGGAAAGAGGAAGGTCGCTGTTGAGTGAAATAAGAAGTCAAGGTTTTTTTTGCCACAGGGGTCACGGAGGAACGCAGAGCTAAACCTATCGAATATCTTCGTTCACCAAATGGTAGGGATGACGCCTGACTTGCGGATTTCACGGTCGGCGGTGATCAAGGTGAGCCCTTTGGCCAAGGCGGTGGCGGCGATAATCCTATCGGCGGGATCTTTGAAATACGTCCGGGGCAGCGCCAACGCACAGGCGCAGATTTGCGCGCTCATCGGCAGGACCGAAAAACGGGCCTGCACCTGGGACAAAAACGATTCCAGGCTTACGTCGAGGGGGATGCGTTTCTTGCTGGCGAGCATGGCCAACTCCAGCAGCGTCATGTCGGAAATGGCCAGACCTTCTCCGGTCCGTCGCGCTTCGTCGAGTGTCTCCCTGGCTTTTTTCGACAGCCGGTCCGCGTCAAAGGCCACCCAGAGAACGATATTCGTATCAACCAGAATCAATAGAGATCGCCCCATTCTTCGGGGGTAAATGCGGGAGCGACGACGTCTCCAACGATCGATCCTTTGCCCTTCATGAAATTGAAGAAGTCGTCAGCTTCTTTCTCGACCGGGACAAGTTTGGCCACGGGCTTGCCGCGCTTGGTGATCAGGACGGATTGGCGCTTGGATTGGACTTCGTCCATGATGCGAAGGCAGTGGACTTTGAACTGGCCGGCCGGCACGGTTTTCATGCGTGGAAAGGTCCTTTCGATCATGGTCATTATACCATGGTCATAACTTAACGGAGGGGCCTAATTGTTCTGCAAATCCAACTCAGTTCCCCCGCAACTTCCTCCACCGCCCTCCCGTCGCTTAAACAGGAGGAAACTTCGGGTTGAAGTGTTATCTAGCCGTATTAGCTGATCGGTGGCATCGTATATGCGATCCCCGGCTGCGCCACCGTCGATGTGCAGAACGTAAGTTCCAGACGCCACGCCTTCAAAGGAGAATCTGCCGTCTTGGTCTGAACTCGCTAAATAAATGGCGTGTGTAATCGGATCTCGCAGGCTTAAGCTGGCGCCGACAATTGGAACGTCCATTCGATGAACTAAGTTCCAAATCGGCGCGCCGCCCTTCCCCGGCTGGGAATCGACGAGGCTGCCGGCAATTCTACTGGTTCCTGGCGCTTCATCACCCCATGTGTAGCTGAGTTTAAACTTTGCCCTTCTGGACGGCCTCTCGGCGACGTGAAAACATGTATAGACCACGCCTGTTCCGAGTAGATCGCCGTTCAGCCAATATAGACCGGGTGGAAGTTTAGAGACACGAATGATCCCCTTCTCGTCTGTGGATCCCGAAAACTGGTCGGTGCCTTTTGCGGTGACATGAAAAGTGACTCCAGAGAGGGGTTTGTCATCATGCGTTACGACTATTGTGAAGGTCGGCCGCATCTCTTCCCCATTGTTCGTACAGCCTGCCATGGAACAACCGAGCGCTGCTGACGAGTAGACCAACTGGAGAATCGCAATCGAAGTGTAGCGACCGAACAGCATGAAAGCGTCCCCTCTCTAAGAGTACCGCTCGCGAATAAACTCTGCGATCCCGGCATAGGCGCTGGCCAGCGTCTTTTCATCCGGCAGGAAGACGATTCGGAAATGTTGCGTGCCGGGCTTTTGGCCGAAGCCGGAGCCGTGGACGACCATGACGTGTTTCTGGCGGATGAGTTCTTTGACGAAGACTTCGTCGCTCTCGGGAATGTCGAGTTTGGGGAAAGCATAAAAAGCTCCGCGCGGGGCGACACAACTTATGCGCGGCGCGGACTCGCACCATTTCTGCGTGAGGTTGCGGCGGGAGCGCAGTTTGCGCTTCACTTCGATGAGGTGGTCCTGCGGGCCTTCGAGAGCGGGCTTGATGGCGTATTGCTCGGGGTGGTTGGCGCAGAGGCGCGCGCGCAGCAGGCGGTGAATGCCTTCGGTGTAAGGCTTGATGGCCGCGGCATCGCCGGAGACGATGCCCCAGCCGATGCGCCATCCTGGGACGAGATAGTTTTTCGACATGCCTCCGAAGGTGATGCAGGGGACGTCGGGGGCGACCGCGGCGAAGGCGATGTGCGGCGTCTCGTTTCCTTGAGAATCGCAATCGAGGATGAGCTTGTCGTAGATTTCGTCAGAGAAGACGACCAGATTGTGGCGGCGGGCGATGTCGGCGATTTTTTCCAACATCTCGCGCGAGCACAAGGAGCCGGTGGGATTGTTGGGATTGATCAGCACGATGGCGCGGGTGCGCGGCGTGAGCTTGCGTTCGATGTCGGCGAGTTCGGGCTGCCAGGCGTCCTCTTCGTTCAGATCGTAAGCGTTGAGCGCGATGCCCAGCTTGCACAGGACGGCTGAGTAGAGCGGGTAGTCAGGCTTGGGCGTGAGAATGTCTTCGCCGGGGTTCACCAGCGCACTGATGCAGAGGTCGACGGTTTCGCTCACGCCGGAGGTGACGAAGACGTCGCGCACGGTAGTGATGCCTTTGCGCGCAGCTTCGCCGCGAATCGCTTCGAGCGCTTCGGGAATGCCCGGAGATGGTGCGTAGCCGTTCTTGCCGTCGCGCATGGCTTTGTAGGCGGCTTCGATGATGTGCGGGGGAGTCTGGAAATCGAAGTTGAGTGGATCGCCGACGTTGAGTGGGAGAACTTTGTGTCCCTGTGCGATGACTTCGTCGGCCACACATGCCAGGTCGCGAATGGCGTAGCGGACGTTGTCGAGACGGGTGGCGGCGGTGATCTCACGGGATTGGGTGGTGGGCATCCATCAAATTCTAACCGCAGAGGACGCGGAGGGCGCAGAGAAAATCTAAGGACAAGTGCCGCTGCTTGTGGAATCGATCTCAACCGAGCTTTACTCCTTCGAATCTGGTCCAGATCTTTGTGGGATCGATTCCATCTCGCATTCAAAAAAATGCCAAAATTCGACAAAATGCTGACACAACGATGACAAGCCGCGTTCTTACGGAAAGTTAGAGTGATGATGAGAAGGCAAAAGGGGGCGGCAAATGAGGACATCCAAGATTGCGGTGCTGACTTTCAGCATGCTGGCAGTTTTTCTATTGCTGGCGCAGGCGCGGGATTCGAGCGACGTGTCGGGCGTGCGCGAGATTACCGTGACGGCGAAAAAATACGAATTTAGTCCGAGCTCGATTCATGTGAAGAAAGGCGAGCATGTGAGACTGCTGATAACGGCGGTCGATCATGACCATGGATTCAAGCTGGGTGCGTTCGACATCCAGCAGGAACTTAAGAAGGGCGCCACTACTACGGTTGAGTTCACGCCCGATAAAGCGGGTACTTTCCGCTTCGCCTGTTCGCATGTTTGTGGCTTTGGACATCGAGGGATGAAGGCGGAGCTTGTGGTGGAAGAGTAGCCAGAATGGCCTATCGGACGTTGTCGAGACGGGCGGCGGCGGTGACCTCGCGGGCTTGGGTGGTGGGCATCAATCAAATTCTAACCGCAGACGGCGAGAAGCTTGAAAATTTAGTGTCGGCCTGCCGCTTCGTATTTCGCCACGGCCTCCTTGTAAGAGGCGCTTTCAGGTTTCAATGCAAGCGCCTTACGTTCTGCCTCTGCCGCATTGTTGGGCTGCCCCGCTTCGAAGTATGCGGTTGCTAATGTATCCAAGCAAGCAGAATTGCCAGGTTCTGCGTCAGCGGCCTTTTGGGCAAGGGAGATCGCTGCTTTCGGATTGCGGATTTTCGGATCGGCGGAAGTAGCCAGCAAGAAGGCGAGATTATTCATTGCGGCGGGATCGCCTTGATCCGCTGCCTTGCGGTACCAGGCCGCAGCATCCGTACTGCTTTGGGAAACGCCCTTGCCGTGTGCATACATCGAGCCGAGGCCGAACTGCCCCGCGGCCGACCCCTGATCGGCCGCCTTCCGCATCCACTTTGCCGCTTCGCTTTCGTCCTTGGCAACTCCCTGACCCTGGGAATACATGACAGCGAGATTGAACTGTCCGCGCGAATCCCCACCTTCCGCCGCCCGACGCATCCATTTGGCTGCTTCAGACAAGTCGGTGGCAACTCCGCGACCAGTCAGATACATTTCTCCGAGCGAGTATTCGCCAGCCGGATCGCCTTTTTCGGCCGCTTTCCTAAACCACTTTACCGCTTCAGACTCATCTGCCTCGATGCCGTCCCCTGACGCGTAGACCAAGCCAAGTTGTGTTTGCGCTCGCGGATCGCCAGCTTCAGCACGAGTCCTAAGCTCAGCTATATCCGGGCGGACCGCGCTGGAGCCAACTGGAGTCTGCAGAAGTATCCCCAGCAGCGCAACCAGGAAGAAGACCTGCGTCATAAGAATTCCAATCCTCAGCGTAAGAAGCTCAATCAGCCCGATCGATCTGCGCCTTCTGCAGCGTGTCTGAATAATCTACGTAGACTGATTTCCACTCCGTGTAGAAATCGATCGCGCCGATGCCGCCTTCGCGGTGGCCATTGCCGGTGGCTTTGGTGCCGCCGAAGGGCAGGTGAACTTCTGCGCCGATGGTTGGGGCGTTAATGTAAGTGATGCCAGTCTCGAGATCGCGAATGGCGGCGAAGGCTTTGTTCACGTCTTTGGTGTAGAGCGCGGAGGACAAGCCGTACTCGATGCCGTTGGCGATCTGGATGGCGTCTTCGAGGTCGTCGCACGGGATAATCGACACGACGGGGCCGAAGATTTCTTCCTGCGCGATACGCATCTTGGCATTGACGTCGCTGAAGACGGTGGGTTCCATGAACCATCCGTGAGCGTAGTCGCCCTGGTCGAGGCGATTGCCGCCGCACATCAATTTCGCCCCTTCGTTCTTGCCGATCTCGACATAGCTGAGGTCGGTCTGCAATTGCTTTTCGTTTACGGCGGGACCCATCTCGACAGTTTCGTCGAGGCCGTTGCCGACTTTCAGTTTCTTTGCGCGGGCGACGTACCGTTCGACGAACTCGCGGTAAACGCCTTTCTGCACGATGATGCGGCTGGTCGCGGTGCAGCGCTGACCGGTGGTGCCGAATCCGCCCCAGAGGCCGCCTTCGATGGCGAGGTCGAGGTTGGCGTCGTCGAGAACGATCATGGGATTCTTGCCGCCGAGTTCAAGCGAGCAATGTTTGAAACTCTTGGCCGCGATGCCGCCGATGATGCGGCCCACAGCGGACGATCCCGTGAGCGAGACGGCGCGCACGTCTGGGTGCTCGGCGAGCGGCGTGCCAACTTCAGCGCCGAAGCCGGTGACGATGTTGACCACACCTTTGGGGATGCCGGCGTCGGTGAAGGCGCGGACTAGATTGAACGTGGAAGCCGGAGTATCCTGTGCCGGCTTGATGACGCAGGTATTCCCGCAGACCACGGCGGGCAGCAGCTTCCAGGAAGAGATTGCCATAGGAAAATTCCACGGCGTGATCATGCCGCATACGCCGATGGGCTGGCGCACGGCCATGGCAAATTTGTTCGGCAGTTCTGACGGCACGGTAGGGCCGAAAAGGCGGCGTCCCTCACCGGCGTTGTAGTAGGCGGCGTCGATAGCTTCCTGCACGTCGCCGCGAGTTTCCTTCAGCACCTTGCCCATTTCGCGGGTCATTTCGCGGGCGTGCTCTTCTTTGCGTCCAATCAGGATTTCGGCGGCGCGAAACACCATTTCGGCTCGGCGCGGGGCGGGCACCAGTCGCCACTTGGCGAAGGCGCGCTTGGCCGCGTCCACGGCGGCGTCAACGTCAGCCTTGGCCGATTTCCGGAATATCCCAACCAGGTCGCGGGTGTCGGCGGGATTGCGGTTTTCGAAGGTCTCTCCGGTGGAGGACTCGACCCACTCGCCGTCGATGAAGTTCTTGAAGACCTTGGTGGGATTGCTGCTGCCTAGAGTGACGGGGGAAGCGAGGGTATCGGTTGCCATGAGAACTCCTTATGAATGCCTGGATATTGATGCTACAGGGGGTGGGGAAGGTGCGGCAAGGGCTGAAGCCCCCGTCAATTACGGGGCTTTATGCGGCGCTGAAGCAGTACTCTTCCACGGTTGCGCCGGCGACCGGCGACGTCGGCGCAAAATCTATTTTTTTAAGGAATCCACAAGAGAGGCGTCGAGCTGAAGGCACTACTTGTTGGCGCTGGCTGCGGCGGTTTTCGGTAGCGAGACTACGATGTCGCCGATGATGGCGCCCTTCTCGTGGTAGTTTCTGAGTTTCAGAATAATGAAGGGAGTGACTTCCTGATTTTTGGCGGCGACCAGCAAGCCGGCATCCGTACGTATTTCATGATCGAAGATCATTCCGGGAGAAAGTTCTTCGATGCGGCAGGTATGCTTTTGTTTTTCATGGTCTTCGGATTCGACTTCCACCAGAGCCATGAAAATGCGTGGGTCCAAGTCTCCATGTTGGCGCGCAACTTTGTAGGCGGCTTCGGTACGCGAGCTGCCGCGGCGCACGAGGGTGTCAAAAGTTAAGGTGGACTGAAGGAGTTCAGCGCCCAAGCGGATCTCCGCGATCTCGCGATTTCTGATGTCGCCCTCGACGGTTACGGGCCGGTTCTGGTGAGCAATGATCCAGGCAACAGATTCCATGCGCGGGATATTTTTGAGTAAATCGCTGGCGATACTGGGATGAGTGTCATAGAGCGCCTGATCTTTGGGAGACAATGGCTTGCCGGCATAGACGGCGTCAATGGTTTCCGGAACCATGGTGACGCAGCCAAGCTGCGAGAGCATGGCCGCGATTTCAAATTTCCAGCGATTGGGCGTGGATAAGGTTGCCAGGATGTTGCCCATGTAGCGGCGCAGACGCATGGCTCGGCTGAAGGCCGCCGGGCTGGCCAGGCTCAGGACTTCCGTAAGCACGGTCAGGCAGCCGGTCAGAGTTTTTTCCAGGAGCTCTCGTTCCGAGACGATCATGCGATATTGCGCGAGAGCGGCGCTGAAGGTGCTGGCCAGGACCTCTTTGCTGCAAGGCTTGGTGAGAAAGCGAAAAATGTTGCCATCATTGACGGCGCTGAGTGCGGTTTTCACGTCAGCGTATCCGCTCAGCATGATTCGAATGGTGTCTGGGGCGAGGGTCTTCACCTTCGTGAGCAGCTGGATACCATCGATCTCAGGCATGCGCATGTCGGAGAGCACAACCGCGTAGGGGCCGCGAGTGCGGATGGCGTTCAGCGCAGCAGCGCCGCCGATCGCTTTCTCCGTTTTGAAGTCAGCGCGCAGGATGCGCTCGTAGCCTAGAAGAACGTTGGGTTCATCGTCGACGAGCAGGATCAATTCCGATATTGCTTCCATCTAACTTCATCGCTCCCGGGCACGAGATGCCCATTTAAGCCGTCTGCAATGACTTTGCCGCTCTTCCCAAGACATCGGCAAACGGCGGACTGGCTTGAGCGGAGTAGAGTTCAGGGAAACGAGGAGGGGCGGAGTAGGAATCGATGCTCCGGTGGGGTCTTTCGGAGCGATCAAGATCGGGCGGGCTGTCTCTGCGGAGATAACACGGAAAGCGGATAAAAAGGCATAAACTAAGGGAGTAGCTTGGGGTTGGGTTCGTCCAAGTAAATCTTCTGAATCAAGTTCATTTTGAAGCATTTAGGACGGGACTAAAAATGCGTGAGAGGCCTTTTTTTGCCCGAGAAACGTGGACGGGCGCTTCGAGAATATTTCGCCGGGTTTTGCCCATAGCATGGCACAGGTTTCTGCTGGCCGTGGTCGTCTGCGGAGGTTTGGCGCCGCCAGCAGCTTGGGGGCAAGCCACCGCGCAGGACGGAAAAGGGCTCAAGCCGATTCTGGAATACATTGGGACGGCGTGGGATAGCCTGACGCGGTCCATGACAGATTGTCAAAGCCTGGTCGATCCGAAAATGAAAGTCGCTTCGGTCCTGTATTTGCCCGCGGGAATGGCTGAACCAGCGGCGGTTCAGAAGCTGGCGAGCGACTGTGATGTTCGGGTCGAGCACTTGCCGGTGGCAATCCACCGCCTGGGAGAGATCGATACCAGCAAGATCCAGCCGCATGGACTTCTGTATCTGGAAAATAAATATGTGGTGCCCGGGGGCCGCTTCAACGAGATGTATGGCTGGGACAGTTACTTTATCGTGCGAGGACTGCTGCGCGCGGGACGCGTGGAGTTGGCGCGAGGCATGGTGGATAACTTCTTTTTCGAGATCGAGAATTATGGAGCGATGCTGAACGCGAACCGGACGTATTATCTGACGCGTTCGCAGCCGCCGTTTCTGAGCTCGATGTTTGTGGACGTGTACGACGCCCTGCAGAAATCGGGACACAAAGAGCCGGCTTGGCTGGCGAAGGCGTACGGCGACCTCGAAAAAGATTATGAAATGTGGAACCGGGAACCACATCTGGCGGGCGACACGGGATTGTCGCGCTACTACGATTTTGGCGAAGGTCCACCGGCCGAGGCGGTGCAGGACGAAACCGGTTATTACCGCAAGGTCGCGACGTATTTCTTCTTTCACCCAGCGCAGTCGGATAACTACATAGTGGAGAATCTGCCGGGACCGATGCCACCGGTAGCGGGATCTCTCTATTCTCAGCAGGTGTGTGACGTGCCTGCAACGATGGCGCATGCGGAGTGCGAAAAGCGCCGCGAATTCTACTTGAGTTCCGATTATTACAAGGGCGACCGGTCGATTCGGGAGTCGGGATTCGACGTAAGTTTTCGCTTTGGGCCGTTTGGCGCGGCAACGCATCACTACGCGCCAGTTTGTTTGAACAGTTTGCTCTATAAGACTGAGAAAGACCTGGAGCAGATCAGCCGCTGGCTGGGGCATTCGGCGGACGCTGAAAAGTGGAGCAAGCGCGCGGAAGAGCGGAAGAAGCTGATTACGCGCTATTTGTGGGACGACAAGTCAGGATGGTTTTTCGATTACAACCTGCAGACAGGAGAGCGTTCGTCCTATCGGTATGCGACGACTTTCTATCCGCTGTGGGCCGGGCTGGCTACTGCGGAGCAGGCGAGGGCGGTCGCGAGGAATCTGCCGGCTCTCGATCATCCCGGCGGTGTCGCCATGAGTACGCAGGAAACCGAGGCGCAATGGGATCTGCCATATGGCTGGGGAAATATTGAAATGCTGGTGATCGAAGGGCTGCGGCGCTATGGTTTCAAGGCCGATGCCGACCGGGTGTCGTACGAGTTCTTGTCGACGGTAGCGGAGAATTTCAGGCGCGACGGGAATATCCGGGAAAAATACAATGTGCTGACGCGATCGTCAGAATCTCATGTGGAACTTGGTTATCACATGAACGTTGTGGGTTTTGGCTGGACCAACGCGGCGTTTCTGGAATTGCTGCACGATTTGCCGAAGGATATGACCGAGAAGCTGGCGAAAGAACAGGATCAGCCTCTACCGGCGGCTGAGAAGTAGGCAACTGTTAAGGACGCGAATCGGATTTGGTTTGCAGTTGCTCGGCCAGCCTCAACTCATTCTCGGCTTCCTCTTTTTTCCCCATATCGCGATAGGCCTGGCCCAGAAGGTGATGGGTGGTGGGGTTGTTCGGGTCCATGGCCGCCGCTCTTTGCAAAGCGCGAACTGCCAGTTCGAACTCGCCTTTCCTTTCCAGAACTTTTCCCATCAGGATGTAAGGGCCGGTGGAGGTGGCGTCGAGCCAGATGGAGCGCTGCAGCAGCCTTTCCGAGTCATCGTACTTCTGAAGCCGGGAGTAGGCGTCGGCGAGCTTGTAGTAGGTTGCGGCGTGCGCGGGATTGATGGCCAGCTCTTTCTGAAACTCCGCGACGGCTTCTGGAACCCGAGATTTGAATAAGTACAACTCGCCAAGCAAAAAGTGCGCCAGCGGAAGCTTAGGATCGAGGGCTGCGGCCTTCTGCGCGTACTCTTCCGCGATAGGATCAAACTCCTGCCGGAACAGCATGCGTGAGGTGAATAGATAGCTGGCCGCAGAGTCTTCCGGCACGTCGAACATTCTGGCGAAGGCCTTGCGAGCCTGCGGATAATTTTTGGTCTGGATGTAGCAGATGCCGAGGATGTAGGAGGCGTCTACGTTGGCGCGCGGGAACCAGGCTTGCACTTTTTCGAGCAGGGGAATGGCTTGGGCCGGATATCCGTTCAGATAGTAGGAGAGGCCGAGAAGCTGCGCGGCCTCGTTATTGGCGGGATCGGCGACCACAGCTTTCTTCAAAAATTCCACGGCTTTTACATAGTCGCTCTTTTTGTAGTAGGCGATGCCGAGTTCGAGGTCGAGGCCCTTGGTTTGGGGAGAGGAGGCTTGTATGGCTTCGAGTTCGGCGATGGCGTCGTCGATTTTGCCCTGCTGCATCAGGCTGCGGGCGTGGGCGAAGTCTGGACGGGTCGAGAGCGATGGAACTGTTTGTGCGTCGGGCGTATTGGAGGCTGGGGGTTGTTGGGCGACGCCAAGGGAGGACAAAGCTGCAGCCGAATACCAAGCCAGAAAGAGCGTTCGGAGATTCTTGCTAAAAACCATACGGAGGTAGATTACAACGATTTGAAAGAAGCTTCCCGAGGTTGTCGCCGGGGGAAAAAAGTAAGAGGGAGTCTCGAAAGACTCCCTCTGGTAGCAAAGTTTTCCCGAACCTAGAAGGTGAAGCGCAGTGCGAACTGCAAGGCTCGCATGGTGGTTCCAGCTTCTATATCCGTGATTTTTCCGTTGGAACTGTTGGCCTGAGCGTTTCCGCAGTCAACGCAAGGATTCGCGCCGTTATTTCCGCTGAAGGCATACACCGGATGATTGAATATGTTAAACGCGTCCATGCGGAACTGAGCTTTGACGCGTTCTCCGATGGGGATGTTCTTTACAACGGACAAATCCGAGTAGAAGCCACTCGGTCCGCGGAATGAGTTGTGGCCGATATTACCGATCGTGCCCACAGCGGGTAGTGCGAAACCGTTCGTAGGACCGCCCGCCAAAAGGGAGGCCCCGGTCGAATTCGCCAGCGGCGTGAAGAACACGATCTGATGAGTAGCGCCATTGAACGAGCCCACTCCGGTATGGAATGAACCGGGTCCCTTATCCGGCCGGCAGATGCCTACATCTTCCTCCGAGCCGCATTCAGTCGTACTGGGCGTCCATGGCAGACCGCTGCTCCAGTTGGTGGTGTCAGACAACTGCCACCCGCCTACGAGGTAGTCCACAGCGCGGCTGGAATTACCAAGAAACTGCTTGCCCTTCCCGAACGGCAATTCGTAAACCGGATTGAACACGAATACGTGGTTGCGCACGAAATCGTTTGGCCCATAGGCAACCGGATGACTAACCGCGTAGTAGTTACTGTCGTAGGCGTCGGCGTGAGCAAACGTGTAATGGGCAATGAACTGAAGACCGTGGTTGAAGCGCTTATCAACCTTCGCCTCGAACGCGTCGTACTCGGTACTGGCGTCGTTGCCGTAGTAGTTGCCGAGATCGTCGGGAAGCCGGGTGCAGGAACCGACGGGAGTAACCCCCGTTCCCGGAGGAACTGTGAAAACGGGATCACATAGCGGACGCCGTAAGCTCGAATTGGCACCTGTGCCATACAGGAACATGGACAGGGGGTTGATGTCGTAGTTGGGGCCGTCTCCCGAGAACCCATGGGAGCCCTTGTTGCCCACATATGCGACTTCCGCCGAAATGGTGTTCGTGACCTGGTGTTGAACGGTCAAGTTCCACGCGTCGAGGGTCGGCAGCACTTGTTTGATGGGACGAATGTGTACTCCCCCATCTTGCCCGCCCAGGCTGGCAAAGGTGATTTGCCCGTTGGCTGGGATCGCGGGGAAGAGCGGTGCAACCGGCCCATTCGCCAGCGTAAAGGCTGGAATATCGTTTCCTGTTGCAACGCCCGCAGTCAATGCAGACGCGTCAACATTCTGCTTGATCAGCACCGGCAGGTTTTGGGTGACGGTGTGTCCGAAGTTCGATCCGAACACGCCCATGTCGTAGCTCCGTCCGTAGCCCATGCGCACAACCGTCTTCGGGGTGAGTTGGTACGCGACGCCCAGACGGGGGGCGAAGGCGTTAAGCGTGTTTTGCACATTCCCGTTCAATCCGTAGCCGCCATATCCTGCCACGCGGATGACGCCGGTGCCGCCGTTGTCCACGATATTCGCGAACCCTCCGTAGCCTTTGGCCAGAACGGATTCAGGGGTATAAATTTCCCAGCGCAAGCCGTAGCTGAGGGTCAGCTTTGCAGTCGCCCGGTAGGTATCCTGACCGTAAAAGAACAGGCGCTTCTGCCTCTCCGCGGCATTGTTGATGTTGGTGAGGGCCGGATTGGTCACATAACGCGCCATCGAGGAAACATCCCCAAGCAGGAACGAGGCCAAATCCAAGCCGCCCGTCGCCGTATTGGCGGGTGGGTTCTGATTCGAGGTTTCCTGGGGGCTGAAGTTGTATTCACCTGTGCGGTTATTGTCGCTTGGGATGCGCAAGTTTCTCGCATAGCGAAGGTCGGCCCCGAACTTCAGGATGTGATTGCCCTTAGTCTTAGTCCAGTTGTTGACGAACTGGAATTGATCTTCGCGTTCCGTCAACGGGCAGTTACAGCGGCCTACGCCCAAGCCATCGCCAAAGCTTGAGATAGCCTCCGTGCCTCCGTTGTTAGGAGCGCCGCCTTCGCCAGTCGCGGGGTCTGTACCTAGGATGAACGAGCCTAAGCCAGCCGTCTTGGGGTCGCTAGTGTTCGCGTTGGGAATTCCGAACCCAGTCATTGGAGTTCCGCCATCTGGCTTCTGCGTCTGAGGGTTGTACTTGAACCAACCGAACCTGAAATCAGTCAGCAGCGAAGTGCTTAATGTCTTCGTGAAGCCAGTAGCCAAACTGTAGTTGTGTGTGATCGAACTGCCGGAGAGGCCGAGCAGGCCCGACCCCGGGCCTTCCAATGCGCCAAGGACTCCTTTACCCGACAGCTTGAAGTAATCGAGACTAAATCGTCCGAACACGTTTAAACTCGAGCTAGCAGTGTAGTCGATACGCGTATCGAAGCTGTTCTGACTAAACGGGCCTGCTCCGGAGCCCAGGAAGTTTCCCGTTATACCGGGGCCCTGCGGCGCGGGGAATAGGGCCAAGATGGCTTCCGACTGTGGGGACACGATGCTCGTAGCCGGGTGTCCTACGGCGGCAGCGGCAGCGGCAGTCAGCGGAATCCAATTCGGCTCGGTAGCGCATCCCGCCGGGCCACAGAATTGCATCCGGGGTTGCGTCGCGGTACTGCCAGTACCGACGCCCGGCGTACCGGTGTTCGGATCGTAAATCAGCCCCGCGCCTCCCGTCCCGACGTACTCACTCAAATCGCAGTAACCGCCGTTGTTATTGGTAGCTGGGTTGCACGTGGTTTGCACCAATGACGTGGGAATCGCCAATAAGTTGGTGACGCCATTGCTTTGCCGCGTCGCTTGGTAGTCACCGAAGAAGAACAACTTATTCTTGATGATAGGGCCGCCGACCGAACCTCCGAACTGCTGCCATCGGCTGGGGGGGACCGGACTGGCTTTAACGCCCTCGCTCGGAATGGCATCCCATTGTGTGAAGGGATCTTTCGCCTGGGTAGCGTCTGTGCGCCGGAACCAGAAGGCGCTGCCATGGATATCGTTGCTTCCTGACTTGGTTTGCGCTGTTACGACGCCGGCCACTGCCTTGCCGAATTCAGCGTCATAGTTCTGTAGAGCTACTTTAGTTTCCGTCACTGCATCCAGATTCGGATTTACGACGATAATTCCCAAGATTGGGTCTTGGTTGTCAGTTCCATCCAATTCGTAGGCGGTACCGCTAAAGTGCTGGCCTTGGACAAAAATCTGCTGGCTGCCTTGAGGATTCTCGGTGGCGGCGTGACCCCACCCGAGCTTTTGGGTTCCGGGCGATAGGAGCTCAAAGGTGGTAAAGTTTCGATTCAGAATCGGCAGATCTTCAACGTACTTTTCATTGAACTCAATGGCCACGTCGGCGCGGTCAGTCTTGAGCTGCGGGGCTTCGGCTGTGACTTCGACCTGCTCGCTGGCTGAGCCCACCTGGAACTGGCCGTTCACGTCGCTACCGGCGTCAGCATTTACGATGACATCCTTAAACTCGAGGCTCTTGAACCCTGAGCCCTCCACACGCACCGTGTAAATATCCGGAATCAAGTGGGTGACGCTGTAATTACCGCTGTCGTTTGTGGTGGTGGTATCGGTGGTGCCTTTGCGCTGGTCGGTGACCGTCACCTTCGCGTTGGGAACGGCGGCCCCGGAGGGATCGGTGATAGTGCCAAGGATGCTGCCGTAGACTGCCTGGCCGGATGCTTTCGGCGTCCAGAGACTGCAGAGAAGCGCGAGTGCTGCCACAGCCGCAAGAACTGACCTCTTCATGAACTTCCTCCTGATACTTGGAAAACTAGCCCCACAAATGAGAGACGGTTGTTTTGTGGCCTGCATTCCTAATACAAAAGGACTACTGGTTTAAGTTTCTTTACGTTTTATACCGTTACAGTTGTAAACTGTTTAGCTTGCAGTAAGATACCGAAGTAGGTTACCTCACTGTCACATGGCGTTAGCGCACGGTATCGTAGCGGGACGGGAGCAGTGCTTCCAGCAAATAGATCGGCTTATTAAAAGCCATAGCTTAAGCGGGTCGGAATCGCTGTGCAAGCTGCTCCGTTATTTGGGCGAGCACTCTCTCGATCATCCTGGAGTGGCGCTCAAGGAATATCAGATTGCTACTGAGGTATTAGGGCGGTCCGGCGGATTCGATCCGCAGAGCGACTCGACCGTCCGAGTGCAGGCGGGGCGTTTGCGCGTAAAGCTGGCGGAGTACTACGCGCACGAGGGGCCCGAGGATTCCGTCGTGGTGGAATTACCCAAGGGCTCTTACTCGCTCACTTTTCATGTGCGGACTCCGGGAGGCCAGTTGCCGGCTGGCCTGGCGCTGGAGAGGGAGAGCGACCGGGGGAAAGGCACGAATCGCGGCTGGGCGGTCGCGGTGGGGGCCCTTTCGGTGCTGCTAATCGCTTCCTTGGTCACGAGTGCGGTGCTGTGGTCGGGGCGATCCAGGAGCCAAGCCGGAGCAAAGGAGCCCGTGCCCTCTGTGTACCGGATTTTCTGGAGCCGCTTTGTGGCCGCTCCGCAGCCGCCGTGGGTGATTTTCAGTAACGCTAACTTTGTGGGACGTCCACAGACGAACATGCGTTACTTCAACCCGTCCACCGATTCGCGCGAGGCAATCCTCGATCATTACACCGGGGTGGGTGAGGTCCTGGCGATCCACGAACTGGACCGGGTTTTCGGTTTGCTGAACCGCCAACTTCGGGTGAAGCGTGGCGCGCTGTTTTCGCTGGATGATGTCAGGAACAACGATCTGATCTTCATCGGATCGCCTGCGGAGAATTTGACTCTGCTGGAGATCCCGGGAACGCAGGAATTCGTTTTTCAGCGAGTGAATTCCGGGCCGCGCCGGGGAGACATGCAGGTAATAAACGTGCATCCGGCGGCCGGGGAGTCGCAGTTTTTCATGGCGAGCCCTTCCAGCCAGTCAGTGAACGAGGACTACGCGATCGTCGCCCTAAAGCCGGGATTGGACCCAGCGCATTCGATGTTGATCCTGGCGGGAACTACCACCGTGGGCACGCAGGCGGCGGCGGAGTACGTTTGTCGTGAAGATTCTCTGACTGAGCTCCTGCAGCGCCTGGGTGTTTCGAAGGCCGGCGAGATTAAGCCGTTTGAGGCGCTGTTGCATGTGAAGGTGACGCACGGAGTTCCCGTGATTACCGATCTGGTCGCCGTGCGCAAGCGAAGCAGCTAGGATGTTTGCCGGTGAGCACCGTCAGGGCCACGAGTAGTTAGTGGTCAGACCTCACGGGCGGAACCAGATGAGGGTCTAACTCTGTGGCTTTTCGATACTCCGCGCCAGCCTCTTCTTTCAGACCTTTTTGATTCAGGGCCAAACCGAGCTCGTAATGCGCCAGCGCATAGGAAGGCATGGAGCGGGTTGCGGCGCGGAACTGCAAGATGGCGCCGTCGAGATCGCCGGCAAGAAGCAATCGGCGGCCGGAATTGGTGGCGAAGGTCGCGGCCTGCTGATCAGTTTTCTGCTGGCTCATCGCAGCCCCAGCTTTGCTTTCCTCCGCGGCGCCTGCGGAATCGCCCAGTTGGCGCAGCACCGCAGCCAGAGTGGTGTGAGCACCGGCGAAATCGGGATCGAGACGAATCGCCTGACGCAAGGCGTCTGCCGAATCCGGTAGTTTGTTCATTTGCTTTAAGACCGTGCCCAGGGTGTAGTAAGCCTCGGCGTAGTCCGGTTGAATTTGGATGGCTTGCCGCAATTGTTCGGCCGCGCCGGGAAAATCTCCCGACTGCCAGAGCGTAACTCCGAGGCTGTAGTAAGCGTCCGCCAACTTTGGGTCGAGGCGGATTGCCTCCTTCCATTCGGCAATCGCAGCCGGCAGATCGTCAGAGAGTTTCAGCGCCAGGGCGAGATCGTGATGCAGGCTCGCGTTTGCGGGATCAAGTTTTAGAGCCGCGCGAAACTGGTTGGTGGCGGCGGCAAAATCTGTCTTCTGCAGGTATGCGGTACCCAGGTTTTCGAGAAATCCCGAGTCATCCGGGTGGATGCGGATGGCTGCCTGAAATTCTTTGATGGCCGCGTCGGCGTCTCCGCGTTGCAATAGGGCGAGTGCAAGATTGTTGTGCGCCTCGGCGTCGGTGGGACGGAGGGAAACAACTTTTAGGAAGACGGTTGCAGCGCGCTCGGGGTCTCCACGCCGCTGAAGGAGGAGACCGAAGCGGGTTTGAAAAGCAGCAGAATCAGGCTGGAGTTCAGCGGCGTGTTGGTAGGATTGCAGGGCTTCGTCGCGATTTCCCTGGGCCTCCAGCAGCATTCCGCGAGAATACCAGGCTACCGCATCTTTTGGATCAAGTTGCAAGGCATGGTCCAGCATTTCCCGCGCCTTGATCGCGTCACCATCGCTGGAGAATGTGAGACCGAGATGGAGATACGCGGGTTCGTAACCGGGATTCAAGGCCATAGCTTCGCGAAATTCGCGTTCGGCGTCAGTGAACTTCGATTCCTGGGCGAGGAGTGACCCGAGATTGTCGTGCAACTCAGCTTGTTTCGGTGCGAGCACAATGGCTTGCTTGAATTCCGCGATGGCGTCGCCGGTTTTATTTTGCAGACTGAGAGCGAGTCCAAGCGACTGGTGAGCTTGCCATTGCTTAGGCGCGAATTGAACAGCGATGCGAAACTCAGTAATCGCTTCGTCAAAGCGGCCTTTAGTTTGCAGCGCCTGCGCGAGGTAAGCATGGGCGATCGCCAGGGACGGGCGTAGTGCCACCAGAAGGCGGAAGTGGACGATGGCATCATCGACGTCGCCTTGCTGCAACAACACCTGGCCCAACATATTTTGAGCGTCGGGGTTGCGTGGGTTCAGGTTTATTACTCTCTGGAAGGCAGTGCGAGCGGCCGGGAGGTCGCCGCGTTCGAATGCGGCGACGCCGTTTTGATATGGCGTGGGCGCCCCGGAAGTCGTGGGCCTGGCTTGGGGCGTGGCAGATGCAAGTCCGCAGACAAAGGCTACGAGAATTAAACCGACGGAGAGTGGAAGGACGCGCATCGATATCGAAAACGAAAAGCCGGATTTACAGGATAGCATTGACGATTTTCCGGCAACCAACCTACCATTCGAAGCAGATCATGCAATTCCCAACGAGGCCGTCGAGAGTCGTGTTCTGCTCGAAGCTCAAGGTCGCGTTTCGACTTATTATCCACTCCTGGATGATCGTTTGCATCTGTTACGGCCAACGAGCGAAAACCTCTGTTACCGCGCCGATTAAGCCAATCGCTAACTTTACCGATGTCGCCGGAAAAGCCGGGCTCACCATGCAGGACATCTTCGGCGGCATCGAGACCAAGAAATACATTATTGAGACCACCGGAACGGGCGTGGCGATTTTCGATTATGACAACGACGGCTGGCCTGACATTTTTCTAGTTAACGGAACCCGGCTTGAAGGGTTTCCTGCGGACAAAGAGCCAAGCAATCATCTCTATCGCAACAATCATGACGGAACGTTCACTGACGTCACGGTGAAAGCTGGCCTCACCGCTACCGGCTGGGGGCAAGGGGTTTGCGTGGGGGACTACGACAATGACGGATGGGAAGATTTATACGTCACTTACTACGGCAAGAACAGGCTGTATCACAACCAGGGTGGAGTGTTCACTGAGGTGGCGGAGAAAGCGGGAGTTGCGGGCTCGGGAAAAGGGTGGGGATCAGGGTGTGCGTTTGTCGACTACGACCGCGACGGAAAGCTCGATCTGATGGTAACGAACTATGTGGACTTCGACTTGTCCACGGCTCCCGCGCCCGGGCAGCGGGCTACCTGTTTGTGGAAGGGTGTCCCTGTAATGTGCGGGCCGCGCGGCCTGCCGGGCGCGAAAAATATTCTTTATCACAATAAGGGCGATGGCACGTTCGAAGACGTGACCACGAAGGCGCACATCGACCGCACTGACGGACATTATTCGCTCAGCGTTTCCACGCTTGATTTCGATGAAGATGGCTGGCCCGATATTTATGTGGCCTGCGACAGCACACCCAGTATTTTGTACCGCAACAATCATGATGGGACGTTTACCGATGTTGCGGTAACGGCGGGCGCGGCTTTCAACGAAGATGGGCGCGAGCAGGCGGGCATGGGAACGACGGTTGCGGACTTCAATGGGGATGGCCATCTCGATATTTTTAAGACAAATTTTTCGGACGACACTTCCACGCTCTATCGCAACAATGGCGACGGAACATTTAGCGATGCGACATCGGCCGCCGGACTCGGTTTGTACACGCAGTACCTGGGCTGGGGCACAATGTTTTTCGATTTCGATAATGATGGCTGGCCTGACTTGATCCTGGCGAACGGGCACGTTTATCCGGAGGTCGATAGCCAGCACCTCGGGAGCAGTTATAAGGAGCCTCGCATTCTTTACCACAACAACGGCGATGGGACGTTCAGCGATATTTCTGCGTCCGCAGGTTCGGGCATCACCACTCCTGCTTCCTCGCGCGGTCTGGCGGTGGGAGATTTGTGGAACGACGGCAGGATGTCAGCGGTGGTCAGCAACATGAATGCTCCGGCCAGCTTGCTGGTCAATCAGATACGGACCCCGAATCACTGGATCGCTATTCGCACGGTAGGAACCAAGTCGAACCGAGATGGAATCGGAGCGCGGATTACGGTGAAAGCTGGTGCGCGAATGCTGGTGGATGAGGTTCGCAGCGGTTCCAGCTATATTTCGAATAGCGACATGAGAGTACATTTCGGCCTGGGAATGGTGAACAAGGCCGACTGGATTGAAATTCGCTGGCCGAGCGGGCTGACCGAGCGATTTACCGATCTGGGCGTGGATGCGATCCATACAGTAAAGGAAGGATCAGGCAAGTCCGTCGAATCGGATGCGAAGAAGAAGTAGGGGTGATCGAGTCTTTCGATTGGGACCTCAGATATATCCCGGCGGTTCAGCAAAAGCGCACCAACCGCAGGGCACAGGAGCACATCCAAGCTCCGTGCCCGAATCGTCCAAACCCGAAGAGATTCTGCCTGTAACCTCGTCCATGCCGACGGAGATTCCCGAGCAGCAAGCGACGTTGTTTCGCGAAGTGCTTCTGGCTCTTGAGGAGAAGAACTTTGCCTACGCGGTTTCGGGAGCGTTTGCGATGCGGCGACATACTGGAATTTGCCGCTTCACCAAAGACCTGGATCTGTTCATGACCGCCTCCACCAGCCGCGAGGTGTTGTCCTATCTCGAAGAAAGCGGTTTCGTGTGCGAGGTTCGGGACCCGGTATGGCTCTCCAAGGTGCATAAGGGCGAGTTCTTTGTCGACCTGATCACGGGCATGAGTAATGGCGTCGTCGTAGTGGACGATTCATGGATCAAGCGAGCCACTCCTGCAATTGTTCACGGGGTTGAGACGCGCGTGTTGGCTCCCGAGGAACTGGTGGCGTCGAAGATTTTTGTGGCCAAGCGGGAGCGTTTCGACGGCGCCGACATCGCCCACATTATCTACGGCACTTACTCGATGTTCGACTGGGACCGTGCACTGCTGTTAGTAGGCGCACACTGGGAAATGCTTTTGTGGTCGCTGTTGCTCTTTCGGTATGTATATCCGGCGCAGACGCACTATGTGCCTGCTTCGGTATGGAGCCGGTTGTTGCAAAAACTTCAGACCGAGATTGCGGCGCCTGATCCGCAAGCGAAGTTCCGGGGCAGCCTGGTGGACGAGAACATGTTCGCGATCGATGTCAATGAATGGGGGCTGGCGAACCTGCTGGAAGAAACGCGAAAAATCCGAATGGAAGAGCTGGAGCGATCGGCGAATTCCAAAGTGAGCCTGGCAGAATTCCCGCAAGACTCACTGCCGAAGCGTCAATCCGCGTGAGAATCGCCGCTACCGCCGACTTGCATTTCAGCCCGCAAGGCTATGCCAGCCTCAAAGATCAGTTTGAACGAGTGCGAGACGATGCTGACGTTCTGATTCTGGCGGGCGATTTGACCAATTACGGGCAGCCCGATGAAATGGATCGGCTGCTCAACGTTCTGCTTCGATTGAGAATTCCAACCATTGCAGTCTTGGGCAACCACGATTACGAGAGCAGCAAAGAAGAAGAGCTTTGCCGGATGATGATGGCGGCCGGCCTCAAAGTGCTGGATGGAACGGCGTATGAGCGAGATGGCGTTGGCTTTGCGGGAACCAAAGGTTTTGTGGGCGGGTTTGGGAGAGAAATGCTTACAGCCTTTGGAGAACGCGAAATAAAGCAATTTGTTCAGGCCTCTATCGACGAAGCCCTCAAGCTGGAACGCGCCATGGCGCTACTACACACGGATAAGCGAGTGGTGGTTCTGCACTATTCGCCCGTCGTAGACACGGTGGAAGGGGAAGCGCGCGAAATTTTTCCATTTATGGGTACATCGAGGCTGGGTGAAGTGGTGGACAGGATTGGGGCCAATCTGGTGGTGCATGGCCACGCTCATCACGGGAAGATGGATGGACGCACGCCGGGGGGCATTGCCGTTCATAACGTCGCGATCTCGCGATTGCAAGCGCAGAAGCCTTCGGCAGTATATCGGGTCTTCGACATGTGAGGGGGGCGAAGGCGGGCCAACGTAATTGTGTTCGTTTGACCCGCCCGCACTAACCTTTTGCCTGACCTCGTGTCTAATCCTTGTACAGGCTATTGTTTCGGAATTTCGGAGCGCCTGATTGCTTAGTGTAAGGATCCGATGCACGTCCACTGGCTTATCCGGCTCAATGTTTTTCTATCGCTCAGCATCTTCTTAATATGCGGTACCCACACCGCCGGAGCAGCCGCTGCCGTCCGCATCCCGCGCGTGTCGGCCCCTCCGCGTCTTGAAGATTTCCATGAGATGACGCCGCAGGGAAACTCGGCGCAACTGGCGAAGGTCACAGACTTCATTCAGCAACAGCCATCTGATGGTAAGCCGGCAACTCAGCGCACCGATGTCTACCTGGGCTACGACACGGCCAACCTGTATATGGTCTGGGTTTGCTGGGACAAGGATCCGCAGGCCATCCGCGGACATCTGACGCGGCGCGAAGCGGTTACTCCTCCCGACGACGACTACGTTGAGCTGACGCTCGATACTTTCCACGACCAGCGTCACGGCTTCCTCTTCGACGTAAATCCGCGGGGAGTTCAGGCCGATGCACTCTGGTCCGAGGACAGCGGCGCGGACTATTCCTACGATTCGGTGTGGGACTCCCGCAGCAAGCTGACGGATGAGGGCTATGTGGTTTGGATGTCGATACCTTTCCGCAGCATTCGTTTTCATCCCGCGAATGAGCAGGTCTGGGGTGTAACTTTGATGCGCTACATCGCGCGCAGTGATGAATACGATTATTGGCCGCGCGTTTCCAGCCGGATTTCTGGCCGTCTTAATCAGGAAGGACTGATTACCGGCGTGGCGGACGTTTCACCCAGCCGCAACATGCAATTCAATCCCTACGGGTACCTGAGTGGGTTGCACAGTTTGGACGACCGCGATCCTACTCAGCCTCGTTTCGACAACCGTGACCTTCAGGGAAAAATCGGACTCGATTCCAAATTCGTTTTCCATGACAGCCTGGTTCTGGATACGACGATCAATCCTGATTTCGCGCAAATCGAATCTGACCAACCGCAGAACACGGTGAACCAGCGGTTCGAAGTATTTTTCCCGGAGAAGAGGCCCTTCTTTCTGGAGAATTCAAATTTTTTCAGCGATACGAATATCGGCGTGTATCAAACGTCGCGGGTGCTCTTTACCCGCCGCATCATCGAGCCAAGTTTTGGGGCGCGGCTCACCGGAAAGCAGGGGCCGTGGAATCTGGGATTTTTTCTGGCCGATGACCGCTCCCCCGGCCTCATGGTTCCTGACAACAGTCTATTGAGCGGCACGCGTGCTTATTTCGCGGTGGGCCGGGTCAGTCACGATATTGGCGACCAGAGCAGTATCGGCGCAATCTATGTTGACCGCGAATACAACGGCAACTTTAATCGTGTGGGCGGGCTCGATGCCAGCATTCGTCTGGGCAAGAATTGGACATCATGGTTTCGCAGCCTGGTCTCTTCCACTTATGCCACGAGTGACGTGGTCTCTGCACTGAACACTTTCAGCAACACCACTGCCGGCACCTCGATCGCTCCCCCGGCCATCGGTTACACCTTCGGGCAGAACCACGAGGGAGTGCTCTACGGGAACGGGCGGCGCTTTACCTACGACTTGCAGTATCAGGATATTACTGCGAATTTCCACACTGATTCGGGATTTGTGCCGCGAACCGATATCCGCAATGTGGCCCAATACTTTCATTTTTATTGGCGACCAGAAGGGAAGCACCTGGTATTTCAAGGTCCTGAACTGAATACTCACGACATCTGGGATCACAACGGCGTTGGCCTGCAGCACGCCTACAGCGGCGACTGGGTATTCTACTTTCGGCACAATTTGCTTTTCGCTCCGATCGCCGGAATTGAGACGGATGTCCTGCGTCCCGTTGATTTTTCCGGTCTTCCCGACAATCACCGATATGTGCAGGACATCGGCGGGCTGGTGATATCGGGCAGTCCTACGCGGCACATCACCTGGCGCACAACCATCATTCGCGACGGGACGGTATTGATCGTCGTGCCTGCAGGCCAACTCCCGATCACGGGCAGCGAGACGTTTATTAATCACACGATGAGCATCAAGCCTACGGGGCACCTGGAAATCGATAATACTTACATTCTTGACCGTGTCCTCAATGGCGCTGCGGATCACGCCTCGTTCAATAATCACATTATTCGCAGCCAGTGGAATTATCAGTTCACGCGGGAGCTTTCGCTGCGCGCCATCACGCAATACAACGGCCTGCTGGCAAATCCCACGTATAGTTCGCTGCAAACCACCAAGAATCTGAATTTCGACTTACTGATCACCTATCTGGTTCATCCCGGCACGGCCGTCTATGTCGGTTACAACAGCAACCTGGAAAACCTGATCCCTAACCTGTGCCTGCCTGTGGCCGGATCAACGGTGGGATGCGATCCCAATGGAAGCGGACTGGTGCGCAGCAACGGGTTGATTAATGATGGCCGGGTATTCTTTGTGAAAGTCAGCTACCTTTTCCGGCGGTGAGTCGGCGGCGCTTGCGAAGCTGGAGTCCACTTGAACTGAGATCAATCCCTAGCGCCAGCGCTTGATTTGAGGCCAGACTTCGGCGAGGGTTCCGAATTTCGCGCCGCGACAGATAAAGACGTCGATCTGTTTTTCCAGAGCGTAGGGATTGTCCGCGGATGTGCCGACGTACTCGACATGCTGCCAGAGTTGTTCGAGGCGTTCCCGACTATCGTCAAGGACGATCATGCAGTTGCCGGAGTAGCCTCGCGGTCCCCAGAGAAACCAAGTTTGATGGCCGCTGAGCGAGCGGGGCAGGCCGTAACGGCGGCCGAGAAAGTCGATGGCTCCGGCTTGACCGTAGTCCTGACCGAAAATGCCGCAGTCTGCCCGGTCGGCTAAGGGGATGAGGCTCCAGGCCTGGGCGGTTTCGGCGACGATCTCATCCCATCCGAATTGGTCGGCGTACCACTGGGGCAGCACGGCCCGGGCGTGGCTGTGCTCCATGACCGGCAACTTGAACGGGAGAGATTTCGCGTAGGCGAGAAAAGAATCAGGGGAGAGAACCGGGACTACGATGGGTGCGAGGTGGGTGCCGCTCGCGAGCAGGATAATCACGATCACGGGCTTCAGCCAGCCGCGGCGCGAGCGAGAGTTTTCCGCACCTGAAGACTCGGGCCCCTCGATGGCGGATTCGATCACGACCGCCCCCGCTGCCAGCAGCATGGGATACACGGGCGCGAGATAGTAATTCTTTCCGTGAAGAACGAAGAACACAGTGAAGCAAGTCAGATAGCACCAGCCAAGCGCGCGATAGGGTTTGAGGCGCATAGAAAAAAGGAGCGCAAATAATCCCGCTAGCCAGATGGGCGCAGTGATTGGGTCCACCAGGAGCGTTTGCTGAAGAAAATATTGTGGGAGCGGAAGGATGACATCGCGGCCGTCGGCGCGGATATTGCGCATGAGTTCGACGAAGGGCCAATGAAAGTGGATGTTCCAAAGCAGGTTGGGAAGGAAGATCAGGAAGGCGGCGAGGCCGCCGAACCAGATCCACGGGTTGAGAAAGACGCGGCGCTGCGCGGTTAGGAGAAGACCGACAACGACGCCGAAGCCGAAGACCGCAATGGAATATTTTTCCTGCAGTCCAAGGCCAGCGACCACGCCGAACCAGAGCCAGTAGCGGGGGTCGTTGCGCTTGATGGCGAGGATGGCGAAGTAAGCGCAGCCCATCCACAGATTGGGTTCGAGGCAGTTGGTGCCAAGCAGGCTGCCATTCGAGAGATATTGGGGCGCAATAACGATGGTGATTGCGGTGAGCAGCAGCGCGAAGCGGCGTCCGCCGAACTCGCGGGCGAGGACGGCGGCTTGAACCACCAGCAGGGAAGAGGCCAGCGCGGGAAAAAAGCGAATAGCACGGAGAGAATCGCCGAACAGAGCGCGGCTGATGTGGATGAGAAACGGAATCAGCGGCGGCTGGTCAACATAGCCCCAGGCAAGATGATCGCCGCAAGCGATGTAATTGAACTCGTCGCGAAAATATCCGTAGCGGTTGTTGAAGTAGGTGTGGAACAGCAGCTTGGCGAGGGCGATGGCCACAACGATCAACATTCCGCCGGCAAGGAACGAAGGGTATTCACGGCTGGGCGTGGACAGACTTGTCGAGGTGCTTGCCATGGTGGAGAAGAATACTACAGGGCCCAAGCCCTGAGAGATGTCATGGACAGTCACGCAAGGTGGGCAAAAAGGCGGAGATGTGAGGGAGTGGGCCGGAAACGAAGGTAACGTTCCGTGTTCATTACCCATTTTTCGTGCCGATAGGCTTATGGTAACGTTGGAATTACCGCATCTCCATAAGGGTTAAATAAGGTTTTTGGTCCACGTGTCTTTGCAGGCTCGCAAACCGGGATACCACATTGCGTGGAAAACGGTCACGTATCGCAGCGTAGTGCTGCTGATCATGGCGGGGGCCGCGTTGTTTTTAATCGCCATACGACTTACCTTTCCGCAATTTAGCGAGAACAGTATCAAGGCGGTTGGGAACATAGCCAACAAAGCTTTGCAGCGCGTGGCGGGGATGGCGCCGTCGGGCGGCAGTGGCGTATCGACAGCGCAACAGGCACACTTTACGGCGCTGGACGGCACGGTCCGGATCAAGAAGAGCAATGGCAATAGCTGGGTCGCGGCTGACTACAACGTTCCCTTAGATAAGGGTGATGTCGTGCAGACCGGTTCGGAAGGTATGGCGAAGGTGGTATTCAATGATGGCACCAGCTATACCGTGAAACAGGATTCGCTGATTGTGATTGAAGAGAATTCTGCCAATGATCAGCAGCAGACCAATGTGGCTGTGGCCGTGAGCACAGGAACGGTGGATCTTTCAACGGCAACTTACTCCCAGGGATCGAAATCGCAGGTGATTGTGGCGGGCGCGACGGCATCCCTGTCTCCGCAATCCACGGCGCAAGTGCACAACGATCCCAAGCTGGATCAGCACGAGATCTTGATGAAGAAGGGCACGGGCGAGGTCACGCGCAACGGAGAAACAGTGCAGTTGGCGAATTGGGAAAAAGTCAGTTTCAAGGCGGCGGAACCACGGATGGAGAAGGCGAAAGGTACCGGCCCGCCAACCCCGATTTCTCCAGCGAATATGGCGCCGATCTTTACCGCCGGCGAGACCACCAAAGATGTTGAGTTTTCCTGGACGCCGATGGCGAATGCCGTGGCTTACCGGTTGCGGATATCGAGGAACCCCTACTTTTCTTCTACACTCGTTGATAAGAGAGTGAATACCGCGGATGTCACGGTCACGAGCCTGGGCGAAGGAGCGTATTACTGGGCGGTCCAGTCATACGAGGCTTCCGGGAAAGAATCGGTGGAGAGCGAGAAGAACCGGTTCACCATCATTTCCAAGGGGAAGCAAACGGAAGCCATAGATCTGGAACTGGATCCCTTCATTCAGCATGGACATGTTATTGAAGTGGGGGGGAAGACTCAGATAGGGGCCCGAGTGATGGTGAATGGGCGGGAAGTCCCGATGGTCACTACCGATGGCACGTTCCACTACTTTACGCCGCCTCTGGCAACCGGTGAAGCAGTCATTACCGTGACGGCGCAGACGGCGCAGGGTGGGGTTAACACGCAGCAGAAGAAGATCATTATTCAGTAAGTTCGGCCAGTCAGGTTCGGGGTAGCAGCGAGTTGAAAGCAGAATAGGGGTTGCGTCCAAGAGGACGAGAACCTTCGGTCCCGGCGAAGTTGCCTTGCCTCTCATAGACTAAGAGAGGGTGCATCTGCGCCGGATGGCGCAAATCGGGTTCGCCCGCTAAACAGTGCGATCCTGCTAGATCGCGAGAAGAGTTTCGTCTCATGTCAAATAACGGATTTCATTCTTCACGTTCGCACAACCTGCGGTCACTGTTCAGCTTGTTCTCAAGCGACCTGGCCATCGATCTGGGCACGGCCAACACATTGGTCTATGCGCGCGGCAAGGGCATCGTGGTCAACGAGCCTTCTATCGTCGCCATTAACAAGAACACTGGCGAAGTCGAAGCCGTGGGCAAAGAGGCGAAAGAGATGCTGGGCCGGACGCCGGGCAACATCGTCGCGATCAAGCCGATGAAGGATGGCGTGATTGCCGACTTCAAAGTCACGGAGAAGATGCTGAACTATTTCATCCAGAAGGCACATAACCGGAAGATGCTGGTGCATCCGCGGATTGTGATTGGAGTGCCGTCAGAGATCACGCAGGTGGAAAAACGGGCCGTAATGGATTCCGCTTATCGGGCTAAGGCGAGTGAAGTTCATCTGGTGGAGCAGGCCATGGTGGCGGCGATTGGCGCCGGGCTGCCGATTACGGAACCTAGCGGCAACATGGTGGTCGACATCGGCGGTGGAACGACAGACATTGCTGTGATTTCATTGAGCGGTATTGTGTACTCGCGTTCGGTGCGGATGGCCGGGAACCAGATGGACGAAGCCATCATGAACTATCTGAAGCGGAAATATAACTTGCTGATCGGCGAGCGCACAGCCGAGCAGATCAAAATGGAAATTGGTTCGGCTCACCAACTCGACAAGCCGATGACCATGGAGATCAAAGGGCGTAACCTTATTGAAGGAGTGCCTAAGACCATTACGGTGGATGACGGCGAGATTCGCGAGGCATTGAGCGAATGTGTATCGACGATCATGAACGCGATTCGCGTTGCCTTGGAGCGTACGCCGCCGGAACTTTCCGCCGACATCAGCGATCGCGGCATTGTGCTCACTGGCGGGGGTGCTCTGCTGAAGAATCTAGATAAGCGTATCCGCGAAGAAACCGGCCTGCCGGTTTCGATTGCTGACGATCCGCTGTGCAGCGTGGTCCTGGGCACAGGCAAGATGCTTAGCGACTTCAAGTTGTTGCGGAAGATTTCGATCGAGTAGAAAACAGTACCTGGTACCCGGTACCGAGTACCGACAAAACAAAAACGCACGCTTCTGCTGGGTACTTGGTACTCGGTACTTTCAACTGTTTTTATGGAATCTGTACTCGGCCGTTACCGCAATCTCACAATCCTGGTGGGAGTGTTGTTTCTGCAGGTGCTGGGGCTCGCGGTGCAGGTCAAGCGCAGCCCCGACGCGGAGCACACGCGCCTGATCCGCATCTGGGCGGTGGATGCAATTACTCCTCTGGAGCGTGTAATCGTCCGGGCTCAGAACGGAACCAACGATCTCTGGCACAACTATTTTTTCCTGCGCGGAGTGCGGGCCGAGAACCGCCAACTCAAGGAACAGATCGAGCAAATGAGGTTGCAGCAGGTGCGGCTGAGTGAAGATGCTGCCCAGGCCCACCGGTTGCAATCCCTGCTGGCTTTTGAAGAACAAGTGGTCATGAAAACCATTCCGGCTCAGGTCATCGGCTCGAGTGGAAGCGATCTTTCGCGCTCGGTCTATATCGATAAGGGTTCAAACCAGGGCATTGCGGCGGACATGCCGGTGATTACCGTGGGCGGCATCGTGGGCAAGGTGTTGCGCGTATATCCGTCGACTTCGCTGGTGCTGATGATTAACGACCAGAGCAGCGGGGTAGGTGTGTTGCTGGAGAAATCCCGGCTGCAGGGGGTTTTGCGCGGAACGGCAGACGGCGAACTGGTTCTTGAACGGGTGATGAGCGATGAGCAGGTCACACCGGGAGAAACAGTGTTGAGCAGCGGCGGCGACCAGATTTTTCCCAAGGGATTTCCGGTGGGAACGGTGAGCCATGTCAGTCCGGGGAAAGAATTGTTTCTAAACATAAAGGTGCGGGCGGCGGCGGACCTCAGCCGGCTGGAAGAGGTCCTGGTGGTGACCGAGAGGCAGGAGCGCGAGGTGGAGGCGAGCGGCGGCAAGACGCGGGCGGCCGATATTCTCGCGCAGCGCTTGCCTTCCGTGCCAGACAAACCCGCAACCATTGCGGCAACGCCAGGCGCCGCACTCAGTAAGCCTGTACCGGACGCCGTAGCGCAGAGCGCGGGCGCCAGTGCTAAACCGCAGCCGAACGGCACCAGCAAACCCGGGACAGGAACCGGAGGCGGAACGAAGTTAGCGGCGCGGCCTGCAACGAAAGTATCTCCCGCGAGACTGGCTCCGGCGAGCACCAACAACGAGAGTCCAGTGGTGCAATCTCCTGATTTGGGGGTAAGCAGTGGCGCGAACGCTGCCGAGTCCAGTGGGTCGGCGACCAGCGCAAGCTCTACGTCCATTCCAACCGGGACGCCGGAGAAACCAGCACCGCTTCCGGCTAAACCCTCAACGACTCAATCCACTCCGCCCCCCGCGGCCACCGAAGACAATCCCCATTAGCGTGCCTATTACTTACACATCTGGGGAGCAGATCGAGGTTTACCGGTTCAGTCTTCCGGTGACGGTGGGAGTGCCGCTGTTGGCGCTGTTTCTGCAGGTGTTTCTGCCACGACGAATCTTTTCTATCTTCGACTTGCCTTTGCTGGTCACAATTTTTTTCGCCATGGCGCGGCGCAATCCGGTCTCAGGCCTTTTCACGGGAGCAGCCATTGGTCTGGCGCAGGATATGTTGGGGCCTTATCCGATCGGGATATATGGCATCGCAAAGACTGTGGTGGGATACGGAGCGTCTTCGCTGGGAGCGAAGCTCGACGTGGAAAATGCCGGGGCTCGGTTGCTGGTTACGCTCGGGTTTTATCTCGTGCACCAGGCGGTGTTCTTCACGGTTGCTCGCGGAATGGTGAATCTCACTCTGAACTGGAGCTGGGGCCGGGGACTTCTGGCTGGGCTGGCCAATGGCGTGGTGGGTATGGTGTTGTACTTTGTGCTGGACAAGTTCAAACAGAGGACTTGAAGGCGGGCTTCGGCTTCCGGGCTTCGGCCCAAACCGCGGACTGCAAGAATTTATGTGATGCCGTGAGAAGTGCGGTGACCTTGGTTTCGTCGAGGAATCACTGTCAAAGCACTGCGGGATTACAATAGAAAGAAATTCCCCGAAAGGGATTTAAAGGTAACGAGCTTTTTGGCGAAGGCGAACTGGTATGCCGAAAGCCGGAGCCCGAAGCCCGATGCCAGATGTTCAGCCGCGACGACAAAGTATCGGAAATCCGCCTGACCGCGGCGCAGTACATAATTCTGGCCATCTTCCTTGTATTGGCTTACGGATTGTGGAAGCTGCAGGTGATGGAAAGCGGTTATTACGCCTCAGCGGCCGAGAAGAATCGCATTCGCAATGTACCGATCCTGGCGCCGCGGGGCAAGATTCTTGACCGCGAAGGCCGCACCATCGTAGAAAATTATCCCTCGTTCTCGGCGTTGTTGTTGCGCGACTCTTCCCGCGACCTGAGTGCCGACGCGGACTTGATTGCACAGGGCTTGCATTTAGATCCCAATGAAGTGCGGACGCGAATCCGTCATTTCTCCGCCATGCCGCAGTACCAGCCGATCTTTCTGAAAGAAGACATCACACAGGATGAGTTGGCGTTTATCGATGCGCATCGCAATGAGTTGCCGGAACTCGACACCATTGTGGCCCACCGGCGCCTTTATCCCCGAAACGGTTTCATGGCCCACCTGATTGGCTATGTCGGTGAAGTGACCGAAGACATGCTGAACCAGCCGCAGTTCGAGCTGTATAGTCCGGGCGATGTGGTGGGAGTTTCCGGCGTGGAGAGGCAGTACAACAATGAATTAATGGGCACGAACGGAGCCCGGCGAGCCCTGGTGAACAGCCATGGCCGCGAAGTGGGGCTGCTGGGGGAAACAGAAGCCATTCCGGGAAAACCTTTAAAGCTTACCGTCGATATCGACTTGCAAATTGCGGCTGAGGAAGCGCTGGAAGGGAAGAACGGCGCGATCGTGGCGATGGATCCGCGGAGCGGGGAAATTCTGGCGATGGTGAGCCGCCCGACATTTGATCCCAACGACTTCGCGGTCCGGGTTTCGCGGGATCAGTGGAACAAGCTGGTGACCGATCCCGACAAGCCGCTGATGAACAAGGCGATTCAGGCGCAATTGGCGCCAGGCTCGACCTTCAAGATCATCATGTCGGTTGCCGGCTGGCAGGAAGGAATTGCACAGTCGCTCCACGTGAACTGCACCGGCAGTGCTGAGTTTTACGGACGACGATTCGGGTGCTGGGTGAAGGGTGGCCACGGCCCCGTCGAGTTGGAGAAGGCCATCTATCAGTCTTGTGACGTGTTCTTCTACACACTGGCGGAAAAGCTGGGGATTGACCGCATTGCCAAATACGCCACCGCTCTTGGGTTGGGACAGAAAACTGGGATCGACCTTCCCAACGAAGTGAGTGGGGTCATGCCCTCGGAAGAGTGGAAGATCCGCAACTTTAAGCAGAAGTGGTTCGCAGGAGAAACCATTTCGGTCGGCATCGGCCAGGGGGCGGTTGCGATTACGCCGGTACAATTAATGCGCGCCATTGCAGCGATTTCCATGGGTGGGCGCATGGTTGTGCCCCATGTCGTCGAACCGGAGGGGCTTCCCGCCGGATACGTCGAAACCAGCCACGTTACCGAGACCAAGAACATTCCCATCGATCCGAACGGGTGGGCCTTCATTACCGATGCGATGTCGCGGGTTTTGCTGCCGGAAGGCACAGCTCCGTCAGCGCACGTGGCTGGAGTTGATATAGCTGGTAAGACAGGATCGGCGCAGATTGTCTCGCTGGCGACGCGGGCGAAATTTAAGAACAGTGACGATCTGGCTCAGAACGGTTGGTTCGTGGGATTCACACCGCGGCGCAATCCGGACGTCATCGTCTGCGTGCTGTTCCAAGGGGGCGAGCATGGGAGACTCGCGGCGCGTGTGGCGACCCAAGTAATCAAGGCCTACGTCGATAAGCAACGGCGCATACCCAACAAGGTGGTGGAGAAGCCAAAGAGTGATGGGAAAGTGGACATGGGCGCTCTCTGGACAATGCCTGATGACAAGTTGGAAGGCGGACGGTTCTCAGTGAAATTGCCGAAGAAGCCTTTGGCGTTGGCGACGGCGGCACCGGGAATTGCTAGTACCGAGTACCTAGTACCTGGTACCGGGAGCATGCAATGAAGGTATCGGGCGAAATCGGAAGCAAGGAGACATTTACTCGGTACAAGGTACTGGGTACTCGGAACTGATGGCACGCTACGTTTCATTTCGCGATTTTGACTGGCTGCTGCTGATCTTTGTGCTCATGATCTGCGCTTTGGGCGTGATGGAGATCCAGAGCGCCACTGTTCACACCAAGTTTGCGGGTTCGCACATTCGGCAGATTTACTGGATTTTGGGCGGCGTAGCATCAATGTTTGTGATCAGCGCGGTGAACTATCAGGCGCTGCTGGATAGGATTCACTGGTTCTATATCGCAGCAGTTGCCTCCCTGATGGCCGTGTTGCTGTTGGGACAGAAATATCTGGGGGCGCGCCGATGGATCAAGATGCCCGGCGGAAACCACTTCCAACCTTCGGAGTGGGTAAAGCTGATCCTCATTCTGGCGGTAGCGAAGTATTTTGCCGACCTTCGGCATCGCGAGCTTTCATGGCCAGACTTTATTAAGGCCGGGGCCATCGTCGGAATTCCCATGCTGATGGTGCTGGCGCAGCCTGATCTCGGCACAGCCCTGACCTATGTGCCCATCGCGGTGATGGGGGTATTCCTAGGCGGGCTGCAGTGGAAGCAGGGAGTGTTAGTAACGCTATTGGCTGCGGCAGGGATCGGAGCGGTTTTTTATGTTCCCCAGGTTCACATTCTCAAGTCGTATCAGAAGCAGCGGCTAACCAGTTATCAGGACCCCGACGCGGACCCGCAAGGCTCGGGGTACCAAGTTAAGCAATCCATGATCGCGGTGGGCTCCGGCGGTCTTTGGGGTGGTAAAGGCTCGCAAACACACGGGGCTTTCCTGCCAATTCCGCAAACGGATTTCATTTTCGCGGCCTTTGCCGAAGAGCATGGATTCGTGGGCGCTCTGGGGGTTCTGCTGCTATACTTCATAGTGCTGATGCGTTTGACGCAGAACGCGCAAACAGCGCCCGACCGGGCTGGCACGTTCGTGGTGATGGGTGTGGTGGCTGTGCTTAGCTTCCATATTCTGGTCAATGTCGGCATGGTGGTCGGCTTTATGCCGGTCACCGGAATACCTTTGCCGCTGATGAGTTACGGCGGGTCTTCCGTTTTGTTCATGTTCATGGCGCTGGGAATGGTTATGAACGTTCGAATGCGCCGGTTTGTGAATTAGCTGGTTAAGCCAGCTAAATGATAAGGACTAAATTCCCGGTTCTTGAACCGGGAAGTCGCAGGAGTAGTTGCTGCGCCGAAGGCGCAGCCCCAAAAATATCGATCGCCCTCGCGTAAAGAGGGCATTTCACCGGCCAGTCGAGCAGTAGAAGGCCGGGCAGGATTGAAGCTATAAGGCTGCTGGCAGGGAAACGGCCCCCCGACCGGAAACCGGTCTGAGAGTGCGGTCACAATCCTGGCAGCCAAAAAGCGAAAAGTGCAGAAGATACCCAAGCTTGTGCAACGGAGTTGGCCCGGAAGGAAACCTTCCCAGCCCCAACCGTCCCCCATGCGGGGCCAGTATCGCGACGCTCAATCCTCCCGTTTCCTTCCTTGCTCCGCCCCGGTGAAGCCCGTCCGACTTTCTTAATTAGTCAGGGCGGAACCGGAGTGTCCATGAATAAGGAGTTATTTGTCTCTTCCACGCCCCACGAAACCAAAGTGGGTCTGGTGGAAGACGATCTGCTCGCAGAAATCTATCTCGAGCGCGAAAACGAATACACCCTGGCAGGGTCCATCTATAAAGGTCGTGTAACCCGGGTATTGCCAGGCATGCAGTCTGCCTTTGTTGACGTTGGCTTGGAACGCGACGCCTTCCTTTATGTTTCCGACTTTATGGAGTTGGAAGAGCACGACGAGGATGTGACCGACATCGTGCCGGCGAATCGCGGCGTGCAGGATATGCGCACGCAACCGGCGAGGGGAGAGTCCGGATCATCCGAAGTGCAACCCCTTGCAGGAACGGATGCCGCCGAGCCTCAAGCAAGGTTCGAAAACGGTGCCGGGCACGGCTTCGACGAAACCGAAGGACAAGGCGAGACCCAAGCTTCGGCTGGGGTTGAGCCGGATGCATCCAGCGGTGGTGCCCCGCAGGACCGTGAACGGGGAGGGTATCGCGGACGACGCCGCCGCCGTGGCGGACGTCGCGACGGACGTGGCGATGGGCGTGATCGAGGTTCGGAACGAGGATCGGAGCGAGGATCGGAGTCGCGTTTTACGCGGCCTCTGGTCGATAGCCCAGCCCCATCTCTTCCTGTCACCACCCGTCCCCAAGAGTCCAGCAGAACGCAACCGTCAGGCCCCCCAGCGGGATATCAGCCAATACTGCTCCCTGGAGAATCGATTTCTAAGTACAGGGGTTTGGCGCACACCCCACCGCCGCGAGAGCCACGCACGCATGAGAGGGAGATAGAGACTACCGCGGCAATACCCAGTTCTGCGGGACCGGTGGCTTCAACTTTTCCGGACGACGAACCAATTTTCGCGAACCCTCCAAGTGTGCTTGAAGCGCCACCGGTGCGGCACGAAGATTCACGGCCTCCGCAAGAGGATCACTTCGAAGCCGAGCCCACTGCAACCGCGTCAACTTCAGTGGACTGGAACCGTGGATTTGGCCTTCCCCAGCCAGTCAGGGAGCCTGCTTCGGTAGAGCACGAAGTCGCGGCAATTCCGCAACCACAGTTCATCGAGGAAGAAGAGGAGCTTGTCACACCTCGATCCGAGAATGTTTCTTCGAATCGTGAGCCTGAAGCCCCGGTTTTTGCAGCTCCAGGAACGCTGGAAGAAGAGACCATCGACGATGAGGAAGCGGACACGGTCCGTTACGAAGGATCGTCCGATGAGGGATATGAGGAGTTCGAAGAGGAGACGCGCGCGGCGGGTCAGCCAGGCTCGCCGGCCGGGCAGCGCGAGTTTTCCGATGTCCGCGAAACCGTTGCTGAGATCCATATGTCGTCTTTAGCCGATGCGGGTGTCGCGCCGCCTGCCGACGGGAGTGCGGCGGAGGGCGAGGAAGACACCGAGGAACTGGAACTGGAAGAGGCGCAGGCCGAAGCCGAGGCATTGCTGGACGCTGAGGCTCGCGGCGCAGGCGCGGTCGATGCTCGGGCCGAAGTGCGCGCCCCGGCGGGCACCGCTGGCTACACCCAACGGGCGCCGCGCCCACGGCCGGGTTTCGACCGCCAGCGCGGCGGACGCCGTGGCGGTGGTCGCCGCTTCCCGCGGCGCAACGAGTCGCATGAAGTTCCGAAGATCAGCGACTTGCTGAAGGAAGGCCAGGAAATCCTGGTGCAGATTGCCAAGGAACCTATCGGCAAAAAGGGCGCGCGCATCACCAGCCACATCGCCCTGCCGGGACGGTTTCTGGTGTACATGCCGACAGTGAACCATACCGGAGTTTCGCGCAAGATCGCATCCGATGAAGAGCGCCAGCGGCTCAAGCGCATTGTGATGAGCGAGCGCGAAAACGGCCATGGCGGTTTCATCGTGCGTACCGCGGCCCAGAACGCGGGCGAAGAAGAACTTCGAGCAGACATCCGTTTCCTGAAAGGTTTGTGGAACGACATCAAGACGCGGGCGGAAGCTTCCAAGCCGCCGGCACTCATCTACCACGACCTCAACGTAGTAGAGCGCGTGCTGCGCGATCAAGTCACGTCTGACTTTTCCGTGATCTGGGTCGACACCGAACCGGAATACGAGCGCATTCTGCGCTTCTTCAACCGCTTTCAGCCCGGCCTCGTCAAGCGCGTGAAGTTATATACGAAAGAAACGCCGCTGTTCGAACAGTTCGGCCTGGCCGAGGAGATGAACAAGGCGCTCAAGTCGAAGGTGTGGCTGAAGAGTGGTGGCTACATCGTGATCAACCAGACCGAGGCGCTGGTAGCCATCGACATCAACACCGGCAAGTACGTGGGCAAGACCTCGCGCTTGGAAGATACGATCGTTAAAACCAACGTGGACGCGATCAAAGAGATTGTGCGGCAAATTCGCCTGCGCGATCTGGGCGGGATCATCATCATCGACTTCATCGATATGGACGAGCGCCGCAACCGCCAGCGCGTAATGCAGGCGTTGGAAGAGGAGTTGAGGCATGATCGGGCGCCATCGAAGGTTTTACAGTTCAACGATTTCGGACTGGTGGCCATCACCCGCAAGCGCGTGAAGCAATCGCTGGAACGCACTATCGGCGCGCCTTGTCCCTACTGCCAATCCACCGGCTACGTGAAGTCGCTGACCACGGTGGCGAACGAAATTTACGTGGAAATGCGCAAGATCGCGAAACATCTGGAGCGCGAAGACGTAATGCTGCGAGTGAATCCGGATGTGGCCAAGGAACTGAAGGCCAACAATGGCCGCCTGTTGAACGAGATGGAAGAGTTGACCAAGCGGACCATTATCGTGAAGAGCGATCCGGCGCTGCATCAGGAGCAGTTCGATATCAACTGAGATGTTAGGTTCTTGCTCTTAGCTTTTGGCTTTCGAGGACGGGCGAAAACCGCCCGTCTCTTTTTTGCCACCAAAAGCCCAACGGTCCTTCGTTCTTGGCAGCGTCAGCCGGCTTTCTCATTCCAACTACAATCCTTGCAGCGATTCTGTCCGCCAATTCATAGCTGAACAAGGACGGGCTTCGCCCTCGTTCGCCCCAATTTTAGATGGAAAGCTTACTTGACATCGATCCTTTCCCGTCGTACAGTCGGATGGAAAGTCAGCTTTACATGTCAACGAGCATCCAAAACCGTGTCAAAGAACTCCGCAACGCACGCGGATGGACGCAGGAGCAGCTTGCCGATGCTGTGGGAGTCTCGCGGCAGAGCATCAACTCGATTGAGCGCGAGCGCTACGTCCCCAGCCTGCCGCTGGCGCTCACCTTTTCGCGCGTGTTCGCTTGCCCCACCGACGAAATTTTCACTTTGAATGGCGGAACGCGGGAGGACGAGTAATGCTGATTCCTCTTCTGGTGTTAATCGGCAAACGCCTAAAAAAGGTTCCAATCCTCGGCAAGTTAGTCGACGAACGCTTCCTAACCCATCGTCGACGCGCTCAGCGGTTGGCGGGGTTAACCGCATTCCTTGTTGCCGACTTTCTTTTCGGCTACCGCTATTTTGTCAACCACATCCGGAGCGGGGATCTGTTGGCCGTCGTGCTGACGGTCGCCGTGGTCTACGTAGTTCTGATTGCCTGGTATCTCATAACTGAATGAGGAGAAAAACCAATGACGCCCGCAGATTTAAAAGCCGCCGAATACCTGCCCTTGTCGCCGATCGAATTGTCGACTGCACCTTCCCAAAAACCTTCCCATTCCACATCCGGATTGAAACTAATCTTCATCGGACCCAACGGGCTGCGAGCAGGCTGGCGCTTGCTCATCTTCGTCGCCTTGGTTGTCGTTCTGCTTGGCGCTTTCATTCTCATCCGCACCGGCGGTGTTCAAGGCTTCCGGGAAGCACGGAAGCACGTAATTACGGTGACGCCGCTCTTGATGGGCTGGGTCGAAGCGATTGCCATCCTGCTTTACTGCGTTGCTACCTTGATCATGGGAAAAATCGAGCGTCGCAAATTCAACGAATACGGTTTGCCCCTGCGTCAGGCACTGAGAAAGGACTTCTGGTTTGGGTTGCTATTGGGTTTTGGGGCGATCAGCGGCACCCTGCTGACAATGTTCCTGCTGCACGGGTTCCGTGTTACCGGCTTGGCCATTCACGGGACAGCAATTTTGTCCTCGCTCATTGGGTGGGGCATAGCATTCCTCCTGGCTGGACTGTCTGAAGAATTCTCTGATCGCGGATACCTCCAGTACACGCTCGCTTCCGGAATCGGCTTCTGGCCGGCGGCATTCGTGACTTCTGGTTTGTTCGCCTTGGGCCACGCTTTCAATCCGAATGAGAATGCAGTGGGCTGCGTCGCGGTAGTGATGTTCGGGCTCCTCCTCTGCCTGTTTTTGCGGCGGACGGGGAATCTCTGGTGTGCGGTCGGCTTTCATTTAGGCTACGACTGGGGACAAATGTTCTACGGAGTTCCTGACAGTGGCATCGTGCCCTACCACAATTTGCTCGAATCCACGTTGAATGGGCCGCGATGGCTCACAGGTGGGATAGTCGGTCCTGAGGCCAGCGTGTTAACGCCCATTGCTTTGCTGATCGTAGCTCTGATTTTCAGCCACTATCATCGCGAGAATCGGTATCAGATCCTCAAACCGCATTCGTCGCGGGTAACAGCTTCATGACTTCTTCGCTGCCTCTGTGCGAGAAGTGAGAACTGAGAACTGCTTCTAGCTCCCCGGATAAGCCATCGCCTTCACCGTCAGATCCGTACGCATCCTCAGCTTCCACGCGGTCTCGTCGATCGCTTCGGACCAGGTAGATCGCTCATCCCGAATCTGAGTTTTGAAGGTTCCTCTAGGGACAGCAACAGTCGCCCGTCATATTGGTATGCGAATTGGCATTTCACAATGTCAAATACCATTATATTATGGTATCCATGACCACCACTCTAACGCTGGACAAAGCCGGCCGCGTTGTCCTCCCCAAGCCCGTTCGCGACGAAATGCAACTTCGCCCGGGCGATGCGCTGGAACTGGAAAGTTCGGAGGATCGCATCGTGCTCCGACCGCGAAGGGGAGGCGTTGGACTGCACCAGAAACAAGGGATCTGGGTGTTCGGCGTCGGCGAGGCGATCCCCGCCGGTGCTACCGATGAAACGCTGCGCCAGATTCGCCGCGAGCGCGAACTCAGCTTTATGGGCAATCTCCCCACGCGCCGCCCGCGACGGAAGAAATCCCGGTGAAATGGTTCTTCGACACCACAGTCCTGGTTGCGGCGCTCCTGCCCGACCATCCCCACCACGCCCGCAGCTTCCCGGTGTTTGCGTCGGCGACTCGCAAGCAAGCGGCTTGTGCGGCCCACAGCTTGGCGGAAGCGTACTGGACCTTCACCCGCTATCCCGGAAAGGAGCGGATGAGTGCCGAAGCTGCAAGCTTGATGCTGCAAGGAATCGAGCATCGGTTTACTCTGGTTTGGCTTGACGGCGATGAATACTGCGCCGCCATCCGCCGTATGGCACGGTTGGGAATCGTGGGCGGCGCCGTTTATGACGGCCTGGTCGCGGCATGCGCCCTCAAGGCAGGCGCGGACCATCTCTACACGTGGAATGTGCGCCACTTCGATCTGCTGGGCAGGGAGATACAAAAACTGGTAACGATGCCGCCAGCGGTCTAACTCCCCGGATGAGCCATCGCCTTCACCGCCAGATCCGTACGCATCCTCAGTTTCCGCGCGGTGTCGTCGATAGCTTCGGACCAGGCGCCGTCCTCGCTCTTCTCAGCCATTTTGGCAACCCTTCCGGCTTCTTCCGTGGCCGTGCTGGCGATGTCGAGCAAGACGACCAGCGCATCAGCGTGAAGCTTCCACAGTGAGGACATGCTCTGGCTACGTTTGAGTTCTTCAAGTTCGGTGTTGACCCTGGCTATACACGAGACCAGGCGAATCAGCGTGCGGGCAACATCGGCGCGCAGGCTTTTCTCCTCGAGGAAACCGGCGTTGTAGGCCTCGGCTTCCGCCGCGGTCAGCGTGAGATTGAAAAAGCGCATCGGTACGACTTGGCGATATTTTGGATCGGCCACGCGTACAAAGACTCGAATCGATTCTTCGACGCGGCGCAGCTTGCCCTCTTCGGCAGAGATTTGCTGTGCCGTGACCACCGGAGGCTGGAATGCCTGAGCCTTGACGGGCACGTTGGCAGCGGCACTTCGCGCCAGTTTCGCGGCCGCGCCTCCTGCTTTGGCGGAGGGTATGGCATTGCCGGCGCTGGGCGCAAGCAGCGATTTGCGAATGGGCGGGCGGCGGTCCAATTCCTTCTTCAAGCGTGAGACCCGGCGAAATTTTTCCAGCGCGCTGCCGTAATCGGCATCCAGCATTTCCTGCTGCTCGATTGCGGCGACATGCTCGACCGTGACTTCCACTCCATCCACTGTGCTTAGAATGCTGCCACCCATTTCATCCAGGGCTTGCGCGAACTGTTTGATCTCTCCCAAAGCATTAGCGAAAAGTTTGTCAAAGCGTTCACCGAACGCAGAATTGTGCGCTGCTACTGTAGCTAATACGCCGGGATGATAGAAGGAGGAGTCCAGGCAACGTTTCAACTCACGCACTCGCGAAACAATGCCGGAGTCCATCAGCGCATTGAAGTCGCGATAGCGCGCAATTTCTTCGCGGAACGGGTCGAAGTTTCGCAATAATTGCACGTGTTCTTCGGGTAGCGAGGGCACGTCGGTATCGGCGAGAATTTCAATCAGCGCAATCTCGAACGGAGAGAGCGGCAATGAGCCGTCTAGTCCGTAGCCGTGCTGCTGCCACTGTCCGGCGACCCGGGGATGACGGTAAAGAAAAGTTGAAATCAGATCAGTCTTATCGCGGTTCACTTCGGAGGACTCGCGGCGCCGCACAAAGTAACGAAGCAGGGCCTCAGCGACTTCCGAATCTGTATCTGGCGTGAGCGCCTGCCGCAGCATGGCGGGTGTAATCGCCATATCCAGAAGATGCAGCCAGCGATACATCCGGGAAAGGGTTTCGGGAAGGTCTCCCTCCGACTGGCGGAGCGAGGCCTCATCGAGCCCGCGCGGAATGGGGACATCGCCCCCAAGCGAATCTCGCATCAGCTTCTGATAAAAACCCTGGACTGTCGCCAGGATCGATAATTCAAATTTAAGGTCCTCGGCCAAGAAACACTCCCGCGAGTGAGATCTCCCCGTCGGTTTGAGGGAATTATTTACTGCTGTTTAAGTAAAGACGAAAGTCACCTGAGTCGCAAGTTACTACCGGAATGGAACTTCATGTTGACCGCGAGGTCCGCGCGGAAGTGCATGGCCTTTCGCGTAGCTACGAGAAGAGTTCCTAAAAGACTACGGTCTTGTTGCCGTAAAGAAGAACACGGTTTTCAACGTGCCATCGAACGGCGCGGGAGAGGACAACTTTCTCCAGGTCGCGGCCTTTGCGGATGAGGTCTTCGACAGTGTCGCGGTGCGAGACGCGGACGACGTCTTGTTCGATGATGGGACCATCGTCGAGGACTTCGGTGACGTAGTGGCTGGTCGCCCCGATCAGCTTTACGCCGCGCTCAAAGGCTTGGTGGTACGGTCGCGCGCCGACGAAGGCGGGCAGAAACGAATGGTGAATGTTGATGATGCGCTGCGGATAGCGGTTGACGAAGTCGTTGGAAAGAATCTGCATGTAGCGAGCCAGCACCATGAAGTCGGCCTTGTGGGCTTCGATCAGAGAGTGGATTTGTGCTTCCGCTTGCTGCTTGTTGTCCTTGGTGATCGAGATGACCTTGTAGGGGATTTTGTAGAAGTCTGCTATGGGTTGGTTGTCAGGGTGGTTGGAGATGATCAGCGGGATTTCGCAAGCGAGCTCGCCGCTCTGGCGCCGACATAAGAGATCGACCAGGCAGTGATCGTACTTCGAAACCAGGATGATCATGCGCTGGCGCTCCGAGGATTGTGCCAGTCGCCAGTTCATCTGAAACTTTTCGGCGATGGGCGAGAAATGTCCGGCGAAGTCGGCTAGTTTTTTATCAGTGAGATCGATGTCGAAGTCTTTAGGATCGAACTCGACACGCATCAGGAAGAGGCCGGACTCCTCATCGGCGTGCTCGTCGGCATGCAGGATGTTGCCGCCGTGGCGGTACACGAAGTCGGCGATGGTGGCGACTTCGCCTTTGCGGTCAGGGCAGGAGATGAGGAGGATGGCGCTATCTTTCATGCAGGCTGTGTGGATCGATGATCACGCCGAATAATCCGCCAATAGGGGCAAACCGCAGGGCTGAAGGGAGGCTCGCCCTAGGGTCTGTTTTCATTCGCCGGTGGTTTCAAGTATTCAGGGTGTTCACGCTCGATCTCGCTCCCAATCTCGCCCCCAAGTTTCGCACCGATTTTGGCGCAGCCGCCCGTAGAGTCCCCCAAAACGTCGGGCATGACCGACGTGAGCTTCTCTTTCAAAGCTGGCGAGGGGCTGGCTGCCTTGGAGGATCCTTTGTCTTGCTGCATGGCGATCAGTTCATTTATCTCCGCGTCGGTGAAATACTTCTCGTAGACCCGCGCAAAGACATCAAGGTAATCTTGAAAGTTTGAGCGCTCAAGAAATCGCCTTTCCCATTCATCTCGGTATTGAGAAGTGCATCTTTGGCATCCCTGCATCATTCGCTTCGCGCCATCATCCACCATCTGTTTGAAATTATCCTGAAGGCGCTGCCTGGCCCCACTGACTTCGACCAGCCTTACCGCGTCCGCGTGAAGCTTAGGATCAACCTTCTTCGCAATCGTGCTTTCACCTGGCTTCGAGTCCTTGTCAACCGGCGATTGCGCGTTAACGGAGAGGGTCAACGTTAAGAGCAAGAGACTCCATTTCATGCGGCGAATTATAGCAATCCCGCGCCAGCCTGGCATAACGTCTCGATCATGTTCATAAACATGGCCGTGCCGAATAGAATCGCGGCCCCGCGCAAACTGCGGTATTTCAGCGCCTCATTACTTTCACAATTTCTCTCGCCGCGTTCGCACCCGATCCTCCTGTCAGCCCAGCCCCAGGATGAGTGCCGCTGCCGCATAAATATAAATTGTCAATCGGCGTCTTATAGCGTGCCCAGTCCAGTAGTGGACGCATGGTGAAGAACTGGTCGAGCGCGAGATCGCCGTGGAAAATTTGGCCGCCAGTTAGTCCGTAGACTTCTTCCAGGTCCAGCGGAGTGATGATCTGGTGCGTCAGGATCATCTCAGGAAGATTTGGCGCGTATTGCGCCAGCGTTTGAACGACGGTTTGTCCGAGCGCTTTGCGCTGCTCTTCCCAATCACCTTTCAGCTTGTAGGGCGCGTACTGCATGTAGATCGACATCACGTGCCTGCCGTCGGGTGCGAGCGTGGGATCGGTGAGCGAGGGAATTGTGGCTTCGAGATAGGGCTGGCGCGAGAAGTTGCCGTACTTCGCTTCGTCGAACGCGCGTTCGAGATAGTCGATCTCGGGGCCGATGTGAATGCGGCCCTTAAGCGCGGCGCCATCCCCGTTTTTCAAGGCCGTGAAAGTCGGCAGGGCGGAGAGCGCCAGGTTCACCTTGGCTACCGTGCCGTTGCCCCGGTAATGCTGCAACTTCTGCACGAAGTCTGGGGAAAGATGCGTGGGATCGGTGAGCTTGAGCAGGGTGCGTTTAGGGTCGGCGTTCGAGATGACGGCCTTGGCGGCGATTTCCTCGCCGGTTGAGAGCAGCACGCCGGTGGCGGCGCCGTCCTTCACGCGAATCTCGATGACTTCGGCGGCGGTGCGAATCTCGACGCCGGCCGCTTGCGCGGCGGACGCCATGGCTTGCGTGAGCCCGCCCATGCCGCCGGCGGCGAAGAATGCAGAGCCGGCGGGATGAGAATCGCCGGCCGCGCGGATCAACAATTGCAAGCTGCTACCGGCTGACCAAGGTCCCAGAAAAGTCCCGAAAATTCCGCGAGCCGCTATGACGGCGCGCAATAATTCCGTCTCGAAATACTCCGCGACCAGATCGGCGACGGCCATCGGTCCCCAGCGCAAGACGCGGTACATATCCCGCTTGCCGAGGTTGCGGAGGGCGCGCCCGGTTTTCAACATGCTCCAGAGATCGCCGCCGCTGGGGTGATCGATGTCCGGCGGAGTGGTGGCGAGTACTTCCGCGATTACTTTGCTGATCTTGCCCAGCGATTTCTCGAACTCGGGATATTTCGACGCGTCTTTTTGCGAGAAGGCGGCGATCGACTGGGCGGATTTGTTTTCGTCCTGATAGAGCGAGAGGGCGCGGCCGTCGGGCGAGAGCGCCGTGACGCAAGTGTCTGGCGTGATCAGCCTCAGGCCATGTTTTTCCAGTTGCATGTCGCGAACGATGTCTGGACGAACGGGGCCAGCGGTGTGGGCCAGCGTGGAGCAACGGAAGCCAGGATGGAATTCATCGGTGACGGCCGCGCCGCCGACTTGTGAGCCGCGTTCCAGAACGAGAGGTTTGAAGCCGGCTTTGGCGAGGTAGAACGCGGTGACCAGCCCGTTGTGGCCGCCGCCGATGATGACTATGTCGGGCCGGTCGGATTTGTTCTCGGGCATGTTACGCCGCTCCCTTGCTGTCTTTGAGCATTTCGAGCGCTGCCAGGCGTCCGGGGGCGCCCATGATGCCACCGCCGGGATGCGTAGCTGAGCCGCACATGTAGAGATTCTGAATTGGCGTGCGAAAGCGCGCGTATCCTGGCGCGGGACGCAGGAAGAAAAGCTGCTCCAGAGAAAGTTCGCCCTGGAAAATGTTGCCTTCGCTCAATCCCCACTCGCGTTCGAGATCGAGCGGAGTAATGACTTGCCTGTGGAGGATGATGTCTTTGATGTTGGGCGCGTATTCGGCGATAGTGTTGACGACCGTATCGCCAAAAGCTTCTTTCTGATCGTCCCAATTCAAACCGGGGCACAGCTTGTAGGGCGCGTACTGCACGAAGCAGGAGAGCACATGTTTGCCCGGCGGCGCGACCGAGGGATCAGTGAGCGATGGGATGACCATGTCGATGTAGGGACGGCGCGAAAAGTTTCCGTACTTGGCGTCGTCGTAGGCGCGCTCCATATATTCGACCGATGGCGAGATCGAGATGGCGCCCCGCAGGTGCGCCCCTTCTCCGGGCATGGCTTTGAAGTTTGGGAGGGCGTCGAGCGCCATGTTTACCTTGCCTGACGAGCCTCGGTACTTGAAACGGTTGATGTCTTCGAGAAAGTCGGGGGGAAGATGTTCGGCTTCGATGAACTTGTTGAAGGTGAGGCGGGGATCGACGCTGGAAGAAATTGTGTCGGCATAAATCTCATCGCCGTTGGCGAGGACTACGCCTTTGGCCTTGCCATCTTTGATGATGATTTTTGCGATGGCGGCCTGAGTGCGAATCTCGACACCGGCTTCGCGGGCCGCGTCGGCGATGGCGTTCGAGATTGCTCCGGTGCCGCCGCGCGCGAATCCCCACGCGCGGAATGCGCCGTCAATTTCTCCCATGTAGTGATGCAGAAGAACGTAGGCCGTCCCCGGCGAGCGTACGCCGAGAAATGTGCCGATAATTCCGGACGCAGACATCGTCGCTTTGAGCACATCGGTTTCGAACCACTGATCGAGAAAATCAATGGCGCTCATGGTCATGAGTTGGACCTGGTTGTATTTGTCGTTGCTCGACATCCCCTGGAAGCGCTTGCCGATGAACAGCAGTTTCATCAGTTCGCGGGGATTGAGCGTGTTGGGGTCAGGCGGGACCATGCCGAGAATCGGTTTGACGAATCGGCACATGGCTTGCATGGCTTTGCCGAACTCGTCGTAGGCTTCGGCGTCGACGCGGGAGTGGCGCGCGATCTCGCGGTGGGTCTTGCCGTGGTCGTTTACGCGCCACAGGTAATCCCCGCTGGGCATGGGCGTGAACGTGCCATCGAGCGGAAGGATTTCGAGACCGTGGCGCGGGAGATCTAGATCGCGGATGATTTCCGGCCGCAGCAGCGACACTACATAAGAGCACACGGAGAACTTGAAGCCGGGGAAGACTTCTTCGGTGCAGGCCGCGCCGCCAAGAATGTAACGGCGTTCGAGCACCAGAACTTTTTTGCCGGCGCGCGCCAGGTAGGCGGCGTTGACTAGGCCGTTGTGGCCGCCGCCGATTACGATAACATCGTATGAATTAGCCATAACCTTTTTGCCTTTAGCGGTCAGCCTACCGGTTGAGAGTGGGGACGAAGAATACTAGCGCAGTTTTCAGGCGCGCGTATTAGAGCCCGCTGGGAAGGACGCTCCAGCTGCGGAGGACGGTCGACAGGATTGGGATGAGTGAGCGCATTGCCGAGGGGTCATTCTATCGAGAATCGGGAGTTTTGTCTGCAAGATTAGGGAAGGGGGGTAACGGGAGAACGTGAATCATCCAGCGAAAATAGACGTGCGCAGAACGGCCACGCTTTGAGACGGTCAACGGGGGATAAGCCTGGGCCGTAGGGGTGAGACCGACTTTGAAACAACTTTGTGTGCGCAAACGAGAAGCACATGATTCGGCGTCAGCCACATGAGGACTTTCTCGAACGAAGGGTGCTTCCGCCAATAGGGTCGTTGCTGACGCAGGCTAATTGCTTTGTGGACTTGCAAGCCGGAAAGATTCATCAACTCAAGCAGACGCGGCATCGTATTGGCCTTGTAACGTACGGGGAAAATATCTTCGCTAGCCCGCGAATCGGATGCGTGGACTATCCGCAGTCGCAGTTTCTCGGGCATCACTTTGGTTGCAAGAGCATTTCCGAAAATCGCGTAATTCAGAAGGTTTGGAGTGGCCACGATAAATGCGCCTTCGGGACGCAGACAACGGGCGACCTCGTCAAATGCTTCCGCAGGGTGGTCGAGGTGCTCGACGACCATCCGACAAGTGATCAGATCAAGGCTATTGTCAGAGAAAGGCAATTGGTAGATCGATCCCTGAACGAGTGACTTGATATTTCGGTGGGAAGTTAGTCCGATATCCATGCCTAATATAGATTTGCAATGGGCAACAAGCCAGTTTTCGAGGGGGTCCATGTCGTCTTCCAGGAGACGGGAGCCGCAACCAGCATCGAGCCAGAGTGTATAAGGGGAGAGATGTTCGGCAATGAGAGAGGCGTAAGCTTCCGACTTAGCGGCCCACGTTGCTCCGCTAAATGGAATCTGGGCTGCTTGGACGCGCGACAACGTCATAACGTCACAACTACTTTAGCAGAGTGGGGGGCGATGCGTCCGTGACGAATGAACACAGAGCCGATTCGAGGGAGATCCGTCGCCCCGAAGACGCGGGGCTTCGGGATGACGCTCTTGATGAGGGCTCCGGAGTATAATCCCGCTTCGAGACATTTTTTCTTCGAGGCCATCCTTTGCCCATTGGAACCGCGTTTCACGAGAGAACTTTTCCGCTTTGCCACAGCCTGAATTACCGCGAGTGGTCGGGATACTACACGGTCAGCGTGTATGAGGTGCATCACGAGCACGAGTACAATGCCATCCGCAATGCGGCGGCGCTGATCGATATCTCGCCGCTTTATAAATATTTGGTTACCGGCAAAGACGCGACCCGGTTGGTGAACCGTGTGATCACGCGCGACGTTAATAAGGTGAAAGTGGGGCAGGTGATTTATTGCTGCTGGTGCGATGAAGAGGGCAAGGTCATCGACGACGGGACGATTTCGCGGCTGGAGGAAAATGTTTATCGCTGGACGGCGGCCGACCCCAGCCTGCGCTGGTTCCGGCAGAACGGCCTGAACATGGATGTGCACGTGGAAGACATTTCCGAGAAAGTTGCGGCACTGGCGCTGCAGGGGCCGACTTCGGCGAAGCTGCTGAAGTCGGTGGTAGAAGCTGACATCGCGAATCTGAAATATTTCCGTGTGACGCACGGCAAGGTTGCGGGCGTGCCCGTCGATATCTCGCGGACCGGATATACGGGTGACTTGGGATACGAGATTTGGATTCCGTTAAAAGAGGCCAACAACGCGGTAAAGGTTTGGGACGCGCTAACGGAAAAAGGCAAGCAGTTCGATCTGCACGCGGCGGGCATGTTGGCGCTCGACGTGGCGCGTGTGGAAGCAGGGTTGCTCTTGATCGAAGTGGATTACTCGAGTTCGAAGAAGGCGCTGATTGCAT